>Ga0326728_10000418_pt1 | contig 166564 bp, 143 predicted proteins | sample MB3enrmetagenome_FD_207602 | JGI IMG/M metagenome (GOLD analysis project Ga0326728, IMG submission 207602) | Lab enriched peat soil microbial communities from McLean, Ithaca, NY, United States - MB31MN | ecosystem: Environmental > Terrestrial > Soil > Wetlands > Peat | place: USA: New York... | reverse complement strand
AGCTGGGCCGATCAACTGGGAATCCCGAGACTCTGTTGACCTCAACTTCTCGAACCGCCGGATGCGGACCCGCTTGTCCGGTGGTGTGGCAGGGGAGGAGAGGCAACTCTCCCCCCTATGCCGATTCTGGGGAAGTCCACCCATTCCCCGGCTCCCCACCCGTGCATGGTTGCGCGGCTCAGGGAATACAGCCGGAAGCGCTCTCGATATGACAAAATGAAGCATTGAAACGCTGCTCGAATGCGAGGCACGATGTTGCACCGTTCCCTGATTCCGATCCCCTTAAAACATACGATATACACCGTCCTGGCTGTGCTTCTTTCCGTCTCGGTGCTGCCCGCGCAAAGCAAGGACGCAGAAGCTGGAAGCACGGCGCTGCGGCAACAGATTGAAGCTGCCCATCGCGCCGAACGTGCCGGCAATCTGGATGAGGCCGGTGAACACTATCGTGCCTTTCTTGGCCAGGCACTGGACCAACTGGCCATCGAGCACGGTCAGTTGGGCGATTACGCCCAGGCCGCGGCCCACTTCGATGAGGCGTTGGAACTGACGCCCGAGGCGCTGCCCTTGCACCGCGATTACGCCCTGGCCGCATTGCAGGCCGGCGATCTGCAGCGGGCGGAGACCTTGGCGCAATTCATCCTGGCAAACCCGCCTCGGGAGCGCGGCGAGCAGGCCCGCGCCCATCAGCTTCTGGGACGCATCCTGCTCAAGATGAATCGCTATCAAGAGGCTAAAAAAGAGATGGAAGCCTCCATTGCGCTCGATCCCAGCTTCGAAGATCGATATGGTCTGGCCGTGGTCTGCCTGGATATGGACGATGAGAGCTGCGCCACCCAGATCTTTGCGCAGATGCTGCATTCCCTGGGAGATTCTCCGGCATTGCATATGCAGTTCGGGCGCGCTTATGGCAACTCGGATTTCTCTCCGCGGGCGGTGGCAGAATTCAAAGAGGCGATTGCCGAAGACCCGCGCCTGCCCGGCGCACACTATTCGCTGGCCGCGGCTCTGCTCTCGGCCGGCGAGGATGAATCTGCCATCCGCGAAGCAGAAGCGGAACTGAAGAAGGAACTGGCCATCTCTCCGCACGATTTCCTCACCTATGCGGCGCTGGGCAAACTGGCGGCCAGCAGCCATCGCAGCGCCGAGGCCGAAAGTTATCTCAAGCAAGCCATCGCATTGAATCCGCAAAACCCCGATGCCTATCTCTATTTGGGCCAACTGTACTCTGACAGCAGCCGCCCGGAGGAAGCCGAGGCGGCGCTGCGCCAAGCCATCCAGCATACCTCGGATGTGACGCGAAATCGTTATCAGATCCAGAAAGCGCATTTTCTGCTGGGCCGGATTCTGATGCAGCAGCATCGCGAAGAGCAGGCCCACGCCGAGATGCAGATTGCCCATGCCCTGGCCAACAAAACGCTCTCCAAGGACAAGAGCCAACTGGCCGGAATGCTGGGCGGGAGTTTTGGTCTCACCAGCCCCTCCGCCGCCGGTTCGGATGCAGCAGCCGCGTTTTCCTCAGCGCCAGGGATCGCCGATCCCCACGCCGCCAGCCAGCTAGAAGCCTTTGAAAAGCAACTGGCCCCGGCCATCGCCGATAGCTACAACAACCTGGGAGCGATCGCGGCGGGGAAGGGCAACTACACCGATGCTTACCATGAATTCGCGCACGCCGCAGCCTGGAACCCTTCGCTCGATGGACTCGATTACAACCTGGGACGCGCGGCCTTCATGGCCTCGAAATTCGCCGCGGCGGTTGCCCCGCTCACGCGCCAACTGCGTGCCCACGAGGACGATCTGGGAGTACGCAACGCGCTGGCTATGAGCCTGTTCATGACCCAGGATTACCGCGGATGCGCCGCCCTGCTGAAGAGCGCGGAAGCCGCCCTCGCCACCATCCCGCAAATGCAGTATGTCTATGCGGAATCGCTGCTGAAGACCGGCCAGATCGCGCCGGCAAGCGAGCGTCTGCAAGCGCTGGCGGCAGCGCATCCGGAGATTGCCGAGGTTCACCGCGGGCTGGCCGAGGTGCATGAGCAACGCGGTGAGCGGCAGCAAGCTCTTCAGGAGTTGCATTTGGCCATCCGGCTCAACTCCGACGACGCGGAAACATACTTCGACCTGGGCCGCATCGAGCTCGCGGGCGAAAACGCCGCCGCTGCCGTGACCGCGCTGGAAGCGGCGGTGCGCTTGGCGCCGGACAAGGCTGATTACCATCGCGAACTGGCCAATGCCTACCAGCGCGCCTTCCGCATGGGAGATGCGGAAAAAGAACACCGAATATACGAGAAGCTGGAGAGCGTGCCGGCAACCACGGGCGCCGCTTCAGAAAAACAGTAGATTTGCCAACATTCGCCCTGGAGGGGCGACGGAAAATAGCCCAGGACCAGCGCAGCGCAGTCCTGGGAAAGCGACCCCAAAAACGCTCTCAGCCCCTAGTGGCGCTGCGAGAAACCTCTTGTTCATGAGGAGGGAAGCAAAGAGGTCATCAACTCACTTGTGGGGTGGCAGCGAAATGCAGATCCTTCGCTTTGGAGGACACTCCACTTTGGTGAAAAAATCGGAGAATGGGCTCTCGTTCTCGGGCCTGTTCACACTACCCCGGCGGGTGGCGCTGCTGGCGAAAATCGGGCCAGACAAGGCGGAGGCTGAAGGCATTGGTGGTTCCAAAGTCGAGGCCGACAACGCCGTATGGCCCGATTTTCGCCGCAGCCCTAAGGGACGGGGCCATTTTTCCCCATCTCTTCGTCCATCGTCGCTAGTGTAGTGTCTCGTTATTAGAGTCCATTCTCCGCGAGCTATAGTGGGCAGAGTTCGCTGAACCAAGATCCCCTCAGTGGCTAAAGCCGTCTTGATTTTGCAGGTTTTATGTACGGGCTAAAGCCCGTACCCTTCAACGCCCGTACCCTTCAAAACGGATAAATGACCATCTGCATGAGACATACCACTAGGATACGCCCGGTATCCGTCGCTCCTCACTCCTCGATCTGGTGAAAATTGGCTCCGTCGCCGCCCACCGGGGTAGTGTGAACAGACCCTAGTGTGCTTTTTGAGCAACGGTTGCGCTGGGGTGGGGCAGAATCTCCTCGCGGGGAACGATCCCTTTGCCTTCCAGAACGGAATAGAACCGATCCGCTTCCAGGCTGCCGAGGTGTTCGACGGCTCCCGATGGCCAATGAATCTCGACGCTGTCGATCTTGGTGGCCGCGCCTAGTCCGAAGTGAATGCGCAAATCGTTCTGCGAAAGATAGCTTCCGCCGCTGTGCACTTCGTCGGTCTGGGTCATGCCGGCCGCCACGATCTTGATGCGAGCATTCAGCGCCAGACGGTTGCTCTTGCTTCCCGCCAGCTCGAAACTCACCCAGTGCCGCCCCGCAACCCCATGATTGCGCAGCAGCATGGGGCTGCCGTCGATATCGTTGACCACCACATCCATATTGCCGTTGTTGAACAAATCCCCGACGGCCAGACCGCGGGAGACGCGCTTTTGCTGGAGCGCCGGCCCGGCTTGGTCGCTGGCGTCGCAAAACATACCGTCCTTCTGATTCATGCTCAGCAGTTTGGGCTGACGGTAGCCGGGATCGGAGGGCATCTGGTCGGTCTGGGGATAGACATGGCCATTGGCGGTAATCAGATCCAGCCAGCCGTCGTTATCCAGGTCGACAAAGGCCGTTCCCCATTTCACCCACGGCAAGGCGGGCAGGGCCAGGCCCGAAGCAAAGGACTCTTCCAGAAAGTTCCAGTCGCCTTCGTTGCGATAGAGGTCGGGGTTCTCGTTTTCGAAGTTGGTCACGTAGAGCGAGGGGCGGCCGCTGTGGTTGTAGTCGCCGATGGCAATGCCCATGGAAGCTTGTTCGGAGCCCTCCTGGCTGAGCGCGGTTCCAGACTCGAAACCAATCTCTTCGAACTTGCCGTTGCCCAGATTGCGATAGAGGAATTTGGGGGTCGAGTCGTTGGTGATATAGAGGTCGGGACGCCCGGTGCCGTTGAAATCGGCCCAGATCACGCCCAGGCCGTAATACCCATCCGGATTGCTCAGGCCGGCAGCCTTGGTCACATCGGTGAAGGTTCCATCGCCGTTGTTGTGGAAGAGAGTGTCGCCGGCGCCTTTCAAACCGCGGGGGCCGCACTGCACATCGACACCGCGATATTTGCAATAGGGGGTGCTGCCGAATTGCGGCAAATCGTTGAGGTGGAAATCCACATAGTTGGCCACCATCAGGTCGACAAAGCCATCGCCGTCGTAGTCGCCAAAGGACGCGCCGGCGGACCAGCGGCCGTCGCCCACGCCGGCTTTAGCGGTCACATCGGTGAAGGTTCCATTGCCGTTGTTGTGATAGAGAATATTGCCGCCCAGGCAGGTAATGTAAAGATCCGGCCAGCCGTCGTTATCGTAGTCTCCGACCGCGCCGCCCATGGCCAGGCATGGTTTGGTCAAACCCGCCTTGGCGGTCACGTCGGTGAAGGTGCCGTCATGGTTGTTGTGGTATAGCGCGCCCAAACTGGTTTTGCCTTGCAGCGCCATGGCAATCGTGGGAGCGTTGGTGAAATAGATGTCGGGCCAGCCGTCGCGATCGTAGTCGAACAGGATCACCCCGCCGCTCATCGACTCGAAGATGTATTTCTTGTCGGCCGAGGAGGCGTGAGAAAAACCGATCCCTGCCTGGGCGGTTATATCTTCGAGCTGCGGCACGGGACGGCCGGAGCATTTGGAGGCCTTGGCTCCCGGCGGCGGAGGTGGAGGGGTGGGATGGCCCATACCCTGGCCATGGCTTCGACCGGCCACTGCGATCAGCACAACGGAGACCGCTACAAGACTCTTGAACTTCATCTGGAACATCGTCCCTCAACTTCGGAGGTGCAAAAACTGGGCGGCTATGGCAGCAGGAACCCGATGAGCAGTGCCGGGGCTGGCCAGGTTCCCCAATAGCCCCTTGGGCGCGGGTGAGCCGGGCGCTTGGCTTCCTCATGTTGACCATTATAGATAGGAGTAAAGCGATTATGGCGCGAGCTGGGATCTGCCGGCGCGGCTTAGTGTATAAAGAGACGGGCGAACGGGATGGCGAGGATTTCCCCGCGCGTCTGCCGCAGCACAGCCGAGGCCGCCGCGATGAAGCGGGTAGGCTTCGAGGAAAATGGCGGCCTTCATCCCATGAAGGCTTTGTCCGCAGAGCGACCTTTCGCGTGGTGCGAAGGCGCCGCTTGCTCGCAGAAATGAACGAGGCTTGGCGGTTTCTGCCCAAGCCTCCTTGATTGATTCAGGGTTCTTGCCGTCCATGTCCAACTATTGCGAAGTCGCGCTGCCGGTGCCGCTGGAACGACCCTTCACCTATGCGGTGCGGGAGGGACAGAAGCCGCAGCGCGGGGCGCGGGTGATTGCGCCCTTTCGCAACGAAAAACTGATCGGCGTGGTTACCAGGGTGCAGGCCAAAGCGCCCAGCGAGTACGAGGTGCGCTTTCTGGAAGCGGTGCTGGACGAGGAGCCGTTACTCAGCGATCCGCTGCTGGAACTGGCGGAGTGGATGGCGCAGTATTATCTGGCTCCGTTGGGAGAGGTGCTGCGCGCCATGTTGCCGCTGATGGCCGAGGTGCGGCGGACCGTGCTCTACCGAATTGCCGACCTGGGCCGGGATGTGCTGGCGCGGGCGCTGGAGAACGAGCCGGAGCAGGAAGTGGACAGCCACACTGAAGAAGCTGCCTCCGGGGCAGAAGCCCGAGGCGATTCAGCGGACTTGTTTGCCGGGACTAAAGCCCCCGGCTATCAACTTCTGGCCAGCCCGCTTCCTGGTGATCGGAACCCCGCCAAGTCGGAGGCGACCGAGAAAGGCAGCCAGAAGCGCCGCGGCAAGCTCTCGGCAGCCGAGATGAGCATGGAGCGCCGGGTTCTGGCGCGGCTGGCGGAGGGCGAGGCGGTGAAGGTATCCACGCTGCGCTCGGCCACCGCCGCATCCCTGCCGGTGCTGGCAGGGATGTTGAGAAAGAAGTGGATATCCCGCGAGACGGCGGCCGAGGAACGCGATGCACGGCGCACCGAGCGCTTTGCCGTGCTGCTGCCAGAGACCCGCCTGCCCAACCTTACCGCCAACCAGCAAGCAATTCTGGCCGAACTGGCGGCCGCGGGCGGTGAGATGCCGTTGGCCGAGCTGCGCCAGCGCGCGCTCTCCTCTTCGACGCTGCAAACCCTGGTGCGGCGGGGACTGGTGCGCATCGATGAGCGGGCGGCGGCCTTCCGCCTGGGCGGCCTGGCTGGATTGGCGGGCGCGGCCGGGCCGGTGCGCCTGAACGAGCCGCAGATCGAGGCGCTGGCCTCCTTGGCCTCCGCCCTGGGGGGCTTCCAGCCTTTTCTGCTCCACGGAGTAACGGGTTCTGGCAAGACCGCCGTCTACATGGCCGCCATGCAGCGGGCGCTGGACCGGGGGCAGGCCTCGATTCTGCTGGTTCCCGAGATCGGCCTGACGCCGCAGACGGCAGGATTGTTGGATGTGGCCTTCGGCAGCAAGGTGGCGCTGTTGCATTCGGCACTGACTCCGGAGGAGCGCAGTGAACAGTGGCGCAGAATCCGCCGCGGCGAAGCACCCATTGTGGTCGGCACGCGCTCGGCGATCTTTGCTCCCGTGCCCAACCTGGGCTTGATCCTGGTGGACGAGGAGCACGACCAGAGCTACAAACAGGAAGAGACGCCGCGCTACAATGCCCGCGATGTGGCCGTGATGCGGGCCAAGCTGGAGGGCGCGGTGGTGGTGCTGGGCTCGGCCACGCCCTCGCTGGAGACCTGGCAGAACGCGGCCGCCGGCAAGTACATCCGCATCGCCATGAGCGAGCGGGTAATGCACCGGCCCCTGCCCGCCGTCGAGCTGATCGACATGCGCAAGGAGTTCCAGGAGACCGGCAAGGAACAGCTCTTCAGCCGTTCGCTGGTGGCCGAGACGCAGGCGGCGCTGGATCGCGGGGAGCAGGCGCTGATTCTGCTCAACCGCCGCGGCTACTCCTTTGCCGTGATCTGCCGGGCCTGCGGAGACAAGCTGGAATGCCAGAACTGCGCCATCGCCCTGACCCACCACAAGCCCGCCGAAACCGACCTGGAGAGCGGCGAAGCCCGCGCCGGGCAGAGGCTGGAGTGTCACTACTGCGGCTTCCGGCGCACCGTGCCGGCGCGTTGCCCCAAATGCGAGAGCGAACACCTGTACTACCTGGGCGCGGGTTCGCAACAAGGAGAAGAGCGGCTGACGGAGATCTTTCCCACCGCCCGCATCGGGCGCATGGACCGCGATACGGTGCGCGGCCGCTTCGATCTGGAGCGGCTACTGGCGCGACTGCATGCGGGCGAGATCAACCTGCTGGTGGGCACACAAATGATCGCCAAGGGCCACGACATTCACGGGGTCACGCTGGTGGGGGTGGTGGGCTGCGATCACTCCCTTTCCATGCCGGATTTCCGCGCCGCCGAACGCGTCTTCCAACTGATGACACAGGTTTCGGGCCGCGCCGGCCGCGGCGAACTGCCGGGCCGGGTGGTGGTGCAGACCTACTATCCCGACCACTACGCCATTGTGGCCGCCAGCAAACATGACTATTCGAGCTTTGTCGAGCGCGAGCTGAAGTACCGCCGCTGGATGCACTACCCGCCCTTCGGCCTGCTGGCCAACGTGCTGGTGCAGTCGCAAAAGCTCGAGGAAGCAGCGGGCTGGTCGGCGGAACTGGGCAAGTGGTTTCAGAAAGCCGCGCCGGAGGGGGTGAGGATGCTGGGCCCCTGCACCGCACCCATCGCCCGCATCAAGGGAACCTATCGCTTCCACATGATTCTCAAGGCAACCTCGCGCAAAGCCCTCAACGCCGCCCTGCGCGGCATGTTGAGCCACGCCGAATCCGCCGGCATTCCGCGCCGCAATCTGGTCGTCGATGTGGACGCGCTGCGCCTGATGTAAGCCCTGCGGCCACCTGCGGTGGGGCACAGGCCTTCGGCTTGTTCATCCTGCGTGCGGGTAAATGACGGTGCGGAAATCTTGATCTGACTAGGGTCTGTTCACACTACCCCGGTGGGCGGCGGCGGGAGCCAATTCTCACCAGATCGAGGAGTGAGGCGCGACGGATACCGGGCGTATCCTAGCGACGATGGACGAAGAGATGGGGAAAAATGGCCCCGTCCCTTCGGGCTGCGGCGAAAATCGGGCCATACGGCGTTGTCGGCCTCGACTTTGGAACCACCAAATCCTTCAGCCTCCGCCTTGTCTGGCCCGATTTTCGCCAGCAGCGCCACCCGCCGGGGTAGTGTGAACAGGCCCTAGTGAGACGTGAAGCGCCACACGATACACATGATCAAGAGCTTCCGGCACGGAGGGATCGAATTTTTTTTACCACTGGAAGCAAAGCCGGCATCCAGCCTTCCCACGCCACCAAGCTCTCGGTTCAGCTCTTTCAGTTGAACCGGACCAAGGTCCCGGGCGACATGGATGCGCCAGGGTGGGAACTACACTCGCTGCACGGCGATCTTGAGGACCACTGGACGGTGAAAGTGAGCGGCAACTGGCGTTTGATCTTTACCTTCGAGGGCGAGAATGCGATTCTCGTCGACTATCGGGATTACCACTAGAAGAGACGATATGCGCATGTTCAACCCGCCCCATCCCGGCAAAGTTTTACGGGAATTTCTGGGTGACGTGGACGTAACCTCTGCCGCCAGGCATTTGCAGGTTTCCCGCGCAACCCTTTCCCGGATTCTGAATGGCAAGGCCGGTATCTCGCCCGATATGTCGCTGCGTCTATCCGCCGCCTTTGGCACCCACGCCGAAATCTGGTATGAGTTGCAAACCGACTACGACATGTGGCAGGCATTGCAAAGAAAACAGCCTAAGATAGAGCCCTTTCATCGGGCGGCATAGGAACGAAAGCGGCGGGCCAGGTGAGATCGGTCAGGGGCTCTGGCAGGACATCCGCAGCGCCCGAGAGATTTTCGCAGAATCCAAACGCCGTATCGATAGTCTCTAATTTATCTGTGATGGCGCTGACAGTTGACGACGCCAGACCCGAAAAATGCAAAGCCGAGCCCAGTTCCGCCCATTGGCGGTGGAACTGGGCTCGGCTTTGAGCAAAGAAGAATACGGACCCGCGACGCCGACAAGAGCCGCAAGAGTGCCGGAATCGAGCTTGGCCGCCGGCTGGTTGCAGGTTAGTCGCGGGCTGGCGGAGCGCCCTCGATGGAGTGCAGTTCCTTGCCCGGCTTGAAGCGCACCGCCTTGCCGGGGGTGATGCTGACCTCGGTGCCGGTGCGGGGGTTGCGGCCGATGCCGGTTTTGCGGGCGCGCACGCTGAAGACGCCAAACCCGCGCAGTTCGATACGCTCGCCGGCCGTGAGTGCCTGCTTGAGGCCCTCGAAGACGGTATCCACAGCGGACTCCGCCTTGCTGCGGGGGAGGCCGGTGCGCTCGATCACATGATGGACGATGTCCTGTTTAATCAATGGGGTAACCTCGCTGGCGCAACTGTCTCGAATGTACTACGGATGCTGCTGTCGATGCTACTGCTTTTGCGTGGATTGTGGAATAATGGAGGCAATCCGGCGAATAATTTGTGCTGACAGCCGGTGTTTTTTCGCGCCCAGGCAGTCTCATTGCGGCGTTGCGCGTTTTTCTTGCATATTCTCGTTGTCAAGTGCAGGCGCCTCTCGTAGGATGGGGCATTCAAGCCGACTCAGGTAGCTTAAGGTGATGTCCGGGTGGCGCCGCTGCTCCGGAAGGGGTGTGTATGTCGATTCAGAGCGATCACTGGATTCGCGAACAGGCCATCCAACATGGCATGATCGAGCCGTTTAGCGAGAAGCAGGTGCGCCAGGGGGTGATCTCCTATGGGCTCTCTTCCTACGGCTACGATCTGCGCGTGAGCGACGAATTCAAGATCTTCACCAACGTCAACAGCGCCATCATCGATCCCAAGTCCTTCGACGAGCGTTCCTTCGTCTCGGTGCAGGCGGAGTCGGTGATCGTGCCTCCCAACTCCTTTGCCCTGGCGCGCTCCATCGAGTATTTCCGCATTCCCCGCGATGTGTTGTCGATCTGCGTGGGCAAGTCAACTTACGCGCGCTGCGGCATCATCGTCAACGTCACCCCCTTCGAGCCGGAGTGGGAAGGCTTTGTGACCCTGGAGATCTCCAACACCACCCCCCTGCCGGCCAAGATTTACGCCAACGAGGGGCTGTGCCAGATCCTGTTTTTCCGTTCCAACCAGCCCTGCGAGGTGAGTTACGCCGACCGCATGGGCAAGTATCAAAAGCAGCAAGGCATCGTGCTTCCCAGGCTGTAGCCGCCCGCGAGGGAGGGTCGTGGCCGGAGGCTCCGTAACGGGCCAGATTGCAACAACGCTATGAACCGCGTGGGGCGCAAGCACTGCCATAGCCTGGCGCCCCGCTGAGCAGTTTCGATACCGCTAGCCGGGAGTCGCAACATGAGTTCGATGCGCAATTTGAAGCCGATTCGGGTAGGTCTGCTGGCCGATGAGCCAATTCGCCGGGCAGGCCTGGTCAGTATCTTTGAAGATCAGGGCGCCGCTGGCCAAGCGCCGCTGCAAGCGACGATCTGCAGCCTCGACGAGGTGCTGCTGGGCGCTCAAGTGGAGTATCTGATCGTCGACTTGAACTCCGCCACCGTCGGTCTGGAGACGTTGGAGGCTATTCGCCGCGCCCGGCCCGGCATTCTACTGATCGTGATCGGTCCGGAGGGCAACGATGAACTGGTGATGGAGTCGATCATCGCCGGGGCGCGCGGCTATCTGGACGCCACCGTCGGTGCGCAGGCGGTGCGCCAGGCTATCGAGGTGGTAACCGGCGGCTCCATCTGGGCCCCGCGCCGTCTGCTCTCCAAGCTTATCGACCGGCTGCTGACCGTTCCCGAGAGCAGTCTGGCCAGTTGCAATCCCTACCTGACGGCTCGCGAACGGCAGGTGCTGGAACTGATCCTGCTGGCCCGCTCCAATCGCGAGATCGCCCGTCAGTTAGGCATCGAGGAGCGCACTGTCAAGGCTCATGTGGGCAACCTCATGCGCAAGACCGGGGTGGACAACCGCATCGAACTCTCCATGCGGGCGATGAATCTGGCTTTGGGCCAACCGGCGGAAGGGGAACCGAAGCGAGAAGCGGTTTCGTAATACCGCTAGATTACTAGTGAGCGAAGAATAACGGTTACTTAAAGGCATACTCCTTCCGTACTCTTGCGGGGATAGAGAGATTTCCACAGAATCGTTTACAGAAACAACGCAGATCTGGGGAAAGGAGTTCCCAAGCGACATGTTTCTCATGGGGCTTGGGAACTCCTCTTTTTTCTTTTTTTGTCTCGAAACGAGACAGAAAGTGATCTGTGTGGTTTAGGCCCTCCCCCCCTCCCCCTTTCTTTTTTTTAGTGATAGCACTACGCTGACGCCGGTCTGCGGCGTCGGCGCGGTGGGTTTTGCATCTCGTCCGGTAACACTTTCTTGGCGCGGAAAAGTGCGTCGCTTCGGTATCGTTATCGCAAATGCATGAATTCAAGCTGCAAGCGTTTGCGGAAGACCCCCCGGGAACAGTTTGCGGTGGGATTGCCGGGGATGGCAGGGAAAGCGTATTCCAGCCGCGATGTCGCCGGCGCGGGTAGAAAAAGGGCATTGCCGGGAAGGGAAGCGCGGCAGGATGCTGCCGCCAATTCCCACTTCTGTCCGGGTAGTCCGATTCGGGCCTGATTTTTCTTCACGGGAAAATAACCTTTTAGTTAAGGTTACCGGTGGCGGGTCGGTCGGGAACGGTATCATTCTGAAGGGATGACCGCGCTGGCGCAGCCCACCGCGGTTCCGCCAACACCGATAATGCCCGCGTTTTGGGCGCAGGAGGGGAGAGGATCTCGATATGAAGAAGACCATTGCTACCATCTGCCTCTGCTTTTTGCTTACCGGGAGCGCCTGGTCCGGCTCGAAGAAGGAAGAGCTGCAGGCGCGTATCGACGCCGCCAAAGAGGTGCTGGACCAGATCATGGCTGTCAAGGACCACAGCATCCCCATGAACATCATGGAGCAGGCCACTTGTGTCGCGGTGGTGCCGGGAATGCTCAAGGGGGCCTTTGTCTTCGGCGGGCAATATGGCCAGGGAGTGGTCACCTGCCGCACCGGCCATGGCTGGAGCGCGCCGGTCTTTATCCGCATGGCGGGCGGCTCCTTCGGCTTCCAGATCGGCGGACAATCGACCGACTTGGTTCTGGTGGCGGTCAACGAGCGCGGCTTCCAGGATTTGCTCAAGAACAAATTCAAGATCGGCGGCGATGCGGCCGCTAGCGCCGGCCCGGTAGGGCGCAACGGCCAGGCCTCTACGGACTGGAAGATGAACGCCGAACTGCTGACCTACTCGCGCAGCAAGGGGCTCTTTGCCGGCATCGATCTGGACGGAACCAGCGTCAGCCAGAACTCCGAAGACACCGAGGTCTACTACGGCGCGGCGCACAGTTTTGAAACGGTTCTCAAGGGCGACGTCGATGTTCCCGCCGGGGCTATCTCCTTTGTGCGCGGAGTGGCGCATTACTTTGTCGAGGCTAAAAAACACAAGTAGCGGAGTGAGTCATTGCCCTCCCTGCGGGGCGCTGCCTGCCGAGGAGGAATCCACCCTCGAAGTTCTTGCTTTCCCACCCTTGATGCCAGCATCGTGCCAAGGGTGGGGCAGGGATTTTCATGGGTTGAATCGGCTCCTTCCAGCCCTTCATGGTCGGGAAGAGTCGAACGGCTTCTGAAGAGCGGCTCCTTGCCGCCCAGTCGCAGCAGGGCAAACGCATGTAACTTTATCCGCAGTTTCCCCGGTGAGACATTTTTATCCGTTGTTTTTTGTTTGTTCATTCAGAGGGAGCAGGGGTCTGAAGGCCCCTGCTCCCTCCCCAAACTGGCCTTTGCTTCGAATCGCAAACCAAACTGGCACACCGGCAATGAAGATGCGTATGCCCTGTCAGGCGCAGTCTGCCGCACCCCATGCACCCAGCCGGGATACACTGAATTCTTGTCTTTGCCGATGCGGAAACGAATCGAATTCTGGCTGGTAGCGGCCGTGGCTCACGCCCTGGGGTGGATGCCGCGCGGGCTGGCGCGGCTGCTGGCTGGCGTGCTGGTGGGCGGAGTGTACCCGCTGCTCCTCCGTCTGCGCCGTGTGGGCCTGCGCAACCTGGAACTGGCCTACCCACAGCTTTCCATGGCGGAGCGGGAGCGGATTCTGCGCGGCGTCTTCCGCCATCTGGGCTGGCAACTGGTGGAGTTTTGCCGCATGAGGCGCTATACCCCGGAGAACACCCGCAACTGGATAGGGGTCGAGGGGATGGAGCACTATCTGGCGGCGCGCGCTCGCGGTAAGGGCGTGCTGATCGTCACCGGCCACCTGGGCGCTTGGGAACTCTCCAGCTTTTACCACTCGCTGATGGGCTACCCCATGGGGATGGTGATTCGCCGCCTGGACAATCGGATGCTCGATGAGTTCGTCAACGACATCCGCTGCCTGCACGGCAATCGCGTCTTGCACAAGGACGACTTTGCCCGCGGCCTGCTCACCGCCATGCGTGCCGGCGATACGGTGGGCATTCTCATGGACACCAATATGACCCCGCCGCAGGGGGAATTTGTTGAGTTCTTCGGTCGCCCGGCCTGCACTGCTTCCGGACTGGCGCGGGTGGCGCTGAAGACCGGCGCCGCGGTGCTGCCCGGCTTCATGCTGTGGGAAAAAGCGGAGCGGCGCTACATGCTGCACTTCGGCGAGGAGTTGCAATTCACCCGCGGCGGCGATGCCCAGGCCGATGTGCTGGCCGCCACGCAATTGTGCACCAGCGCCATCGAAAGCTGGATTCGCCGCTATCCCGACCAGTGGCTATGGATTCACCGCCGTTGGAAGACCCGCCCGACGGGCGAAGCGGGACTCTACACCTGAGGGATGATTATTTCTCTCCCGAATTCCCCCGCCCATCGCTGCAATAATGTGTCATCCTGAGCGAGCGTAGCGAGTCGAAGGATCTGCTTTTGAAGGCCGGGCGGCGCAGCAAAGCCGAGTCATCGGCGATGATGCGTATGCTTGGGCAGGACGGGAGTGGAGGACAGAGATGACACTCAGACAACTGATCGAGATCCTGGGGGGAGAACTGGTGCAGGGCGATCCCGAGACCGTCCTTGCCGGAGTGGGCGCCGGAGCAACGGCCAAGGGCCTGGATCTGGTTTTTGCCGAAGATGCGGCCAGCGCCGAGGCGGCGCTGCGCGGCGCCGCCTCGGCGCTGGTCGCCCATGCGGGCTGTGCGGGCCTCTTTGCCGCTCATCCGCATCTGGGCGTGGTCATCGCCCCGCAGCCGCGCCTGTGGTTTGCCCGCGCCGCCAAATTGCTGGAGCGCAAGCTGCCCGCGCAGGGGGTTCATCCCGCCGCGGTGGTGGCCGCGCATGTGCAGATAGGCGCAGAGGTCACCATTGGTCCCGGCGCGGTGATTGAGGCCGATGCGCATATCGGCGCCGGCAGCCGTATCGAAGCCGGCGCGGTGGTGGGCCAGGGCGTGCACCTCGGCAAGGAGTGCCGCATTCATCCTCGCGCCGTGCTTTACCCCGGAACCACGCTGGGCGACCGCGTGGTGGTGCACGCCGGGGCGGTGCTGGGCGCGGACGGCTTTGGCTACGTGCGCGACAACGCCAGCGGCGCCTATACGCAGTTTCCCCAGCAGGGAACGTTGGTCATTGAAGACGACGTGGAGATCGGGGCCAATACCACCATCGACCGCGGTGCACTGGAAGAGACGCGCATCGGCCGCGGAGCCAAGATCGATAACCTGGTACACGTCGGCCACAACTGCCGGATTGGCGAAGACGTGATCCTGGTGGCGCTGACCGGCATCTCCGGCTCCAGCACGGTGGGCCAGGGGGCGGTGATCGCCGGCCAGGTGGGTATTGGCGACCACGCCCACATCGGTCCCGGAGTGATTCTGGGCGGCCAGGCGGGAGTGCTCAGCGGCAAGACGGTCACCAACCAGGGATTGAATCCCGGTACCGTTCTCTGGGGAACTCCGGCGCGACCACTGCAAACCGTGCTGCGGGAGATGGCGGTGCTGGCGAGGATGGCGAGACGAGGGAACAAGGGAACGAGGGAACAAGGGAACAAGGGAACAAGGGAACGAGGGAACAAGGGAATAGGGGACAGGGAATAGAAAATTGGGAGCCCCACCCTCGCCGCGCTTTTGTCTTTGCGGCTAGTCAGGGTGGGAACCCAAGCTGACGGCGAGATCTCCGCCGCATATCCCCGACTATGCCGCGCTTCCTGCGTGCTGCACTGGGACTTGCACTTGCGGGACAGGCGACCGCGAGACGCCGATGGGGTCGGTGTTGCGGAGCAAAATGGCCAGGCCGCGGGCGCCGTCCATATGGCTTTCCAGCAGCAGGGCATGGGCCTGATTGAGGAACTCCGGGTGGTGCTCGAAGTGCTTGGAGGCGGCCTGCAGTGTGTGCACCACGTGCGCCGCGGAGAAATTCGTGCGGTGGTGACCGGCCACCCCGATCAGCAACCCCTTCATCAAGGCGAATTGGGCGGTAAGCAGGGCGAACTCCCGGGTCATGTCGGGGGTGTTGCTGGGCTGCGCACCGCTGCGCCCGAAGGGGAAGTGGGTGCGGAAGATGGTGTTGATGAGGTAGTTCTCCAGGATGTAGGGGTGGCGGGCGAAGAAGGGCGCGTAGTGGCGGTCGTGGGCCTCGGCATAATGGTCGCTGAGCGACTCCAGGGTGGCCTGGGGGCCATTGCCGATGCCGCTGGTGAAGGCTTGGATGCACTCGATGAAGCGGGGACGGATGTTGGAGCGGTGCAGCAGCATTCCTGCCAGACGCAAGACCACATCGAGCTGCGCGGAGCGGTCCACGGGCAGGGTTTCCATGGCCGGCAACAGCGCGCCGGTGGCCACGGTGCGGTCGAAGTCATGGAGAAAGTCGCTGACCGGGCGGTCCAGTTCGCCGCGGGCGATGGCGTCCAGGCGGCGGCAGAAAATGCCCAGCAGAAACAGCCTCTGCCACAGCGGGTAGGTGCGCTGGCGCAGCAGCGAGAGCACGCTGGCACGGATAGGCCAGAAGTGGGCCAGCGGCCGGTTTGCGGGGAGTCCGTCGGCATGGCTTGACGCCGTGGCTTCCGGCTGCTCTTCGGGTTGCTTCTCAGGCAGCAGATGGGGGTTGAGCAGCACTAGGCGGGCGGCTTCCGGGCAGGAGAGCGAGAGCGCCTTGTCGGGCGCGCCGTCGATGGTGTTGATGACCCGTGGATAGACCGCACAGGCATGGGACAGGAAGGACTCGCCACACTCGATCTGCACCCGGCAGAGGCCGTCGCCATTGAACAGCGGACACTGGTTGGCGGGGGTCATGAGTATCTTGGCGAAGGGTGCCGGTTCGCTGCCGTCGGCGTCGGCGGGCTGGGCGACAATGCTCGACTGGATTAGCGCGCGCAGGGGCACGTCGGGAAGATTCTGGTACTTCTCGAAGGTCTTCCGGTCGATGGGCACAGACCATCCCTGACAGCAGGTGTCTTCGCACTCGGAGCCGATGCAGCGGAAGCTGTCGGCGTAGGTGGGCCGGATCTGTCCTGAGGGTCGCAAGAGGCGCTCCTGGCAGCCGGGCCGCGCCCCTGCTGCTCGATGAATTGATTTGCGCTCTGATCTTTGCAAATCGTGAACCGGAATCGTACAGTTTCGATTGGAGCCCGCTAAGTACTAGATTGCTTGCGCTTACGGTACCTTCGGCGGGGCGCTGGAAGCCGGCGGGCGGCGGCTGCCTGGCACGATGTCAGGGGGGCCGGAGGGCGATCCTTTTCGCAACAACAGGGGGGGGGACTGTTGCCGCAATGGCTTCGCTATCGCCCCGTGGCTGTGCGCAAATCTACGCTGGCCAGCGTCTGCTCCTGTACACTGAAGTGTTCACAGCCATGAAAAACAAATACCCCATCGGCATTCTGGGCGCGACCGGCATGGTCGGCCAACGCTATATTCAGCTCCTCGAGGACCATCCGTGGTTCGAAGTCACATGGCTGGCCGCCAGCGACCGGTCCAGTGGCAAAACCTATGGCGAGGCCGCCAAGTGGCGTCTGGATACGCCCATGCCGGAGCGCATTGCCAAGATGACGGTCTCTCCGGCTGAGCCCGAAAGCGCGCCCAAGATCATCTTTGCCTCGATCGATGCGGCTATCGCCCGCGAGATGGAGCCCAAGTTCGCCGCTGCCGGCTGCGCCGTGCTGTCGAACTCCAGCGCCTTCCGCATGGCTCCCAATGTGCCACTGGTGATTCCCGAGATCAACGCCGAGCACCTGCATCTGATCGAGGAGCAGCCTTGGCGCAAGGACTCGGGCGGCTATATGGTCACCAACCCCAACTGCTCGACCATCGGGCTGGTGATGGCCCTCAAGCCCTTGGAAGAGCGCTTCGGCCTCGAGCAGATCTTTGTCTCTACCATGCAGGCGGTCAGTGGCGCCGGCTATCCTGGGGTGCCCTCGATGGACATTCTGGGCAATGTCGTGCCCTACATCGGCAGCGAAGAAGAAAAGATGGAAGAAGAAACCCTCAAGCTGCTGGGTAAGCTCGAAGGCCACGGCGTCACACCTCTGGCGGCCAGAATCACTGCGCATTGCAATCGCGTCGCGGTCATCGACGGGCACACCGAGTGCGTCTCCATCAAGCTCTGCAAGGCGGCCACGCGGGAAGAGATATTGGCCGCATGGGCGGAGTACAAGCCGTTGGCGGGCAAGGATCTGCCCTTTGCTCCGCAGCAGCCGGTGCACTTCAATCCCAATCCCGACCGTCCCCAGCCGCGGCTGGATGCCAATCGCGAAAAGGGCATGGCGGTCACCGTGGGCCGTTTGCGCCCTTGCAACCTGCTGGATTGGAAGTTCGTTGCGCTCTCGCACAACACCGTGCGCGGCGCCGCCGGAGCCACTATTCTTAACGCCGAGCTGCTGGCCAGCCTGGGCAAGCTGTGACGAAGGGGGTAGGGGAATAGGGGTTAGGACGGCAGATGCATCCCTATTCGCGGCGGATACTAACCCCTTTCCCCTTATCCCTTATCCCTTATCCGAAGGAAAAATCATGAGCCTGGTAGTCATGAAGTTTGGCGGCACGTCGGTCGAGGATCCGGCGGCCATCGGTCGTACCGCGGCCATCGTAGCCGGACGCGTCGCCCTGGGCAAGCAGCCAGTGGTGGTGGTCAGCGCCATGGCCAAGGTTACCGACCAGTTGTTGCGCGCCGCCGCGGTGGCCGCGCAGGGCGACCGCACCGGCACGCTGGCCATCAGTTCGCGTCTGCGTGTGCGCCATCGCGAGACTGCGACGGCGCTGGTGCAGAACCCCGCCGACCAGGCGGCGCTGCTGGAAGTCATCGATCGGGAGTTCGACTCGCTGGACGAGATTCTGCGCGGCCTTTCTGCGATTCTGGAACTGACCCCGCGCATCAGCGACCTGATTGTCAGCTTTGGCGAGCGCATCAGCAGCCGCATCGTGGCTGCCGCCTTCTGCGAGCGGAGTCTGGATGCGGCCCACGTGGACGCCCGCGACGTGGTCATCACCGACTCGCAGTTTCAGAAGGCCGTTCCCCTGGATGCGCTGATCGAGAAGCGGGCCGCGGAGCAGATTCGCCCCCTGGTCAATCGGGGCAAAGTGCCGGTGATGGGCGGCTTCATCGCCTCCAACGAGGCGGGCATCACCACCACCCTGGGACGTGGCGGCTCGGACTTTACCGGCGCGCTGATCGGCGGCGCCTTGACTGCCGAGGCCATCGAGATCTGGACCGACGTGGACGGTATTCTCACCGCCGACCCGCGGGTGGTCTCGGAAGCCCTCCGCGTCAAGGTCATCAGCTTCGAAGAGGCCGCGGAATTGGCCTACTTCGGCGCCAAGGTCTTGCACCCGGCCACCATCCTGCCGGCGGTGAAGAAGAATATTCCCGTGCTGGTTCTGAACAGCCGCAACGCGGCTTGCGAGGGCACCCGCATCATCTCGCTGGCGCCCCATTGCAAGAGCCCCTTCAAATCCATCGCGGTCAAGAAGAAGCTCAGCATTATCGACGTGGTGGCCAGCCGCATGTTGATGACTCATGGGTACATGAAGGAAGTCTTCAGCATCTTCGACAAGTACCAGTGCCCGGTGGATATGGTCTCCACCAGCGAGGTTTCGGTCTCGCTCAGCGTGGACTCGAACGAGAAGCTGCCGGCCATCGCCGCCGAATTGGGCAAGCTGGCGGACGTGAAATACGAGGGCCGCAAGGCGCTGATCTGCCTGGTGGGCGAAGACATCCGCGGCCGCAACGGCATGGCCGCCCAGGTTTTCACCGCCATCCGCCACATCAACGTGCGCATGATCTCGCAGGGTGCCAGCGAGATCAACATGAGCTTCATGATCGACGAGGACGACGCCGACGAAGCGGTGCGCTCGCTGCATGCCGCCTTCTTTCAGAATCCCGATCCGGCCATCTTCGACGTCAACGCACGCCGTGTTTAAACCGCATGAACGGGAGGGAGAACGCATGGGCGCGACACCCTGGTCTGGATTGGTTAGCAAGTGCGCGCTGGTGCTTGCGCTTCTTCTTCTGCCGCCGACCGGAAAGGTTGCTGCGCAGGCTCAACCGGAAGCTCCGCAACTGCGCTTTGTCTTTGAAGAGCAGGTCACGCTGGCGGCCAATGTGCCGGTGGGAGAGACGCCCATCGGCAAGCGAAATATCGTTCCCATTACCGGCGGCAGCTTTGAAGGAGCCGGCCTCAAGGGTAAGATCATGCCCGGCGGCTGGGACTGGCAACTGGTGCATCCCAGCGGCTGTTTCGAACTGCATGCCGATTACATGATCCAGACCGGCGATGGCGTCATCATTCACGTCGTCAACCAGGGCATGACCTGCCCGAACGCGTCGGGCAAGCAGGACGCACTCTTTACCACGCCGGTCTTTGAAGCGCCCAAGGGCAAATACGACTGGCTCAATGGAGGCGTCTATCTAGGCACGGTGGAAGGTATGACCATCGACGGCAAACCTGGCGTGCGCATCCGTTTCTACAAGGCCTTTCCCAAATAATCCAGGCATGGCCGGCATCTGGCCAGAGGAACTCGCATGAACATTCTCGTACTTGGCAAAGGCAAGACCGGCTCGCTGGTGGCGGAGATCGCCGCTCAGCGCGGACACAGCGTTCGTTCTCTGGATATTGCGGAGAACCAGAACGGCACGGCGCTGACCGCCGCCACACTGGCCGACGTGGACGCGGTGGTCGACTTTACCACGCCCGAAGCCGCGGTCGAAAATATCACTGCCGTGCTCAACGCCGGCGGACGCATGGTGGTCGGCACCACCGGATGGTACGCTCACTTGGAATCCTTGAAGCCTCTGACGCAGAAAGGAGGAGCCCTGCTCTATGGCACCAACTTCTCCATGGGCGTGCAGAAGTTGTTCCGCCTGACCGCCGACCTGGCCAAACTGGACGGCTACACCTTCTCCATCAGCGAGACCCACCACGTCACCAAGCTCGACGCTCCCAGCGGCACCGCCATTACCCTGGGCCAGATCATCGAGGCGGCCCGCCCCGGCACAAAGGTCGAGATCACCTCGCACCGCATCGCCGACGCCATGGGCGAGCACGTGGTGACCGCCGTCGGTCCTTACGACACGCTCGAACTCCGCCACGACGTGACCAGCCGCCGCTGCCTGGCTCTGGGCGCGGTCCGCGCCGCCGAGTGGGTCGCCGGCAAAAGCGGCACGTGGGAGTTCCGCGAGATCTTCGATCAGCTTTGAGCGGAGCCAATTTCGGTTCGGGCGTGACGCCTTGGCAGCATCTCTATTGCGCAAACAGAGATAGCTCGGCGCGCGCACAGTCATTGCGCATTTTGCTTTTGCCATAGACCACTGTGTCCCATTCTTTGCGCTCTTTCTGCGGGAAGGATGGGAAAGCGGCAATCTTCTGCTTGCCACTCTTTCAGGAAATGCGCCAGCGTTATCCTTGCTCCAGCCAGCCCACTTCTTCTTGCGCAGAGGGAGTGCGCGCACGGCTGCCCCGACCAACTCGCGATGTCGATTCCGCATCTTAATAACTGAAAAGTACCAAGAGGGCGCGGAGCAGACCTGCGGCCATGCGGCGAAAACATATTATTCCGGACTTCCGTTCCTCCCCGGAGTGGGAGAGCATGATGCCTGAACGGTAGGCGTCCGCCGCTCGACCCAAGCAGGGAAAATTGTCGCTTCCCAAAGTCGATTGAAACAGCCTGCGAGAAGCTGCCGGCGCGCAAATGAAAATCCAGGAGATGTGAATGATGCTGCAACCAATTCTCATGAAAAATAATCTGCTGGCAGCCCTTCGTCTAGCCTGCAGCCGAGGGCCTGAAAATGGCGTTTCAAAGCGCTGGCTGCTGCGTACTTCCAGCCGGCTCAATCGGAAGTACACGAATTCCGTCGGGCATTGCCTGAGCCAGTGCGGCGATTTCCAGGAAGCCAGGATCCGGAACCAGGTCTTTCTGTGGCCGCGCGAGGCTTGCAGCGCCACGTTTCTGCAAGTTCTCGCCGAGATACTGACTCCCAACCACCCCCACCAATACCAATATGGCCCCACCATCGTAGGCCGCGACGATGTGGTTCTGGATATAGGCGCCTGCGAAGGATCGTTTTCCGCGCTGGTTACCGGCCATTGCAAACGCGTGATCTCGGTCGAGCCGTCTCCCTCGATGTGCCGGCTTATCGAAGCACTCTTCGCGCGACGCAATCAGCCCTGCCCGCAGATACTAAACTGCTTGCTGAGCGACAAATGCGGCGAAGCATATTTTTGGGAAGATGCGCATAATCCCGGCTCCAGCCGCATCGCTCTGGAAACAACCCCCGGTGCGGCGAAGTTGCCGGTTAGGACCATCGACGAGATCGTCGAAACGCTGGAGGAGAAGCCGACCTTCATCAAGTGCGACGCCGAAGGAGCCGAGCCCAAGATCTTTTCCGGCGGGCGAAAGTTCCTGGAGAAGTTTCATCCCAAATTGGCCATCACCACCTATCACAGTGCGGACGACTTTGCCGTCATGCACGCGCTGTTGAAGTCCATCGGCTATCGCGTCATGGGCAAGGGGTTCCTGTACACGCAAGGGGCATTCCGGGTGATGATGATCCACGCCTGGTAGATCATTGCTCATCCTTGCAAGTGGAGCGCTCGAACAGGGCGGCGACGCCGCACTGCGAGGTGATCATCTTGGGGCCGGAGTGGGCCACGCCGGGGACCATCCAGAGGTGCTGCTTCCAAACCTGGGGATGGCGGCGGTGCAGCCAGGCGTAGAAGATGCGGCCGCGCGCCAGGCGAGTGGGGCCTTCCATCTCGCCGGCGCAGGTGACATCCAGGTCCTTTTGTTGGGGGTCGGTGTCGTCGGCGCCCAGCAGGTAGACGACGTCCTTGGCTGCGTAGGCGTCTTCGAGCGGTTTGACTCCGGCGGCGGCGCGCTTGCGAACGTATTCCTCGGGAATCTCGCCGAAGCCGTACTTCCAGCGGTCGAAGTTGCGGCAAAGCTGCTCGTTGCCGGGTCCAAAGTTCACTCTGTCGCCCTTGAAGTAAGGCCGCTCGGGGGTGAAGTAGACGAAGGAAGAGGGGTTGGCGACGACGTAGCGGAGGCGAATGCCGGGCGCTACGAGCTGCTCGGCGCGGCCCACCGCGGCGTAGCGCTGCATGGCCTGTCCGCCGCCGGAGTGGCCGGCGAGCACGATGGTTTTCAGGTTGGGAAAGATCTGGCGGTCGCTGAGATGGGCGACCAGGGCGTCGATCACTTCGTAGGCGCTGAGCGGGGCGGGATCGACGGCTTCGATGCCCGCTTCCCAGGTTCCCTGCCGCCAGCGCAGAACCTCCCTGGGCAGGTGGTGGGCGTGGGCGTCTTCTTCATTGAGAAACTGTGGAGCGACGAGCAGGGAAGTGGAAGCGGTGTCGCCGCCGGCCTCACCCGCGGCGCGGCACAGGGCGCGGTAGTAGCCGTCCACATCACGGCCCTTGCCGTGAAAGATGACCACCGCCCGTTTGACCTGCGGCTGGGGACGCTCCCAGTCCAGGGAAAGATCGATGGGCAATTGCCCACTGCCGTGCGAGGTGACGACCGCGAAGCGTTGGTCGGCCACAATCTCTACCGCGGGCTTGCGCTCGACCGCGCTTGCCGTCATTGCGCCGGAAAGAACCGCTGCGAAACTGAGTCTCAGCGCCCATTGTCCTGAAAACAGGCCCATTATTATCTTTCCCCGCAGCTTTGTAGGCGCAAAGGAAGCCCTATCCCGCCAGCGCTTTTTTGACCAATTCGCTGACCAGGCGGCCCTCGGCGCGGGCGCCGGCGGTCTGCAGTTTGCCCTGCACGGCCTTCATTACCTGACCCATTTCCTTTTGCGTGGGCGCCTTGCCAGCGGTCGCGGTCACTTCGGCCAGAGCCTCGGCCACCAGCGCGGCCAGTCCGGCTTCGTCCAGCGCTTTGGGCAGGAACTCCTCGATGACCACGATCTCGGCGGCTTCCTTGGCGGCCAGCTCGGGGCGGTTGCCCTTGGTGAACTGATCGATGGAGTCGCGGCGCTGCTTGATCATGGTGGCCAGCACCTGCTCGCTCTCCGCTTGGGTGGGGGCCTCGCGCTTTTCAATGGCTTTGTTCTTGAGGGCGTTCTTGATCAGACGCAGGGTGGTGGTGCGCACCGCGTCGTGCGCCTTCATGGCCAGGGTGATCTGCTGGTTGACGATAACTTCGATTGCGCCTGCTTCGCTCATGGGTTTTCTTCCTCGTATCGATGAATCGGGTGTGCTGGCCGGTCCCGCTCTCTCCGGCAAACGGCAACCGTTCGGGGGTGGAGCAAAGCAAACGGCGTGGGAACCCGAAACTGTCTGCAAACAAGAATTGTAACGATTCTTGCGGGCGGGGGGAGCAGGGAAGCGCATGGGGATGGCATTCCCAGACCGGAGCGGGCGCGAGGAGAGGAAATAAAAAATCCACAAAATCCACATATATGTGTATTCTGTGAATGTTGGGTCGAGGCAGCGCCATCTGCCGGAGACGGCCCGAACCAAGGAGAGAGCATGATCACCAAGACTCGTTTGTTTACCCCTGGACCGACCCCGCTGCTGCCGGCGGCCCAGTTTGCCATGGCTGCGGCGGATTTGCATCACCGCACCCCGGAGTTCCGCGCCCTCTTTCAGAAGGTGCTGGCGCAGTTGAAGGTCTTTGTCGGCACCGCCAACGACGTGCTGCTGCTCTCCTCGTCGGGCACCGGCGCCATGGAGGCTTCGGTCTCCAATCTGACCTCGCCCGGCGACAAGGTGCTGGTGCTGACCGCGGGCAAATTCGGCGAGCGCTGGGTGGATCTGGTCAAGGCCTTCGGCTGCGTCGCCGATGTGCTGGAAGTTCCCTACGGACAGACCTTTGAGATCGAGGCGGTCAAGGCGGCGCTGAAGCCGGAGCACAAGGCCGTCTTCCTGCAGGCCTCGGAGACCTCGACCGCCGCCAGTCACGACGTGGAAGCCATCGCCAAGCTGGTCAAGGAGACCGAGGCCCTGCTGGTGGTGGACGGCATCACCGGCCTGGGCACGCAGACCTTCGACGTGGACGGCTGGGGCATCGACATCCTCATCGGCGGCTCGCAGAAGTCGTTGATGATTCCTCCTGGCCTAGCCTACCTGAGCGTCAGCGAGAAGGCCTGGAAGGCGATGGAAGCCAGCAAGAATCCGCGCTACTACTTCGACCTGCGCAAGGAGCGCAAGAACCAGGCCAAGGGCGAGACCGCCTACACTCCGGCGGTGGCGCTGGTGGCCGGCATGGGAGCGGCGCTGGACTACATTGCCGGACAGGCCGGCGGGGATCTGGAAAAGGGCCGTATCGCCCTGATCCACAACGCCCAGGTCAACGCCAAGGCGACCCGCGCCGGGCTGGTGGCGCTGGGCTTCACGCTCTTCTCCCCCACTTCGCCCTCGGCTGCGGCTACCGCGGTGCTGGTGCCGGAAGGCATGGACTCGGGCGCGGTGGTCAAGGCGCTCAAGGCCAAGTTCAAGCTGGTCACCGCCAACGGTCAGGGTTCGATGCAGGGCAAGATCTTCCGTGTGGCGCACCTGGGCTACTTCGACTACCTGGACACGGTGGCCTTCCTGGGAGCGGCCGAGCACATCGCCAAGGACGTGCTGGGCTTGCCCGTCGAGTTCGGCTCGGCGGTGGCGGCGGCGCAAAAGGTCTTTGCGGCGGAAGCTAACAGCTAACAGCGAACAGCAGACAGCTCACAGCAGACAGTTTCGTTGCTGTGAGCTGTCAATTGTCGGCTGGGAACGGGGAATTGTGAACTGTCAGCTGTTAGCTGACCGCTGGGAGCTGTATTCATGCCCGAACTGAGTTTTGGAGAGAAGCTGCTGATCGCGCGCAAGCAGATGGACCTCTTTCAATACGAGATGGCCGAGCGGCTGGGTGTGCATCCCAACTCGATCGCCAAGTACGAACGAGGCGAGGGCAAGCCGCAGGGCTCGGTGGTGCGTATGTTCGAGCTGCTCTGCGAGCAGCAGGGGATCCGCTTCGACCCATATCAACCCGCACAGGAAGCCAAGGGAGTGACTATGAAGATCGTACTGGCAGAGAAGGTTTCCCCGGCGACGTTGGCCGTCTTTGCGGCCGAGCCGGGATGGGAAGTTCTTACCCACGACCAGTTGCCCGAGGGGCTGCCGGCGGCCCTGGCCGATGCCGACGGATTGGTTGTCCGCAGCGCCGTGCAGGCCGACGACGCTCTGATGGCCGCCGGTCCCAAACTGCGGGTGATCGGCCGCGCCGGCGTGGGCGTGGACAACATCGACGCCGAAGCCGCCACCCGCCGCGGCATCGTGGTCATGAATACCCCTGGCGCCAACGCCGTGGCGGTGGCCGAGCTGGCCCTTGGCCAGATGCTGGCCCTGGCCCGCAAACTGCCCCTGGCCAACAGCACCATGCACGCCGGCAAGTGGGAGAAGAAGAATCTGCAAGGCGTGGAACTGCGCGCCAAGACGCTGGGCATTCTCGGCCTGGGGCGGATCGGCCTGGAAGTGGCCAAGCGCGCCCGGGGCTTCGGCATGGAGCTGATCGGTAGCGATCCCTTTGTTTCTCCGGCCATCGCCCGCGAGAACGGCATCAAGCTGGTGACGCTGGAAGAGCTTTTCGCCCAGTCGGATTACCTGACCCTGCATGTGGGCCTGACTCCGCAAACGACCGGCGTGATCAATGCCAAGTCGCTGGCCACCATGAAAAAGGGCGTGCGCATTGTGAACTGCGCGCGGGGCGAATTGATTGACGACGCGGCGCTGGTTGAGGCGCTGAAATCCGGCCAGGTGGCCGGCGCGGCGCTGGACGTCTTTGCCAAGGAACCGGCCAAGGAGACTCCCTACCATGGTTTGGAGAACGTGATTCTCACCCCCCACATTGCCGGCTCGACGGCTGAGGCGCAGGAGGCGGTGGGCATTCAGATCGCCCGCCAGGTGCGCGACTATCTCAAGCTGGGGGTGGTGCAGAATGCCGTCAATCTGCCTTCGTTGAGTCACGAGGAGTACGTGTTGCTGGCGCCATACATCGATCTGGCCGGACGGCTGGGGTCCTTTCTGGCGCAGGCCGGCAAGGGCGGCATCGAGGCCATTAACCTGGTCTACGGCGGCATTTTAGCCGAAGCCAAGGTGGATCTGGTGCGCAACGCAGCCATCGCCGGGCTGCTGGAAGGCTCGGAGAACGTCAACCGCATCAACGCCACCACGGTGGCCGAAGAGCGCGGCATCCGCGTCCACGAGGAGAAGCAGGAGAGCGTACGCGGCGGCGCGGCCACCGTGCTCACCGTCGAGCTGCACACCGCTGCGGGAACCAGCCACGCCTCGGGGACCGTGATCCACGGCGAGCAGCCGCGGCTGTTGCAATTCGACGGCATCGACATCGAGACGCCGCTGGAGGGCAATCTGCTGGTCTGCCGCAACCAGGACGTACCGGGCGTGATCGGCAGGATCGGAACCATCCTGGCCGAGAAGGGCGTCAACATCGCCAACTTCGCTCTGGGCCGCGAGCGCGGCGTGGCGCGGCCACGCAAGGCGCTGGCGGTGGTGCAGGTGGACGCACCGGTCTCCAACGGCGTGCTCGACGCACTCAAGAGCATCGAAGCCCTGCTCGAAGCCAAGCCGGTTCAATTGCCCGAAGCCGGCTTCTAGAGCATTTCTCCAGTTGTTGTAGAGTAATCGGCAACAACATCCCGGAGGGATGGAAGGATAATAGCCCAGCATGAAGCGAAGCCAAATGCTGGGAAAGCCTTTCCATCGAAAAACCACCGCCTCCCGGCGGTGGTTTTTTGTGGAGCTGTCTTACCCCATCACCTGATCTTTGCCCAGCCAGCGGCGGACATAGACGGCCTGACCCACATGGTTGGCCTCGTGGTAGGAGAGAAAACCAACCACCCCGGCCATGGTTCCGTCCAGGCTGGGAACCTGTTGAGGGCCGGGCTGCTGCAAAAACTCCACAGAGGCGTTTTCCAGGGCTGTTTGCAGGCTGGCGCCGACTTCGACCCATGCCGCACTCAATTCCTCTGCTGAGGGGTAGCCCGCTTGCGCGACTTGCGCGCCGCGGGCAAAGAGATCGAGCCACGCGCGCTCCCAAGATCCGCCCAGCATCGCGATGATCCGCGAACGCGCCCAGATCACGTGGCCCACGATCCACAACATGCTGTTCAGCTTCTGCTCGGGCCGCTTCTGCCACTCTTCCGGGCTCAGCCCAGCATAGGCCTTCGGCAAGAGTTGGTTGTTGAGTTTGTACCCCGAAGCAGCAACGGAAATCTGACTGGGAATTGACACGTTTCCACTCTCCATCCTGAGATCGTCCAGGCCCTGCACTGTGCCTGCACTGGTGAGATGTGCAGGCTTCTTCGGAAGATGCCAAAAGGGAGTCGGATTCCTGTTGTTCTTCGATGAGAGTCCGCAGCCCAAGCGAAAAAACCCCCGCAGGCTTGTTGCCTCCGGGGAAATCTATCGTAGCGCTGGGCGGGGCTTCCCGGCCCTGGCGGCGCATCTCAGCGGATGCGGTAGACAAAAGCCTCGTCAACATACTGCTTGCCAAAATACTGGCTGGAAATGCGGTATCCCAATTCAAGATTCATGCTTGCGAATTTCTCGCGGAGTTCTCTAAGGAACCTCTGATTAAGTGCGCCTTCTATGATCCGACCTTCCCTCAGGGGCTAAAGCCTATTGATTCTTTGAGCTTTATGTACGGGCTAAAGCCCGTACCCTTCAAATCGCCGACTTAATCAGAGTTTCCCTAATGAAAGGGTCACTGACTTCTCGCAAGAGAAAAGAAGGCCGAGATCCAGGCAGGCTTTCAGCGCGCATTCAACCGCATATCCGGCCAGGTAATACGCGCCCTCTGGGAAGCCCGCAGCCAACAGCGCCTTGGCTTCCCTAAGCCGCAAACTCGCCAGTTTCTGGGAATCAAAACGATTCATGGCCCAGGAACCTTCCTGGACCACGATCATAGCGCGAAAATGCGTGTGCCACGGGAATCTTACGCGCGGCTCATGTAGGTGCCTTCGCTGGTGTCGACGCGGATCTTCTCGCCTTCGTTGATGAAGGGAGGAACCTGGACCATGAGGCCGGTTTCCATCTTGGCCGGCTTGGTGACGCTGGAGGCGGTGGCCGACTTGAGGCCGGGCTCGGTCTCCACCACCGTCAACTCCACGCAGGTTGGCAGGTCGATGCCCACCGCGGCGCCGTCGATGTAGCTGACCTCGATTTGCAGGTTGGGGGTCAGGTACTCGACCGCATCGCCCAGCAGCGAGCCCTTGAGGACGGTCTGCTCGTAGTCCACTGGGTTCATGAAGTAGTAGTCGTCGCCGTCGTTGTAGAGGTATTCCATGGTGACTTCGTCCACAGAAACCTTCTCGATGGCGTCGGCGGAGCGGAAGCGGTGCTCGAACATGGCGTTCGACTTAAGGTTGCGCAGTTTGGCCTGGATGAAGGCGCGCAGGTTTCCGGGAGTGCGGTGTTCCACCTTGAAGACCAGATGCAACTGGTCGTTGTGCTTGATGATCATGCCCGGACGCATTTGAGTGGCGGGAATCGCCATAAGGGGGTGCTCCTTGCTGTGCTTGCGCTCGGCGCGCAAAAAAATTTTGGCCTTGGCCCACCTTCCATTGTAGACCAGTGCGGGTCGCCGGTTACTCGGCCGACAGGCGGCCTGAAACCGCCGCCTGGAGAACACGGGGCGCTGCCCCGGACTCCAAACGGTGAATGATGCGACGCGGACTGCGCACAAAGCGTTTGTCTTCTGAGCATCGTCGAGGTTGATGGCGGGTTGTCCGAGCGCCACTGGATGGATTACCATGGCCGCGCAAGACGGTGCAGCTTGCCATGGTTGGGCAAGCAGACCCCGCCCTCTGCCCAGGAGCCACCCATGCTGCTTTTGCGTCGTTCTCTGCTTCTTGCCTTGTTCGCAGTCCTCCCCCTTCTACCGGCATCGCTGCACTCTCAGACAGCCGGATCGAGCCCGGCTGCGCTACCCCCCTACAGGAATTCCGCCCTGTCGGTGGAGCAGCGGGTCGCCGACCTGCTGGGGCGTATGACGCTGGCAGAAAAGGCGCGCATGGTTTCCGGTGCTGGCTGGATGGAGTCGGCCAGCATCGAACGCTTGAGCATTCCCGCCATCAAGATGGCCGATGGGCCGCTGGGCGTGCGCTCTTGGGCGGGTAGCTCGGCCATCACCAGCAGCCCCGACGATCCCCACAAAATCGCCTCCACCAGCTTTCCGGCGGGCGTGACCATGGCCGCCACCTGGGATACCGATCTGGTGCGCCGCGAGGGCCTGGCCATCGCCCAGGAGGTCAAGGCGTTGGGCCGTGACATGATCCTCGGACCCACCGTCAACATCAACCGCGTGCCGTTGTGGGGCCGCAACTTCGAGGGCTACGGAGAAGATCCCTTTCTCTCCGCCCGCCTGGGCGTGGCCTACATCAAGGGCGTGCAGGGCGAAGGCGTGATTCCCTCGGTCAAGCACTTTGCCGCCAATAACGAAGAGTTCGAACGCCACCGCATCGACGAGGCCGTCGACCAGCGCACCCTGCACGAGATCTACCTGCCCGCCTTCAGGGCCGCGGTGCAAGAGGCCGATGCTTGGACCGTAATGTCGGCCTACAACCTGGTCAACGGCACCCACTGCGCCGAGAGCCAGGTGCTGCTGGAGGAGATTTTGAAAAAGGAACTCGGTTTCAAGGGTTTCGTCATCTCCGACTGGGGTTCGACGTATTCGACCGCCCCCACGGTCAACGCCGGCATGGATTTGGAGATGCCGGGCGGCGAAGCGATGAAAACATGGTTTGCCCTACCCAAGACCCAAGCTTCGGGCAACGGTGCCGGCTGGCTCACCGAAGACAAGGTGCTGGCCGAGGTCAAGGCCGGCCACATCGCCGAATCCACCCTGAACGACAATGTCGGTCGCATTTTGCGCGTGATCTTCGTCAGCGGGCTCTTCGATCATCCGCACACCGCCACCGGCATTGTCGATACGCCCGAGCAGATTGCCGTAGCCCGTCAGGGAGCGACGGAAGGCATCGTACTTCTCAAGAACGCTGACGCACTGCTGCCCTTCGATACGGCCAGGATTCACTCCATCGCGGTGATTGGGCCCAATGCGGCGGTGGCCCGCACGGGAGGCGGGGGCAGCTCCCTGGTGCGCTCCCTTTATGCCATTTCCCCGCTCGACGGCCTGAAGGAGCGCGCCGCCAAGAGCGCCGGCGTGACCGTTTCTTCTGCCCTCGGGGTGAGCATGGAGGGCGAAGATCCAACCTTGGAGACGCCGGAAGCGCGGCAGCGCCTGCTCACGGAAGCAGTCGAGGCCGCCGTCCATGCCGATGTGGCGGTGGTGGTGGTGGGCCGATACCCCAAGCTGGAAGGGGAGGGCTTCGACGTGAAGACCATGGATTTGCCCGCCGGCCAAGACGAGTTGATTCAGGCTGTCGAAAAGGCCAATCCGCATACAGTGGTGGTGCTCAATAGCGGCGACCCGGTGAGCATGGGCAAGTGGCTGGAGCAGACCCCGGCGCTGGTCGAACTCTGGTACGGTGGACAGGAGGGCGGCCACGCCTTGGCCGACGTTCTCTTCGGCGACGCCAACCCCTCCGGCAAGCTACCGGTAAGCTTTCCCAAGCGCTTTGAAGACTCTCCGGCCGCCGCCAACTATCCCGGCAAGAACCTGCACGTGAATTACGCCGAGGGGATCTATGTGGGCTACCGCTACTTCGACACCAAGAAGGTGGAACCGCAGTTCCCCTTCGGCTTCGGACTAAGCTACACCTCGTTCGAGTACAACGATCTGAATATCCGGCCAGCGGTGGCGATCGCCAACCAGGAGTCTGGCCTCCGCGCATTTGTCGAGCTGAAGGTGAAGAACACCGGCAAGCGCGCTGGAGCCGAGGTGGTGCAATTGTATGTCCATGACGGTCACGCCAAGATCGACCGGCCGGTGAGGGAATTGAAGGGCTTCGAGCGGGTGGAACTCAACCCTGGGGAGACCAAGGTGGTGCGCTTCCGGTTGCAGAGCGCGGATTTCTCTTACTGGGATCCGCAAAAGAAGGCGTGGACCCTGGACCCCGGCGAATTCGAGATTCAGGTGGGGTCGTCATCCCGCGACATTCGCCTGCACGCACCGCTGCAACTGGAGCAGTGAGCCATTCGCCGCAGCCAAGGCGAATGCGCAGATGCAAATCCATCGGAAAAACAGGGAACGGCGGCGGATTGAATTCGCCGCCGTTTTCTACAGATACCCCTTGGCCAGAATGCCGCATCCAATCAGCCTAGGGAACCTCTGATTAAGTCGGCTATTTGAAGGGTACGGGCTTTAGCCCGTACATAAAGCTCAAAGAATCAATGGGCTTCAGCCCCTGAGAGAAGGTTGGGTCATAGAAGGCGCAATTAGTCGGAGGTTCCCTAGAGGTTTTCTTGTGATCCAGGAACAGGCGGCAGGCATGGAGAAAGGCGCGGCGGCGACCAACCCGGACGGGTTTCGCATCGATCTCTCCCAAAGCAACCATCGCTGGGATGGGCGCACCAAGGTCCGGCGCGTGCTGTGGAATGCCGTTTGGCTTTTGCTTTTCCGCCCCACTCCCAAGCGGCTGGGAAATTCCTTCCGCATCTTCCTGCTGCGCCGATTCGGCGCCGTCATCGAAGGAACCCCACTGGTCGAGCCGAGTTGCAAGATCCTTCAGCCCTGGCAGTTGGAGATTGGCGCTTGCAGCGCCATCGGACACCACGTCGAGATCTACAACTATGCGCGGGTGACGATCGGCCCCATGAGCGTGGTCTCCCAATACAGCTTCTTGTGCACCGGCACCCACGACTATACAGATCCCTTCATGCCGCTGATCTGGTTTCCCATCGCCATTGGCGCCGAGTGCTGGGTGGCATCGGGTGTGTACATAGCGCCCGGTGTGACGATCAACGACGGGGTGGTGGTTGGCGCACGCTCGGTGGTGACCAAAACCCTTCCACCCTGGACGGTTTGCGCGGGCCATCCTTGCAAAGTATTGAAAGATCGACTGATCCATGCGCCGGTCCGGTCAATGCGATGAGCACACCCCGCACCATGGCGACAGCCCTGCCGACCGTACCACAACCCTGGAGAATCAAGTCATGAAGGTACTGCACATCGCTCCCAGCTTTTACCCGGCGATTGGGGGCATCGAGAACGTAGTCGGCGCTATGGTTCGCGCGCTACGCCAGCGCAGTATCCAGGCCGATGTGCTGCACGCAGCGCCGGGTCTGCGCATGGCCCGCGAAGAGCTGGAGGGCTCTACGGTGTGGCGAGTCCCGCTCTTTCCCCACCGCCTGCTGGGCTTGCTGCCGGGGCTGCGAACGCTCCTGGAGCCATACGACATTCTTCACCTCCACGATCCCCAGATGATGGCTCTCGGCTTCAATATCTTTCTTCAGGGAAAAGGGAAAAAGAAGGTTCTGAGCACGCACGGAGGCTACTTTCATACGCATCGCCTGGGGTTGGCGAAGGCCGCCCACTGGAAGCTGTTGGCTCCCGCCATTCTGAGGAGATACGATGCGGTGCTGGCTTCCAGCCAATCAGACTGGGAACGGTTCAAGACCATTGCCCCTGCAACCAGGCTGGTAGCAAATGGCGTACAGGTGGAGAAGTTTCTAGCCATCGAACGTCCGGCTCCGCCTCAGCCGCTGCGCTGGCTCTATTGGGGAAGGCTCTCGCGCAACAAGCGCATCGACCGGCTGATTGACACGGTGGCGCAGGCTCGCGGCATCGGCCTGACCATCGATCTGCTCATCGCCGGGAGCGACTTCGACGGGCTCTCTGCCAGCTTGCAGGCCCAGATCGGCCGCCTTCAACTGGACGCTCAGGTCAGGTTGGCAGGGCCGCTCGGGGAAGCGGAGCTATTGCGCCAGATCGCTTCCCGCTCGGTCTTTATCAGCGCCAGCGAACATGAGGGATTCGGCTTGAGCATCATCGAGGCCATGGCTGCCGGGATGATCGTGGTCTGCCGCAATATGGCGCCCTTGAACGGGTTCGTCACGCCGGGCCGGACGGGCTGTCTGCTTCGCTTCGACGGCCGCGCCGGCGATCTCGACCTTCTTCGCAGGCTTTGCAAGAGCGCGCCGGCGGGATTACTGGCCATGCAGCAGGAGGCGCGGAGAGCGGCGTATGCCTACCGCTGGGAGGCCAGCATTGTTCCGCTGATCGCCGCCTACGAAGAATTGAGGCACGAGAACGGTGGGCCATCCGGGCAGCAGCCGAGTCCAGGCTACCTGGCCGGCTGATAGGGTTCGACGCGCAGCAGGTCGGAGAGAATACCGCGCTCCTCGGCGCTGAAGACGCCCTGGTAGCGGCCGGAGTTGAGCACCGTCTGGCGCTGCTCGAGGGGCACGGCGCGCAGATCGTGGAAGGCGCTCTTCAGCAGCGCTTGGCGATCCAGGGGCAGCGCGGCCCAGCGGCGCTGGGAGAGATTGATCTGCATCCGCTCTTGCGGAGAAAGACGCTCGAGCATCTCCACCCGGGCCAGGCGGCGCTGCTGCTGCTCCGGGGTCAACTGATTGACCTGGTGAAGCTGTTGCACCAGTCGTTGCTGCATCAGCGGATTCAGGCGCTTGAAGCTGGGATCGCTGCGCAGCACCCGCTCCTGTTCCGGGACGGGGAGGTTACGGTGTTCGTTGAGCCATGCGCCCAGGTGGCCGGGGGGCATATCGGCAGGCGGCGCATAGCCCGGAACCGCGGGGCGCTGATAGTTGGGGCCCAGATACGGGGGGCCCGGATAGACGGGCCGTGGCGTGGCGGTTGCCCGCGCTGGGGCGGCGTGGTCCAGGCCCTGAGCCCTGACCGGCTGCGCGGCCTGGGTCTGGCCGGAACGTGCCTGTTCTGCGCCATTAGCTTTCGGAGAGCGCGCTGGCGTGGAAGAAGAAGCCGAACGGTTGTCCCGCGGCGCGCTGGGGCGAGAGGCAGAGGACTGGCCATGCGCCCAGGCAGCAACTGCGCTGGACAGCGCCATTGCGGCAACCAGACAGCCGATCCCACTCAATTTGCCCCTGTAGCTGTTCATCGCGTCCTCATTCCTATCCCGTTCTCCCTGTTGCGGCGCTTGACTCGTGCTGCCGTGCTTACTTCCGGTGTATCAATCCCCGTTATCGCTGTTGTTGGACATGGCCTCCAACTGATCTAGCAGTTGGGCGTTGTTGTCCATGGTCTGCAGATCGTGGACCACCGCCGCTGCCTGTCCTGGCGGCGCCTGTTCCTGGTCCCAATCGGTGGTGCCCAAATAGGCGCCGCCGCCCACCAGCAGCAGTACGGTCAAGGCCATCGCCGCCAGCGGCTGGACGTGCGCACCGTTCCCCAAGGCCAGACGATCCTGCCACCGCGCCAGCCACCGCGCTGGCCAGGCGGCCGGCTCCGCCGCCCGCTCTTCGCGCATCCGCGCCTCCAGACGGGTCATGAAATAGGGCGTGGGCTCGGGAGCATCCCAGGTGTCGAGCAGGGTCATTGTGGCGCGCAATGCGGCCAACTCGGCGCGGCAATGCGCGCAGCCTTCCACATGAGCCCGCAGTTCGGCCGGCGCCGCTTCCGCGGACAAGAGCATCTCCGCCAACTGCGGCTCCATTCCCTTGCACGCGTTCTTCATGCGATTCCCAGGCAACTCTTTCATGACCCACCTCACTCCCTGCCGGTGTGGCCCGGCTTGCACGGTCTAAACAAAATCCTTCAGACTCTCGCGCAATGTCTGATAGGCGCGAAAGAGCAGCGACTTGGTCGCCGACTCGCTCAACTTCAACACTTCGCCGATCTGCCGGTAGTCCATCCCCTGATATTTGTGCATCAGGACGGCCATACGCTGCCGCTCGGGCAGGGCCAGCACCTGTTTCCGAATGGCCGCCATGCGCTCCTGGCGCAGCAAATGCTGCTCGATGGAGGGGTGGTCGTCGGCCACCTCCGGCAGGGTGCCGTTCTCTTCGTCCGCCGCATCCAAATAAACGGTCTGTACCGTCCGCTCGCGGCGCGTATCGCGGGCGTGATTGACCGCCAGGTTGGTGGCTATGCGGTAGAGCCAGGTGGTGAACTTGGCCTCCGCCCGGTAGCTCTGGCGTGAACGGTAGACGCGCAGAAAGACCTCTTGCGCCAATTCCTCGGCGACCGCCTGGTTGCGTACCATGCGGAAGAGGAAGTGGATCATGGGGCGATGGTACTTCTGCGCCAGGTAGTTGAAGCCCTCCTCGTCGCCGGCCGCCACTCGCAGCATGATGGCGGCGTCGGAGGAAGGGTCCAATCCGCTGGCCAGAACCTCTGCCTGTGGGGCTACCGGCGGTGCCGCACGACCCGCTCCCACTCCCAGAACCGTATTGTCCAGGACAAGGGTTGCCATGATCTCTGCAACCCCATCGCCGCCAGAAGGTTGCGCGGAATCTGCATTTTTCTGGGAAGAAAGTGTCCCGGTCGTCTCCGCGCAGAACGGCTGCCCGTTCTCGGCGGAGAAAGGGGCGGCGCGGCGATTCGAACTGGCTCCGATGGGCATGGGTGCGCGGGGGAGCGGCGGCGAAATTTGGCCTCAAGGCTCCTCTGGTGTTACTCTAACCTACGGGACGCCCCGCTGGCTCGTGGATTGCCAGCCTTGCGGGCGCTTAACTCAGCGGTAGAGTGCCACCTTCACACGGTGGAAGTCGCAGGTTCGAATCCTGCAGCGCCCACCATATTGATTATAAAAGATATAAATGATGTTTCGGGCTTCGATATTCCGCCCCGATTCCTTCAGGATCTCCAACTTCTCTGCAGACAGGCTTCACTACCTATCCCTTTTCAGCATGATAAGAACGGTTTTCGAACGCGCTTCGTTTTTCCTGCCGGGTGGGAAAGCCTGGCGCTCCCCCTTCGATCTCCAGCGCGCCAACCTACTCCCAATATGCACCATGTCTGGGCGGGCGAGGCATCGTTGAAGAGGAGTGTATCTCCTGAGATTTTTGGGTGAGCACCGATTTCGAATTCAAAATCGTGTCTTCGTCTTTGCTTTGTTTGTTCTGGCGGCATGTTCGACGGTATTTCCACCAGCAAGAACTTCAAAGGATCGCGCAAACGATGCCGAAGCCGCGTGATGTCTATCCGGGCGGTGCTCCAGCAAGCTCATTCCAGACTCCTGCCCAATGCATGCGGTTCTCTCCTGGGGCTCCAGAGCAGGAGGCCGGGAGCGTATATTGAACTCCTCGCCGATCAGGCTATCGAAGAACTGCTTCCATTTCACGGGATGAACATTGCCGCTGGCCAGCGAAGAAAAGTACCGAATCATCAGCATGGATAGCTCGCATCCATTTGCCAATCCCAGATCCTGCCAGAGGTGGTTACTCCGCATGGCTCTGCGAGACACCAGAAAAGTAAGCAGGGAATTCAGCGGCGACGCCGTGGTGCGAGACCGCCATAACAATTCCCGCAGTTGACGCTCCTTGCTGCTCACCACCAGTTCGGCGTCCAGACCGAAGACTTCCAACTCGGCCAAGGCGCCGGGAAAGTATCTTGCAACGTTGCCGCGCAGCGCCGAACCGCATAGGCCAAGCGCGCCAGTAAACGAGCCGCCTGCTTGACACTCATCCACGGCGGCGGCAAAGATACAGGCCAGCACGTGGCCGGCGAACGGCTCGCAGCTTGTGGATGCGTTCGCGCTTCGCAGAAGGCGATAAATCGCTTGTGGTGTTTCCATCTCCCCTCATCCGGTACGTACATGCGGTGAAATCGCTTGGGTATTAGTGTGGTGTCTCAAAAAATCGCATCAAAAGTAAACTGCCATTCTGAGCGGGCGTAGCGAGTCGAAGAAGCTGCATTTTGTTGCGAATATCGAAAATGAAGGTTCTTAGCTACGCTCTGGATGACGGCGCTTGAATGATTCGAATTTCAGAGACAGTACACTAGGGAACCTCTGATTAAGTGCGCCTTCTAAGATCCGACCTTCCCTCAGGGGCTAAAGCCCATTGATTCTTTGAGCTTTATGTACGGGCTAAAGCCCGTACCCTTCAAATCGCCGACTTAATCAGAGTTTCCCTAGATCGTTTTTGCTTTTGCTGCAGAATTCCGTGCCTCATCCTTTCCGCGCTTTTCGGCGGAATGGGTGGGATAGCGATGAAATTCCGGTCTCCCCCATTTCGAAAAACCTCTAGACTTCGACGGGAGCCTCTTCGCCGATAAGGGCGCGGCGCAACCAGAGCGGCGGATCGCCGCGAAGCATCTCCTGCAGACGCACAATGACATCGGCGATCTCTCTTCGCTCGTCAACCTTGACCGAAAAAATCCTGGCCTCGCTCAGGGCAAGAACGGAGAAGGCGTTCAAGGTCTTATTGATGAACAGCACGGAGACCCCGGACAAGCTTGCGACCTTGCGCAGTATCTCAGCCTCGTCAATGGGCTCTTCCTTCTTCTTGCCGCCGCCACATCCGCCGCCGCCGCCCGACCCACCCTTGCCATTCCTGCCGGGAGTTCCCGCCGCACCCGTCGCACCGGACGGCGCCGCGCGATAGGTCATTACATCGCACTCTCTGGCTCCGGCAGTGCTGACTTCGTAGACGATAATCTGACGCGCCTGTTCGAAGCCGGCGTTGACCTGAAGCCTGTCTCCAGTCGCGAATGCTGCCTTCACCAACCTGTCTTTGAACACATCGTCCTCCTTTGTCGCCCGCGTAAATCTCGGGGTGCTTGCATTGCCGCGTGCGGGGTTACCGGTACTGCTCCCAGCGAATGGCTTTGGAGCGGAAGGCCGTTTCCCAGTCATTGGCCAGAATCTCAAGCATGTTGATCATTCCTTCGTAGCCAAAATAGGCGCTGTCCCGGTAGAAGGTGCGATTGGTGGGTTGCAGCAGATCGCACGCTACCTTGGTGCCCAGTTCCTCGGCAAGATACTTTTCCCAGGCCGACCCGAACACCGCATCCAGATCGCTGTCGGCCAGCGCCTGCTTCACCTTATGGCCATCGATGCCAAAAGCAACACGCGGCGCAATCCTTAGCCGTCCCAACTCGGCCTCCAAGATACCTCTGGCCTGCTTTGAACTGGAGCGAACCAACAGCAGGTCGGGAATCATCTCCAGTTCCTCGAAGAGCATTCGAACCAGGCCGATGGTCATGGAAGCGTCGGCCGAGATGGCAATTCTGGCATTGCGGTAGCGGGGAATCATCATCAATCCGCGGCGGCGGAGAGTGCTTGTCACCAGTGTCTCGCCGGCTTCGATCAATTGTTCTGCAACGCCGCCCGCATCAAAGCACGCTCCCAATGCCCGCAGCCAATTGGCTGTGTTCTTCAGGCCGATGGGCAACGGGAGATCGTGAAGAATGGTCGGCACGCCATGTTTTGCCTCCATCTCCTGCGCAAAGGCATATCCTGCATCGTGCGTTAGAAGAATGTTCGCCGAGGCGGCGGAGGCCAGGGATATCTCTTCGATGGAGACCTCGCTGGGAAATACGCACTGGGTCTCGACTCCCATAGCGGACAACACCGATTTCGTCCAATTCAGATCTGCCCACCAGGTGGGATTGAGGCTGGCTTGCGGAGCGATGAGATTAACGGTTCGCGGTCGCTTTGACCCAGCACAGGGCTGAACAAAGGTGAGCAGAGTGCCGAGGCCCAGTTCCATGCCGGCATACAGATCGCCGCGAAACCCGCCTGCGTGCACGGGAATAAGGCGCGCTCCAACTTTGGATTGCATCGCTCGGCACAGGCCTTCGATGTCTTCGCCGATGATGTCTGCCGAGCAGGTGCCCACCACAAACATCACCTTTGTCTTGTAGGTTGCGTCCGCCTTGATAATCAGCTCGCGCAGCTTTTCGGTTGCGCCCATGATGATGTCCATCTCGAAGAGCCGCGTGCAGGCCACCTTGCGCTGCGTGAAGTCGGTTTCGTGATTGTCATAGCCCAGAGCGACAGTCGAAGCGCATCCCTGCGGCGAGTGCAGCACGATGCTTATGTCGCGAATGCCGGCAATGATATTGCTTACGCCCTCGAGCGCGCAGCCCACCACCGGATCGTGAGAGCTGCTGCAATTCTGAAAGATCAGTTCATTGAGCATTGGCCCTTCCTTTTCTGCCCGGCATACATGGTGCAGTCTGGCATGTCCTGTGCGAGCTTCCCGGTCAGCGACTGAACCGATACCAACCCGGAGTTCTTCGGAAAGACAATTCTCTTGCTCATTGCGCTGCGCGGCCGGAATGCATAGTCGAGAGAGGTCTTGATGCACTTGGCAACCTTCAAAGCCCCACGATATCCAAACCGAGGACGATTCAGAATCGCATTCAGGTCGACCAGGGGAATATTGGGAAAGGCAAGCGATGAACCGAAATAGACCGTATCCATGGGGTTGAGACTGCCTAGTAGCTGCAGCAGTTCGGCCTCGGTCTGCTGCATGGATTCGTACTTGCCCAGGGCCAGCGTTCCCTTGGTGATCAGGATCTCCGGATCGAGTCCGGTTTCAAGCAGGTAGTCGATGCTGGTCTCGCGAGCCTCGGCGCTCCAGGGATGAAAATTATAGACAATGGCGCGCATCTTGAAGTCGCGTTCGAGCATATGGGCGATGGAGAGAGCCTTGACCGCATCGTGACCTTCGATGATTGCGGTCTTGCCCGCCAGTTGACTCGTGACCTGTTCATACTCATCCTTGATGGATGCGTATTCGCGCTGCAGCAGCGCCTCGGCTTCGTCCGTCTTGCCCAGGTATTTGGCGGCGCCCATGATCCATCGCTCGGTCGCGGCGATCCCGTAGGGAAGGATGGTCGAGTTGAGGGGCGTTCCAAAGGCATCGCGCATCGCCGATCCGATGGCATAGCCGAGGTCCAGGCACAGTGCGCAATTCACGGCTACGCTGGGTGCGCGCTGCAACTCCTGAAGCGAACAATTTCCGGCAATCACGGAATGGACCTTGCCGCCAATGCCCACGATCAGGCGCACCAGTTCTTTGACATCCGTGTCGACTTCCGTGCGCTCCGGACCCATCTTTGCACCGACAATATTGACGTGCCCGGCAAGTTCCGCCTTGCTCTGCTCGGTCGGTGGGACCATCAGCTTGGTAATCTCGCGAAAAACCAGATCGAAGCCGCTGCGATATTCTCCCGCAAAGCCCTCGCAGTGAATCGCCATTACTTTCGCATTCACTTCTGCTTGAATCATCGACGCGACGGCGTCTACGTTATCCCCGATAATCCCGGTGGCACAACTGGTGGCGACAAAGATCACCTCCGGTTTGTATTTCGCGTCCACTTCCAGAATCGCAGACCTTAGTTCGCGCTCGCCTCCGTAAACAATCTGGCTCTGCTTTAGATTCGTGCTGACCACGGGCTCGTAGGGAGCAGCGCTGTTTCTGCTGTTGGTCAGCTTATATGCTTGCTTGACGCCGAATGCACAACCGCTCGGTCCGTGCGTGAGCAGTATGGAGTTGCGGATTCCGCTCAATATCTTTGACGCTGTCCAGAATTTGCAAGGGCGGGTATGGCTACCTTGCAGGGCAGTAGGGATCTTTCCTTCTTTGGCTAGTTGATAAAGATGGCTCAGGGAGCCATGAAAGACGACACTCTCAGCAACCGTCGGTATGGTCGCGGGCTCGGACTTCGGCATGGGCGTCTCCTGGTAGTGTTCCGTGTATGCCACAGAGCAACGCTGAAATGGATTCGATGCTCACTATCTCTGCCGCTATCTCCAGGCGGATAGAATCGAGCAGAAAAAGAAGAAACAGGGCAGTCGATATCCGCTGGACGACTGCCCTGCAAATCCAACTTTCATCGATGTACTACCAGGTGTTCAGCAACCACTCGCGATCTTTCTTGAACTCCATATGTGCGAAGAAGGTGTTGGCAATGGTCTCGCCGAGCCACATTGCGCCTTTGTATCCGATCACTGGATTGCGATAAATGCCGGCTCGGTCAAAGGTCGGAAAGCCAACCCGCACCATCGGGATACCAGCGTCGATAGCAACGTAGCGGCCCTTGGAGTGGCCCATGATCAGATCCAGTTCGATCTCCTTGCTCTTGATTCGCTTCTCCAACTCCCAGAGGTCGGCATTGCAGACGATCTCCATCTCGTGATCTACCGTCTGCTGTAGGTTCAGGATGCGGGGATCCTTGATATATCCGCCGTTTTCGTCGCCCAGCAACAGGAGCACCGGCTTCAACTCGACCTCGCGGCAGAATTCCGCCAGCGCGATGACCAGATCGGGATTGCCATAGATGGCGACCTTCTTGTCGGCGAAGAACATGTGCGCCAGGTCGGCCAATGCATCGAGAGCGACTCCGCGTTCGCGAACCAGGGATTCCGGAATGGGTTTGCCGGTAATCTTCTGGATCTGCTGAAGCATGATGTCGGTGTTGCGAATTCCGATGGGCGTTGGCGTGATAGTGGCCGGAACGTTGAAAGTCTTTTCCAGATACTGCGCGGCGCTGTAGCCCTCGTAACGGCTCAGCGCGATGGAGGCCGTGGCGTTCGCCGAGCCCTCGATGTCTTCCACCGTCGTGCTGCCGTGGGTGAAAGCGTCTTTTGACGGCATCATCGGGGAATCGAACGATTCAATATCCAGAAGGATGGTCGCGTCGATGCCCATCTCGCTGAGATAGTGCTTCAACTCGGTAATGTCGCCGGGGTTGACCCAGCCAGTAAAGACATTGAGCTTTCCGTTTGGCTCGCCCTTCTTGGCGATGGTCGTGACCAGCGACTGCACCGCAACGTTATATCCGCTTACCGCGCTGCCGGTATAACTGGGTGTGTGAACCGGCACCAGATGAACAATGCGATCGGGATAATCTCGCTTCAGCATTCGCTGCAGTTTGCGAATCGACCCTTCGATATCGTCTCCGATCGTCTCGGTGGAGCAGGTTGTGATGATCGGAATAACGCGCAGGTCGGGGTAACGCTTGACCAGAGCATCGACGCCGGCTTCAAGGCGTTTGATGCCGCCGAAGACCGCCGCCTCTTCATGCAGCGAAGAAGATGCGATGTCGAAGTTCTCCTTGAAGTGCTGCGCAAAAAGCAGTCGCACAAACATGCTGCATCCCTGACCGCCGTGAACCAGTGGGATGCAGTCCTTGACGCCAATTCCCGCATACTGGGCGCCGGCGGGCTGGCAATTGAATATTGGATTGATGATGCCGGACCGTTCTTTTTGAGTGACTGAGCATCCCATAAAATCCTCCTCGATTCTCGTGAGCTGGCGATGCAGGGCGGGTTTGCACCTCGCGTCAATACGCTTGCAGGCGTAGTTCCCCGTTCTTGGAGTTCTTCACCGCGATCTCGTGAATGCGCCTGATGGCGGCCTCGACGACATGAAACAACTCGTCCTTGCCAAGGTGACTCAACCAGGGAAACTCACCCTTCACTTCAGCGGCAAGATGATTGGCGTTGGCAAAGTGCAGCCGGTCCATCGGGGTTTGCAACTTGGGCGATCCCCCGGTAAGCAGGATGCCCACCAGAGAGAGAACACCATCGATGTTCTCTTCTCTGTCGTGGGCCCGGGAGGCAAATTGCCACAGGCAGCGTTCCTGAATGAAGCGAACCAGAGCTTCTGCTTTTTCCGACATTACAGCACCCCCTCTTGGATGTTCTGGCCGGCAAGCGCCCAGAGCGGCGAGTTGACGGCGTTGTACATATCCCTCGCCAGATTCACAAACCCCTCAAACCCCATATAGGGCCCGTTGTGGTAGGCATGGCCGTTGACATAGGGAATGTGCAGCTTCTTGACCAACTCGCCGACGCGCGGGCCGGTGAAGATCACGTCCGGCTTGACCATCTCGATGACCTCGAAGAACTCCAACTCGTTGCCGTCGTCGATGTACACTGTGCCCTCGCGGCCGCGGGCGATGACTTTCTCAAAGTCTTCCTGATGGCCGAACTTGGAGGCCATCGCGACCACTTGCACGCCCAGATCGTCTTCCACCGCGCGGGTCCAATGCCACAGGCGCGGACCGCCGGTCCAGATCGCCATCTTCTTGCCCTTCAGACGCTCCTTGTACCAATCTAGCTTCGGCTTCCACTTGTCCTCTTCTTCTGCGATGAGGTCTTCAACCTTATCTTGGATCCCGAAGAAGTCGCCTACCTTGCGCAGCCCCGTGGCCATGTAGCTGAAGCCCCAGGAGTCGATGTCCAAGCGGGGAATACCGTATTTCTTGTGGAGTTCGTTGGCGATGTAGCCTGCCGAACGCGCGCAGTTGACGACGTTCAGTTGGGCGCGGTGCATTCCTCGGCACTCGTCGTAGGTGGCGTTGCCGGTAAAGTGCGCCAACACCTGGATGCCCAGCTTGTGCCAGTACCGCTGCAGCACATCGGTGTCGCCCTGAATGTTGTAATCGCCAATGAAATTGATGGTGTAATCGCTGGTGATCTTGGGCTCTACCTGGCCCACCTTCTCGTGAATCCATCCCATGTTCAGAACGTGATGGCCCTTGGACTGGCTGACACCGGCAAAGCCGGGGCACTCCACCACGAAGATGTCCACGTCGGGGCGCTCCGCCATTACCGCTTTCGCCACCGCTTTGGGGTCGTCGCCAATCAATGCAGTCGAGCAAGTGGTATAGACAAACATCCGCTTGATTGTGGGCATTGCATCGAAGGCTTCGAGCATGGATTGCTTGAGAAGCTTTTCCGCGCCAAAGACAACATTTTTCTCCTTGACGTTTGTGGACCATGCATACTTGAGTTGAAAATTGTCGTTGTCGCTAGGATATCGCTTGGTGTGCCAGGTATCGTAGGAGCATCCAAACGGTCCATGGATCATTTGAATGGTGTCCTTGAGGACTCCGCCGATAACCAGCTTGGCGCCGCAGAACGCGCATCCCCGCTCGGACAATGTGCCTGGGATGGTGGCGGCATTGGAGATGGGGAGGTATTGGGTGGTGTCCTCGCCCGCTTCCTTGATGTAGACGTGGTTCTCCCGTTCGGGAATCGCGGTGTCGCAATCGAGCAGCTTCATTGGCATAGTCTTGTCCTCGCGGTCGTAGCGTAGCTTGCGGCTACAAAGGATCGACTTCGTGATGGTTGCTGGCCGCCTTCAATCAACTACGCGAGTTCTGAAGGCGGCCCACAGGCGTCGGTGCGCGGGAACGGCGTCAGTCGGGAATTCCGTAGCTGACGACCATCTCTTCCAGTTGCGCCATGTCCATCGGCGTTGGCACCACGAAGTCCTGGTTCTCGATGATCTTGCGCGCCAACTCGGAGTACTCGCTGGCCTGATTGCAGGTGGAGTCGTATTCCATGACGGTTTTCTTGTTGAACTCCGCCTTCTGCACAATGTTGTCGCGGGGAACGAAGTGAATCATCTTGGTTCCGATCCGCTTGGTGAATTCGGACATAAGCTCCAGCTCGCCATCCACCTTGCGGCTATTGCAAATAATGCCGCCCAACCGCACCCCGCTCTGATCGGCGTACTTCAGCAGGCCGCGGGCGATGTTGTTGGCCGCATACATGGCCATCATCTCTCCGGAGGCGACGATGTAGATCTCTTGTGCCTTGCCTTCGCGCATAGGCATAGCAAATCCGCCGCATACCACGTCGCCGAGCACATCGAAAAATGTGAAGTCGAGCTCCGGGCTATAGGCTCCCTGCTCTTCCATCATGTTGATGGCGGTAATCACACCGCGGCCTGCGCAGCCGACGCCAGGCTCGGGTCCGCCCGACTCGACGCAACGAATGCCGGAGTAGCCGGTCTTGACTACGGCTTCGATGGTGACATTCTCTTCGCCCACATCGCGAAGCATATCCATCACTGTTTCCTGGGGCTTGCCGCCCAGGATCAGACGAGTCGAATCGGCCTTGGGATCGCAGCCGTGAATGAACACCTTCTTGCCGAAGCGATGCGCCATGGCGCCGGCGGTGTTTTGCTGGGTGGTGGATTTGCCAATTCCGCCCTTGCCGTAAAATGCGATCTTCCTTGTCATGCGGACTCCTCCTTGCGATTTGGACACGCGCACTATCCGTCCAATGGGTTTCGGGACGGAGATGCCTAGTCTGCGCTCAAATACTGACTGCGAATGCAGAGAGGCGGACAGTGCATCTCGGGATGTTGCGCTTGCCGAACGCTATTGTTAATGCACGGCGTGTGCCAAACCAGGCGAGAAGAGCATGGCAAATAGGAGTATGCGTCGGGACGAGACTGAATAGTACGATAATCCCCGTTATATCAGCGCCATTCCGTGAGTAGAAAAGGTTGATGCAACATCGCCTTCAACGCCGGGAGACACCCCTAGTAGGTATCTCAGCCCACGCGAGCAGCGCGATGCGTGCCAAACAGTTCGAAGTTGTACGGTAAGTTCAGAGAATGTGCATTTTCGTTCAACCGATCGGGATCTTCGCATCTGCCCCAATGCTCGGACATGAACAGATCTATCGGTGGAGGGGAACACATGGTCAGGTCAAGCACAGTGGGCGCACGTGGAGGCGATGCGCTCTAGGGAACCTCTGATCAAGTGCGCCTTCTATGATCCGACCTTCCCTCAGGGGCTAAAGCCCATTGATTCTTTGAGCTTTATGTACGGGCTAAAGCCCGTACCCTTCAAATCGCCAACTTAATCAGAGTTTCCCTAGTACAGAGGATAAGGAAAGGTATAAAGAAGACGGTGCCGAGGCTCTCTGCCCCAATCAGACTGCGACTCTGTGCGAGGCTGTGGTCACGCGATTCCCGGCGTCAGACCTTCTTCTTCTCGACAATACGGTAGTCCTTGTAACTGATTCCGAGCTTTTCCATGCGCAGTCCGAGTATCCTGCGGGTGATGCCCAGGTCTCTGGCCACATTCGTCATATTGCCGTCGTTCGCTTTCAATGAATCGACGATGATCTCGTATTCGATTGCGGCCAGCCGGCCGTTGATTCCGCCCTTTTGCAGCGTCCCCGACAAGACTGGGGTCTGCAGCGAAGGGGGAAGATCGTAGCCGTGTATCACGCCGCCTTCAGAAAGAATGGTAGCCCGTTCTATGACATTCTCCAACTCGCGAACATTGCCAGGCCAGTGATAGCTCATTAGCATGTTCAACGCGGGAGTGGAGATTCGCTTCACATCTTTGCGGCACTCCTTGGCGTAACGGGCAACAAAGAAGTCGGCCAGCGCAATAACGTCGCTTTCCCGGTCACGAAGCGGGGGAATCGTGATTGGAAAAACATTCAGCCTGTAGAAGAGGTCTTCTCGAAACTCGCGATTCTTCACCATCTCGGCGAGATCGCGGTTCGTGGCCGCCAGGATGCGAATGTCAACCTTAATGGGCCGGTTTGATCCGACTCTTTCAATGGTCTTTTCCTGGAGCACACGCAGCAGCTTGGCCTGCGCCGGCAAAGGCAGTTCGCCGATTTCATCGAGAAAAATAGTGCCGCCGTCGGCCTCTTCAAAACGGCCCTTGCGGGAGTTCGTCGCTCCCGTAAACGAGCCCTTTTCGTGGCCAAACAACTCGCTTTCAACAAGGTTCTCGGGAATAGCGGCGCAGTTGAACTGAACAAGCGGGGCCTCGGAACCCAGTCCAGAGTAGTGAATCGCGCTGGCAACCAGCTCCTTGCCGACGCCGCTCTCGCCAAGTATCAGGACCGTGGTCTTGGTGGGTGCAACTTTCTCAATGAGACCGTAGACCTCGTGCATCACCTTGCTGCTTCCGATGATATTGGAAGGACGGAAGCGTTCCTTGAGCGCATTCTGCAAACGCCGGTTCTCGTTCATCAGAGAGACCTTCTCGACGTTTTCCATGAGGTACAACTCGACGGCCTGGGCCATCATCGAGGCCACAATGCCCAGCAACTCGGCATCCAGCTTGAGAAGGATGTCGTTGTCGTAGATGCGCTCGGCGCTGATGGTGCCCAAGACCTTGTTTCCGCGCTTGATCGGGACGCACAGAAAGGACAGATCGCTGTCTTCAGCGGTCCGTGTGCGGGTCATATTCAAAAAGTCTTTGTCGTCGCCAATCCGTGGAACAATCATCGCTTTGGCGGACTCGACCACCTTGCCGGTTATTCCTTCGCCGAAACGATAAATGCCGCGCGCTTCTTCCTCTTGCGAGAGACCGAAGCTCTCGTGAATATAGATGGTGCCCGCCTGGCGGTCGCAGAGGCTAACCGTGCCCCGCACTACGCTCATGTGCTGTTCCATGATACGCAAGAGGATCTGCACGGTATGGGCCAAGTCCGCGCTTTCGGCAATCACCTGGCTCATCTCGTGCAGGGAGGGCCATGCCTGAATGCGACATTCGCCGGCGAGACACGTCCATTCGTCACTTCGTTGGCAGGCCATATCCTATCCCTCGACTCGGGTCTTCGCCTCGATCGCTCACGCCAAAATCTGCGCGCCCCATCGATCTCAATTGAATGCTCTGAACGCTTGGCCGCTGTTGTCAGCGATCCTCGTCCGCCTGTGCTCAAACAGCAGGGCACATACGCCGTATTGACGGATACGCCATCGACGACAAAACAACAAGCTCAGCGGACGCGTTTCGGGACGGATGGCATTACCGGAATATCTAAATGACGATCGATTTGCGCTCGGAACTATTGCCGGCAAGCGTTGCACCCCGGCTTGCAAATTAGCACCGCAGTTCATCAAACCTATGATTCGCGTCATGCTTGAACATAGATAACTTTATCACGCTGAAATAATCTCAGTCAACGAACTCGTGGATCTCTATTCCGTGTATTTCGCCAATCTTTATGCCAACTTTATACCCCGCGTTGTCGACTGGCATTATGCTGTACGATAGCAGAGAGAGAGGCTTTTAAAGTACGTGCATCTTCCATGGCAAGAGCTCGAGTGGGCGCAGTCCGCACCGCATGGATGATCGAGAATGTCTTTTCTGTAGACGGCAAAACGATCCATCCATATTTCTTCCATGCTGTGCTGGCGGAGGCTGAAGCACTCCCGGTCTCCGGTTGCAAACGAGCAAGGCCTCACATTCATCCGTTCGTCTATATAGACGGAAAAGAAGGCGCATTCGCAGGAGTCTACGTAGTCGACATCGATGGCGGTGCGGCTCATCAAGACGGGCACAAAGCACGCGTCGAAGCCCAGGTGAGCCGAGAAGACATTGGCGCCGATCTGGGCCGCGAACCGATCCAAGGCCGCGCCCGGCCTCAAGCACTGCGTCTCCGTGCCTCGCCCGCGGGGCTTGAAGGTCAGAAAGATCACCGCGTTTACATCGTCGAGCAGGTGGTTGAAGCGGCCCTCCAGTATCTCGGTCGCTTGGCCGATGGAACCGTTGTCCAGAATAAAATGGAGATTCGTTCTGATGCCGGCGTCGGCCAGCATTTTCAATTGCACTGTGGGTATCTCCTCCATCTTCGCCACGGAGACCGCCACGGCTCCGACCTTGCCGGCGATGTTCTCCGCGAGGCTCTTCGTCACCCCATGTCCGTTGGTGGTGAAGTTCGCGACGATGCCTCTTTTCCAGGTCTGTTCGATGATCGCAATAAAATCTGGATGCTCCAACGGCTCTCCGCCGCCGAGAGCAACCTGAAATACGCTTCCCCAACGCGGACTCGTCAGGCTGTCCAATACGCTCTCGTAATCGGCAACCGACATGAAGGAGTTGTCGGGCTTGCTGTCTCGGTAGCAGAAGTCGCAGTTCTTCGAGCAATGATTGCTGATCGATATATCGGCCAACTCCGGCCAGGGCGCGAAGAGCGGATCTTCCCCGAGCGCGGTTCCCCATCGCATGGTTACGCCGGTCTCCGTGTCGCCGATGAAATTGTAGCCTTCTCCGTGCTTGCGTTTCAGCATAGAAGATCACAGGCCTTTCTGGCACTTGCCACAGGCGCTGCAGGGATCGAGCGCCGCCGACTTAGCTGCGAATATTACCTTGTCGCGCGGAACTTGCACGGCGGCCAAGCCCTTCAGCTCCGAAGCCAGGCGGGCCTTTACAAAATACTCTCCGTAGATGAAGGCCCAGATTTCGGCGTCGGTGAGCGCCGAGTAATCCACTTCCGATTCTGGATCGGAGTTCTCGCCGTCGTAGCGGCAATCTGTTTTCTTCTCGAAGTCGTAGGTCTTCACCACCAGATCGGCCCCGTTAAGTTCGATCTCCTGTCCCTTTTCCTTGAGGTCGGCAACCAGCACGTCGTACACGCGTCCACGCCGCGGATGATCGCAGTAGTTTCCATTCTTCTTCCTGGAAAACTCCGCCATGGCGAGATTCAGGGTTACGATGTAGCTGACGGAGCTGCTGTTGGTCACGTAGTCGGATCTGATCTTCATATTGCGGCTCCACGTCGTTTCATGCCAGGGATTTGAGAAAGGACACAACCGGCGGGATCACGAGGCCAGTCCCAAAGCCGCTTCCCGATCGCTGTATGTTGGTTTCGACCGGCTCTTCACCATGCTGTGGAAGCGCCATAGCTGCTCTTGCGAGGGCGGAACCTTGTTGCTCGCATAATGCTCGCGAACGTAGGAGAGAATCTCCTTGGATTCCTCATGGTTGAGCGCGATTCCCAGTTCATTGAAAGCCCAGCGAACGGTCGCTGCGCCGGAATGCTTTCCGAGAACGATTTCGTTCGATCGTCCGAATTCCGCCGGATCGAGAAACTGATAGTTCTTTGGGTCGCGCAACAGGCCGCTGACATGAATGCCCGATTCGTGCGTGAAGATTGCCGAGCCGACTACCGCTTTGTTTACGGCAATGGGACGGCCGGAAGCGTGTGCAACCATGGTCGAAAGCATCCTGAGAGTTCCGGGACACACACTGGACTCTCGCTTCTCCAACATCCGCAGCGCCATGACGACCTCTTCCAGGGGCGCATTGCCGGCACGCTCACCAAGACCATTGACCGTGGTGCTTATATGGGTTGCGCCGCCACGCACGGCCGCCAGGGAGTTGGCAGTGGCCAGCCCGAGATCGTTGTGCGCGTGAATCTCCAACTCCATGCTGGTGGCATGGCGCAGGCGCGTGAACCTCTCCAGGGTTAGGAAGGGGTCCAGCACGCCAAGTGTATCGGCAAAGCGAAAGCGCGTGGCACCGGCGTTCTCGGCTGCATCCAGCAGCACCAGTAGGAAGTCCATATCGGCGCGCGAGCTGTCTTCTCCACCCAGAGATACGATCAGCCCATGGTTTCGAGCTTCCTTAACTATCCTCTCGGTCTGCTGCAAGACCCATTTGCGGTCCCGCTGCAGCTTGCGCGAAATCTGCTGATCGGAGACCGAGATAGAGAGATTAAGCATGGAGACGTTACATGCAAGCGCGGCCTTAAGGTCGTCGTGGTGCATACGGCACCAGGCAATCAGTGTGGCCGGCAAGCCGAGCGATGCCACAGCGCGAATCTCATCCTGCTCGCGTTCCCCCATTGCCGGGATTCCCACTTCTATTTCCGGAACCCCGGCGGCAGCAAGCGCAGAGGCAATCTGCAGCCGCTCATCCAGCGTGAAAGCGACCCCCGCCGTCTGTTCGCCGTCGCGCAGCGTGGTGTCATTGATGAACACTTGAGGCATTGCGTCTTGAGACACTGTTCGAGCTTTCATACCGGCAACCTCCGTCGTTCTGTTGGCTCATGCCTGTTTCTGGAGAGGTGTACTACATCGCCAGTTCATTCCTTCCATGCGGGGAATACGCGAATCGGCCTTCCGAGTGTTTCTGTCAGGTGCCTGCGGATACCGCCCAGGGTCTGGCCGGCCATGTGGCATCCGGCACAAGCGCCTCCCAGTTCAATCCTGGCAATGTCGTTTTCAAAACTGAGCAACTCCAGGACTCCGCCGTCGCTCTCCACGCCAGCCCTGATGTCATGTAGGGCGCCTTGAATTACTTGAAGATCCTGCTCGCTTGTTGGCATCATGCTCCTTTTCCTGTTGTGTTCATCGATCGGAATTACGCACAACCATCTGCATCTCCGCTGCACGAAGCCCCGCATACAAACTTGGGCTTCACCATAAACATCAGATCACTACCTTTTGCTGTAGCCGCGAGGGCCTCTTCAATGACACCTTCAACAATGGCTACCGCGATGTGGTGGTGCGCGAAAATCTTTCTCGGCGTTGCCCCGGCCCCGCTCACCAGGATGCCGCAACAATCCCCGAGCTTGTCGATCATGCTCAGCCAACGCGCGGCCCCTCCGGCTTCACTGGCAATGTTGCGTATGTCCACAAGTGTGGAGCGTCGTTCTGAAGGCTTGTAGATGCGGACTTGCGCAGCCTCGCCGAGATGCTGGTTGACGAAGAGACCGTCGCGGCTGGCAACGGCAATATACGGCCGCTCCGGGGTGGTAACGAGCTTCAGCTCAGGCGACAGAATCATGGGCAGTCCGTTGCCGCCATCGAGTGCGGTATTGCTGGCCGGCAGCACGCTTGCTTCAGCGGGCTTTGCCGAAATCTGGAGCAGTTCGATGTTCTTTTGCGTGTTCTCCTCGCCGATCAGACCCACCGCATCGGCGCGGCATCGCGAGCAATGCGTCATTTGCGGAAGATAGCGTGCGGCCAGCGCACGTAGCTGTTGAACGTCCTTCTTCGCGGGCTCCACAATGGTTGCGAACGGGGTATTCGCGGTTGGAAGCAGAGGCATGATGTTCAAGATCGTCGCTCCAAGTGAGGCTACAGTTTGCGCAACTTGCTCGATGTGCGTGTCGTTGACTCCGGGCACATAGATGGTGTTGATCTTGACGATGACCCCCTTGGCTGCCAGTGCCTGAATCGACTTCTTCTGACGCTCCCAGAGAATGGTTGCTGCTTCCAGGCCTTCGTGGCGCTCTTCATCGATCATCATCCATTCGTAAAACATCGCGCCAATCGATGGATCGACCGCGTTGACGGTGACCGTGACGTGCGACAGGCCGAGATCTGCCAACTCATCCACATACGGAAATAGATTCAGCCCATTGGAGGCGACACAAAGCAGGAGCTCCGGGAACTGTGCTTTGACCATGCGCAACGTCTGCAGCGTTTCCGGGGCACAAGCGAAGGGGTCTCCTGGACCGGCAATGCCCACCACGCTCAGGTTCGCCACCTTCTCCGTATACTTGCGCAGGTATTCGACCGATTGTTTCGGAGTGAGGATGGCGCAGGTCACTCCCGGCCGGCTTTCATTCACGCAACTGTACTTACGATTGCAGTAGTTGCACTGCATATTGCAGCGCGGAGCCACGGGAAGATGGATACGTGCATTCGTATGGCGTGCCTCCTGATTGAAACAAGGATGGCTCGCCAGCCGGGAGGCGCTTGGACCGGTGACACTTGATACGGTAGGGTTCATGTGACCTCCTCTGGTTTCCTGCTTGCTACCTGGATTGCCGATTGCTATTTCGGTAAAGGCAGAAGGTGGAACGGGGAATCTACTGGTGTAAATGCAATCGGTGTTCCATTCCGCAATCTCAGTGGATCAAACGGTGCGGGGGGCCGTATTTGTCCGGTCTATGCCGGGTCGCCAGAGAACGATCGGCATTGCGAGGACCGAGGTTCCATAACTCAAGTCATCTGTTCCGATACGGATATAGAGAATGCTGGCGCTCTCGATCAAATGCCATGCCGGCGGAATCATTTGCAGGCATCGAGTACCCGGCCAACGGGAATGAAAAGAACCGATCTGAGAGAGATGTACGTTCTTGTCTTCCGCTGGAGAATATGTACAGAAATGTTCTCGATGAACGACTGTATGGATGGCTTTAGAAGACCAATTTGGCGGCCATTTGCATGAGCCTGGGAGCGGCCGCACTCACTACCGCTCCGAATTCGCTGTTGTCGGTGATGTTTCCATTCACCGCCTGGGGACCGTAAAACTGGGCATGATTGAAGACGTTGAATCCCTCCACGCGCAGCACCAAAGAATGCGATTCCAACACGCTGAAATTCTTTTGCAGGCTCATATCGAAGTTGTCGATGCCGGGGCCGGAGAAGAAACGACGGCGTGCATTTCCCGCATCGCCCAGCGAAGGAACACTGAACAACCCCGTATTGAAGCAGGGCATTCCGTTGCGCGGGTTGCGATTCAGATGGAGTGGACCTGCCTGAAAATCCGGCTCGTCTACGGGCAGATTATTGATGCCGTTGGATTGTGTCCCCCATAGCGAGGTGTCTCCGAAGTTCGTCAAGGTTACCGGGAAGCCGGTGCTGAAACGGGTGATTCCCGACATGTCCCAGCCGTCTACCCAACGCTTCGAGCTGTGAAGAAGTTGCGCCAACATGAGGTGCGCAGTGTAGCTCACGACGAGATCCTGCCGCATATCGAACGCAGAGAGCGCGCGGCTCAGGCTGGGATTGATCGGGTTTACCTGATCGCCCAGATTGGAGGCTTGATCGATTGATTTGCTGTAGGTGTATGCGGCGAAGACCTCTGCCCTGCGACTGGAATAGCGCACGCCCGCTTTCAAGGAATTGTAGGTCGAGTTTCCAATGCTGCTTTGATTGCTTACGCTTCCGAATGCCGGACCCAGAGGTTGGCGTGTGCCTTCGACGGTCGCGCCTGCGGTGTTGGTGTAGGCCGTGCTCTCTCCGAAGGGTCCGCAGGTGGGGCTGCCCGTTGCGACCTCGCTGGCCTGACTCAAGGCCAGACAGGCCGCGGGGTTGCCAGGGTTTGCAGCCCTGAGCAGCAGCAATCGATGCGCCTGGTTGCCTGTATAGGTCAGGCTGACCAAGGTGTGTCGCGCGATCTGCCGCTGCCATGAGAGCATGTACTCCTCCGCGTATGCTGTCTTATTGGTGGGAGAATAGCCAGGTATGGCGCTGATCGGCTCAAACTGCGACCAATCGACATTAGCATCCGGTTTGTTTTTGCTCACATTCAAAGGGGCGAGCAGGGCCGGGAATCGCTGCCCTTCCGAATGGCCACTGGCGGCATCCACGAAGGGTGTTGTGAAGAGCGGAGGAGCCGGGCTGGTATAGGTGAATCCGTAGGGCGCGTTGTCGCTGATCATCCCCAGGCTTTCCCCTGGAACGCTGGTATAGAAAATGCCGAAACCGGCATGAATGCTGGTTGTACCAGTGTCGCCGAGAAGCTTTCCGAGCAGGGATTGCCCGGCATACGACGGCGAGTAGGCCAGTCCGATGCGCGGAGCAAAGTTGAGGTCGCGCGCTGGCGCCAGCGTGCGCGCAATGCCGGCATCGCCAGGAAAAACAATTCCCCGCGGCGCGGAGGGGAAAACCACTGACTGCTCGCCTGCCACCAGCGTCATGCTGTTGTTGTACTTTTCCCACCAGGGCTCGATTCTTTCCCAGCGCAGGCCGGTGTTGATGGTGAGATTTGGGCGCACCCGCCAACTGTCCTGCGCATAGGCTCCCCAATAGGTCTCCCGCTCATAAAAGGGCCGCAAACTATTCTGGTTGTACTGGCTGGCAATGCCCAGAAGAAAGTCTGCGAAGTCGGCTCCGGTCTCGGTTCCATAGAACTGAAAACTGCCATTCAACTGCGCAAATGGATAGGTATTGATCTGATCGTAGTCGGTATGAAGGCCAAGTTTGAAGGTGTGAGTATTCCAGATCCTGGAAACGTCGTCGGTGGACTCGTATGTGTTGTCGATTTGGCAGTACTGATTTGGATCGCTGCCTACAGTGTAGTTGTTGAACACCAGATTCTCGACACCCTCGCTGCCGGGTTGGCCGGCGACGATACCGAGCGATCCAACGCCGGTATCGATTCCCTGCGATGCGAGGCTGATGCCCATGCCTCCAACCGGCCTGCCCAAATCGTTGGCCACCCGTGTGTAGCTGATGTGGAGTTGGTTGAAGGCAGTGGTCCCCAGCGGCTTACTGTGTTCGATGACGGCAAGCTGCGAGCGGCCCGCCGACAAGGCATCGAAACCGGGAAGATTTGCTCCGCCTTGCGCGGTTGGGTAGGGGTTGTCAAGAACGTAATTATCGAGAGAGTAGTAGCCTGAGAGCCTGCCCCAGCGCGTATCCCCATCCACGCGCATGGCGCCTTTGCTGTCGTGCAACTGCTGGTTGTATGCCGAGGTCGAGTACTCGCTGCTGGACATATTCGGTTGCGGAATATATTGCAGAAGAGCCTTTGTGGGAGCCGACCACGCCTGCGCAGGTATCAGCGCATGGGGAAATACGCACTGAGAGATGCTGGCGCAACCCGGCTGATAATAGGGCTCGCCTTGAACCACCGGGTAGTCCAACTTTGCCGCCAGTTGGTTGGCCCAATAGGCGCCGCCGACCGAACCCGTCAGCGAATCGGCTTGATCCGCCAGGTCACCTTCGCGGTCAAGAAGCGTTGGAACCGGAACCCGTCCCGTATCCATGCCCTGTGTTTGCCGAGTGCCCTGATAGTCGGAGAAAAAGAAGACCCGGTTGTGTACGATGGGTCCGCCCAGGGTTGCGCCGATTTGATTCTGCTGGAAGGTGCTGCGCTGTGGAGAGAAGTAGTTTCTGGCATCCAGCACGGTGTTGCGCAAAAACTCAAAGGCGTCGCCATGCAACGTATTCGTGCCGGATTTGGTAACGACATTCACTTGTCCGCCGCTGTATCGTCCATACTCGGCATCAAGGTTGTTGACCAGGATGCGGAACTCGGCGATCGAGTCGAGGTTTGGAATGATAGCTGCCGCCATGCTGCCGCTTTCCTCGGCATTGGCGCCGTTGACAATATAGCCGTTGGCAGATTCGCGCTGTCCATCGATCGACAAGACTCCGGGATTGAGGTCGCCCGAAGGCGAGAAGACGCTCTGCCCCAGCCCTTGCACGGTTGAAGAGGTCATGGTCGTCGCCGGTGCCACGCCCGCTTGCAACGCCAACAGGTCGGAGTAACTGCGCCCATTGAGCGGCAGGGATTCAATGGTCGAATGGCCGAGCACTTCTCCCATCTGCGTGCTGGCGGTATCCAGTGAAACGGTGGACTCATCCACGGTTACGGTTTCCTGATTCGAGCCCACTTCGAGAACCGCATCAGCCCGAGCAATTCCGTTGATGCTCATCGCTATTCCCGCCCGGCGAAAGAGGCGAAAGCCGGCCACGGCAACGCTCAGCTCATAGCTTCCCACCGGGACGCTGGCAAAATAGTATTCCCCGCTGCTGTTGGTCCTTGTGGTTCGCTCTGCGCCGTTGCCAGGATTGATTAACGTCACGTTGGCGTTAGCGATGGCCGCTCCGCTGGGGTCTTTGATCTGCCCGGACAAGCTGCCTCCCACGTCGTTGGCAAAAGCCAGGGAGGAGAAGAGCAGCGCCAAGATGCAAAGCCAGCCAAGGTTCGCGGCGGGGGAAATGGTTCCGGCTCTGTTCTTGCTCATGAGGACGTTCATGTGTTCTCCTCCCATCTGCGAGCATGGTTCTCCCTTTTGGTCCCTTCGGCAGAGAAAAGTTGCTATGTCGAGCGTGGTTATGCGGCTGCTTCTTCCTGGGCGTACTCGGCAAGCGCCGCCAGCCTTCCGACAGCCTCTCCGGTCAAGCGCATATTGCGCCAGACATCGCCGAACCGGGCTCCCAGAGATTCGTAGAACTCGATGGCGGGCTGATTCCAGTCCAGGACTTCCCACTGCAAACGCAGACTGCCAACGCCGCAGGCAATAGCAGCTGCACGCGCCAGCAATGCCTTGCCGATCCCCTGTCCGCGCAACTCCGGGACTACAAACAGATCTTCGACGTGAAGCGATGGACGCCCCTCAAAGGTCGAGTAGTTGAAAAGGTAGATGGCGAATCCGGCAGGCTTGCCGTCGTGCTCGGCAAGCAGGCAGTAGTAGTAGGGATTCTCTCCGAAGCAGTCGCGCTCGATGCCTTCTCTGGTCACATGAAGATTGTCTGGCGAGACGTGTTCATACTCGGCCAATGCGCGAATGAATGCGTAGATCTGCGGGACATCGACTTTGGTGGCAATGCGAATCGTGGTCATGATAGGACTCCGTTCTCGGCACCGTATGGTTCGTGTTGTACATCCCGTTGACCGGGAGCCAGGCGGAGTTCGGTGTCTCCGCACAGAAGCCCGACGCCGATTCCTCATCTTGCAGTTTCACCCTGGAGACCGGCGGTGCGTCCGGGTGTCCAGGGTGATACTGCGCCATGAATCATTGGTGCTGTAACGCCGGTTTGAACATGTTGGAATGCCGCCGGCAGTTCGCCCTGCTTACGCGATCAGGCACGAGACCCCACCGATCAATGCTCCCACCGCATAGGCTGAGAACCTGAGGCGCATGGCGGAAGCCAGGCCTCGAACGGTTTGCTCGACAATCGCAGACGACACAGCGACCAGGATCATGCCGGCCAGCAAGGCCATCAGGGGTTGCTGAATGGCGCTGGGAATGCGCAACGCGGCGCCCAAAGGAATCATCAAGCCCACCGCGGCGGCCAGCGCAAAGCGCGTCTTTTCCTTGACCCCCTCCAACAGCGCGAAGGTGGCTGTGCCTTCCGGCAGTTTGTGCAGAATGGCGCCGGCAAAGAACAAGAATGAAAGCGGACCGGCCATAGTGGCCAGCAAAAGACCTTCGCCAAGGTTGTGCAGAGCCATGCCTGCAAAGGCAACCGATCCGGCTCCATTGACGGAGGCATTCTTCTCTCTCCGCATTCCGAGCTGCCGCATCGCGAGCATGGCGAGAGCACCCAGAGCGAAGAGCGGATAGCCCATCGCATAGTGATCCGTCGCATCGGGAAGAAGGTCGAACAATACGATGGCCAAGGCAAAGCCAAATCCGAAGCTGGCCATCAGCATTCTTAGCGCGGCATTTTGTGTTTTGAAAAACCAATACGCCCCGGTCGCTTCTGCAATGGCGAGAATGGTCGCTTCCGCGAGATTCAGACTAGTCATATCTCTTCTCCTGATGTGGATTGGTTGGGCCTGTCCCGTGCCGATTCTTGTCGTGCATTGCCCTTGACGATGCACGAGCATTGCCAACTTCGGCAGCCAGAATGGAATATGTGGAATTGGATGCCTCGCAAAAGGCCGATAGAGACATCTAATCGAATGAAGTAGAAGAGCTTACCGCGATGATGACGGGGCCGTGCATCATCCCGCATTCTGCGCCGAGCCGTTTGTTGCGGGTGATTCAGATGAAGCAGACGCCTCATCGCCGCTGGATAAATGTTCCGACCGGTGCGTTTCTGACCTGCCCGGTGCGAATTTGTACAACGTACATTTCTGAACACTTTTAAGTTGAGTGCACCAGATAGTGCAGGTTGTCGAGATGTTTTTAGTTCTTGAGCCGATCCTTGCCAGGCCATGGAGCCCAGTCGCGCAATCGCGACGCCATTTCTCTACCGATTGCGATTTGTCCAATATCCATGGATCTTCGCATTTGCAAGCATTCGCCAGCACCGCGGGCGATAAGGTGCGGCGTCGAGGTCTCTTCATTCCGGCTTTGGCATCCGTCGTGCATAACAAAGGGCAAGTGCATAAGACCGTCGCCTGCAACCAATGGCCGATTGGCCGTCGATGCTTGGAGTGCTACGGAAGATGCCATGGCCGAACAAATCTGAATGCAAAGGAAAAACCACATGAAGATGATCAGAGCGATATTGCGCCCCGAAACAGCCGAAGGTGTCGCAGAAGCACTTGCCGATGCCGGGTTTGTCTCCATGACACAGATTCATGTGTTTGGGCGCGGCAAACAGAAGGGCATCACGGTTGGAACGATCCGCTACGAGGAGTTGCCCAAGACGACCATTCTGATGGTTGTCGAGGACAAGAACGTGGATCATGTCATCGCGCTCATCCGAGACGGGGCGTATACCGGCAATTATGGCGACGGCAAGATTTTCATCAGCCCCGTCGATGATGCTTACACCGTTCGTACCGGCACCAAGGGCCTCTAGGAGAGATCTATGAAGGAAATCATCGCCATTATCCGTCCCAAGAAGGTCGGGGCAACACGCAACGCACTTGAAGAGCGGGGCTTTCCCAGCATGACTGCGACCGCGGTAACCGGCCGGGGCCTGCAGCGCGGCATCGCTGCTGAGATCAACGTGGACTGCTCTCCCGCGGTTCTGGCCAAGAGCATCTCCGGGGGGATGAAGTACATTCCCAAGCGGCTTCTGTCCATCATGGTGCAGAGTGCGGATGTGGATGCGGTGGTAAAGACCATCATCGAGGTCAATCAAACCGGCCAGATCGGCGACGGCAAGATCTTTGTCTGTCCGCTCGAGGATGCCTTGCGGGTGCGAACCGGCGAGCAGGGAGACGCCGCGGTCCTTTAAGGTTGGCCGGTTTACCGCAATCTAAAGGCAGGCTGTGGGCATGGCTGCCCACCCCACAGCCTGCCGCATTTATCATTCAATGGCCTTGACTCGTTCCCGGCAATCCATCGGGCATAGCCGGCACTGCCCGATCGCGACAAATTCTGGGCGGTGCTGGCGGCTGGGCGGGGCGCATCTGGGCCCGATGGGCCAGGCCGGGCTGTGGAAAAATGGCCGGAAAAGGGGGTCGCGAAGCCGCAAGCGAAGAAATCCCAAGCATCAATCGTTTGACTTTGGGCAATAAAAAAAATTCCCCCTATTAGATCGTTTTAGTAAGTGATGAAATGGAGATTTCCAGCGCTAAAGCCTTTTAGTAAATGCATTTATTCTCTTGCCAGAGGTTGTAAAAATCCTGTAATTTTTCTCCAGATCGGCAAGCCGTCGATCTTCGGTCTTGAACCTTGCTTCCCCGCGCAGCGTTCAGTTCCGTCCCAGGCAGTACGCAGTTCGGGAACGGTTTTTTTGCGCACGCCTCGTTTCTTCTTGCCATGGTGCTGTTGGAGGCGTAGCGATCCGTACCTGGTTACCTGTTTCCCAAGATGGCCGGTCCCCGCAAGCAGCGGGGCGACGCCCGCGGGAATCGTCTGTTTCGCTCGAATGGAGATGGCAGTGGAAGCGAAGGAACTATCCGGAAAAAGGTGCACGGATAGCCGCGCCCCGCGCTCTTCGGAAACATCGCAGGGCAAACAAAAACCAAGCAAGAGATAAGGGGAGCAGTATGCAGTCAATGCGGTTGGTTTTGTCGCAAGTTCAACGGGTAATCCTCTGCGTTCTGATTGCGGCGGGTTGCGCAACCATGGTGGCCAGCGCCCAGACGATTTCCGGCAATGGCACGGGCACCAATAATGGCTACTACTATTCGCTGTATAGTAGCGGTGGGTCGGCCAAAATGACGCTGGGCTCGGCGGGCAATTACGCCATGACCTGGTCCGGGGTCAGCGATGTGGTGGGCGGCAAGGGCTGGAGCACCGGCGGAAACATGTCCGTTGGCTACAATGTCGGTTCTGCCAGCGGCTATAACACCATCTCCGTCTATGGGTGGACGACTAGCCCGCTGGTCGAGTATTACATCACCGAGCTTGGTTCGCTGTATACCGGCAATGCGACCTACAAGGGATCGGTCAGCAGCGACGGGCACACTTACTCCACCTATATCCATCAGCAGGTCAACCAGCCTTCCATTCAAGGCACGGCGACCTTCAACCAATACCTGGACGCGTGGGGCGGATCTTCGACTGGAGCTAACCACACCGTCACCACCGGCAACCACTTCAGCCACTGGAAGACTCTGGGCATGAACATGGGCAGCTTCAACTACATGATCCTGTCGACCGAGGCCTACAACGGCGCCAGCGGATCGGTTAACGCCACCGTTTGGTAGAAAGCCCGGCAAGTCTTTGCCAACCCTCGGGGCCGGCCGGCTTCAGCGCCGCCGGCCCGCTGGTTTGGGTTTCAGAATGATATTCGAAAAGGTCCAAGGGCGGGGCTGGCGGAGTTAGCGCCGATGCCCGTCTGGCGCTGCTGGAGCATGGGATTCTCGGCTCCGCACCAACGAGGCATTTCAATGAGAAAACTGTTGCTTTTAGCGGCGATGATGGTGGTTGCCGGCGCTTGCTGGGGGAAGGTTCCCGACAGCTTTGTCCTGGTCAAAGGCGGGACGTTCAAAAACACCAGATCCAATTACTATGGCAAAGGTGTAACCTTATCGGACTTCTATATAAGCAAATACGATGTGACCCAAAAAGAGTGGGTCGAGGTCATGGGGAGCAATCCCTCGAAGTTCAAAGGCGAAGATTTGCCGGTAGAAACAGTTAACTGGTACGACAGCATCGAGTATTGCAATAAAAGGAGCCTCAAAGAGGGCCTGAAGCCGTATTACAACATCGACCGGAACCGGAAAGATCCGAACAACAAGCCGGACCCGACCTTCGGCGATCTCGACGATGTCAAATGGACGGTAACCATCGTCGCCGGGGCCAATGGCTACCGGTTGCCCACGGAAGCGGAGTGGGAGTATGCCGCCGGCGGCGGCCAACTGAGCAAGAACTTTGCCTATAGCGGCAGCGACGCAATCGAGGAGGTCGCCTGGTATTGGAAAAACTCGGGCGATAGGGAACTGTCGGGATTCTGGCAATGGCCTACCCTGGTGCAAAACCATAATCGGACCAGGCCCGTGGGCGGCAAGAAGCCCAACGAATTAGGGCTTTACGATATGTCGGGCAATGTCCGGGAATGGTGCTGGGACTGGTACGGAGATCTGGAGACTCATGGAACCGACCCGAGCGGGAGCCCAAGCGGCTTTGTCCGGGTGTGGAAGGGCGGCGGCTGGATGGGCGCTGCGTACTGCGCCGAGTCGGCGTTCCGGGGCCACTTGGCGGCCAATGGCGCCGGTCCCGATCAGGGTTTTCGCGTCTGTCGCGGCGCGTAATCGGGATCAAGCCAGGCGTTGAGAAGAGACGCCCGATTGCGGGCATGGCTGTTGGGAGGTCTATGTTCGGTTGGGGAGTTCTGCTGGTCGCTGCTGTTGCTCTCTGCGGCCTGCCGGCGGGGGCCTTGCCAGTCAAGGTAGTTCTGGAATGGCCTGCGGGCGAGCCGTCCTCTGGGCCGGTGCGCGCCCACATCGTGGCGGTTCAGATGGTCTCGGCGACGCTTGTTGGCGTGCCCGTGGAAGCCGATTCCGGGGTGGCCGGTGCGGCGGTGGATCTCGGCGAAGGTGTCTGGCAGGTGCAGGCTACTGCTCCCGGGTACTGGAGCCAGGGAAGCGAAGTCAAGGTCTCTCGCCATGGGCCGGGCAGCGTGCGGCTGGCACTCTGGCCGGCGGCGACGCTGCAAGGCGAGATCCGGACGGCCGGGGGCGAAGCGCCACCCCCCTCCCTTGATCTGCGGCTCAGCGCCATTCCGGCGGTTGACCGCGATAAGATCGCTCCACAGACGCCCCTCGAGCGTCCGGAACCGAGCCCGACCCATGCCGAGTTGCACTGCAGGATAGATGCTGGAACCTGGAACTGCCTGGCTCCGGCGGGAGTCTTCGACCTGCGCTTGGATGCAGGTGGGTACGCTCCAAGCTACCAGTGGGGGATAACGCTGAAAGCCGCCGAGGCCTCCGATCTGGGCCAGTTGGTGCTGCGCCAAGGGGCGTCGGTCTTCGGGCGGGCGCTGCGCAAGGACGGTTCGGAGCCGCCTGGTCCCTGTCAGGCGATCCTGCGAGCGGACCTGGTGCGGCGTGGCGCGGGGGAGCCCGAAGGCCCGCCCCAAGCAGAGACCAGCTTTACCGTTGCGGTCAGCGCACGGGGGTATTTTCAAGTTTTAGGCGTGCCGCCCGGCAGGCATCTGCTGGCCGTCGAGTGCCCGGCGGCCAGCGCCATGCGCGAACTGCGCGTGCAGGCGGAGAGTGAGAGCCGCATCGACCCTCCATTGCTGCTCGAAGAGCAAACGCTGGAGATTGCGCTCACGCCCAGGACCGACCCCGCAGGGCAGCCTTGGCAGATTACGGTGGAGATGACCGCCCCGCGCTTGCGCCGGCTCGCGGACAAAGTCTCGGCGGAGGGAGGCTGGGTTCGCCACGGTCTGATGGCCGGCAGCTACCGGGTTGCCATCAATAGCTCCGACGGTACGGAATGGCTGCAACACTACTTCGATCTGGAGGCCGGGAGCGGGCCGATGGCGCTGCATCTGGCGTCGGTGAAGGTTGCGGGCCGGGTGTTGCTCAGCACCCTGCCGGTGCGCGCCCGGCTGCTGTTCTTCAATAATGCGGGCGGCGAGCCGGTGACGTTGAACAGCGACGATCAGGGTGAGTTTCAGGGGTTGTTGCCGATTGCCTCCGATGCCAAGGAAAGCAGTTGGACGGTCGAGGCGCACGTGGCACAACCGTCCAGCACCCGGCGATTGGAGGGAGTATTGGTGCCCACCCTTGCCGGCGGAGCGAGTGCCAGGCTGGAACTGGTGCTGCCGACCATCGCCGTGCGCGGTACTGTGACTTCCGAGGAGGGCGAGGCCCAGCGGGGCATTCAAGTTTCCTTTGAAGACGCCGGCGGAAACCGAACTACCACCTCGAGCGACGACGAGGGCAGTTTCCAGATGCCCGAACTCGCGCCTGGGAAGTACACGGCGGTGGCCGAATCCTTGGACGGCGCCTCCGAGCGCGCGCCGTTCGAGGTAACCGAGGGCAGCGAGAGCGAATTGCGGTTGATTCTGCATCCCTCCCTGCGCGTCTCTTTCTTTGTGGTCTCCAGGCAGGGGCCGGTGGCGGACGCGGCGGTGCAAACCTGGATCGCGCCGGGGGTGCCGCGGAGCTTCACCCGCACCGATCAGGACGGCCGCTTCGAGGTGAAACTGCCGGCTGGTACCACGGATGTAGGGGTGACGGTGGGCGCGGCGGGTTATGCCCTCAAACTGACCCGGCTGCCCATCGCGAGCGAAAGCGCTCCGTCGCCGGATGCGCCGAATGCAAATACTGTCACCCTGGGCGCCTCCGCGGGGCGTCTTGAACTGAATTTCCAGCCGCCTGGGCGGGTTCTGGACCGCTCCGCCACGTTTTATCTGGTGCACAATGGAGCCATCCAAGACGCTCGCACGCTGGCCGGCTGGGGCAGCGACCAAAGCGGCACCAGCGGCGACGGGCCGGCGGAGATTGAGGCCATGGAACCAGGGGACTACGCACTGTGCCTCCTGACAGATCCGGCACAGCTGGAGGCGCTGTGGATGGGCGCTCTGCCGCCGGAGAACTGCCGCAAGGGCACCGTCCAGCCGGGTGGGACACTAACCCTGACGCCACGGTGAGCGAGTCGGCGTTCGGCTCAATCCGCACCGTTTGTCTTGCCGCCAAGAATGCCGAATTACGTTGGGGATACAGTCTGTTCGCCTGGAGGGAGCCGTGGGCGGTCGTTTTTTGGGGCCCTTCCCGGGAGCGTAGTGATGATTTCGATTCCCATGCCGATGAACTGTTCTCGTAATACCACCGCTGTCCGTAGAATCGTTGGATAGCGCGAAGCGTAAGTACCGGCCGGGGGATGAGGGAACCGGTTTTGGATGCCTCGGGTTGGGTTTGCACCCGCGGCAGGGAACCAGGCGCTTCAGGATGCGGTTTGAGAGTATCCTGAGGGCGGCCGGTTCAACCATCGAGGGACTTGGACCCTCGGCGGACAAGGAGTAGAGGCATGGATCGGAAGCGGTTCGCGGCGTGGGGCCAGGGTCAGCCTGGGGAGAACGAATCGCAGGAGATCCCGGTCGCAGAACGTTGTGTCACGTTGCTGCTGGAAGCGGCGATGCTCAAAGCGCCGGAAATCGATGCCGCCAGCTATCGGGAGTTCCGCACCAGCCTGAACCGGCTGGCGCTGCAGCTTCCCGATCCCGGAACCCCGGACGACAAGCTGACGCTGCTGCGGATGATGGCCCACGAGTTCGAGAACTACTATTCGGAATCGGCGAAGGCGCTGCGCGAACGGGTGACGGCATGGCGTTCGCTGACCGCCAGGATGGCGCGGGAACTGGTGACGTTGCTGGGCGTGCCTGTGACCGAGCCCAATGTAGCGCTGCTGCTCAAGCAGGCCGCCGACCTCACCACCGTCGAGGAGATTCAGGGCTTTCGCGGTTTGCTGGAGTCGCTGCTGCGTCCCACCACGACGCCGGCCACCGCCGAGGTGGCGGCTCTGGAGAAGTCGGCCGACCGCTCGACCAGCAACGACAATGCCGTGGGCCTGCCGGGCAGCGGCGCCGCTGTAAAGCGAATCGAAGAGATTATTGCCCGCGGCGGACGGGGCTTCATCGTGCTCTTCCGGCTCAGTTGCCTGGAGGTGATCCGGCAGCGCTTCGGCCCGGATGCGATGCAGGACGCGGTGATGGCGGTCTCCTCCTTTCTCACTTCGAGCCTGCACGGCGACGACGCCATCTTCCATTGGAGCGATGCCGCGCTGCTGGCGGTTTTACAGGGCCGGGCCAGCGAACAGATTCTGGCCGCGGAACTGCAGCGGCTGGTGATGGCCAATCGCGACACCAACGTCAACATCGGCGGGCGCAACATCATGGTGCGCATCCCCATCTCCTTTGACATGACTTCGATCGAGCGGCTGCGCAGCGCCGAAGATCTGTTTCAACTCTCCTGGCTGCGCCCCAGCACAAGCAAGTGGTGAGAGCAATGACCAAGGACACAGCAAGCCCCGTGGCCGCCTGCGGCGAAGCCGGCAAAGACGTCTTCGACGAACTGCCCCTGCCCTACCTCGAACTCGATGCTTATGGGGTAATCACCCGCGCCAACCGGGCTACCTATGCCATGCATCCTCCCGATCGAGGCAGCCTGATCGGCTTGTTGGCCTGGGAATCGATGCCCACCGACGAGCAGCAGCAGAACTGCGCCGCCTATCTGACGCTGATGGAGTCGGGCGAGGAGCCGGGGCCAGTACATCGCACGGTCTACGTCGCATCGGGAGGCTTTCGTACCTTCGAGATGCATCGCCGCCTGATCCGCGATGGCGCCGGCAAGCCCATCGGCATGAGAATACTCAGCGTCGATGTTACCGAGAGCAAGCGCCGGCTGGAGAAGTTGCGTCTCGAGTATCGTTGGCTGGAGTGCTCGCTGCAGGCGGCGCTGGACGCCGTCGTTATCAGCGACACCATGGGCTTCATTCAGCGCCTCAACCCCGCCGCCGAAGCCTTGCTGGGCTGGAAGGCGGAAGAGCTGATCGGACAGCCCATCGAAAAAGGCATTCCATTGCTGGATTACAGCTCTGCCGATGGCAGCATGTTGACCCACGCCATCGCATTGGAAAGACCCACCTGCGGGGTGGCCACCATCCTCGATCACCAGGGCCGCGAGCTGCGCCTGGAGATCCGCACCGCGCCGGTGGTCGACTTGGAGAGCGGCACGGTGATTGGTGTGGTGGGCAGTCACCGCAAGGTGGAAGCACCAGGTTAGATAGATGCGGAAGTCGCGGATCAGCGGGTACTGGGCACACCCAGTTCGCGGATGACCTGTGCCAGGGCTTCCAGCTTGCGCAGGGCCATGGGGTTGAAGCGCAGCCCGACGGTCTGCGTGTTGTAGATGACCGTCGCCGTGGCGCAGAGCAGGAAGTGCAGGCCACGCAACTCGAACTCCACTTCGAAGTAATCCTGAATGATCCCGATAAATGGCTCCCCGGTGCGGACGGTGAAGCCACCCAGACTCAAATCCAGAATGAGGCCGGCATGACGGCTGTTGCCTGCCGGGGTGCGCAGAAGAACCTGCCATTCGTCGTCCTTGCGGCACTCGACCCGGCCCTCGCCGCAGTGGATCGCCGTGTCGTAGGGGAATTTGACCGGCAAAACCGAGGCCGTTTGCGGGGGAACGGGGAACTGGTCTTCAACATCCGGGGCTTGTTCCTTCAACCGCGCAATCACGCGATCCATCTGGGCGCTGGAGTTGGCGCCGAGGGGGTTGAAGCGAATCCCGGTCTGCTGCTCGTCCTTGACCCACTGGGTTTCTCCGTTCAGGTGCAAGTCCATGCCGAAGAGGGAAAAAGCGATCTCGACGGGTGCCAGCGCGCCCTGGCGGAAGCGGGTCTCGCAGCGGACGCGGCAGCCGCTCAGGCTGATATCGAGAAGGTGACAGGGAACCTTGCTTCGGCCACAGATCAATTCCCCGGGAACATTCCGCAGGGCGAACCGATCCCGTTTGCGGTGATCGCGATGGCGCAGATCGCCGCTTTTCGAATCGCGCAGCAGTTGGGCCAATTCTTCATCGCTTCTTGTCGGTGTAGCCAGCCAGGAGCCCATTATTGCCCACTTCCCCTGAAAACAGATGGACGAAGCATGGGAACGATATACTCCCTTGATCCCTCCACTTGTTCCTGCCGAGGGGTGTGCGGTCCATCTTTCGCGACCAGAAAAACAGTGTTTTCTAGAGTGGATTGCATTAAAGGCGGATGAATGCACGCTTGTCAATCGGCAGGTGCCGATGCTGGGAAGGGGGGATCAAGAGAGTCATCGGAAGGAGATCTCTTCACTGGGCCCGGGCGGGCGATCTCGTCAGGCCGCCGTTGGGCCGGTTTTTTGCTCTAGTCCATGGCGGCCAGCACCGCGTCGGCGAATTGCGTGGTTCCGGCCGTGCCGCCCACATCCCGAGTCAGGTATTTGCGTTCGGCATAGACCGTTTCCAATGCCCTGTGGACGCGCTCGGCGGCGGCGTCTTCGTCGAGGTGGCGGAGCATGAGCACGGCCGATTGCAACAGCGCCGTGGGATTGGCCAGATCCTTGCCGGCAATGTCCGGCGCCGAGCCGTGCACCGCCTCGAAGATGGCGCACTCGGTGCCCAGGTTGGCTCCCGGAACCAGCCCCAGGCCGCCCACGAAGGCGGCGCACAGATCGCTGACAATGTCCCCGTATAGATTCTCCAGCAGCAGCGTGTCGTACTGGTAGGGATTCATCACCAACTGCATGCAGGTGTTGTCGATGATGTGCTCGCCGTAGAAGATCTCCGGAAAGCCTTCCGCCACCTTGCGCGCGCAGCGCAGAAACAGGCCGTCGCTCATCTTCATGATGTTGGCCTTGTGAATCGAGTGGATCTTCTTGCGCCCCTGCTTGCGGGCGTAATCGAAGGCGAATTTAGCGATGCGCGTGGAGCCTTTCTCGGTAATCACCTTGATGGATTCGACCACGCCCGGAACCACCTCGTGCTCCAGGCCAACATACTCGCCCTCGGTGTTTTCGCGCACGATAATCAGGTCAACCCCCGGCCAGTGCGAGGTCATGCCAGGCAGATTCTTGATGGGGCGGAAGTTGGCGAAGAGTTCGAACTGTTTGCGCAGGGTGACGTTGATGCTCTTGAAACCGCCGCCGATGGGGGTAGTGACCGGCCCTTTCAGGGCCACGCGGTTGCGCTCTATGGATTTGCTCAGTTCGGCGGGAATGTACTCGCCATAGAGCTCGAAGGCCTCGGCGCCCGCCGAGAAGCGCTCCCATTCCCACTTCAACCCGGTGGCTTCGAGAATGCGCAACACTGCCTGGGTGACTTCCGGCCCGATGCCGTCGCCGGGGATCAATGTAACCTTGTGCGTCTTAGCTTGCGTCATTGTCGAATCTCCCTGGCGATGAGATTTCTGTCGCATTCTGTCAGTTACAAGAAGTATCCGCGAATAATCTTCCCTATTCCCAAATCCGAAATTCCTGTCCCTACTCCCTATTCCCTTGTTCCCTACTTTTTCTTTTTCCCCCCGCCCAGCAGCCCTTCCAACTCTTCCTTGAACTCGCGCACGTCCTTGAAGTCGCGATAGACGCTGGCAAAGCGGATGTAGGCCACGGTGTCCAGGCCCTTGAGGTGGTGCATGATGAGTTCGCCGATCTCGCGGGTGGTGCGTTCCCGCTCCGGGGCGTCCATCAGGAAGCTCTCGGTGGCGTCGACGATGTTCTCCAACTGGCTGGAGGGTACGGGGCGCTTTTCGCAGGCGCGCAGTAGTCCGCTGAGCACTTTCTGGCGCTCGAAGCGTTCGCGGCGGCCATCCTTCTTGACCACCATGTAGGGGATTTCGTCGATGCGCTCGTAGGTGGTGAAGCGGCGATTGCAGCGCTCGCACTCCCGCCGCCGCCGGATGGCGTCGGCCTCTTTGCTCTCCCGCGAGTCGACCACGCGGTCTTGCCCAAATCCACAGTAAGGACACTTCATGCTGGGGAGATTATAGAGGCAGGGAATAGGGAATAGGGAATAGAGAGCCGGCGTAGCGCCGGGGAATCCGCCAAAGCCGGGAAGAAGCGGCCATCATTCGTGGCTCTGTCGAAGGCGGCGCGAGGCGAAACCCCAATTTGCTCCGCCATCTCGCCTTGCGGCAGCTAGGGTATTGTGCGGCGCGACGCAAAGATCTATCCGTGGCAGAAGTCGTCCCCGCGCCAGACTCGTGACCAGTCGTGGCGATCGGAGCATTTTTCCCCATGGAGTAGAGTTCGGGTGTCCCAGCCTCGCCGCGTCTTTGTAGTTGCGGCTAGGGTGGGCGGACGATATAGCAACAGGGGAATTGCCCTAGCTGAGGAACTCTGCTAGGGCTGCAACCACTGTCTGCTGCTCGTCCGCGCTCAGTTCCGGAAAGATGGGCAGGGCCAGCACTTCGCGGGCGGCGCGTTCGGCTTCCGGAAAGTTCCCGGCCGTGTAGCCCAGCGGCTGCAGTGCTTCCTGCAGGTGGAGCGGCACGGGGTAGTAGATCTCCGAACCGATCTTGCGCTCGGCCAGGAAGGCGCGCAAGGCGTCGCGGCGCGGGGTGCGGATCACATATTGATGCCAGACGTGATGACTGCCCTGGACCTCATGGGGAAGTACCACGCCATGTTTGGGATAGGGCCCGGTCTCGGCTAGGCCGGCGGCGGCAAAGAGCTCGCCGTAGCGGCCGGCGACGGCGCGCCTGGCCTGGTTCCAGCCGTCGATGTACTTCAGCTTGACCGAGAGCACCGCTCCCTGAAAGCCATCCATGCGGGTATTCCAGCCCACCTCGTCGTGATAGTAGCGGCGCCTCATGCCGTGCTGGCGCAACATGCGCAGGCGTTCGCCCACTTGGTCGGAGTTGGTGGTCACCATGCCGGCATCGCCGGCGGCGCTGAGGTTCTTGGTGGGATAGAAGCTGAAGGCGGCTGCGGTTCCCAGCCCGCCGGCCTTGATCCCCTGCCACTCCGCGCCCCAGGCTTGGGCCGCGTCTTCGATCAACTGCAGGCTGAAGGTCTTGGCCAGGCTGGCGAAGGCCGTCCAGTCGGCAGTCTGGCCGAAGAGATGAACGGGCAGAATGGCGCGGACGGCGGCGCCGCTGGGGCTGTCCAGAACCAGTTCGACGGCCTTGGGATCCAGATTGAAGGTCGCCGGATCGATGTCGGCCAGCACCGGTAGGGCGCCGGCGCGGAGAATCGAGCTGACCGAGGCGAAGAAGCTGAAGGGAGTGGTGAGCACGGCCTGTCCCGGGCCCACGCCGGCCGCGGCCAGCGCCAGCCACAGGGCATCCGTGCCCGAGGAGCAACCCACCGCGTGGGCCACGCCCAGTCGCGTTGCGGCAGCCTTTTCAAAGGCCGCCACCGGCTCGCCCAGAATAAACTGTTGCGTCTCCAAAACATGGCCGACGGCCTCCAGTAGTTCCTGGTGGAGGGGACGGTACTGGCGCTTCAGATCCAGCATGGGGACAGGAATCTGTGTGGCTGCGGGAGCTGCAGTTCCGGGCGTGCGAGGAGCGGCGGGTGTTCTTTTCACAGAAATATGCTAGCAGCCACCGCCAGCGCAGCGTCCCATTCCCGCCGGCCGCCGAGCCCACACCGCGCGGGGACGGAGGAAGCGCGGGGTGGGCGGATGGGGCCTTGGTGCAGGTAAAAAAACGGATGGTTGCCGGGGTCGAAGCTCAGGCGTGGGACAGTCGCAGGTAAAAAACGGCGGGAAGTCCTATAATGTTGTCACATTGCGGGACATGGCGGCGAAGGGTATTCCAGCGCCGCGCCCGCGGTTTTTGTACCCGTAGGATCGCTTGCGCAGTATCCAAAACCACTCGAGAGAAAGTAGGAGATCGGCAAATGGAAAACAAGCCGGCACAAAACATTCAGGATACGTTTCTGAACACGGTCCGCAAGGACAAAACCCCCATCACCATTTATCTGGTGAGCGGCGTCAAACTGACCGGTAAGATCCGCTCCTTTGACAAGTATTCGGTTCTGCTGGAAAACAACAGCCAGGAACAATTGATCTTCAAGCACGCCATTTCCACGGTGGTGAGCAACCGCAGCGTGATTCATTCCGAGCACCGTCCGGCAACCGCGTTTGTCCCCAATGGTCTGGCTCCGGTGGCCGTACCGGCGCTGGCGTCCACATTGCCGGAAGCACCGCGGTAGAGGGTGGGGACAGGCAATCTTGGCAGGCGATGAAAGCCGGATGAGCAGCACCGAAGTCCGGCGGGAAAATGCAGTATTGGTGGGAGTGGATCTTGCGAGCCGCTCCCGCGCCAGCCACGCGCGCATTCCCAGCGCGCGGGAAGCGCAACTGTGTCCCCAGACGGATCGAGCCGTGGTCGGAGATGAAGTGGCGCCGGCGAACAACGAGACCTTCGCTTTGGATGCGGAAGAGTCGCTGGCGGAGTTTCGCGAACTGGTCACCAGCGCCGGGGGCGAGGTGGTGGCCGAGGTGATGCAGCGCCGCGCCCGACCCGATCCAGCTACCCTAATCGGTTCCGGCAAGATCGAGGAGATTCGTGGTGTGGCGGCCAGCATGGCAGCCGATCTGGTGCTCTTCGATCAGGATCTGACCCCCACCCAACTGCGCAACCTTGAAAAAGCGTTGCCCTGTCGGGTGCTGGACCGTACCCAGCTCATTCTGGATATCTTCGCCCGCCATGCCCGCACCAGCGAAGGACAGTTGCAGGTGGAACTGGCCCAACTGGAATACATGCTTCCGCGTTTGACCGGAAAAGGTAAGTCCATGTCCCAGTTGGGCGGTGGCATCGGCACGCGCGGGCCGGGCGAGACCAAACTGGAGACCGACCGGCGCCGCATTCAGCGCCGCATCGATCAGGTGAAGCTGGATTTGGAGTCAGTGCGCCGGGTGCGCAAGCAACAGCGCCAGCGCCGCGAGGCGGTTCCCGTGCCCACGGTTGCCCTGGTGGGCTATACCAACGCCGGCAAGAGCACCCTCTTCAATCAGTTGACCGGGGCGCAGGTGTTGCAGTCGGCGCGCATGTTCGCTACCCTCGATCCCAAACTGCGGGCCCTCGAACTGCCCAGCCGGCGCAAGGTGCTGCTCTCCGATACGGTGGGATTCATCCGCAACCTGCCCCATACCCTGGTCACCAGCTTCCGCGCCACCCTCGAAGAAGTGGAACAGGCCGAGGTGCTGCTGCATGTGCGCGATGCCGCCTCCAACTACGGCGAGGAGCAGAAGGTGCAGGTGGAGAAGGTTCTGGGCGAACTGGAAGCGCTGGGCAAACCGCGCATCGAAGTGCTCAACAAGATGGACTTGCTCGCCGAGCACCAGCGCCTGGGATTGATGGAGCGCGGCGAGTTGGTGGTTTCGGCGCGTACCGGCGAGGGCATGGAGGCGCTGCTGGCGGCCATCGACAGCGCGCTGCACTCCGACCCGCTGCTGCAGGCGGATTTGTGCGTTCCCCAGCAGGAGGGCGGAGTGCTGGCGGCCATCGAGGCGGGGATGGTGGTGCACAGCCGCAGCTACGAAGGTGAAACCGTGCGCCTTTCGGTCAGAGGTCCGGCTTCGCTGCTGGGCCGGCTGCGCCGCTTCCGCCTGGGCAGCGATCCCTCCCCCTTGCCACACTCCGATTGATTTGGCCCTTAAACACAGATTCCGTGCCCCATCCCCGCGCCTTTTCTGGCGGAAGGGTGGGAACCTCAACACGATTCACGGGCCGGATCAATAAAGGGGTAGATTCTCGCTGGGATGGACTGGACAACCGCGCTGGCAGATCGCACATCCAAAGACAGGAAGGACTCGAGGGGTGAGTCCTCCCCTGAGAAGTAACGAAAGTTTGCACTTTCGTGTGGATGAATATTCCACCACAATGCGGGATTTCCAGGATAATGGTCTGCACAAATCGGTAAAGCATTTTTCAGGAACCATACCATGCACGGCCCGGGATGTGGGGCCGGTGCAAGCGAGTGGCGACTGTTGCAGCCGGTACGCGGCCAGAGCGGAGCAGGGAGATTGGCGGAGAGCCTGGCATGGCGCCTGAAGCCGCGCAGCAGGCCGGTATTTTTGCTGTTGATTGCCGTTGATTCCAGACCTTGCGCGGATTTCATCGCTTTTTGTAGAAGGCAGAGTCGGCCTGCTGGCTGCGGCCCTTTTGGGGGCGGAGCGAGATGCGGCTTTGCGTTTATGGCCTTGATAAACAGGTTTCGGGCATCGAGATTATCACTCCGCCGAGTCTTGCCCGGAGGGAATCCGCTGTGAATCGTACAACCGCCCCCGCGGTTGGAAAGGCTAGGCACAGATGGAGAGCTGGAGCGTGTATATCTATAAAACAGAACGGGAATTGATGGGACTTTGCCGGGAAGCTTGGCTGGGGCTTATCGAGGGCCAGGAAGGCCGGAATGCGCACTTTACCATGGAGCGGTCTTCATCCAAGGGAGTTTTTTTGAGTGATCCGGGCAGCGACGGACGCAGCATCAGCACGCTCTCCAGGCGCGAGGTCTATCGCAACCACTGGATGCGGGTGCGCGAGGACGAGATTCTGCGCTCCAACGGGCAGCGAGGCATCTACGGGGTGGTGGAGAAGGACGATGCGGCCATCATTCTGCCCATCGACAGAGAGCACATCTGGCTGGTCGAGCAGTTTCGCTACCCCATCGAGGAGCGGGCGCTGGAGTTGCCCCAGGGCGGCTGGGAGATGGAGATCGACGATCCCGAGGAGCTGGCCCGCGGCGAGTTGCGCGAGGAAATGGGCCTGGAAGCCGCCCGCATGAACTACCTGGGTTGGTTATGGATTGCCTATGGCTTCACCCGCCAGCGCCAGCACGTCTTTGTGGCTACAGGGTTAAGCCAAGTCGCCAAGCAGCCCGACGCCGAGGAGCACGACCTGGTGGTGCATTGCCTGCCAATCACCGAGTTCGAAGAGAGAATTCGCTCCGGACGTATCCGCGACAACTGCACCGTCTCCGCCTGGGGACTCTATTTGCTCTGGAACAGTGGGAAGACAGCACGATAGACAGGCCAATAAGGAGAGCTGCCCGGTTCCCGCGGGGCAAGCCGCTCTCCCGGCAGGGACGATAATGCCGGGAGAACGGCCATGGCTGACAAATCAGAACTGCTGATCTTGACGGATCACTACAAATTCAAATTTGTCGTTGATGAATCCCTGGACCACGCTCCGGCCTTCCTGAGGTGATAAGGCGGCATACGCCAGTCCATCGTGGAACTCGCCGATGAAAAGAAAGTGCCCGGGGGCAATCGCCACTTCGCCATCCGGCTTGAGCAGTCCAACGACGGGCCGCTGCCCCAGCACGGTGCGCGTCCACTGCGCAGTGCAATACATCCCGTCGGCACGCATGGTGGTGTTATCGCAGACGGCCCATTCCAGGGTCTTGACCCGGTTGCCATCCTTGTCGACGACATAGGTGTGGCGCTCCGCATTGCTATGGACGATGACATGCCCATCCCGGAAGGGGCTTACCGGACCGTCATACTGGCAGGGAACGCGAATAGTACCGGTCTTGTCGATGTAGCAGGCCTTTCCTTCGCGGTTATAGACGGCAGCCAGTCCCTCGGAGAAGGGACCAGGCTCGTTCTGATAGGTGAAGGGGATCGGTTGCGCGCCGGTCTTGTCGATCGCGCCCCACTTCTGTTCGCCCTGATTGAAGACCCAGGCCATGCCATCGTGGAAGGAGCGCGCCTGGTCGAAATGATGGTCGATGACCCACTTGCCGGCAGCATTCAGATAGCCGAATCCAGTGTGCGGCGGGCCATTCATGGTTGTGCGCGCATAGTAGAAGCGAACCAGCCCGTCGTTCAGAGGAAGCTGCTCTTCGAAGCTCTCTGTCTTACCCTCGTCGTGGGGGTCCAAGAAGGTCAGTCCTGGCGAGAGAGGTTTTCCATGGGTGTCGATAAAGACCCATTGCAAGCTCTGCGGCGCCATGGCCGTTGCCATCGTCGAGCCACCGGATTTGCCCACCAGTCCGACTCCGTGGTTGAAGGGATAAGCGGCCAGGAATTCTTGTCCAGGAAAGATGCGTTTACCTTGGGTATCGATATATCCAATCGTGTAGCTGCTGCCCTCTTTTGGGAAGAAAACCCGGCAGATGCCATCGTGGAAAGCCGGCATGGGCTTAAAACTGACATAGACAAACTGGAAGGGAATGACCAGCTTGCCGGTGGCGTCGAGAAAGCCGATCTTGTTGTCGCGGCGCACGGCGCAGAGGCCCTCGCTGCAGATGTATTCTCCGCTATCGTCGAAGGCGACTCTGGGCGCTTTCGAGATATCCGGGAAGGGCTGGTCGCTGGGGTCGGGATCGTGGTGCGGCGCATTGGGCGCTGCCGTTCTGGCGGGACGATCCGAAGCAGGACCGCTCGGCGCCGGTGACCGCGCTTCTGCCTGTGTGCTGGGCTGCGCAGCCGTCTGGCTCAACAAGGCCCTCACCCGATCCGTCATCTGCGCGATCAGCTTTTCTTCCGCTCCTTTGGCGGGCAGTAACGGGTCTTTCCAGCCAGAACTGGTGTTTTGCTGTTTCTGCGCGAGCGAGACTAAAAGCGTGTTTCCTTGCAGTTCAAAAACAAAGCGGGCACGATACTGCATCAGATGTGCCGAGTAAGGGTAAAAATCGGAAAGAATACGCTGACCGTTCCGATCGGCTGCTGGAATGTGCATTTCAGCCAGCGCCGACAGAGCGGCATTCATCGCCGCGTGGGAATCGACTATTGCAATTTCCCCCTGGGTTTGAGCATTGGCTGAAATACCCAAGCCGCCCAGCAGGAGCAGATAGAGAACATAGCGAACCTTGCGCCCCATGTCATCACTCCATTCAATAGTTGGTTGGTGTTCGATAGCCGATAGCTGAACAAATCAGTTGACAATTCTATACCTTAGGTGCAGATGGAGATGTGAACCGCCCCCCAAAAGATCATCTCTTTCGGGAACAGGGGGGAGGACAAACAGGCGGCTATGAAATCCGATTGGGTGAGTGGAGGGGGCGCGCCCCATGCATAAAGTAAACAGAATCAATCAATAATTCAGCCGTGGGAGGCTGGTTTTCGGATTGTCCTACCGGATATATATGCACTTTCGCAGCCCATAAACAGGCCTGCTCCGGTTGATTTTCCAATCTTCCCCACGCCTCAATTGGCCACAGCCGATCTCTTGGCAGGCGCGGAGATGCGCGAGAATGAATGAGAAAACTTGGGAGGCAACGGCACAAGCATAGGAAACCGTAGTCTCCTATGCTTGTGCAGGGTTCTATCCCCGCTCTTCCATGGGCACCCAGTGGGCGGGATAGGCGGGGCCGATGTACTCGGCGCGGGGGCGGATGAGGCGGTTATCGTCCAGTTGCTCGATGACGTGGGCGGTCCATCCGGCGATGCGGCTGATGGCAAAGATGGGGGTGTAGAGATCAATGTCGATGCCCAGGGTGGCGTAGGTCGAGGCGGAGTAGAAGTCGACGTTGGCGTTGAGCTTTTTGTCGGCGTTGATGTACAGCTCGATAGCCCGGGACATCTCGTACCACTTGGGTTCGCCAGAGTCGTAGCCCAACTGTTTGCTCATCTCGCGCAGGTGGGTGGCGCGGGGATCCTCGGTCTTGTAAACGCGGTGGCCGAAGCCGGAGATCTTCTGCTTGGCGGCCAGCATGTTCCGGACGTACTCGACGGGATCGGCGTCCAGCTTGTCGATGGTCAGCAGCAGGCGCATCACGCCTTCGTTGGCGCCGCCATGCAGGGGGCCCTTGAGGGCGCCGATGGCGCCGGTGATGGCGGAATGGACGTCGGAGAGGGTGGCGGCGATGACCCGGGCGGCGAAGGTGGAGGCGTTCAGCTCGTGGTCGGCGTGCAGCACCAGGGCCATATCCATGGTCCGGACGGCGGTTTCCGAGGGCTTGACGCCGTTGAGCATCCACAGAAAGTTGGCGGCGTGGTTCAGGGAGCGATCCGGGGGAATGATCTCCAACCCCTTGCGCAGGCGGTCGTAAATGGCCACCAGCATAGCCATCTGCGAGGTGATGTTATAGCTCTTGCGCACGTTGGCGTCGTGGGAGTTGTCCTTCTCATCGGCATCGTAGAAGCTGAGTGCGCTGACCGCCGTGCGCAGCACTTCCATGGGGGTGGCGGTGGTGGGAAAGGTGCGCAGCATGTCCACGATGCGCGCATCCAGAGAACGGGAGAGGGCCAGCCGCGCGGTGAATTCGCGCAGCGCCAGCTCGTTGGGCAGAATGCCGTTCCACAAGAGGTAGGTCGTCTCCTCGAAGTTGGAATTGACGGCCAGCTCGTGAATGTCGATACCGCGATAAGCGAGTACCCCCGCATCTCCGTCGATCCAGCAGATCCCGGAGTTCGCCGCAACAATACCTTCCAGTCCCTTACCCGCGCCCGCTGTCGACATACCTTTCCGTGCTCCTCTTGTGTATGAGATTCCCGATGATGGATGCGGCGGCCGTCCCGCATGCTGCTTGGGACGCGACCTGCAAATTGCAGTAAGGATGTTTATAACGGAACGATTCCATGGTTGTCACGGAGTATGGGACGGCGGGCGGGGGGAAAGCGCCGGGAATCCATCCACAGTGGGCGACGGGAAAGCCGAAGTGCCGCCTTTGGCTTACTTTGCCGATTTGCGTGCGGGGCCGTGGGCGGGACCGCGGAAATCTGCGCCGCGCGGATTTCGCGGCCAGGCGGGAGGGGGGGCGCCGCCCGCGGGCTCTGGGGGGGAAAAGCACAAAGCGGCAAAATGGCGTTTAATGGAGGATGAACGGCGCCAACCGCCGGGGGGACGATGCAGTCTTCCCACCTGGGCGGCAGGGTGCGGACGATCTGCGCAGTTTTTCCGGCTCTTTCTTCCCGGGAAGGGGAACCGGCTTGCGCGGCCCACGCCCCGGCTCCGTGGCCATGAGCGGCTTCAAGAACGGCTGCCAAGGAGAAGAAAGGCAAACGATGAGTGAATTCGAGAACCCCCCCAGAAGCTATTCCGGTGCGCTGTTGGCGGCTATCGCCGTCGCCCTGCTAACGGCCTTCGGCGGCCTGATCTGGAGCTACACATTGAGCGGCAAGCTCTCCAATCAGGAGGTCGCGCTCAGCGAGGCCAAGGATCAGAACAAGAAACTGGCCGCCGAGCTGCGCGAGACCGACGCCCGCCTCAAGGTCGCCACCGAGGAACTGGGCGCTTCGCTGGGATTGACGCAGAAGCAACTGGAAGCCAAGGCTCAGGACATCATGCGCCGCGAAGAGGCCTCGGAGATGAACAGTCAGCGCCTGGAAGCCGCGCAGAAGCAGACTGCGCAGCAGGTGAGCAGTGTATCCAATGAGGTCTCCAGCGTCAAGACCGACGTGGGCGGGGTGAAGAACGATGTGGCCAAGACGCAGACCGAACTGGCCACCACCATTAGTCAATTGCAGTCGATGAGGGGCGATCTCAGCGATCACAGTAGCCTCATCGCCCGCAATCACGACGAGTTGGAACTGCTTAAGCACAAGGGCGATCGCAACTACTACGAGTTCACCCTGACCAAGGGCCAGCGCAAGCCGGTGGGTACGGTGAGCCTGGAATTGAAGAAGACCAATCCCAAGAAAAACACCTTCTCCCTGCTTGTCTATTCCGACGACAAGGCTGTTCCTAAGGAAAATCGCGGTATCAACGAGCCCTTGCAGTTCTACAGCGGCAAGGAGCCCATGCTCTTCGAGGTGGTGGTGAATTCGATCGGCGCCAAGAACCAGATTTCTGGCTACCTTACTACCCCCAAGAACGCTCCCGCCCCGGCGGTCATCCACTAACCTGCGCGCCCCAAGTAAAAAAGGCCGCCCGGACCGGGTGGCCTTTTTTTGCACCATCGAGGCGGGTGCCGGTTATTGCTCGATCACCGGGGTTTGCGGCGCCAGACGGAGTTCCGGTTGGTAGCGGAAGCCAAAGGTGAAGTCGAGCTTCTTGCGCGCGTCCCACTTCGCCTTGGGAATGCGGAAGGTGGCCACGATGTCGCCTTCCAGATTCTGCCCGGCCGCGAGATTCGTCTCCAGCGGCAGCGGCTTGCCGCGCAACGCCGCGAGTTGCGGAAAGGCATTGAAGATGCGGTTGTACTCGGTGGGGCTGGCCACATAGCTGGAGTGAATGCCGTCGTCCAGGGTGGCGTTGCACAAGACCGCGCCCAGAAACAGCGGCTGCTTGCTCTGATTGCGCAGGCGCACCCGGGCGAAGATCAGCATCTGGTCGTAGCTCTCCTTGGCCATAGGCGCGCCATTGGCGTCCACGCCGGAGGTCTCGGTGTGCAGGGGGTGGGCCCAAACCTGCACGATCTCTCCGGCGGCGGCGGGCGGCTTTTGCCCCGACCAGATATACAGGGCAATGGCCACGGTAACCAGTACAGTGGCCAGGGCGCTGGCCCAGACCACGTGGCTGGTGCCTTTGGTGAATTCCTCGCCCCGCGCGGCGTCGTCGATCTCTTCCGGGGAGTCCTGATGCAGTAGGCTCATAGCGAACTCATCTTATCCCGAACCGAGCAGGATCGGCCAATGGCGGCGGGAGAGTTTTTCAGGCCCGTCTCCATGCACCGAACAAATCGGGAAAAACCGTGCGGCCGCAGACGGTCGAGGCCTCGGCAAGCGCACACGCAGATCCCTCCCGCCGCGGAGGCTGGGAGGGGATCTGTCCGAGAAAAAATGGTGTGACAGGCGGAGCGAAACCGAGCACACTTCATGCAAGCCACCGCCGAGCGAGTTCCACTTGGTGGAGGGTTGCGCGGACTTCAAGCGGCGTTATGCGCGGTGTCCCGCAGGCGGATCACAGCATCTGCCTGTGGACCTTTCTGGCCCTGGACGATATCGAACTCGACCTCATCGCCCTCTTTCAACGTCTTGTATCCGTCCAGTTGGATCGACGAGTAGTGGACGAACACATCCGGCCCATCTTCGCGGCCGATGAATCCATAGCCCTTGGCGTTGTTGAACCACTTGACCTTCCCTTTGTACTGGGCCACAGGCTTGCCTTCCTTGCTTGGTGCTGAAATGCCGGCCAACAAAATCTTGGGGAAAAGTTTGCCGGTACCGGATAAGACGCCGGAAGGGGGAAAAAGGATGAATTATTTTCACAGCGGAACCCACTAACGTCACGGACCAGCCGCTATCAGCGGCTGGTCCGGGGAAGGTGAAGAAACGCTGCCGCGCTTTGCCGGGCGCGGTGGAATCGCTGGCTGCCTGGTCTACTTCTTGCGTTTGCCGGCCAGCTTGCGCACATAGAGCAGCACACTGGTCATGGTTTTGCCGTCGAGAATCATGCCCTTGTCGATCATCTTGACCACATCGGAGAGCTTCACCAGACGAAACTCGATCTCCTCGTCGCCCTCGGGGTGGGCCTCGCCGGCCACCAAGCCCTCGGCGATGAAGACCTTCATCGATTCGCCCAGAAAGCCGGGACTGGCGTAGTACTCGACCAGCGGCTTCCACTTCTTGGCGCTGTAGCCGGTCTCCTCGGCCAGTTCGCGCTGGGCTCCGGCCAGAGCATCCTCGCCGGGATCGAGTTTGCCCGCGGGCAGCTCCCACAGATACTGATTGGCGGCATGACGGTACTGGCGCTCGATGACGATCCAGGGATCTTTCTTGCTGCGCAGGTTGTCGATGGCCAGAATGACTACGCTGCCGTTGTGGCGGATGACGTCGCGCTCGTTCTCTTTGCCGCCGGGCTCGATCAGCTTGTCGTGCAGGACGCGGAAGAGCGGCCCCTGATAGACCACTTCCGAGCTGAGAATCTGGGCGGTTTCCGGCTTGGCTACAGCTTTCTTCGCCTTGGCTTTGGTCTTTGCCTGCACCTTGGTCTTTGCCGGCACCTTGGCTCCGTTCCCGGCCCCGGCTTTGGCCGCCACGGCCTTGACGGTTCTCCGGGCCGCTTTTTGGGCGACTTTTTTGGCCGCCGGCTTGGCGGTCTTTTTGGCCGGTTGGACGGTGACTGGCGGTTCGGCGTTGACAGCTTCCGCTGCCGCGGGTGTTTCCGGCGCGGCGGTTGCGGCGATCTTGACCTTTGTAGCCATGATGGGTGCTCTCCTTCAAACGCGCAGCGAGGAAAACTGCGCGGACAGAAGAAGTATACGCAGCCAAGAGCTTGGGCAAGCCAAGATGTGCCGGGAAGTGCATCGAATGTGCCTGCCGTATCATCCTAGGAAGAGCCGCATCCGGCGCCGATCTCTCGTCTGGCGTCGAACTCCACCTTTGAACCGGAAGTGAATGCGTTGCCCACCGCCGATTGGATTGCGATAGACCGTGTGCCGGGTTTGAGCCGGCTTTTTCTCGACCACCGCGTCGGGTCCGCCACGGTGCGGCCCTTTTACCCCTCGGCCATGGACCCAGGGGAGGGACTGACGCGCCCCATGCTGCCTGCCCATTGGCCGGAACTGGTCGATCTGCTGGCCGAGCAGAATCCCGCGCCCCAGGCCGCGGCCGCATTGGCGGCGCTGCGCCAAGGTGCCGGTGTTGCCGTCACCGGCCAGCAGGTGGGACTCTTCGGCGGGCCGCTCTATACGCCGCTGAAGGCCGCCACCGCCCTGGCCCGCGCCCGTCAGGCCACTGCCGCGGGACGGCCCCACGCCGCCATCTTCTGGCTGGCCTCGGAAGATCACGACTTTGCCGAGATCGACCACGTGGCTTTTCCCGCCCAGCGCCAGTTGCGGAGGCTGCGCTACGCAAAAACGCCGGCGACGCCGGTTGCGGTGGGCGGAGTCGTTCTCGACGAGAGCATTTTGCCGCTCCTCGAAGAAGCTGGGGAGGTGTTGGGCTACAGCGAGGCCATGACCGCACTCGAAGCGGCCTACCAGCCGGGCCACACCTTCGCCCAGGCCTTTGCGGCGTTTTATTCCCGCGCCTTCGCCGCACCAGGTCTGTTGGTGCTTGACGCCGCCAGCCGGGCGCTGCACCGCCTGGGCGCTCCCGTCTTCAAGGCGGCCCTGGAGCGCGCCGACGAGTTGCATACGGCGCTGCTCGAGCGCAACGCCCAGTTGCTGGCCGCCGGCTATCACGCCCAGGTGGCGGTGGGAGCGAACTCCAGCCTGCTCTTCCTGTTCGACGAGAAGACCGGGGCGCGCCAGGCGCTCAAACGCACCCCGTCCTCTGCGGCCGAGCCCAAGGGGCTTTGGCAGGCCGGCTGGCAGAGCTATTCGACCGAGGAGTTACTGGGGATTCTGGCCGCCGCGCCGGAACGCATCTCGCCCTCGGCGCTGCTGCGGCCCGTCTTTCAGGATTTTCTGCTGGGAACCTCCGCCACCGTGGGCGGGCCCGCGGAGATCGCCTACTTTGCGCAGTCGGCGGTACTCTTCGAGCGCATTCTGGGCCGGGTCACGCCAGGGCTGGCGCGCTGCTCGGCGACGCTGATCGAGCCGGCGGTCGGCGAACTGCTGCACAAGCACGAACTGATCCTGGAGCGGATCTGGCGTGAAGATGAACCCTCGTTAGCCAAACTGCTGGCGGCGCGGGCCATGCCGGTCGAGGGCAAAATGCTTCTCTCTGCCGCGGGCCATGCATTGGATGCCGAAATCGATCCCTTGCTGGCCTGGATGCGCACCGTCGATGCCGGCCTGGGGCAGTCGGGAGAGCGCGCGGCCAGCAAGATGCGCTACCAGATGAACCGCCTGCGCAATCTGGCGGCCAACTTTCAACTGCAAAAGGAAGCGGCGCTGGGCCGACACGCCGCGGCCATCGCGCAAGCACTGGCGCCGGGCGGCTTGCTGCAGGAGCGCGTCCACGGCGCGGCTTACTATTTTGCCCGCTATGGCTTCGAATTGGCTGAGGAACTCACTGTTCTAGCGGGAATGGAACCCGCTGGGCACCGTGCGATCTGGTTATAATCCTCGGCAGCAGGGCGGGGGAGAGAACGATGAAAGCAAAGCTCTGGATCTTGATGGTGGGCCTGCTGGCGCAGGCAGCCGGGGCGCAGATGCAGGCGCGGGCGCCGGAAAAGCAGCAGCCGTGTACCGTTCCCGGCGCAAATAATGAATTTCTCGGGGTGCAGACCGTTCGCCTGTGGCCCGGCGATGCGCCGCAAGCCAAGGGTAAGGCCTGCGAGGATGTGCCCACGCTGACCATCTTCGAGCCTCCGGCGGGCGCGGCCAACGGTTCCGCTGTGGTGATTTTGCCCGGCGGCGCCTATCTGCATCTCTCCGGAAATCTGGAGGGCCGGCAGATCGCCGACTGGTTCGCGGCGCGCGGTTTCCGCGCCTTCGTGCTCAGCTACCGGCTCAGCTCGAATGGCTACCTCCTGCCCATTCCCCTGCTCGATGCGCGGCGGGCCATCCAGACGGTGCGGGCACGGGCGGCGGATTATCACCTCGATCCCAATCGCATCGTGCTCATTGGCTTCTCCGCCGGCGGCCATCTGGCTGCGCTGGCCGCCACCCAGCCGGTCGCGGGTAACCTCGAGGCCGAAGACCCCATCGAGCGCGTCTCCAGCCGTCCGGATTTTCTCGTCCTGGGCTATCCCTGGATCGGGGCCATTTCCAGCGATACTTCGCACCTGAGCTATTGCAAGATCCTCAACCTGATGGACCGCTGCGAAGCCCTTCGGGCCGCCTACTCTCCGGACGCTTTTGTCACATCGAAAACGCCCCCGGCGTTTTGGTTCCACGCCGCCGACGATAACACCGTTCCCGTCGAGCAGGGACTGCGGTTTTATCAGGCGCTGCTCAAGGCGGGAGTTCCCGCCGAGGCGCATATTTACGCCCACGGCGGCCACGGCTTCGGCCTGGGCAAGGGCGATGCGGAACTGGAACAATGGCCCGCGCAACTGGAGACCTGGCTGCGGAACTTTGGCCTGTTCTCGCCCGAGCCAACGCCTTCTGCAAAGACGGAAGATAGGCAGGGCACTCCTTTCGAAGGTGGAGTTGAGGTCAGCATCAACGGGCAAGGTCCTTACCGCTTCGGTCTGGACACCGGGTCGTCGCCAGCGTTTCTGATCGATCCTCAACTGGCCCAGAAGCTGAGTCTGCCGGTGACTTCGCAAACACATATGCACGATTCCAGCGGCAAGGAAGCCGATCCGCCGGTGAACGTTTTGCGCATCGATACGTTGCAATTGGCTGGGCGTAGCTTCCACCATGCCATCGGCATCGGCTTCTGGAACAGCTCTCCGATGGTGAAGGACGGGCAGGGCACGCTGGGCATGGGTCTGTTTAAAGACGTGGTGTTGAAGCTGGATTATCCCGACGACCGGCTGTCGGTTTCGGAAGAGAGCCTTCCCGAGGCCGATGGAAAATCGGTTCTAACTTACACCGATGAACACCTGCACCCCATTCTTCCTGTTGTTCTGGGCGGCATACCCGTTCAGGCCAAGCTGGATTCGGGCGCGCGCAGTCTCGGCAATGTCGGCGCGGATCTCTCTGTCCCCACAGCTTTCGCCGCGCAACTGCATCTGCTGAACCGGCAGGATGGAAAGGGAACAGTAGACGATGTTCTGGGTCATAGCCACGGCTATTCGACGGCGACGCTCGACGGAGACCTGACCATCGGCGATCTCACCGTGCATCGTCCCGTCATCCTCATCTACGATGCGCTGCAATACGTGAATATGGGCGGTATCGTCAACCGCCTGGTAGTTTCCATCGATCAGAAAAACCACCGCATCCAACTGGAAATGCCCAAAGAGCATTGAGGCCTCAAACCATGAAGAAAACTCAACGATTTGCCTTCTGTCTTCTTCTCCTCGCCGCGGGAATCCTCCCGACGCAACTTGTCTTTGCACAGGAGGCGAAGAGCGCCGACAAGCCCGCCGTTGCCGACGCGCACAAGGACGCGGAGAAGGAGATCGTTCCGCCGGAAAAATCCTCCGTCACCCATCACGAGATGACGCTCGCCGGCAAGACCCTGAAGTACACCGCGACGGCCGGCACATTGCTCATCCGCGATGAGGAAGACAAGCCCTACGGCAGCATATTTTACGTTGCTTACACGCTCGACGGAGCGGAGGCCCAGGCGCGGCCGCTGAGCTTTCTCTTCAACGGCGGGCCGGGATCGGCCTCGCTGTGGCTGCACATGGGCTCCTTCTCGCCGGTGCGCATTGTGACCGACAGTCCCAATCCCACGTCGGGACCGCCCTTCAAGCTGGCCCCCAACGAATACTCCCTGCTCGACAAGAGCGATCTGGTCTTCATTGATGCTCCGCTGACCGGCTACTCCCGCGCCGTGGGCAAGGGAACAGCCAAGGACTTCACCGGCGTAGACGAAGATTTGCGTGCCTTCGACCGCTTCATTACCCGCTACCTTTCGCTGAATCAGCGCTGGAACTCGCCCAAATTCCTCATCGGCGAGTCCTACGGGACCACCCGCTCGGCGGCGCTGGCCGATATGTTGGGCAACGACGGCATTCAGTTAAACGGAGTGGTGCTGATTTCGTCTATTCTCAACTACAACATCCGCGCCGGCGGCTACGACACGCTGTACATCGCCAATCTGCCCAGCTATGCCGCGGCGGCGTGGTACTTCAACAAGATTCCCAACAAGCCGGCGGATCTGGCCAAGTGGGTGGAAGAGGCGCGCGCCTTTGCCCGCGGCCCCTATGCCGAAGCGCTCTTTGCCGGCCATAATCTGCCCGCCGCGCAGCTCGACACGGTGGCCAAAGAGGTCAGCCGCCTGACCGGGCTGAGCGTCGAGTACGTCAAGGAGACCAACCTGCGCATCTCCCCTACCCGGTTCCGCAAAGAAGTGCTGCGCGAGGACCGCAAAACCCTGGGCCGCTACGACATGCGCTTCGAGGGCGTGGACGTGGACGCGGCCGGCGAGTCGCCCAGCTTCGACCCCTCCGATAGCGGCATCAGCGGTGCCTTTGTGGCCGCCCTGCACGACTACGTGGAGCGGGAACTGAAGTTCGAGAGCACCGAGGCCTACCGGCCCAGCGCCAACAGCATCGGTCAATGGGATTGGAAGCACCGTCCGCCCTCTGGCCCTCCGGGGCCGGGCGGAGAGCAGGCGCAGCCCTATGTGGCCGGGGATCTGGCCAACGCCATGCGCAAGAATCCGCATTTGCAGGTCTTCTCCGCCAACGGCTACTTTGACCTAGCTACACCTTTCTTTGCTACCGAGTACGATCTGGCGCACATGAACCTGGAGCCGGAGCTGCGCGGCAACGTGCACTTCGGCTACTACCCCTCGGGGCATATGATCTACCTCAACGTGGACGCGCTGCGCCAGTTGAAGGACGATCTGGCGGCATTCATCGATCAGACGGCAAAATAAGGGGTAAAAGAGAGGCGGACCGCCCGCCGGGGGAGTGGAAGATTCCCTGGGCAAGCGGCCCGCTGGACCCTGGACCGGGTCTAGGTGATAGCTTAAGTCTAGGCCGGTTCCTGCCAAAAGCAAGAGATTTTTTGGGATGGAAGCGACCCATGGGTGACCGCAGTCACAGGCTCCTCCCGGAACGGTCCGCTAGTTTTGAGCTGACGGGCAGGACTTGGAACCAGGAAGTATTTCACCCGCGACCATCAGGCCGTTCCTTGGCCCACTTTGGACCGCGTCAGCAACCAGATCTGCCGGAACAGACGAAACCAGCATGGAAGAAATCATTCAACAAATCGGGGCGCTTCTGTTGGGCGCCATACCTACGATGCTGCTGTTCATCGTGCTGGTGGCGGCCTACCAGCTGCTGGTGCAGGGACCGCTGAGCAGAACGCTGAAAGAGCGCCGCGCCCGCACCGCCGGCGCGGTCGAGGATGCACAGCAGGCCATCGCCGTGGCCGAAGCCAAGGCCGCCGAGTATGCTGCCAAATTGCGCGAGGCACGCACCGAGGTCTACAAACTGCGCGAGCAGCGCGTCAAGCAGTGGAATGCTGACCGCGATAGCGCCCTGGACGCCGCCCGCAAGGCCGCCCATCATCAGGTTACCCAGGCGATTGCTGAGATCGAGGCCGAAGCAGCCGCGGCCCGGCAAAGCGTGCAGGCCTCGGCCCCGGAACTGGCCGCGCTGGTTATGCGCGTCCTTCTGCCCCAGACTGCCGGGGGTTCCCGTTGAGAGATTTCATGTCGCAGACTCGTTTTACCCATCGTTTTTTGTGCATTTCGTTGCTGGCGGCGTTGTTTGCCGGGGCGATGCCGGTGGTTTTGAGCGCGCAGGAAGCTGCCGCCAAGCCGGAGACTACCGTCCAGGCCCCCGCCAACAAGGCGCAGGAAGCCAGCAAACCTGAGGAACGCAAGTCTCAGGAAGAGCAGAATGAGGCCTTCCTGCTCGATAATCCCATGGTGAAGTGGACCGCCAAGGCCCTCAGCGTGGACCAGAAGACTGCGTCCAACATCTTCCTTTTCATTAACTTCGGCATTCTGGTACTGGGCGTCGGAATTCCCCTGGGGCGGTTGATGCCCAAGGTGATCCGCAAGCGCAGCCAGACGGTCAGCGCCAATCTGGAAGAGGCCCGCAAGGCTACGGCCGAGGCCAACACCCGGCTCAGCGCCATCGAGACCAAGCTCTCCGGACTGGATGCCGAGATCGCCGCCATCCGCACCCAGGTCGAGCAGGAGAGCCTGCAAGACGAAGTCCGTATCAAGGCCAGCATCGAAGACGAAAAAAGCCGCATCGTGGCCGCCGCGGAGCAGGAGATCGGTGTGGCCGCCCTGCACGCCCGTCGCGGTTTGCAGGATTATGCCGCCAATCTGGCTATCGAACAGGCCGCCAAGGAATTGATCCTGACGCCCGAGTCCGACCGGGCGCTGATTGAAGAGTTTCTCCACGGCGTAGGAGGGCAGAACTAAATGGCAGCCTTTGTTTCCCGTTATGCCCGCGCCTTTGCCGATGTGGTGACCTCCGCCCATTTGGACACTGCGGCTTTGGATATGCAGTGGAACGATTTTCTGGCCACCTGGGAAGGTAGCGGGGAGTTGCGCGAACTCTTCGCCAATCCCGCCGTGCCCGCCCTGCAAAAGGTGGGGATTCTGGACAAGTTGAATGCCCAGCTGGGATTGCAGAAGGAACTGCGCAACCTGTTGGCGGTGCTGATCGACAACGGCCGCATCGGCCAGGTGCAGGAAGTGGCCGTGGCCTATCGCCGAGAGATGCAGGAGCGGCTGGGGATTCGCCAGGCAGAGATCGTGACTGCCCGGGAACTGGGCGCGGAGGAGCGGGCCAAGATGATCGCCGGCGCCGGGCATTTGGCTGGCTCGCGCATCGAAGCAAGCTTCAAGTTGGATGCTTCCATCCTGGGTGGCGCCGTGATGCGCATCGGCTCCACAGTCTATGACGGCTCCGTGCGCGGCCGGCTGGAACGGTTGAAGGAACAGCTGACAGCCAACAACTGACAGCTAACAGTTCGCGTTGGGTTTGGTTGGGAATTGGAATTTGGCGGTCGGTAGCAAAGAACTCAGGTACGCGCTACGGATCGCTGCAAGCTGAAAACTGTTAGCTGTCAGCTGTCTACTGACAGCTCGTAAAGGACAGAAATGGCTCAGATCAAGGCAGACGAGATTACGCAACTTCTTCGCGAGCAGATCGCGAACTACGACTCGAAGGTCCAAGTCGACGAAGTCGGCACCATCACCTCGCTGGGCGACGGTATCGCCCGCCTGCACGGGTTGGATAAGGCGATGGCCGGCGAACTGCTCAGCTTCCCGCACGGGATCGCCGGACTGGCTCTGAGCCTGGAAGAAGATCAGGTGGGCGCCGTGGTTCTGGGTGATTACACCGAGATCCGCGAGGGCGACGAGGTCAAGCGCACCGGAAAGATCCTTTCGGTTCCGGTGGGCGAGGCCTTGATTGGCCGCGTGGTCGACGCGCTGGGCAATCCCATCGACGACAAGGGGCCGATTGCCGCCTCCGGCTACCTGCCGGTCGAACGCATCGCTCCCGGCATCATCGACCGTCAGCCGGTGCGCGAGCCCATGGCCACCGGTCTGAAGGCCATCGACTCGATGATTCCCATCGGCCGCGGCCAGCGCGAGTTGATCATTGGCGACCGTCAGACGGGCAAGACCGCCGTGCTGCTGGACACCATCATCAATAACGCCAAGAACGATCTGATCTGCATCTATTGCGCCATCGGCCAGAAGCGCTCTTCCATCGCCCAAGTGGTGCAGACGCTGACCGAAGCCGGCGCCATGAAGCACACCATCATCGTGGCCGCCTCGGCCTCCGAGCCGGCGCCCATGCTGTATCTGGCCCCCTACTCTGCCACCTCCATGGGCGAGTACTTCCGCGATTCCGGCCGCCATGCGCTGGTCATGTACGACGATCTCTCCAAGCACGCCATGGCCTACCGCGAGATTTCGCTTCTGCTGCGCCGTCCGCCGGGCCGCGAAGCCTATCCGGGCGATGTCTTCTATCTCCACTCCCGCTTGCTCGAGCGCTCTTCGAAGATGAGCAAGGAGCGGGGCGGCGGTTCGCTCACCGCGCTGCCGGTCATCGAGACCCAGGCGGGCGACGTTTCGGCCTACATCCCGACCAACGTCATCTCCATCACCGACGGCCAGATCTTCCTGGAAACCGATTTGTTCAACTCCGGCGTGCGTCCGGCAGTGAACGTGGGTCTTTCGGTTTCTCGTGTGGGCTTCTCGGCGGCTATCAAGGCCATCAAACAGGTGGGCGCAACGCTGAAGCTGGATCTGGCGCAGTACCGCGAACTGGCGGCCTTTGCGCAGTTCGGGTCCGACCTCGATCCCCTGACCCAGAAGCAGCTCAACCGCGGCAGCCGCTTGACGGAGTTGCTCAAGCAGCCGCAGTTCCAGCCGCTCACCTGGCAGCAGCAGATGGTGATTCTCTTCACCGGCACGCAGGGCTACCTGGACGATCTCAAGCTCACCGATATTCGCGCCTTCGAAGACGGCATCTACAAGTTCTTCGACAACACGCAGTCCGCGCTGATTGCCGATCTGACCGCCAAGAAGTCCTTGGACGACGATCTGCGCAGCCGCCTGCACGCGGCCATCAAGGAATACAAGGCGAACTTTGTGGCGGAGCTAGCCGCAAAGTAGCTCGCAGCCGACAGTAAACAGCTAACAGTAACTGTTAGCTGTCCACTGTAAGCTGCTCGCTGGTTTATCAACTGTTAGCTGTCAGCTGTGAGCTGTCCACTGGAAGACTATGGCAAACGTACTCGATCTACGGCGGCGCATCCGCAGCGTGAAGAACACGCGGCAGATTACCAAGGCCATGAAGATGGTCTCGGCGGCGAAACTGCGGCGCGCGCAGGAGCGGGCGCTGGCGGCCCGGCCCTACGCCAAGATGATCAACAGCGTACTGGCGTCGCTGACCCGGCGCGTCGACATCTTTGACGACGCCACCGGCAATCTGCGCCATCCGCTCTTTGCGACCCGGCCCGAGAAGCGGGTGCTGCTGATTATCGTCAGCGGCGACAAGGGCTTCGCCGGCGCCTTCAACGCCAACATCCTCAAGACCGCCTTCCAATTCATCGGTGGCAATCCCGACAAGCAGATCGACGTCGAGGCGGTGGGCCGCAAGGGCCGCGACCTGACGCGCCGCCGCTACCCGATGGCCGTCTATGTGGAGCAAGTGGACGATCAGGGCGTTGCGCGGCAAATCCGCGAGCGTAAAGCTCCGGTGGAAGTGACCGGCGATCATCCCGGGATGCTGCTGAAGCTGGAACAGAGCCGCGTGCAGGCGATGGCCGAAAGCATCATCCAGCGCTACCAGAGCGAAGAGATCGACGCCGCCTACATCGTCTACAACGAGTTCAAGTCGGTGATTGCGCAGCGCCTGGTGGTGGAGAAGCTGCTGCCGCTGTTGAAGATCGGCATTCCGCAGATTGCCGGGGCCGTGGAGCCTACCGCGGAAGAGAAGGAGCGCGCCGCCGAGGCCGCTCTCAGTGCCGGCATCGAGATCGAGGCCGCCGACACCGCGGAAGCCGATGAAGAAGCAAAAAAATTCGGCACCGCGGATGTGGACTACATCTACGAGCAGCCTGCCGAGGAACTCTTCGCCGGACTGATCCCGCAATACGTAACATCGATGCTCTATCACGCCATGACCGAGTCGGTCGCCGCCGAACACGCGGCCCGCATGACGGCCATGGATTCGGCTACCAACAATGCCTCGGATATGATCGACGCGCTCACGCTGCATATGAACCGCGTGCGCCAGGCGGCCATCACCAAGGAGATCATCGAGATTGTCAGCGGCGCCGCGGCGCTGTAGAACCTCTTATAGCTGACAGCACACAGCTTCAGGTTTTGTAACAGGGCACGACTTTAGTCGTGCCGAAGACGCGGTAAAAACTTGTTGGGGGCTTCAGACCCCGAGGCAGAAAAATGGCAGAAAACATCGGCAAGGTGATTCAGGTTTCCGGTCCCGCGGTGGACGTGCAGTTCGAAGAAGCGACGATGCCGCCCATCTACCAGGCGCTGCGCGTCACGAGCGACGGTTTCACCGTCCCCACGCCCATCAGCGTGATCCTCGAAGTCCAGCAGCATCTGGGCGAGGGCCGCGTCCGCACGGTCGCCATGCAGGCCACCGACGGCATGGTGCGCGGCATGAAGGCCATTGACCTGGGCGGACCGATCAAGGTTCCCGTGGGCCGCCAGACGCTGGGCCGCGTCATCAACGTGGTCGGCGACCCGGTCGATGAACTGGGCCCTGTGGGCGAAACCAAGCGCATGCCTATTCACCGTCCCGCGCCGCTCTTCGACGAGCAGACCACCCATGAGGAGATGTTCGAGACCGGCATCAAGGTCATCGATCTCATCCAGCCCTTTTTGAAGGGCGGCAAGATCGGCCTCTTCGGCGGCGCCGGCGTGGGCAAGACCGTCGTCATCATGGAATTGATCAACAACGTGGCCAAGAACCACGGCGGCTACTCGGTCTTTGCCGGCGTCGGCGAGCGTACCCGCGAGGGCAACGATCTGTGGCTGGAGATGAGCGAGTCGGGCGTCATCAAGCCCGGCGACTTCGCCAACTCCAAATGCGCCTTAGTCTATGGCCAGATGACCGAGCCGCCCGGAGCCCGTCTGCGCGTGGCCCTGACGGGGCTGACGGTGGCCGAGTTCTTCAGAGATGAAGAAGGCGCCGACACCCTGCTCTTCATCGACAACATCTTCCGCTTCACTCAGGCGGGCTCCGAAGTTTCCACGCTGCTGGGCCGTATGCCCTCGGCGGTGGGCTACCAGCCCAACCTGGCTACCGAGATGGGCGAGTTGCAGGAGCGCATCACCTCCACCAGCAAGGGTTCCGTCACTTCGGTGCAGGCCGTCTATGTGCCCGCCGACGATTTGACCGATCCCGCGCCGGCCACCACCTTCGCCCATCTGGACGCCACCACCGTGTTGAGCCGTCCGCTCTCCGAGTTGGGCATCTACCCGGCCGTCGATCCGCTGGCCTCCACCTCGCGCATTCTCACCGCCCGCGTGGTCGGTCAGGATCATTACGATGTGGCCCAGGGCGTCAAGCGCATCCTGCAGCGGTACAAGGATCTGCAAGACATCATCGCCATTCTCGGTATTGACGAATTGAGCGAGGAAGACAAGCTCACCGTGGCCCGCGCCCGCAAGGTGCAGAAGTTCTTGTCGCAGCCCTTCCACGTGGCCGAGCAGTTTACCGGCATGGCGGGACGGTATGTGAAGGTGGCCGACACCGTGCGCAGCTTCAAGGAGATCATCGCCGGCAAGTACGACGACATCCCCGAGCAGGCCTTCTACATGCAGGGCGCCATCGAAGACGTGCTGGCAGCCGCCGAGAAGATGAAGGCGAGCGTCTAACGACAGCGGACAGCATACAGCGGACAGCATTCAGTTTCAGCTTCTTGCAAAAGGCTTTACGGTGAGCTGTCAACTGTCGGCTGTTAGCTGTCCCGAAGGGACATCATGGCAGACGAAACAACACAACTCCGGGTCCGGCTGGTGACGCCCGAACGCACCCTCTTCGAGCAGGCTGCGGACGCGGTGCTGCTGCCGGCCAAGAACGGGTACTTCGAAGTGCTGCCCGGCCACGCGCCGCTGATGGCCGAGTTGGGCGCGGGCGATGTCACCATCGTCGGCGGTCCCGAAGGCGAAAAGCGTTACAACGTGAGCTGGGGATTCGCCGAGGTGCTGCCCGAGCGGGTAACCATTCTGGCCTCGGATGCACTGAAGCCGGAAGAGATCGATGTACCCCGCGCTGAAAAGCAGCTCGACCACGGTCTCGATCTCTGGAAGAAGGCCGGCGAAAGCGTGGCCGCTTACGACGACGCCCTGCGCATCATCGCCGAAGCCGAAGCCAAACTGGCCTCCGCCGCCGACAAACACTGAGCCTCTCAACAGTATTCGCTGTAAAGACACCGGCCCTGCTCTCGCGAGCAGGGCCGGTGTCATTTCTGGGGCTCGCAGAATCCCTTCAATGTGTTTTCATATTCGCTTCGCGACATAAGGCCTTTTTTAAGTAGCCCTTGGCTGTTTAGAACGTAGAACCAGCGTAAACATGGCCTGAATACACGAAAGATGCGACGTAACACTGGGTGCTGTTTGGCAAATTGGTGACGGCGGAGGCGTTTCCCCCAATCGTCGGCAACATCCTCCTTTTCCATGAATTCCGGCTTGATTGTGAAATGGATATGGTGGCCGACCTCATGAAAAAGAACTTCACCGATGGTCATTTCTTGCAGGCACGGGAACTTTAACCACCATCCCTTCTCCCAACCAAGTAATGTTTTGTCGACAAAGATCTCGATCCAAGCCGGTTTACCGTTCCAGGCGGGGTGATAGAGTCCCCGAGCTTCGGCTATCCTGACCTTGCGACCGCGCGCCTTGGTTACGCTACGGCGGCGGTGGCGGGAAAGCCCGGCGGGGTTGGTGAGGACTATTTCACTCAAACCGTTCAAATACTTAGGCGGTATTGAATCCAACATGCGTGCAACAAGCCGAGTGACGTCGAAGGGCGGTTTGTAGCCAGAATAGTGTTCGACCACCTGCAGTCGCGGTGTGTCCGGAGAGTCGGAAATCGGACCGTTGTTCAAGTAAGATAAACTCATTTCGTGTTTGTATCTACGAGGCCATCTTACATCCCTTGCGCAGCGGTATCCAATTTGCAAGCCCCCCGCAGGGAGGACGCGAAAATAGCCCAGGGCCAGCGCAGCCCTGGGTACGCGCTCCGTGCTGGGCTATTCTCGCGCAGTTCCCTCCGGGGCGGATTCCATGGGCTCCTAAATCGCCGTCATCCCCAGATGAAGAGCGGATCGCAGGCGATGCCGTGCTTTTTGAGCATGGCCACAAACTCTGCCTGAAAATCGCGTTTGCGATGATGATCTGTCTGATTGGCGATGTATTCCCGCGTCGCCTCGATTTGTGCGATGACGATGGAGAATGCGCAGTAGCCTTCCTGCCGACTGAATTGGGGCATGGCGAAGCTCTGGTGCAGCCAATGCGAGGACGCGCCCTTGATCTCGCGCATGGCGGTTGCAATGGGTTGCACCGCGGGCGATGAAAGCAGAAGGTGGGCGTGCTCTTCCAAGCCGCCAACCATCAGCGCCGTCATTCCTTGGTCGCGGGCGATGCTGCCATATATGTCCAGAGCCGGTCTTGCACTTCCGGCGCCAGCAGCGGCCGCCGCTCCTTGGTCGAGAACAGGCAATGGAAGAGCGAGGAACAATAGCTGTGGGGCATACGCAGAAGTGCTGCACCCGCGCCGTAACCCGCTCTCGGAGCAGACGAAGCGGGTGTTATTGGCGCAGAATCCAACTGGACATCTTCTCCAGGGCCAGCGGGGAGATGGTCTCCTCGATCTCGGCATATTCGCTGACCGCGCCGGTCTTGGCGGTCTGGAAGAGGTGGTTGAGGCCGGGCAGCTCGTCGACTTCGGCGTGCTGGTTGCCGCCCTCGGCGAGCGCCTTGCGGATGGCGGGGAGATTCAGTGCGGGGGGCACTTGCAAGTCGAGGGAGCCGTTGATGGCCAGCACCGGGCAGGCAACCTTGCGCAGCGCCGTGGCCGGATCGTAGCTGATAAAGTAACGGAACCAGGGCGAGGTGACCACCTTCATCTGGGCCTCGATCTGGCCCTCGGGGAGCTTTCCTGCGAGTTTGGCATGGAGTTGTTTGTCCAGCGCGGCGGGATCTTTTTCGGTTTCGATCAGGGTCAGGATCTCGCGCTCCAGGGCGGCGTTTTGCTCCGCTTTGTCTTTGTTCATGCCACCGGCTTCTTCGATGAGGCGGCCCTGCTCGACGATGATCTGATCGCCGGGAACGCCGCTGCCGGCCATCAGCACGATGAAGGCGATCTTCTTGTCCTCGGCGGCGACCATGGGGGCAATGATGCCGCCCTCGCTGTGGCCAATCAGTCCGATGCGATGGGGATCGACCTCGGTCCGGGTGCGCAGATAGGCGGCGCCCGCCTCGGCGTCCTGGGCAAAGTCGGCGGTGGTGGCCTTGTCGAGATCGCCGGTGGACTTGCCCACTCCGCGCTTGTCGGCGCGCAGCACGGCGATGCCGTGGCGGGTCAGATAGTCGGAGAGAACCAGAAAGGGCGAGTGGCCCATCAGGCTCTCGTCGCGGTCGTGGGGCCCGGAGCCGACGATCAGCAGCACGGCGGGAAACGGCCCCTTGCCGGGTGGAATCGTCAGTGTAGCGGCCAGCTTGTTGCCGGCCGCGGGGTTGGTGTAACTGACCTCTTCTTCGCGATAGGGATAAGGCTTGACGGGATTCTGCGGCCGATGGCGTTCCAGCGCGGATTGGTCCTTGACGCGCTTCAAACGCAAGGGCAGGGAATTTCCGCCTTGGGAGAAGGAGCCGTCGATGCTGTCGAGCGCCACGCTGAGTGTGCCCTCAAAGGTGATGCCCACGGATTTCAAAGAGATGGTCAGCTTGCTGCCGGCGCGGGAGATGGAAGTGGCGTCGATCCAGACTGGGGTCTGATCGGGGCTCTGCATCTGGGCGGTGAGGCCGTCCTGGGTATTGACGATCTTGAAGACGATGCGCAGCTTCATGGCGCCGGCATCGATCGTGCCCAGCCAGGAGCCGTCAATCTCCGAGGGCGGAGCGGGCTTGGGCGCCGCTTTGGCCGCCACTACGCCGCGCTTGAAGTTCAGGTCCAGCGGCTGGCCTTGCGTCCAGGTGCCGAGGATCTCGGTTGCATCCTTGTTGACCGCGCCCTGGTAGCTTCCATGAACGGCATCGACCGTCAGACTGAGTTTGGAGTCGGTGAAAGTAATGGCGGTTACCGGAATCCCCATGCCGCCCTGATCGAGACTGTCCATGGTGGCGGTGAGGTTTCCGTCTTTGTCTGCGGCGATGTGCAAGGCAAGGCGCAGTTCCGCGCCGCCGCCGCTGAGGGTTCCCAGCCAATCTCCGCTAATCTGCGCCTGTGCCCGGCCCAGCAAGGGCACGGTAAGAGTGCAGAGCATCATCCAGGCGATCTTTCTTGCAAGGTGGTTCATCTGTCTCCTGTTCTTTCATGGCGGGCGAAGAAGGGTTTCCGCGCCGCTGCCATAGTCGAGGATTGCAGTCCGAAATGCAAGGGCAGAGACCCACGTCGCCGCCATGAATTACGTGACTGCGGAGGGCGAAGTTCCATCTCGCCGCCCGTCCTATGATTTTGTGGGGATCTCCCTTACCTGACCGTGCGCGGATAGTGGCGGGCAATCTCTTCGTCGGCGGAGATGAGCCAGGCGAGGCCATTCGCCTTGGCATTGGCGACGATGAGCCGGTCGAATGGATCACGGGTCCACTTCTCGTCCAGGGCGGCGCCGGTGATGGCGGAGAAAGGAAGATCGCATAACCGGAGGCCAAGTTCGTACTCGACTTTGCGCTGAATATCGCGGGCGGGTTGCCTGAGGCGCTTGATCTCGTATAGAAACTCGAATTCAAGCAGCACCATCGGCGAGAACAAGAGGTCGGCTTGTTGAAGCAGCCGGGAGACCTTGGGACCGATGCTTTTCAGGCTGCCCTGAGCCAGCCAGACCAGAACCTGCGTCTCCAGGTAGGCGATCATGGCTCGGCCCGGGAAGCAGGGGATTCACGCTCTGGGGAAGGGCCAAAGTAGCGCTCCCAATCAGCTTCCCAACTGCGGGTCATCTCTGCCAGCAGAGCGGCATCGTCGCGAATCGATTCGCCGCAATCGACGATTTGCACGGGTGTGATGCGGCTGAGGGGATTGACCGGCCTGCCTTCGGGGACAATCCTGACGCGGCGGCCCTTGTGCGTCAACCACACCTCGCCGCCCCCAGCGTCTGCTCGACCAGGAAGAAGTCTGGCGGCGAAATTGGGGGATGGAAACTTCTGTGCGCGGAACCTACCGCGATGTACGCAATTCTATGTACGTCCTGTAGGTACGCGGGAACATCTTTCGTAATCCTGTGCAATCCGCCCCCGAAACGCATACAATCGGGGATTGAAATGGCAAAGATCAAGGAAAAGTTTTTTGAACTGGCTTGTCCCGATTGCGGGGCGATGATGAAGATCGACGCCGCCACTGGGTTGTTGGTGAGTCATACCCCGGCGCCGCGCAAACGCACCTTCGAGGATCTGGAGACCGCCGCCCAGGCCATGCGCGCGCAGGACGAGCGCAAGGAGTCCATCTTCCGCCAGTCGCTGGACGCGGAGAAGAACAAGGATGACCTGCTGGCCAAGAAGTTTGCCGAGGCGCTGCGCAAGGCCAAAGACGCGCCGGAGGGCAAGCCGCTGCGGGAGTTCGACCTGGATTGAGGGAGTTCCGGGATGGTTGGGTTTGAACTCCGATGGGTTTTGGACAAGATGACACGGGACCAGGAGAGGTCCGGAGAGGGAAGGAAATCCGATGCAAGTGGTTCCGCCGATGAAGTACGAGGAAGTCGAGCAGGCGCAGTCTGGAGCACCCCAGGGGGAGCGATTGAGCTGGATGGACGTGGCCGCCGGAGGAGCTTTATTGGCGGGCGGCTTGCTGCTGCTGGCCGGCAAGAAGCGCGCCGGAACGGTGGTGGGGGCTGCGGGTGCCGCGCTGATACTCTTCGAGCAGCGGGAGATGGTGGAGCAGCATTGGAAACAGCTTCCCAGCTACATCGACCGGGTGCAAGGTGTGGTCGGCCAGGTACAGGAAGCGGTCGAAGAGATGGAAGAGAAGCGGGAGAAGCTGCACACCCTTCTGCACCGCTAATCCAGCGATGCCGCAATATCCCGCGCCTAGTTTTTGCGCTCGACCAGGTAGCGTGCGACGGCCTTGAGGCCCTCGGCGCGGTGGCCGAAGGTATCGAGAGCGGCGAAGGCTTCTTCAATCAGGGCGGCGGCGTCGCGCTGGCTCTGCTCGATGCCGAAGACCGCGGGCCAGGTGGCCTTTTCCGTGGCCAGATCCTTGCCGGCGGTCTTGCCCAGAGCGCTCGAGTCCACCGTCATATCCAACACATCATCGACAATCTGGAAGGCCAGCCCGGCCTTGCGTCCAAAGGTGTCAAGACGGGCGACATCGCCGGGGGTGGCTCCGGCATAGACGCCGCCGGCGACGACGCTGACGCGAATGAGAGCGCCGGTCTTGGCGCGGTGGATGGCGTCGACCAATTCGGCGCTGGGCTTGACGTGCTCGCTCTCGATGTCCAGCACCTGGCCACCGATCATGCCCTCGATGGTGCCGACGGCGTTGGCCACCAGGCTGATGATATGAATCGCGGCGGGGGGCGGGCAGTCCAAGCTAGCCAGCACTTCGAAGGCGCGTGTCTGCAGGGCGTCGCCGGCGAGAATGGCAATGGCCTCGCCAAAGACCTTGTGGCAGGTGGGCTTGCCGCGGCGCAGATCGTCGTTGTCCAGGGCGGGCAGATCGTCGTGAATCAACGAATAGGTGTGCAGCATCTCCAGGGCCGCGCCCAGACGCTCGATGCCCTTGGGCAGTGCGTCGTTCAGGGTCAGGGCCGCCTGCATGGCCAGCACCGGCCGCAGCCGCTTGCCGCCGGCAAAGGTGGAGTGGCGCATGGCGCTGTGGATGGAAACGGGAACCGTGGTGGCGCTGGGCAGGAGCGCTTCCAGAGCGCGATCGGTCAGCTCGGCGCCCTCGTGAATCAGCGATTTTACGTCGATAGCCATCCTTCTCATGATAAATGAGCGCGACTGCTGCGACGCTCGAAAAACCACAGCCCGGTGAGCAGCAGCACCGCCAGCCCGCTGATCCAGCGGCTGAGCAGCACATCGGGCGTAGCGGTCCAACGGACAGTCACGTCAACCTGTCCTTGGGGTACGGGAATGGCTATCAGGCCGTCCTCGCGGGGGATTATAGTTTCGATCTTTTGCCCGTTCACGCGAATCCGCCAAGCCGGGTAGGTGCGCAAACGCAGAATCAGGAAGCCAGGGCGAGAGATTGTTGTGAGCAGGCGGAGAGATTCGGGCGAATAAAAAGAGCCAAACCAATCCACTGCTACTCCTTCACAAGTGCGCTGCGAGGGATTCCAAACGGGCGTCGGCGTTTCATCGCCCGATGCAGGAGGAGCGACGCCCAGAACGGCACGTGCATCGCCCACCAGGCAGGCGGCGGGCAGGCTGCTGGCTAGCAGCGTCTGATCCGCGCCCAGGGGCGCGTACTCGTCGGTGCCCTGAAAACCGGCGCCGGTTTGGAAGCTGGAGGCCATGGCGGCAACGTTATCCTGGTCGTCGCAGAGCTGATAGAAGCTGTGCGCGGCGTAGGCCGTGGCGGCGACAAAGCACACGGCGCACAGCGCGCTCAATGCCCAGCGCTGCCAGCGGCGGGCCTTCTCGCCGGGCCAGACCGCGGCGGCCACGAAGAGCGCCGTGGGCGCTTCCAGGGTCACCAGCCAGCGCCAGGGGAATTGCAGATAGCGCAGCTTGGGAAGTTCCCACAGCGGCAGCGAAACGGGAAGCTGGAGCAAAAGCACCGCCGTGGGGATCAGCGCCAGCGGCAGCCAGAAGCGGCGGGGGCCAAGCTGGCCGCGCCTCCATGCGACGATCAGGCCGAGGAAAGCGCCAGCCAGCATAACGGTGGCGATCCAGGAGGCGGTTTGCAGGACGGTGTCGTGGAAGGCCAATGCCGGATCGGAATGGTGGGCAAAGAGAAAGCTGTTCTCGATGCGTTCGCCAGGGTCGTCGGTGGCCTGGCCGATATTGACCCAGCGCTGCTCATAGGCCGCGGGCAGGATGTAAATGGCAGCCAGGGCCAATCCTAAAACCGCGGCGAGGGCGGCGCGCAGCAGCGGCGCCCAAGAGCGGCCGGCCAGAGCGGCGGTGAGGGCCACAAAGGCTAGCAGATAGCAGGCCATCACGCCCAGCGGCGCATTGGAGAGCCAGGCCGCGGCCAAAGTCAAAGCCAAAGGCAATGCCGATCCGTCGAAGGCGCTGCGCAGCAGGTGAAAGAGTGGAGAGCCTCCCTCAGGGGCTAAAGCCCCCTCGTATTTTGCGGCGTTGCTGTACGGGCTAAAGCCCGTACCCTTCGCGCTGAAGCCCGTACCCTTCGCGCTGAAGCCAGCACTCTTCGCGTTGAAGCCCGTACCCTTCGCGTTGAAGCCCGTACCCTTCAAGTCCCGATGACGCAGTGCAAAGAGCAGCAGCAGGGGAATGCAGACGCCGCCCGCCAGTTCTCCGTAAGCAGTGCGCTCATAAGCGGTGAAGAGCGCGTAGCCGGAGAAAAGGGCCAGACAGCCGGCCAGCGTTGCCGGAGCTTCGGCGAGTGCCTGGCGGGCCAGAGCACGCGTGGTCAAACCCGTTCCGGCGAGGAGCAGAAATGTCAGTGCGGCTGGAACCAGCGTCCAGGGCAAAATGAAGCCCAGCAGCGCACCCAACATCCAGGTCAAGGGAGGATAGAAGACGAAGCGCGGCTCGCCGGCTCCGAAGTTGGAACTGGGCGACCAGTGGGGATAGAGCAGCCCGTGCCGCCAACTGTTCTGTGCATCCATCCAGGAGCTGAGATGGAAGTCGAAGTCGTGGCCGCAGGAGGCGCCGCGCAGGAACAGCGGCGTCGTGGCCACGGCGGCTGCCAGCAGGATGGCGAAGATTCCGATAGATTGGGCGCGCGGAGCAGAACCCATCTTCCGCAAAATTCGCGGGAAAGTTCGGTTGCCGTGCGGCGGGGTTTCGCGCCAGTTCAATTCCATTCACCTCTTGCTGGCAAGCGCTTGCAGGGAACGACGAACTGAAGGAAAAGAAGCACCGTGCAAAAACCTCAATTCCACTGTACGCTGAGCGGCTTGCGGGGAGGGATCCGGTGATAGGCAAATTTGCTTTTGCCCAGCATCAGGCCGCCACAAACGGTGAATCCCGCGGGAACTCCAAGCTTTTGGCGCAAGGGCTCGTAGCGATGGGCGCAGCGGGTCAGATAGCCGGCCCAGCAGGCGCCCCAGCCGCGTGCTTCGGCGGCCAATTCCAGAAAGGTCAGGGCGATGGAGCAATCTTCCTTGCCCCAGAAATACTCCTGCGGAGCGCAGGCGACGACCAGCGTTGGCGCACCCCGCAGCGCGAAGTCGTAGCCCGACTCCCACTGCTCCAAGATCGCCGGATTGACCGCGGCCTGACGCATTCCGGCGACGATCTCCGTGGCCACTTCGTGCACTTGCTCTTTGCCGTTGACCACAATCCAGTGCAGCAATTGCGAGTTGGTGGCGGTGGGGGCGCGGCGGGCGACATCGAGGATCTCTTCCAGCGTTGTGCGTGGAAGAGGCTGATCCCGGAAGGCGCGGATGGAACGGCGGCTGCGCAGCAGCCCATCCAGTGCTGCCGGGATGGGCAGCTCCTGAGGAATGGGCAGCATCGGCTCCTGTTCCAGGCCGGAGTGCGTAATCGCCTGACTCTTGCAGACCGCCACGCAGTGGCCGCAGTGGATGCAGTGTCCATCGACGACCTCCTGGGGAATGCCGGCGGCATCCAGCTCCAGAAATCGCGCCGGACAAACCGCCACGCAGGCGCCGTCCTTCTTGCACAGGGTGGTATCGATGGCGATCTGGGGCATGGTAAAGCATCTCCTGGTGTCCTGAAAGTGCCCTTTACGGCAGCAGCCGCAGGGTGTGGCGGGTTTGGGCGGCGACGGCGGCCGGAGTGAAGGGCAGAGCAAAGGTCGTTCCGTGGTAGTAGTCGTTCCACTGGTCGCGGAAGTTGGGTGAGAGAGGATTGCCGCTCTCGCCCAGCGCGATGTTCTCGGTCGAGCCGTCCAGATTGCTCCAGTCCAAGGTGAAGCGCTGCGAGGGGCCGAAGTCCCGGCCTACCTGCTTGACGGTGGTGTTGTCGCCGCTGAGAGGCAGTGCGCCAGTGCCGGCGATGCGGCCAATCAGGGGCAGGAACTTGCCCAGCGGGTGCTCCAGATCGACGACGTGCCAGCTCCCGTAGCTCCATTGGGTCAGGCTGGAGGGGGCCTTGCCGTCTTTCATGCCCCGGCGCACGGCGGCAGCCAACAGGGCGTCCCAGTTCTTGTAGCCCAGGGGCAGCCAGTCCGGGTTGGCGTGCATCACGATCTCTTCTTCGGCGAAGTTCTTTTCCGCCCAGGTGTAGGTGCCGGCGATCTCCTTGCCCAGCTTGGGTTCCAGAATCATCGGCCACAGCGCCCCACGAGTCTGGGTAACCAGCGAGGCAGCCGGGGAATCGGTGCTGAGGCGGCCATCCCAACTGCGCATCAGGTCGGCAGCATGGCGCAGGCGGGCGTCGGCGTGGTCGGCGTGGTCGATGGCGTAGGCGAAGCGCTGGCCCATCTCCTGATCGACTTCGCTATAAATGTCGGTCTGCACCGCCAGCATGTCGGCGGGAGTGAGCCCATCGCGGCCTTGCAGGGATTTGTAGATGCGCTCGGCGCGGTAGGGATCGACCCACTCGTCGCTGAGCGGAATCGCGGATGCATCGTGCGAGAAGGGATAGGGCGGCTTGTCGATGGTGACCCGGGAGTTGGCGGTGGCCAGAAATCCGGAGGGCGGATCGAAGGCGCTGGGCAGTGCGTCGAAGGGGATGTAGAGCACATTCTGCCCGTTTACCGTGTCTCCCCACTCGAAGCGCCAATTAAAATGATCGTGAAAAAGAGGCTTGTTGAAGAGCCCCATACCGCCCCAGCGGATGGGGACTCTGCCAATGGCGTGGTAGCCGATGTGTCCTTGATCGTCGCTGTAGACGACATTCTGTGTGGGCCAGCACCAAGCGCCCAAGGCGGCGGAGAACTCTGTCCAGTTCGATGCAGTGTCGAGCTGGTAGATGGGCAGTGCGTTGAGCGTGGGATCGTAGAGCGTCCACTTCAGGGCGATGGGCCTGGTCTCCTTGGTGAACATCGGATTGAGCAGCGGCCCGTGGCTGGTGGATTGAACATCGACCACCACGTCTTTACCGCCGCGCACCTTAATCGCTTCGTGGTCGACGGCGAGCGGCTTCCAACTCCCATCGAGGGCCTGGTAGTTCCCCTTGCCGTCGAGCTGTTCGATGTAGAGATCCTGCACGTCGGCATAAAGCGCCGTGAAGCCCCAGGCCACATGCTCATTATGGCCGGCGATCACCCCTGGCATTCCCGGCAGCGTTACCCCGGCCACGTGCAGGCCGGGAGCGGAGAGATCGACCATGTGCCACACGTTGGGCACTGTCAGCGTCAAGTGCATGTCGTTGGCCAGCAGCGGCTTGCCGCTAGCGGTGTGGCGGCCGGCGAGAACCCAGTTGTTGGAGCCGGAGGCGCAGCCGTCGCAAGCGGGCAGGCCGAGTAAAGAGCGCAGCGCGGCGGGGTCTTCACCCGTTTCTGAGACGCTTTTTGCGTTGAAGGAGACGCTCTCTGCGTTGAAGGGTACAAGCTTTAGCCCGTACTTCGACACGGCCCGATTCCTTGGGGCTTTAGTCCCTGAGGAAAGATTCTTCTGATCGTCGTGCATTGCCTCAGCGGCTAAAGCCGACTCTTGGATTGCTTCAGTTGTGTACGGGCTAAAGCCCGTACCCTTCCTAAAGCCCGTACCCTTCCTGAAGCCCGTACCCTTGCTGAAGCCCGTACCCTTCAAAGATTGATTCTTTGCGACTGTTTGTTGTATCTCCGCCGGATCCTTTTGCGGCGCGGCCAGGGCTTGGCTGCGGTCGTCGTCGTCATCCTCGTCGTCGTCTTTGGAGGGCGGGGGCTGGGGATGGGGCTGGCTAAGGTCGAGTTGAACGCCAGTGGGGGGATGATCGCGCCAGGAGCCAACCGGATAAAGATCCCTCTCCAGCTTGTCGTTATTCAGTTTGGCGGAGATGCGGTCGCGGGTGAGCTTGGAGTCGAAGTGGGTGTCGAGCGCCTGCACCATGCTGAGGCCGATGCTGATGGAGTCAACGCCGCTCCAGGTGCGGGGCCGGTAGTGGAGCAGGCGGAACTCCGGCGGCAGCGTTTCCCGGTGCTGTTCGATGAAGAGGTTGACCCCGCGGGCGTATTCATCCAGGCGTCCCCGGTCCGGAGCGGAGAGGTTAGAAAAAATGCGTTCGGCGGTGCGGCGAATCTGCAAGACGCGTTGCGCCCGGTCGTGGGCCACCTGCGAGGAGCCAAAAACCTCGGCCATCTCGCCGTTGGCGAAGCGCCGGGTTACGTCCATCTGCCACAAACGGTCTTGCGCGGTTACGTAGCCTTGGGCGACGAAAAGATCCTGCTGCGTGGCGGCATCGATATGCGGCACGCCGTGGGCGTCGCGGCGCACGGTTACCGGCGCCGAGAGGCCGGCCAGATGAATCTCGCCATCGAGTTGTGGCAGGGCGGAACGGGTAACCGAGCGCAGCCAAAAAACAAAAATTCCGGTGCCCAAAGCGGAAAGCACCATCAGGCCACCCAGGGACAGAATCGCGGTGCGTCCCCAGCGGCGGGTACGGGGTGAAAGCTGGGCAGAAACCGAATGCGCTATGGGAGAGACTGTCATTGATTAAGTACAGAATAACTCTCTGTTGCGCGCCAGAGGATGAAGGATCAAACGCCGCTTACTTCTCTGCCTGTCTCCAGATCGTGCTCTTCATCTGCCCGTTGAAGCTGCGCGAGAGCCGGCAAGAGCGCAAACGGCCGCTTTCGTAGAAGGTCACCTCTGGGTCGGGGCCGGTAAGCGTTGCGAGAATCCCGCCGCGCGCGCAGGGAACGCCCTGAACCTCCTGACTGCTGGATAGGTAGCAGACCTTCAGTTTTCCGCTGGGGTAGAAGCCCACCCCGGAACCCTCGGCCGGGCCGAGAAAGCCGCCGCCATCGCAGAGCACGTCGTGGATGCGCGTGCTGTGCGCCAGTTGAACCGCACGGAGCGAGCCGTCCGGCTTGAGATAGATGAGGGAACCTTTGGGAATCGACGCTTCGCCAAACCGTGTCTCCTGGCTCACCGTGCAGCGTTGCAGCTTTCCATCTGCGTAGAACCAAGCGTAGTCCTGGTCGCAGGAATAGCCCTGAATCCCGGTGGCCCGGTCCAGCTTCCGGCGCGTCGATTGACCCTCCGAACGTGCATGCCCAGACCACACCAAGGTGAAGAAAAGAAGCGCAAAGAGTACGGCCTTTCGCATCTCGATTTCTCCTCCCCGGAATTATAGGCAGGTTGCGCCGCGGGAGACGATTCTCACCCCATCGGCACCGCGGAGGTTGCGGGCGCTGCGATTTTACGGCGTCCATAGAGCGCCAGCAGCAGCGCCAGCAGCAGCGCGATGGCGAACAGCACCAGCAGACTGCCCTCGGGGCCGTCCGCGCCGCCGCTCCAAAGCGGATTGCCGGTGGGGGTGGTGTTGAGCACGTGTCCCGTGGCAACCAGGCCGCTGTCGGCGGTGCCATAGAAATAGGTTTCCGCCCAGTCCCAGGCGGCATGGCAGCCGATCGCCCACCACGCCGATCCGGTCAGGCGCACGCTCACGCAGAACACAAAGCCAATGGCCGCGGCGGCGAAGATGCCGATCCAGTTCTCTCCGTTGTTGCCGGTATGGATAAAGCCGAAGAGCGTCGAGGTGACCCACGCCGCCTGCCAGAAGGGTGCCGTGGGCATTTTTTTCAAATGCAGCAGAAGGCAGGGAAGAAGCCCCAGCAGGGCAAAGCCGTACACGCCCCAGGCGCCGCTGCCCGGGGCTGCCGTCGGTGTCTCCATGCCCAGCAGGGCGAAGAGGTCCGCACCGTTTCCTCTGGAGCGCACCAGCAGGTCCAGGCAGAGGGTGGCGACGATCGCCAGCGCCCACCAGAAGTTGAGGCCGCGGGTGAGGATGGATTGCAGAGAACAGCGGAAGGCCCCCTCCTCGAAGAGGCCGACGAGCAGAAAGACCAGCGCCCAAAGCAGGGCAAAGCGCAGACTCTGCGCCGCGGAGAGAGAAACCGCGCCGAAACGCAGCCATCCACCGCAGGCCATGGCGCCCACTAGCGCCGAGAGGGCCCCAAAGCCCATCCCCAGACCGTGAAGGAAGTAAACCGCGGGGCGCGGACCGGTGAGGTTATAGTCCCCCAGCCGGCGCTGCTGCACGCGGGCCACCAGGGCCATGGCGGCAGCCAGGGCGCAAAGCTGAACCGACTCTCCCACCAGCGCCGCCACGGGCGAAAAGTCGAATTTCGCCAGCGCCGGGTAAACCGTAACGGCGGCGGTACCCAAAATCAGGGAAAAGAGGCGATAAAGAAGGGCCAGAACGAGCAAAACCCATCCCACCCTGAGGCCCCGATCGCCGATCAGCAGCCATTCGATGAGGTGAAACTCGCTGAAGTTCGCAGTTGGGAGCGCCGGGCGGCGGTGAAATGCGAAACGCTCCTCGGCCGGCGCCGCTTGTTCCGAGGGCAACCTCTCTGGGTCCATAAACTTGCTGGTGTCTCCTGGGACACGACGATCTGCCTTCGATTCTACTGGAGAGACGCTACCCCGGGAGCAGCAGGAGGGGAAACTACAGGAACGCTGGCCGCCAGGCCTCGGTTTTCAGGCGCTGATCGAAGCGCCAACTCCCGTGCCATTTCTCTGGCGTGGGGTGTTGCGCAGGGGGGAGGGCCGCAGGCCGTTGGCCCCACCGCGGGTGGCGCCTTGACACAACGGGCTGCGGGCTTGATGCTTAACAGTTCCGGTTCTTTCATCTTCCGGCTCAGGGGGATTCAGGCTTTGCGGGTGCGCGTCTTTTATCACGACAAATGTTTCGACGGAGCTTGCTCTGCCTCTCTGTTCACGCGTTTTCATCGCGAGTGCGTGGCCGCCGGCGCCAGCTACGAGTATCACGGCCTGGTGCATCGCGCCGGCGCCCTCTTCGACGAGAGCGATTTCACCGGCGATCAGAACGCCATCGTGGATTTCAAATACTCGACTTCGCCCAAGATCACCTGGTGGTTCGATCACCACCTCAGCGCCTTTCTCACCGACGCGGACCGCCAGCACTATCTGGATTGCCAGAACGATCCCGACTGCGGCGGGCGCAAGTTCCTCGACGCGACCTATACCTCCTGCACCAGCTACCTGGCCCACATCGCCTCCACCAGGTTCGGCTTCGACACCGCGCCGGTGGCGGAGTTGATTCATTGGGCCAACATTGTGGACGGCGCGCTCTACGAGAGTCCCGAGGCCGCCGTCGAGATGGCCGCTCCGGCCATGAAGCTGACCCTCATCATCGAATCCATGCAGGATCCGGCCTTCATCCCTCGCCTGATTCCGCTCCTGACCGAGATGCCGCTGGCCGAAGTGCTGGCCCAGCCCTTTGTCACTAACCTGCTGCCGCCGCTGCTGGAGCGCCACCAGCAGGCCGTCGAGCTGATCCGCGAACGCAGCGAAGAACGCGACGGAACCATCTTCTTCGACATCACCGACCACCCCCTCGAGGGTTACAACAAGTTCATCCCCTACTACCTGCATCCGCGCGCCGTGTACTCCATCGGCCTGTCGAAGTCCAGCTTCCGCAACAAGGTTTCGGTGGGCTCCAATCCCTGGACCAAGGTCGATCACGCCACCATGGTCAACCTGGCCAAGGTCTGCGAGCGCTACGGCGGCGGCGGCCACGCCCGCGTGGGCGCCATCAGCTTCCCCCCCGACCAGGCCGAGCAGGCCCGCCAAGCCGCCGCCGTCATCGTCGCCGAACTGCGCGCCACCAAGCCTCTGGGGTGATTGATTTGCGCATCGCGATCCGTATCATCCGCATCATTTGAGTCCAAACTTGATGCAGGCAGGGTAGCACTCATGCGTACAACGGTTACCCTCGATGACGCTTTATTGAAAGAAGCTGAGGCCCTGAGCAGATTGCGGGATAATGGGCCGCCGCTGCTCAAGGCCGCTTTGCAGGCTCTGATTCATCGCCAGAGCGCCTTGCGTCTCGCTCGTCTTGGTGGCTCGCAGTCGGATATTGAAGATATTCCACGCCGCCGTGATTCCGGCGAGTGAACCAGAAGTTGGGAGATAATCCTCGCCGATAGTGTGAATCGCTTTGCGGATGAGAAGTTACTACTTAATAAATTAACTAGCCCTCGCTTGCTCCCAGTTTGGAAAAACGTTAGAAATTGTTTTGACATAAAAAGTGTGGGGTGTTAATCTCCGCGTGCCGTTGAATTATCGGGCTTCAGAGTAGCGAAAAAGTTCGGAGAGATCGGCGGGAAATAGAACCGTCCCAAAATCTACTTTTGAAAGGACAGCACCCATGCGCAAGCTCTTGGGTAAAATGGGGGGGCAATTGCAAGGCCATTCCTCCGCGTAGCCGCGTCTTTAACGCAGATATGTTTCCAAAGTTTTTTCCATTTGATTCTTCGCGCTCAACAACAAAAGCAAGTTGATTACGAGGACTTTCTTCGGTTTTCCTACCCTCGAAGCATTGATGCATGCGCCCTATCGCAGACGTGGAGAATTTATTGGGCCGGTAACCTCCAACGAATTCAGATAAAGAGTCTCAAGAATATAGTTTTTATGCTTTTTCTGTACCTGTTGGTTTTCATGCCAACTGCGCACGCGCAAACCCCTGCCCAAGTTGCTGTCGCATCAGCCAAAGAGGCAGCAGCGAATGCCGCCGCTGCTTTGAGTGATGCAAATGATGCACTCAAAGATGCCCTTGCAACTCTTAGTTCAGATAGTAATAACCAGGCGAGTGATTCTCAGCTAAAAGATGATTCGAATGTGGTCAGCGCTGCCCAAGTAGCGGTAGATAATTGTTCTAACGCTGCTCAATCCGCAAGCGATGCTTACGGTAACGCTCAAACTGCAGCCAATAACAACGAGGCAACTGCGGCTCAGCAATATAGCGCTGAAGCCCAAAAAAGCGCAAATGATGCGCAGGCAGATAGCCAAATTGCCGAAGCAGCCGATGATAATTATAACGACGGGGTTGGTGATCCAAACAGTTCCGGTGCGACGACTGATACGGGTCTTGATCAGGCCATCCGAAATCTCGCAACAGCCCAGAATAATCTGGTGGACGCAGAAACTAACGCTACACAAAATCCAAACGACCCCGCGGCGCAACAGGCCGTTGTAGATGCTAAAGGGGCATTGTCTCAAGCCCAGGATGGTGTCGATTTAAGCAGAGAGATTGCTTCAAATACACCTACGCCGGATGATGATAAATAGATCAAAGTAACTAATTCGATGCCTTCGCTAATCGGGAAAACTCAGACGTATTGGTTTTCTCGCCGTATTATGATGAACAAATCATTGGGATTGTATCAAGGAGATACCATGAAAATGCAGAGAACGATTTGCCGGATTGCAGATTCGATAACATCGGAGATCGGGAGATTCCGCAGCCACAGCCTGCAAGCCATCATTGCAATATTTCTGCTTCTGACTTCCTCGATTGTTTGTGTAGCGCAGGATGCCGGTAATGGTCAGGCAACACAGTCAAAGATTCTTCCCTATAGCTGGGTAGATGCGGATAACGGATATCATGTGCTCCGCATGACGAGTGATCCAGAATCGAGAGCGCTGGATTCCCGTCGCAATGCCTTTACACCTGATGGTAAAGACATGATCTATCTCTCCAAGAATGGCATCGCCGTTTTGAACTTATCTACGCGAAAGATTAAGTATGTCGTGACTGGTCGTATCGCATCTCTTGCCGTTGGAACTAAAAGCCGGCGCGTCTTTTTTTCGCGTGGAACCGACATCTATCTTTATGTGGTAGATCTCGATACGGGAGCGATCACAAAACTGGCCGATCTACCAATTCGCGCCGAAGTCATGTCGGTCAATTCGGATGAGACACTGATTGTTGGAAAGAATATCAAACCAGGCGATAATAGTTATCAAGACTTTCGCCTCAAAGCTTCTCAGGAAGCAGATAAAGAAATAGAGACTAACTCAGGTTTAAAGATAAGCGCTGACGACCTCAAAGAGAGGGCTATGAAGCTTCGCGCCGCTGCCCAGATCCCAGAGGAAGTATTTACAGTGGATCTGCATACTGGTCATGTCAACACAATTATGAAGACAACCGACTGGATTGGCTATGCACAGTTTTCCCCGACTGATCCAACTCTAATCATGTATGCACACGAAGGCATGTATTACGAAACTAATCGCATCTGGACGATTCGATCTGATGGTTCGCAAAATCAATTGATTCATCAGCGTACGGATAAGGAGGAGAGCGCTACTAGGGAATTCTGGAGTCAGGACGGAAAGACCATCTGGTATGAGTGGCAAAAACCTCGCGGCAAGAGTTATGCTCTGGTGGGTTACGACGTTGCTACCGGAAAACGCAGACTGTTCAAGATGGACAAGGAAGAGGCTTCCATCTCTTATAACGCCGCCAGCGGAGATGCCTTCTTTGTGGGTTCTGGTCACCATGCCTCGTCGGCACGTGAAGGGACGAATCGAGGTGGTAAACAGTCTATCGAGATACTTTACCCCGTTTTCCTCGATAAGAATACTCAGGCAGATCCGCAATTATCGAGTCTTTTCAATTTCAACGATGAGATGACCCAGACATATCCGGATGCAAAATACGTTGGATGGTTTCGTCGTGTCACAATTGCCAGTATGTCAAAAAGCGATTACACGAAGCTTGAGCCGAATATTCGAATCAGTCCCGATAACAAATATGTGATCTTCACTTCGAATATCCTCGGACCAACATATGTCTTTGCAGTGGAATTGAATGCTCAATGAAACGACGCCGGCAACAATGACAAACCATGTCGTTGTTGCCGGGCGTGTTTTGTTCTTCGATCCTTTGACGCCCAATGCCGGGATGGTGGAAGCTATGAGGTCGGCTTGTCGGGTGAGTTAGTCAAAGTCGGTGTCCTCGGAAACTTGAAGGATCATCTCCATGCGGAGAATTCTGTTTATGCAACGGTAGACTTCCACATAATCTGGGGGTGAGGGACGGTTTGTGAGTGGGTTGGTGTGGTTCGACTCGATCTTCTCCGTTCATTCTGTTGCAGATTTGCGCTGAAGACCAAAGTCGATTCAGGCATTGAATCAATAGCGACTTGTACCCTTGTCTGCTTGCGGAGAATTGCGCCCTTCTGGTTCAGAATATTCCCAGCGGGCTATAGTCTTCGACCTCTTTATTGGCCAAATCGTGGCTGGAGAATATGAATACCCCACCCCCTCCCCCCGAAATATCACCTATTTGGGGCCCAGGGGTGGGCGCAAAGTAAACAAAAGAAATAATATGTATAATATGCATAAAGACTGATCGGTAAATAGAGATGCGCTGTTTTGCTGTTTTTCAGCTCGTTTTCGGGCTTTTGGATGGCTCAGAATTGAATTCTGAGCCCTGCTTTGTCCCTTTTTCTTATGCTCCGGAAGCGCCTGTTTTCTTCCCTGCGGATCGATCTGCTTCGCGACTGGGTCATTGGGCGCAAAGAAAGAGCCGGAGCGGCTGCTCCGGCTCTTCTGCGCGTTGAAGCCAAGCATTGCTATCGTGCCAGCATGTCGGCGGCTTTGAGGAACCAGGGATCGAGGGGCTTTTTGCCATCGACGACCACATCCAGCGGGGTAGTGGTCAGTTCGCCCTTGATGACGCCGACCAGTACGCCATGGTTGCCGGCGATGATCTGTTCAGCGGCCTCGGAGCCCAGGCGCGTGCCCAGCAGGCGGTCGGAGCAGGTGGGTACGGCGCCGCGCTGCACGTAACCCAGCACGGTGGCGCGGAACTCGTAGCCGCGCAGCAGATCGTGCTCCTTGAAGTAGTGGCAGAGACCCTCGGCGTTGTACTTGGAGCCCTCGGCGACCACTACGATGGCGTGCGGCTTGCCCCGCTCGTAGACATCCTGGATGCGCTCGGCCAACTGCTCCGGGACGACATCGACCTCGGGGATGACGATGGCCTCGGCGCCGCCGGCGATGCCGGCCATCAGCGCCAGATAGCCGCACTTACGGCCCATCACCTCGACCAGCAGGGCGCGGTGGTGGCTGCTGGCGGTGACCTTGAGGTTGTCGATGGCGTTCAGGGCGACGTTGAGCGCGGTATCCACGCCGATGGTGATGTCCGAGCCGTACAGGTCGTTATCGATGGTGGAGGCTACACCCACCACCGGGAACCCCACTTTGCGCAGCGCGTTGGCGCCGGTCTGCGAGCCGTTGCCGCCAATCACCACCAGGCCGTCGATGCCCGCGCCCTTGAGGCGGCGGATGGCCAGTTCGATGCCTTCTTCGGTCTGGAACTCGGGGCAGCGGGCAGAACCCAGCACGGTGCCGCCGCGCTGGATGATGCTGCTCACATCGCGGGCGCCCAGGCGCTTGAAGTTGCCCTCGATAAGCCCGGAGTAGCCCTGGTAGACACCCCAGGTGTTGACGCCGCGGGCCTGGCCGGTGCGGATCACCGCGCGGATGGCGGCATTCATGCCCGGGGCATCTCCGCCGCTGGTCAAGACTGCAAGATTCCTCATGTTTTTTCCTCTTTTAGGCGATTCATCTCAGCATCGCAAGCGCGGTGGTCGGACCACAGTGATTGCGATCACGCTTTGCCCTCTCCCCATCCTACTCAGTGTCGCGGGGAAAATCATGAATCTTTGTTGGCAAATCGCCAGCCGCGGGCCGGGATGGGCGCTAATTTCTGGGGCGCAGGCTGGGCCAGTCGGCTTTGCGGCGCTGAAGAAAGGCCTGCACACCCTCCCGGAAGTCGTCGGAGGAGCGTTGCAGGGCGTTGGCGGCGACGGCGTCTTCCAACTCCTCGTCGAGGCGGCGGCGGGAGTGCTTGGCCAGCAGGGTCTTCACCGAGCGCATGGCCTGGGGGCTGTTGAGCAGCAGGGTCTGGGCCAGCGCCTGGGCGGATTTCATCAGCTCCTCGCAAGCAACGATTTCGGTGAGCAGTCCCATGGCCATGGCTTCATCGGCTCTGACCTTTCTGCCCGTCAGCAGAAGTTCCCGGGTGCGCTTTTCGCCCACTTGGCGGAGCAGGAAAGAGGCGGCGATGGCGGGCACAAAACCCACCCGCACCTCGTTGAAGCCGAAGCGGGCCTCGGGTGTAGCCAGAGTGAAGTCGGGAATGGTGGCCAGGCTCATGCCGCCGGCGATGGCCGGTCCGTTGACTGCGGCGATGACCGGCTTGGGAAAGTCGTAGAGGGCGCGCAGCAGGGCGGCCAGCCGCTCCGCGTCCTGGCGATTCTCGGCGGGGGTGTGGGCGGAGAGGGATTGCAGGGTTTCCATATCCAGGCCGGCACAGAAGGCTGGTCCGGCGCCGGTCAGCACCAGCACTCCGCAGTTGCACACCGCGGCCTCGCCGAGCGCCTGGGTGAGTTCGGCCATCAATTCCGGGGTCAGGGCATTGCGTTTGTCGGGGCGGTTGAGGGTGATGGTCTTCACGCCGTTGGCGGATTGAACGACAATGTGCTCGAAGCTGGCCATAACAACCTCCTGCCGCATTCGCCACCCACTGCGCAGGCGGCGATGCGATGAACCGAACTGGGCTATCGTAGCGCAGATTCGCCATCACTGCCCGGTGATTGGGGTCACGGCCCTGAGGCACGGTTCGGAGTCTATTGGGCGGTCGCGCCTGAAATCAGAAACAGCACCAGGGCGCCGATGGCGTGGAGAAAAAGTAATTGCCCCAACGCTCCGGCAAGCCCGATGCCGCGGGAGAAGGTCATCCGAGTCAGCAGCCCTTCGAGTGGAAACTGGAGGTAGAGCATCAGTTGCGGCAGGGTGCGGGCCAACTCGTCGCTCAACCCCACCTCCTGCCGCCCGGCCAGAAGCACATAGGGAAAGAGCAGGCGCATGCCCCAGGGTTCCCACTGCAGGGCCAGGTTGCGCAGTGGGGGAGCGAAGAAGGCCAGCAGCACACCCGCGAAGACCGGCCACCAGGCCTTCCATCCACACGGTGGCGGAGTACGCATCATGGCCTGGGCATGCTTGCTGGGCAGAACCGGATCGAGGGGGTGGCGGGCATCAAAGCGCCGGCGATCAGGAAGGGTAAGGATGTCTTTTGGGCGCATCTCCTGCGCCAAGCTAGCCGGTGTCGGTGTCGCAGCCTGTTCGGGGTTCGGTGGTGTCCTTTCGCATTCAGCCATTTCCACCCTGGCCGCGCCGCCATCGATCTGTCGGCTTCAGCATGACAGGCGTTACCAGCGAAAGCAAGACGCCCTGTGGCGGCTCGCTGGAGCGCCTAACCTACAAGCCCAGCTCGGCAGCGCGCTGCTTCATCGCGTCCAGGCAGAAGGCGATGTGCGCGTCCAGATCGACGCCTAACTCGGCGGCGCCCTGGATCACATCCTGGCGGTTGACGCCGCGGGCGAAGGCCTTGTCTTTCATCTTTTTGCGTACCCCGGAGACTTCCACCTCGGCGATGGACTTGGAGGGCTTGACCAGCGCGCAGGCGGTCAGGAATCCGGCCAATTCGTCGCAGGCAAATAGCGCACGCGCCAGATGGGTGACGCGAGGGACGCCGGTGTACTGGGCGTGGCCTAGAATGGCAGTGCACATCTCCTCGGGCCAACCTCGCCGTTCCAACTCGCGCACACCCACCACGGGGTGTTCCTCGGCGGTGGGGTGGCGCTCGTAGTCGAAGTCGTGCAGCAGGGCCGTGGTGGAGTAGAGCTGAAGCAAGGCCTCCCGTTGGGGGTCGAGCAAGCCCTGCCGCTCAGCTTCTGCCTGGCCGCAGGCGGTCAGGCAGATCTCGACAGCCAGGGCGTGCTTGCGCAGGCTCTCGCTGGCGGTCCATTCGGTGAGCAGCTTCCAGGCATCTTCGCGGGAAAAAGTATTCATCTTGGAAATCCTACATCCTCCTGCGGTCACAACCCAGTTGCCTGCGCGGTGGTGGATCGATCCGCCGCCATATTTAAACGGGCGAGCCACCTGCGGTGGGGTCGAGCGCTTTGAGAGCAAGGATTTCCTGGCGCGCTAGCGGCGTCCGCCGCACCATAAGTGCCAGGCAGTTGCTGCTTATGGTTCGCGTTTTTATGGGGATTCTCCTGAAACCATGGGTGATTTAGCGGTTCGCCCCTAAGTTTTCACTTGACAAATATGGTTCACTCCCACGAAAGTAGCACATAACGTGGTGCAAGATCGCACCCCGGAGGCCTCGCTCTGGCACTCCGCACACAGCCTATGGTGAATCAGCTCGCCAGCGCGGAGACGCGTGAAGTCGTGCGCTGTGATTACTGCACACTGGTGCAGTACCGAACCAGCAACTCCCTTTGCAGACGGTGCCACAAGCCCCTCGATATCGAGGAGCCGCCGGCGCTGGCGCCACAACTGGTAACCAGCGCGCCCGCGGATGCCTCCACCGAAGCGGGACTGCAAGTGGCCGCGCAGGTACGGGAGATCCGCCGTGCCCGTCATCTCAGCCAGCGCCAGTTGGCTGGCCGGATGGAGGTTCCGCGCACCTATATCTCCAAGATCGAAAACGGCAAGGCGATTCCCACCCTGGGCTCGCTGGAGCGGCTGGCCGCGGCCTTGGAAGTGGATCTCTGCCAGTTGGTACGCGACTCCCGCAGCCGTCGCGCCGACGAAGTGACGGCGCTTTTGGGCGATCCCTTTCTGGCGGAGATAGCGGCGGTGCTGCCGCATCTGGATTCGCTGCAGCGAACCCTTCTGATCAGCGCGGCGCGCGACGCTTCACTAGGACGGCGGCGCACCGCCTGAGGAGCAGTTTTCAGCCAGAATGGTGCTGCACCAATGGGGAGGCGCAGCGCCTAGTTCTGTCTTTGGGGGCGGTTCCAGGCAGAGTTGTATCTGGCGTACACTGATAGATACGGTTGTAGCTGGAAGGGAAGCCGCGCCGTTGCCTCCCAGTTGAAGTGTCTCGCTGTCGGGAGTGCGACGTTGGCGGCGGTTTGGGCATGGCCAGCGGCAGCGATTCCCGGTTTCCGGAAGTTTATCGAGAGAGGCGAGTCCCTTGGTATTGTCGGAAGGTTTGCGCATCCATGAACTGACAGCGGAGGAACGCGCGGTCTATGCGACGCTCAAGCCGGAGCGTTTGCCACAGCATGTGGCCATCATCATGGACGGCAACGGCCGCTGGGCGGGAAGTCGGGCTTTGAAGCGCTTTCTGGGTCACCAGCAGGGAGCCAAGAGCGTGCAGTTGGTAACCGAGACGGCCTCGCGCATCGGCCTGCCCTGGCTTACCCTTTACGCTTTCTCGCTGGAGAACAACCTGCGCCGTCCGCGCGCCGAGGTCAACTTCCTCATGCGCCTGCTGAGGAGTTATCTGGAGAGCAATCTGCAGCGCATGATGGACAACAACGTCCGCATCCGCTACATTGGGCGCATCCTTGAACTGCCCGGCGAGGTACAAGAGAAGATGCGTTGGGCGGCCGACGCCACTGCCCGCAACACCGGCACCACCCTCACCCTGGCCCTCAACTACGGCGGCCGCTCAGAGATGGTGGACGCCTTTCGCGCCTTGGCGGCGGAGATGCAACAGAAGCAGATCGCTCCCCAGCGGATCGGCGAAGAAGACATTCATCGCCATCTCTACACCGCCCACATGCCGGATCCCGATCTGCTCATTCGCACCTCGGGCGAGATGCGCATCTCCAACTACCTGTTGTGGCAGATCGCCTATTCCGAGATCTTCGTCACCGAGCGGTTGTGGCCGGACTTCCGTGGCGTCCATCTGCTGGAGGCCATCGCCGACTTCCAGCGCCGCGAGCGCCGCTACGGAGGGTTGGGGCAGAACTCCGGCGGGGTGGACGAAGAGACCGAGCGGGCGCCGATTGCCGTCGGCTGATTACTTCGGTTTGGCTTGACATTCTTTTTTTTCGATTGTGGTGCTCGTGTTGCATCTTCCTGGACGAAGAAGCAGAGAGAGGATGTTTTCATGAGTGAAAGCAAATCGGAAGCGCCGCAGGAGAGCGCTGTGGCCAAGGTCGAGCGGCTGAAGCTACAAATTGCGCAGAAGCTGAAAGAGCGGCAGGCGGCGATGGGCGGCGCCAGCGAATCGGTGGCCAAGGCGGAATTGGTGCTGGCCCAGGTGCGGGCGCGCCTGTTGGGCGGACAGGCGGCAGCCGGGCGGGCGGCGGTGCTGCATTGGATGGAAGGCGACAAGAACGGCTAAGCTGCGGGTGGAGCTGAGAAATCTCCGTGAAAACTGCTCTATTTCCTACCGCATCAGCGGGTTGACAGAAAATCGGGGAGTGCGGAACCAGCCCCGAGAGTGTATGCTCAACCCTGGATGAAACGTGTACTGACAGCTCTCGTTCTGATCCCGCTGGTGCTGCTGATGGTCTTTTTGGGGCCGCGGTGGCAGTGGTTCTTTGCCATGGCAACTGCGGCCGTAGCCATGCTGGCGAGTTGGGAGTTTCTGGTCCTAGCCGAACGCAGCGGGGCCAGTCCGCCGCGCATCGCGGTGCTGGTGGCCATTGCTGCGTTGTTTGTGGGCAACTTCCAATGGCCTGACCAGATGGCGGCGCTATTGGGCGTTCTCTGCCTCAGCCTGCTGGTGTACTGCACTTTCTTCAAACCGGTGGAGCAGATGATGGCCGCTGCTGCCACCGCGCTCTTCTGCCTCTTCTATACCGGGTTTACGCTGACGGCACTGCCGGCGCTGCGGGAGCAGTCGAACGGGCCTTCGCTGGTTACGTTTCTTTTCTGCGCGGTGTGGGCTGGCGATATTGCCGCCCTTTACGTGGGCAAGAACCTGGGCCGCCACAAGCTGGCCCCTTCGCTCAGCCCCAACAAGACCTGGGAAGGCACCATCGGTTCGGTGGCCGGTAGCCTGCTGGTGACGGGTCTGCTGCTGGCGCTGGCCCACTGGATGCAGTTGCACGATTGGGCGGCGCTCTCCTTTCCGGAAGACAACTGGTACTGGATGGGACTGGCGGTGCTGGTTAACGCCGCCGCGCAGGTGGGAGACCTGGCCGAGTCGGCGCTGAAGCGCTCGGTGGGGGTCAAGGATTCCGGCACCTTGCTGCCCGGTCACGGCGGCGTGCTGGATCGCATCGACGCCCTGCTGCTGGCCGCTCCGGTGTTGTGGTACGCGCAGGGGATTCATCTGCGGTTCTGAGCACGCAAGAGCTGCAGAAACGGCAAATCCCAGAAATTGAGCGAAATGATTGGTAACCTCGTTGGGCAGAACCGAGACGTTCCGTGTTCAGGCATGGAAGCTGAACTCTTCGATTCTTTCCAGTCCGACACCTTGACGATTGCACCTGAAGAATGACAGAGGTTCGGCATCGTGCCGGTTTTGCGGGAAAAGCTTGGCCAAAGATGAATGCTCTACGCGCTGGCCGAGCAGCCGGGATTTACCATAGACAGGCAGGGCGATTGAAGCCCAATCCTTCAGGGGCAGTAATTTGACACAGAAACAACTCGCTATTCTCGGTTCCACCGGCTCCATCGGCCAGAGTACCCTTTCCATCGTCGAACAGTTTCCGGAGCGTTACGCGGTAGCCGCGCTGGCTGCCGGGCGCAACCTGGAGACGGCTTTGGCGCAGACCTTGCGCTGGAGGCCGAAGGTGGTCTCCATGGCGACGGAGGAGCTGGCCGGGCAACTGGCCCAGCGTCTGCGTCAGGCTGGCGCCGCCGGCATCGAAGTGGTGCACGGTGCCGCAGGCACGGTGACCTGCGCGACGCTGGCGGAGGCGGATTTCGTGGTCTCGGCCATCGTGGGTGTGGCGGGCCTCGAAGCCACTCACGCCGCTATACTGGCCGGCAAGCCCATCGGCCTGGCTAACAAGGAGTGCATGGTCGCCGCTGGGGAGATTCTGACCGCGGCTGCCCGTGAGCACCAGGTTCCCATTCTGCCCATCGACAGTGAGCACAACGCCGTTCACCAATGTTTGCGCGTGGGCGAGCACAGGGAAGTCAAGCAGATCTGGCTGACCGCCTCGGGCGGGCCATTCCGGCAGACCCCGCTCGATCAGTTTGCCAGCATCACCCCCGAGCAGGCGCTCAAGCATCCAACCTGGGTAATGGGGCGGCGCATCACTATCGACTCGGCTTCCATGCTCAACAAAGGGCTGGAGGTGATCGAGGCCTGCCGGCTCTTCAACGTGCCACCCAGCCAGGTGCGGGTCATGGTGCATCCGCAATCGACCGTGCATTCCATGGTGGAGTATGTAGACGGCTCGATTCTGGCGCAGATTTCAGTGACCGATATGCGCCTGCCGATTCTCTACGCGCTGGCTTATCCGGAGCGCCCGGTCTCTAATCTGACCTTCGATCTGGCGGCGCTGAAACATCTGGATTTCGAGCAGCCCGACCTGGAGCGTTTTCCCTGTCTGCGCCTCAGTTTTGAGGCGGCTACCAGGGGCGGGGCGCACTGTATTGCCCTGAACGCGGCCGACGAAGTGGCCGTCGAGGCCTTCCTGGAGCGCAAGATTCCCTTCATGGGAATCCCGCGTACAATCGAAGAGGTACTGGCAGCAACGCCGGAGTCCCATCCCGCTACCATCGCCGGGGTTTTGGAAGCCGATGGAGAAGCGCGGCAACGGGCCCGCGCGCTGCTGGCAAAGTAGTTTTCAGCTCCCAGTCCTCAGACCCCGAGCCCAATCGGTGGCAAGCAGCACGGCCGGTTTCTGAGAACTGAAAACTGACCACTGTTCACTGTCCCCTGCTTTTCGAGGTTGAAACCGCACATTTATGCATGAACTTCTAGTTTCCGTCGCCGCTTTCCTCGTCCTGATCGGTGTGATGGTGGTGGTCCACGAGTTTGGTCACTTTGCGGTGGCCAAGCTCTGCAAGGTACGGGTAGAGGCGTTTTCGTTTGGCTTTGGCCCGCGCCTGTTCGGCTTCAAGTACGGTGAGACCGATTACAAGGTCTGCCTGATTCCCGCCGGGGGCTACGTCAAGATGACCGGTGAGAGTCCGGAGCAGAACCTCGAAGCCCCTGGCACCCAGAACGCGGTTCCGGCCGACGATCCCGGCTCCTTTGCCGCCCACCCCCGTTGGCAGAGGATGCTGATCGGCGTGGCTGGTCCGGCGGCGAATTTTGTCTTGGCCCTGGTGCTGATGGCCTTCTACTACGCCTTCATCAACGAGGTTCCCAGCTTCGAGGTCCAGACCACCACCATCGAGTGGGTGGTTCCCGACTCCGCCGCCGCACAGGCCGGCCTGGAGCCCGGCGATCTGATCCGCCGCATCGATGGCGCCGACCAGCCGGGCTGGGACAAGGTCTTCGAGCGTTTCAAGATCAATCCCGGCCAGAGCATTCTGCTGACTATCGAGCGCGCCGGGAAGCAGGTGCAACTCAATCTGCGGGTTCCGGATGCGGCCAAGTCCGACGACTTCGACTTGAGCGATGCCGGCCTGATGCCGCAGTTTCAATACGGCCCCATTGGGGTCAAGGAAGTGCAATCCGGAACTCCTGCCGAACGGGCGGGATTGCGTGCCGGCGATGGCATCCAGTCGGTCGACGGCCACGCCGTCCATAGTGTGGATGCGTTGCTGGCCTATCTGCAAAGCGGCCAGGACAAGACAGTCAATCTGACCGTGCTGCGCAACGGCACGGCTTTTAACCTGACCGCCAGCCCGGCCAAGCTGGATACCGGCTGGAAGCTCGGCTTCCGCCCCGTTCCGCTGCAGATGCGCAACGACCCCTTGCCGCTGGGCAAGGCTATGCTCAAGTCGGGAGCATTCTGTAAAGACAATTCGACGTTGATCCTGGAAGTGCTGCGCAAGCTATTCACCCACAAGGTCGCGGTCTCGCAGCTCTCCGGTCCGGTTGGCATTGCGCGCATGGCCGGAGACGCGGCGGAGATGCATGGTTGGCAGCCGAAGTTCGTGCTGGCCGGGGAGATCAGCCTTAATTTGGGTATTCTCAACCTGATGCCCTTTCCCATTCTGGACGGCGGCATGATCCTCTTTCTGCTCATCGAGAGCCTGATCCGCCGCGACATTAGCATCGCCATCAAGGAACGGATTTATCAAGCGGCGTTTGTGGTGATCATGGCTTTCTTCGTCTTCATCATCTTTAACGATGTGACCAAGCTTCCCATCTTTGCCCACATGAAGCCCTAGAGGGGTGGAACGGGAGACTCGGCGCCCAACCGGAGCAAGTTGCGGGAACCTGCGGAGCATCCCGCAGGTTCTTTGTTTTGGTGCGTGACGCAAGGGAAACAGGGAATAGCCGAGAACAAAGGGGTCTTGCGAGGAAAATTGCCGCTCCAGGCTTCAGGAAAGAGAGCGTTTTTTCAGAATACCGGTAGAAAACCCGGAGATATGTGGATAACTTCGCGTTCCACGTGGAAAACCGGGGTGAAACTGCTCCGGTGGGCATGTGCTTTCCTGAAAAGAGACAAAATGGCGTTATTGGCAAGAGGAAATCACCGCGAGAGCGATTTGCGCTGTTGAAAACCGGGTCGTAACTGAACCCATTATCAGACCATGGAGAACCATAAATGCCAGTGACTAGCAGCGTGCGGGTGCGCTACGCCGAAACCGACCAGATGGGCGTGGTCTATTATGCGAACTATTTGGTGTGGTTTGAGATCGGCCGTGTCGAGGTACTGCGTACCCTGGGCTTTTCCTATCGTGCTCTAGAAGAGGAACACGACTGCATTCTCCCGGTGGCCGAGGCCCGCTGTCGTTACCGCGCGCCTGCCCGCTACGACGATGCGATTCTGATCGAGGCTCGTCCGGCGCTGCTGCGCGGTTCAGTGCTCAAGTTCGCCTATCGGATTCTGCGCGTGGCGACCGAGGGAGAAGAACCCACGCTTCTGGCCGAGGGAGAGACAACGCACGTGGTCTGCGACGCGCAGATGAACCGCAAGCACCTGCCCGCGCACTACGCCGCCGCCTTGCGCTCCCATATTGAGGCTGGTTGACCAACCCATTTCCTCCCAAAAGCATCTGAAAGAAACAAAGCCGATAGAAATAGGAGTGTGGTCGAATGGACCGGGCTGGCGCGGCTTGCATCTACGGGGAGGGGCATGAGTGGATCAAAGAGCGGGCCGTGATTACATATTTGGACTGGATATAATGAGGTTCTGCGCCGCGTTGAGTGTAGCCACGTTCCATTATTCCCATCTGCAAACTGGAATCGCATACCTTTTACCCTTTGGTTGGGTGGGAGTCGAGGTCTTTTTTGTGATCTCTGGACTAGTGATTGCCAATTCGGCATATGGAGCAACGCCGCGATCGTTTCTGATAAGCCGCTTTTTGAGACTCTATCCGGCGGCATGGTGCGCAGCTTTGATCGGTTTTCCCTTGCTCATCGCCTTCAAGAAGATGGAGCCCGGCGGTCCACTCCGGCTTCTCAACGCCTTGGTTTTGTTTCTGCCCGGGGATGGGTTGTCCCATGCGTATTGGACTCTTCCCATTGAAATCGCCTTCTATTTTCTGATTTACCTTTTGCTTCGAAGCGGGCGCTTCGAGAGAAATATTCAATGGATTCCCCGCTTTCTGATTCTCTGGAGCGCGCCCTATGTGATGTTGGCATGGTTTCAACATCGCGGACTGTTGCACTCGGCGCTGCTGGAGCTCTCCCCTGGGCGGAGGAACATCTTTCTGTTTCGGCACGGTATCTATTTTGGGGCGGGAATGCTGGTATGGCTGATGAAAGAAGGGAAACTGAACCGGATCGGCTACTGCTTCCTGGGGGCATCGGTTTTGCTGGGGACATTGGAAATTGACAGCAATGCACTGGTCCCTGCACTGGATCTTCATCTCATGGTTTATGGTTTACCGGTGAGCGGCTCGAGCTTGTCCGGGTTGTCAATTGGAGCATTCCTGCTGGCATTTGCGGTGGTTTTCCTGTCGGCTAAGTGGAACCGATGGTTCCCGAAGAACGAGCAGCTACGCAAGGCCGTTCGTTGTATTGGATTGGTTAGCTACCCCCTCTACTTGTCGCACGAAACGGTTTTTCGCCTCTTGAGCCCAATCTGTGCGCACAGGCTGCGCAATCCTATCGCTGGAGTCCTGATGATGCTCTTCTGCGCTCTGTGCATTTCTCTGGCGATCTCCTCCTGGGCGGAGCCGCTCCTGCGCCTCCAGTTGAAGAAAATACTTCACCCTCGCAGTAAGAATGCCTTGGCAGTGCATTCATAACAGAGAGAATCCAGGTTGGATTTGGAGTTATTTCTCTCTTGCCACCACGAAGTCCGGAGCCCAGAGCAGGGCGCGCTTGTACTCGGAGTCGGGCAAGAAGTCCAGCGCCTGGCGGGCCTGCTCGGCGTAGCGGTGTGCGGCGGCCATGGCGTACTCGACGGATCCGTTGCGGGTGAGGATCTGTTGCAACTGCTCGCGGCTGGTGCGGGTAAAGCCGCGGTCGTCGAGGACGCGCTTGATGGCTTGGCGATCGGCAGCAGTTCCATGGTCGCTGGAGTGAATGACGGCCAGGGTGGCTTTGCCCTCGCGCAGGTCGCTGGCCACCGGCTTGCCCAGCACCTCTTCGGTAGCGGTCAGGTCGAGCACATCGTCGACGATCTGGAAGGCCAAGCCGACGGTGCGCCCGTAGAGCGCCAGGGAGGCTTCCTGCTCCTCGCTAGCTCCGGCCAGCACCGCGCCCAGGCGCATGGATACGGAGAAGAGGCAGGCGGTCTTGCGGAAGATCAGGTCAAAGTATTCGGCCTCGCTCACGGCCTTGCCCAGCTTCTGCATCTGCAGCAGTTCGCCCTCGACCATTTGCTGGGTTAGCTCGATCAGCAGTTCGAGGATGCGCAGGTTCTTTTCCTTGAGAGCCACGCGGAAGGCTTGCATATAGAGCCAGTCGCCGGCCAGGACGCACTTTTCATTCCCCCAAGTGGTGTTGGCGGAAGGGCGGCCGCGACGCTTGTCGGCGCCGTCTATGATGTCGTCGTGGACCAGAGTAGCGGTATGCACCATCTCCACCACCGCACCCAGGCGGATGGCGGATGGGCCTGGAAAGCCCAGGGCGTGTGCGGCCAGCAGCAACAGGGAGGGACGAATGCGCTTGCCCCCGCCGGCGCGCAGGTATTCGGCTATCTCGGTGATGGTGCTGACGCCAGAGGCGGCGTCGCGGCCCAGCTCCTGCTCGATCGCCACCAGATCGTCGCGTAGCAGATCGAAGACTTCACTCGCCGTCGCTATTGCCAATGTGCTCAAAATGCTCCGCTTCTTGTGCCTGGGGGGAATGGGGTTCAGAGGCTACCCTCTCATAGGATGCGGCAGGCGGTCAAAAGCATCGGCCCGTACAGCCCCCTATGGAATCTTCCAAAGCCATGTTTCACAGTGCCCCAACCGGGACGCGAGATTCTTCTGTGCCGCATCCCAGGACTGCCTCTTCCGCTTCACTGGTTCAGGGGCAGGGTTCGTCCTGAGCTCTTTTCATTCCGCCCTTGCGGGGTTGTCGCAGCGCAGTTCGTCAATTGCTGGTGTAACGGGCTGCTACAAGTGGACTGTGCCTAATTGCTGCGGTAGTTGGTGAATTGCAACTCGACGCCCAGATCCTTGCCGCGCAGGAGGGCGATAATCGCCTGCAACTCGTCGCGGTCCTTGCTGGAGACGCGCACGGTATCGCCCTGGATACTGGCCTGCGCCTTCTTCTTCGAGTCCTTGACCAGCTTGACGATTTCCTTGGCCTTCTCGATGGGAATGCCTTGCTGGAGGGAGATCTTCTGGCGCACGCTCTGCCCGGCGGCGGGCTCCAGCTTGCCGTAGGTCAGGTTCTTGAGGGAGACGCCGCGCTTGACCAGCTTCTGGCCGAGGATCTCCTTGATGGCCTCCAGCTTGTACTCCCCGGCCGAAGCCAGTTGAATCTCCTTGTCGTCTTCGACGAGATTGATCTCGGAGTGGGAGTCCTTCAGGTCAAAGCGCTGCTTGATCTCTTTGAGCGCCTGGTCGATGGCGTTGCGGACTTCTTGAATCTCCACTTTGCTGACGATGTCGAACGAGTTTTCCTGGGCCATTTTTTCGATCCTCGATGGTAGGCAAGGAGTGCCCTTGGCAGCAGCCTTGCGGCACAACAGTAACGGTCCGCGGTGCGCGCAGCACGGCAGTACCTTTATCAGTTTCCCACGTTCGCGCCGAGCCGAAACAGGCGTTGGAAGTTTTTCGTGGTGGCGGCGGCAATTTCGTCCCTTTCGAGGCCCAGAACCCCGGCCAGAACCTGGACTGTCTGCACGATCAGAGCTGGCTCGTTGCGCTGGCCGCGATGAGGTACAGGGGCCAGCCAGGGTCCGTCGGTCTCGACCAGCAGGCTGGCCAGCGGCAAGCGGGCGGCCACGTCGCGCAACGGCTGCGCCTTGGGATAGGTCAGGTTGCCGGCAAAAGAGATGAGAAAGCCCATCTCGACGGCCCGCTGCGCCTGCTCCAGGCTACCGCCAAAGCAGTGCATGATTCCCCCCAGGCCGGTGGACTGCCAGTGGGCTTCGAGAACCATGAAAAGATCCTCCCAGGCGTCGGTTTTTTCTTCTTTTGGCCGACAATGAATGAGGATCGGGCGTTTGCGGCGGGCGGCGATTTCCAATTGGGCGATCAGTTTCTCTATTTGAATAAAGTGCGCAGCACCTTCATGAAAGTAGTCCAGGCCGATCTCGCCGCAGGCGATGACCTCCGGTTCGGCCAGCAGGCGGTCCAGTTCGGCCAGGATTTCGGTGTCGATCTCCGGGGTGTTGTGGGGATAGACACCGGCGCTGGCGTAGAGCCGGGGGAAGGCTGTCCCAGCCTCTTTGCGTTGATTGAATTCTCGACAAATCTGCAGCGCCCGGCCCATGCCGCGGGCGTGCTCGCCAATGCCGATGGAGAGGATGGTGGTCACACCAGCCTCAAAGGCGCGGCGCAACAGCGCCTCGCGGTCGTCGGCGTAGCGTTCGCTGTCCAGATGGGCGTGGGAATCGATGAGCAAAATGAACCTCAATAAGATTTTACAAGCGGATGGTTTCTAATCCCAGGAACTTCTCGAAACCAAGAAAATCGCTGTCGTGATGAAGGAGCTTGTATTTCTCCTGAATGCAGAATGTGGCGATCAGGCAATCGGCGGATTTTCGAACCGTAACGCCTTGGCGCTGAAGCTCACGGAAATGTTCCGCGGCTTTTATGGCGAGCGCCGCCGGCAGGTTTTCATAGACGGGAAAAGCCATCAGCCAGTTGCGTGTGCGGCGAAATTCACGGTCATGACGAATTCCGCGCAGAACTTCATGGAGAATCAAAGTGGTTAAGCCGATGTCGTTCCCGGTGAATTCCGCGCGCAGCCATTGCGTCTCGGGCGATTCCTTTTCATTCAGCAGGTCTATCCAAACACTGCTATCCACAATTACCATGATTTCCCGCATCCTTTTCGAGCTATGCGATAGCTATGCAGCAGGTATGGTCTCGCATGATGGCTCTACAGATGAATTCTGGTCCCAATCGGGAAAACGGGATCGCCGCATTTCATTCAGGTCTCCATCCCAGCCGATTCCCCAGAGGCTACGAATCGCTTTCGCTTGCCGGTTCATCTGCACCACATAACGCAGGGCCACTTCGATGGCGGCTTTCTGGCCGGTCGAGCCAGTGAGAGACATGGCCAAGCTCAGCAGTTCCTCCCCGCTCGCGGGAAACTGGTCATCGGAGGGAAACTCCGGCCAATTGCCTTTCTTCATCAGTTTCGCGTGCCACTCGTCCAGACGGCCTTCCCGCTCCGCGGCTTTCCTGTCGATCTCTTGAAGACGATAGACTTCGGCGACGGTATTCTCGTGGGTTTTGAACGCCACCAGCCGCCGCAGTGCGATCTCGATCATCGTTTCTTTTGTGGCTGCACCGGTGGCTTCCATCGCCTGCGCCAGCAATTCGTCGTCGATGTTGATCTGCATGGGAACGCCTCCCGATGAGTCAGTATGGCGCGATTTATGTGTATTGACAAGACTGTATGAACGATGCAGGTGATGAGTGCAATGGGAAACGGGTCAATGAACTGGTGGGCGAGGTGGGGGAAGTGGATGGGGCCGGTACGGCCAGCTTTCCAGTCGCGTTACCCCATCGAATTCTCCGCTGAAGAGTCCCATGTGGCCGTGCTGGCCAGCTCGAAAGCGTGCCGTACAAATGACATATTGATCGTTGACAGTCTTTGCCTGTTTCGCGGTTATATCTTTGGGCAGGTTGATCCAGATTGCATCCTTGTCTATGTCATGCTCGAAGTCCTCGCGATGAAGGTAAATCGCATTTCCTTCAAATTCAAGGTGCAGAAATCCAAGCACACGAACGATCTTGTTGTCATAGGCTTGCGGGTTGGCGATGAGCTGTACCAGACTTACCTCTTCTGCCTCCATGTCTGGACCACCCTTGGGGTAGTATCCGGGCCTCTGAGAAAATGCTGGCAGTGTCGTCAGAAAGAGAACAAAGAAGAAGCAGAGTTGGATGAGGCACTTCATGCCAAAACTCCATGTGTCGAGCAGATGATAGCTGAAAACAGGAAGTGAGAGTTCGTCGGTTAGCCCCGGTCCCTCGTTTTTGGGGACCGGGGAAACAGAAAATCTCCTGCGAGCGCTTAGCGAGCGTCTGGGGCACCGCAGGTACTATTTCAGCCGCGCGCCCAGGGGAACGTCTTCGAGGAAGCCGGCGAGCACCGGAGCTCCGCCTTCCAGCGAAGCGGCCAGCAACATGCCGTTGGACTCCAGGCCGCGCATCTTGCGGGGAGCGAGGTTGGCGACGATGACGATCTTGCGCCCGACCAGCTTTTCCGGTTCGTAGTATTGGGCGATGCCAGCCAGAATCTGACGCTTTTCATAGCCCAGATCGACTTCCAGACGCAGCAGCTTGTCGGCCTTGGGGATGCGCTCGGCCACGAGGATCTGCGCCACGCGGAGATCCACCTTGATTACGTCGTCGATGGAGATGTATTGCTTCTCTTCGACTGGCTCGGTGCTGGCTGGAAGCGCAACCTCAGGGGCTAAAGCCCCGGTCGGTTCTATCGGTGTTACGGACGGGCTAAAGCCCGTCCCCTTCAAAGCCTGCGGAGAGGCTTCAGTAGCAACCGAAGTGGCGGCGGAGCCGCCGTCTGCCACGTTGCAAGTAGCTGCCGCACTGCTGCCGCCGGCGGCTTCAATCACGCTTTTACTGTTTTCGATTTCCAGATTCTGCATACGTTCCACGGTGTCCTTTTCTGCGCGGGGGAAGAGCGGGGAGGGTTCGGCGAAGCGGGTTCCGGCCTTCAGGCCGCCCCAGGCGATCTCCGTCAAAAATGCGTTGTGCGCGGCGATGGAAATTTCTCCCTGGCCCAGTTGCAGCCAGACTTTGGCGGCCGCGTCGGGCAGGATGGGATAAGCCAGCGCGGTAATGACGCGGATGGCCTCGGCGGCGGTTGAGAGGACGCGGGCTTGGAACTGCATGTGTTCCTCGTCGGAGCGGTCAACAGGCTTCTTCCAAGGGGCGTTGGCGGTCAGGTAGCCATCGGTCTCGGCGACCAAGAGCCAGAGGCTCTTTAATGCCTCGGAAAAACTCAGCTCGTCAAAGGCTGGTGCAAAGGCGGCGATGGTCTTCTCGGCGGTGGCACGCAGGGTGGTCTCGGCTTCAGCGGACGGGCCGGCTTCTGGCAAGACGCCACCAAAATACTTGTGCACCATGTTGACGACGCGACTGACCAGGTTGCCGTAGCCGTTGGCCAGATCGGCGTTGTAGCGCTGCACCAGGGCGTCGAACGAGAAGGTTCCGTCCTGGCCGAAGGGAATCTCTCGGAGCAAGAAGTACCGCAACGCATCCGAGCCCAGAACCGCGTGAACCGTCTCGGCGCGGACGATGTTGCCCTTGGACTTGGACATCTTGCCCTGATCGAAGAGCAGCCAGCCGTTGGCCTTGACCGAGCGGGGCAGGGGAAGGCCCGCGGCCATCAGGAAGGCCGGCCAGTAGACACAGTGGAAGCGGCTGATCTCTTTCCCAATCAGATGAAGATCCGCAGGCCAGAACTTCTTGAATTTTTCCTGGTCTTCGGGGGCATCTGAACCATATCCAAGAGCCGTGATGTAGTTGGCCAGGGCGTCGAGCCAGACGTAGACCACATGCTTCTCGTCGCCGGGGACGGGAATGCCCCAACTGAAGCTGGTGCGGCTGACGGACAGATCCTTCAAGCCGCCGCGGACAAAGGAAATGACCTCGCGCCGCGTTGATTCGGGGCCCATGAAGCCGGGGTTGGCCTCATAGAACTCCAAGAGCGGGCGCTCGAAGGCGGAAAGTTTGAAGAAATAATTCTCCTCGCTGACGGTCTCGGTGGGGCGGCCGCAGTCGGGACAAACGGTTCCCGGAGGGCCATCGACATAGAGCTCGTCGCTGACGCAATACTGGCCGGTGTAGGAGCCCTTGTAGATGAATCCCTGCTCGCGCAGGGTGGCGAACAGGCGTTGCACACCCTTTTTGTGGAGCTCGCTAGTGGTGCGGATGAAGTCGTCGTAGGTCAGTCCGAGACGGTCCCAGAGGCCACGGAACTCGGCGCTGATGGCGTCGGCAAACACCTGCGGTGGGCAGCCGGCCTTTTCCGCCGAGCGCTCGATCTTCTGCCCGTGCTCGTCGGTGCCGGTCAGAAACCAGGTTTCGATGCCCAGAGCCCGTTTGCGCCGCGCAATGGCGTCGCAGACGATGGTCGAGTAGGCGTGGCCCAGGTGCGGCCGGGCATTCACGTAGTAGATGGGCGTGGTGAGGTAAAAACGTTCTGTGCTTGGTTTGCTCATGAGGATGTTGCGCCGGCCCTGGAGGAACACTAGGCAAAAGCGGCGATCACTCTTCATCTTACGGCATGGGAACTTGCCTGGGCCTGCTTGCGCCAGCGGGCGCAACGGTTTTGCAATCCTGGAACGCGCGCAGGGCCGGGAGGGAAAAGCGGAATGGCATCGTCGAGAGCTCCGCGACATCCCTCGGCTGGTGCCTGCTTTCTGTTAAAATCACCTTGATAATCAAGGATTTCGAGGCATAACGACGTGTATCTGGAAGTGCAGCAACGGCTCAGCGCGCATCTTCGCCAGCTTCTGGCGGCAAAGTACGACATCCATTTGGACGATATTGCGATCGAGATTCCGCCCGATCTGCAATTCGGCGAGTTGGCCACGCCCATCGCCTTCGAGCTGGCGCGCAAGCTGCGCAAAGCGCCCAAGATTATCGCCGCGGAGATCGTGGCTGGGCTTGGATCGCTGGAAGGCTTTGCCTCTTTTGAAGTTGCCGGGGCAGGCTACATCAATGCCCGGCTGGATCGCGCGGCCGGTGTGCAGACCGTCGTTTCTGCTGCCGAACCGCTGCCATCGAGTGGACTGCACTCCCTGGTCGAGCACACCAGCATCAATCCTAATAAGGCGGCGCACATTGGGCATTTGCGCAACGCCATCCTGGGCGACACCTTCGTGCGCCTGCTGCGGGCTGCCGGACAGAAGGTCGATGTGCAGAATTACATCGACAATACCGGCGTACAAGTGGCGGATGTGGTGGTGGGCTTTCAGCATCTGGAGGGCAAATCGCTCTCTCAGGTGCGCACGCTGATTGCAGAGTGCGAAACACGCACGGCGGGCGTAACCGAAAAGAGCGGAGCCTTCGACTTTTATTGCTGGGATCTCTACGCGAAGACTTCGCAGTGGTATGCCCACGGGTCCGAAGCCGAGAACGAAGCGCGCAAGCGCCTACGCTATGCCACGCTGCACGAGATCGAGCAGGGCGGCAACGAGACGGCGGAGATGGCCGAGTTGATCTCGACATCGGTGCTCAGACGACACCTGGAAACCATGCTGCGGCTGGGCATCGAATACGACTTTCTGCCCCGCGAGAGCGAGATTCTGCACCTGAAGTTTTGGGAGGCGGCCTTCGCGCAGTTGAAAGAGACTGGCGTGCTGTACTTCGAGACCCAGGGCAAGAACAAGGGCTGCTGGGTTATGACGAGACCCGGAACCGCGGCGCAACAAGCGGAAAACGAGGATGTCCCGAAGGGCGTAGATGAGGACGCCAAGGTCATCGTGCGCTCCAACGGAACGGTCACGTACGTGGGCAAGGACATCGCCTATCACCTTTGGAAGTTCGGCCTGCTGGGCAAGGATTTTGGCTACAAGCCGTTCTTTACCTACCCCACCCATGAATGCTGGATCTCGGCCGAGCAGGGCGAGGAGCCCCACCCTCATTTTGGCGGGGCGCAGGCGATTTATAACGTCATTGACTCGCGCCAGTCCGATCCCCAGGCCAACGTCATCCAAGCGCTGCGCGGCATGGGCCATGAGGATCAGGCCAATCGCTATACGCATTTCGGCTACGAGATGGTGGCTCTGACCCCGCGCTGTGCGGTAGATATGGGTTACGACGTGGCCGAGGAAGACCTCAGCCGCGCCTACATCGAGGTTAGCGGACGCAAGGGTTTCGGGGTCAAGGCCGACGACCTGATCGATAAGTTGATTGCCGCCACTCGCGCCGAGACCGACGCCCGCCAGACCGGACGCGACGAGGCGGAACGGCAACAGATCGCCGAGCAGATCGCAATCGGCGCCTTGCGCTACTTCATGCTTAAGTACACCCGCAACTCGGTAATCGCTTTCGACTTCAAGGATGCGCTGAGCTTCGAGGGCGAGACCGGGCCGTACATTCAATACGCCGTGGTCCGGGCCAGGAATATCTTCCGCAAGGCGGGGACGACGCCGGAGGCGGTGTTGGCGGAGTTTGCAATGGCAGCCGGGTTTGCGGAGGGAGCGGAGTTAGCGGGGTTGGCGCCGATGAATCTTGCCGGCTATCTCGATGGTTCCGCGGCGGCCGACATATGGTCGTTGTGGTTGCGTGCCGGGCGGCGGACGATGACGCTTGAGCAGTGCATTGCCAGTTCCGAACCGGCCATCCTGGCCCGCCACGCCTTCCAGATGGCGCAGGAGTTCAATAACTTCTACCACAAGCACCACATTCTCAGCGAAGAAGATGCGCAGCGCAGAATCTTCCTGATGGCCACGGCGGCGGTGGCCCTGCGAGAGCTGATCGAGGTGCTGAACTGGCTGGGCATCGAGAGCCCGCAGGCGATGTAAGAGCCAATTCTAGGGAACCTCTGATCAAGTGCGCCATTTATGATCCGACCTTCCCTCAGGGGCTAAAGCCCATTGATTCTTTGAGCTTTATGTACGGGCTAAAGCCCGTACCCTTCAAATCGCCGACTTAATCAGAGTTTCCCTAGCTGCTAGCTTCCAGCTTCTGGCTGATCGCCGGTCAAAAGAACTACAGGATTCGTGGAATTCCGAAAATCGAAAGAAAAGAGCAAGAAACCCCACCCAAGCCGCAAAAACAAATGCGCGGTGTGAGTGGGGGCATCCAATTCACGACTGAAAAAAGCTAGCAGCTAAAAGTTGAAAGCTAGGAACTGTACTTCCGCACCCACTCCAGCACCGAGCGGACGCCGATGCCGCTGGGGCCTTTGGCGATGTAGGGGCGGGAGTCCTCGATCCAAGCCAGTCCGGCGATGTCCAAGTGAATCCAGGGAGTGTCTTCGACGAAGACCTTGAGGAACTCGGCAGCGGTGATGGCGCCACCCCAGCGCCCGCCGGTGTTCTTGATGTCGCCGATCTCGCTTTTGATCATCTCCGCGTACTCTTCGCCCAGGGGTAGCCGCCAGAACTTCTCGCCGGAGACGGCCAGCGCCGCATCGAAGTTGGCCCAGATCTCCTGGTCGTTGCTGAAGGCGCCGGCGTTGTAGTAACCGAGGGCGACGACGCAGGCGCCTGTCAGGGTGGCGGCATCGATCAAGTGCGTGGCTCCGAGCTGGCGGGCATAGGTTAGTCCGTCTGCCAGTACCAAGCGGCCTTCGGCGTCTGTATTGATGATTTCGATGGATTTTCCCGGCTTGTCCGCAGAGAAGGGCATGGCGATCTGCACATCGCCGGGCTTCTGCGCGGTGCCGCTGGGCATGTTTTCGGCGGCGCAGACCACGCAGAGGACACGCACCTGGGGCTTGAGCAGGGCAATGGCGCGCATGGCGCCGATCATCGCTGCGCCGCCGGCCATGTCGTACTTCATCTTCTCCATATTCTCGCCAGGCTTGATGGAGATGCCGCCGGAGTCGAAGGTGATGGCTTTGCCCACCAGGCCCAAGACCGGGCCTTCGGTTACGCCCTCTGGCTCATAGCGCAAAACGATCAGTGCCGGCGGCTCGGCCGAGCCCTGAGAAACGCTCCAGAAAGCGCCCATCTTCAATTCATGCAGCTTCTCAGTGGAGTGAACCTCCCAGCCCAGGCCGACTTGGGCGGCCATCTCCGCGGCACGGCGGCCAAGAATAGTGGGGGTTAGCTTGTTGCCGGGCTCGTTGATCAGCTCGCGGGCAAAATTTTGGCATTCGCCAAGAATGACGCCCTCGGCAAAGGCCGGTTCCACTTCTGTCTTTTCCGCGCGCCCTGCCACAGCCAAGTTGAAGCGTTCAACGCTTTTGTCAGTGCGCTCGCTGCGATAGGTATCGGGGTCGAAGTCGCCAACAAAGGCGCCTTCCATCGCGGCCTTGGAGCTTGCCGCGGCCGGCAATGTTTCCGGGAGTGCCAGCGTCAGCTCGCGAATGCCGCGCGGCTTGACGAAGCGCACGGCTACGCCGGCGGCATTGCGCACCCCGTCCAGCTTGATCTTGGCCTGCTTGCCCAGGCCCACGATGAGCAGGCGCTTGGCGGCCAATCCGGCCGGGGCGTGCAGCAGCAGGGTCTCATTGGCGCTGGCCTTGAACTCGCCGCTGGCCAGAACGGCGGCGGCTGCCGCCTGCACTGCTTCGTCGGAGGTGAGCAGCGCGGGCAGCGGCTTGGCATCGGAGCCTTTCCCGGTTTGGGTGTCGGCAGCCAGAACGGCCAGCAATTCGGTCTCGATTTCGGCAAGAGGCGCAAAAGACAGTTGGGTCTGCATGGGAGACATTATTTCAGATGTAGGGAGCAAGGGAACAGGGATTAGCAAGCTACCGTCCCATGCGGTGTTTGTTGGCATTGATGGCAGTGCGGGCCTCGCGGTCGGCCTCGCGGCGCTTTTCGGTCTCGCGCTTGTCCCAGTCCTGCTTGCCCTTGGCCACGGCCAACTCGCACTTCACCCGCCCGTTGCGGAAATAGAGCCGGACGGGGATGAGCGTGTTGCCCTTGATCTGCGTCTTCTGAATGAGCTTGCGAATCTCTTCGCGGTGCAGCAGAAGTTTGCGGGTGCGGGTTTCGTCGTGGTTGGCGATATTGCCATGGGAGTAGTGACCGATATGGACGTTGAGCAGAAACGCTTCGCCATCCTTAATGAGGCCGTAGGAGTCCTTGAGGTTGGCCTGGCCCTCGCGGATGGACTTGACTTCGGTGCCGCGCAGGCTGACGCCGGCCTCGAATTTCTCCATGAGGAAGTAGTTGTGGCTGGCGGAGCGGTTGTGGGCGGCGTCCCGTTCACCGCTGGCCACAGGGTCGCGCGGCCGTGCCGGTTTTTGCGCCGTGGCCTTGGTACTTGGGACGATTACGTGGCTGCTTTGGCGAGCCATGGAGAAGTATCCTCGAATCTTCATCGTAGCATTGACGCGGCTTTCCGTCGCAGAGGGCAGGGGCTTTGCTAAAATGAGGCATAGTTGGCTGGTAGAGATCGCCAATAGAGATAGCGTCAGTAGTTGCGTCGGGGGCGGCCGAGGCTGCTCGCAGGGGCAGGCAGCGGAATGCACGCTGGCACAGACGCCTGGGAGTTCGATGAAAAGCAGTGCCGTTGCTCCGGCTGCCTCCGGCAGCGCCCCGCGATTCTTGATATCGCGCACCGCTGGCTGGATGGCGCTTGTCGCCGTTTTGGCCGTTTTGGGCCTGTCGAGCCTTTCGTTGTATGCGGAGTCGGCTGCTTCCCTGTTCAAGCGGGGGGCGAGCGCCGAAGCGCGCGACGACTACGATACCGCCTTCAACTACTATCGCAAGGCCTACGCGGCAGCGCCCAAGGACTTGCGATACAAGGCGGCTTTTTACCGCATTCGCATCACCGCTTCTGCCGAACACGTCACCAAGGGCCGCAAACTGGAGCTGGCGGGCGACGATCAGGGCGCTCTGGTGGAACTGCTGCGTGCCGCCGAGATCGATACGGGCAACGAAGCCGCTCAGCAGGAGGTCGCCAAGATCCGGCAAAAGCAGGGTGCTGCCCCGGCGCTGACCGAGACCAGCCTGCCGGCCGATGCCGCCAAGCAGGAAGAGATCGACTCCATGGGAGCGCCGCCGGAGTTGAAGCCGCTCAGCAACGAGCCCTTGACGCTGCATATGAGCGAAGACGCCAAGGTGGTCTACCAAGCGGTGGGCAAGGCGGCGGGCGTCAACGTGCTCTTCGACCCCGACTTCGCCTCCAAGCGCGTGCAGGTGGATCTGAACAGCGTGTCGCTGCTGGATGCGCTACGCATTGTGGGTACTGTTTCCAACACTTTCTGGCGGCCGGTCACCGCCAACACCCTGTTTGTGGCGCAGAACACCCGCGCCAAGCGTACCGAACTGGACGAGCAGGCGGTGCAGACCTTCTATCTGACCAATGCCTGGCAGGCCAATGACCTGACCGACGTGAATACGGTGGTGCGCAGCGTGCTGCCCAACGTCAAGGCCTACCCGGTTCCCAGCCAGAATGCCATCGTGATCCGCGGTACGCCCGACGAACTGCTGCTGGCGCAGAAGCTGATTAACGATCTGGACAAGGCGCGTCCCGAGGTGGTGGTCGACATCGCAGTGCTGGAGGTGAGCAAGAACTGGGAGCGGAATATCGGTCTCTCCTGGCCCAGCAGCGCTAGTGTGGCGCTGAACAGCAGTACGTCGTCGTCGGCATCCACTACCAGTACCACCAGCACCACCAGCACGACATCCACTTCAGTCCCGACGATTTACGATCTGGCCCATTTGAAGGCTTCGGACTTTGCCGTGACCATCGGTTCGGCGGCGGCCAACATGCTGCTGACCGATTCCAATACCAAGATCCTGCAGAATCCACGCATTCGCTGCACCGATCAGCAGAAGGCGACGATGAAGATCGGCGAGCGCATCCCGATCGCCACCGGATCGTACTCGACGGGCGGCGCGGTCTCCACAGCGTTGACCAGTTCGTTGGTCAACACCCAGTTCCAGTACATCGACGTGGGCGTGAATATCGAGATGACGCCCACCGTGCACTTCGACCACGATGTGACGCTGAAGATGAAGCTCGAGGTCAGCTCGGAGAACGGCTCCAGCACTATCGAGGGCGTCACCGAGCCAATCATCGCCCAGAAGACCAGCGAGCAGACCATCCGTCTGCGCGAGGGCGAGGCCAGCGTACTCAGCGGCATTCTCAACCGTCAGGATCAAGTCAGTTGGAGCGGCGTACCAGGCTTGAGTTCGATTCCAGGAATCAAATACCTCTTCGGCTCCAAGGACCACACCGTTACCGAAGACGAGATCGTCTTTCTGCTGATTCCGCACGTGGTGCGTTCGCACGATCTGGATGCGGGAAACATGCGCACCATCGATCTAGGCGTGGGCCAGCAGACGGTTGATCTGCGTCACGTTCCCGTCGAAGCGCCGGTCGCGAATCCGGCACCGAGCCCCGATGCGACTCCGGTCAAGCCTGTGGTGCCGGCACGGCCTGCGCATTCCGCTTTGGGAACGGTTCCCGGCCATAGCGCCGAGAATGCTGCTCCAGCGGCTCTGGCGCAACTGCGGGCGGCCGCCGATGCCAACGACGCCATGCCCAAGGTTGTACCTCCTCCTGCTCCTGCGCAAGTGGCAGTTCCGGTTCAACCCCCGGCTGCGGCCCCTGTGGTACAGCCCACCCCCCCCCCTGCTGCAGGCGCAACTGCGCCGGCGGCAGAAGAGGGATTGAGCCTGGCGCTGACGCAGTTGAACGCTCCGGTCGCCATGGGCGCTACTTTCCAAGTGCCGATTACGTTGAGCGGCGGCAAGGATATTGTCGCGGTTCCCATGCAGATCGCCTACGACGCCAACAAACTCTCTCTGATCAACGTGGATAGCGGTGAATTTCTGGGCCGCGACGGGCAGGCCATTGCCTTGGTTCACCGGGACGACGGTCCAGGCACCATTACCCTGAATGCGGCGCGTCCGCCGGGGGCGACGGGCATCAATGGCGGTGGCGTGGTCTGTGTGCTGGTCTTCAAGCCCAAGGGAACGGGAATCACGTCTATCGCCATCACCCGCCCCACGGCGCTGAACAGCGCCCAGCAGTCCCTTATTTCCAAGGGCAACAAGATCGACGTGGAAGTGAAGAAGTAGTCTGCGGGGCGTAGCGCAATCGGCAGGCGCCTAAAGAGCGGAAGCGAGAGGTCTGGGGAGCGATGCAAAGGAAACGTTCAATCCGGATGCGCCGCGGGGAACGCGGGCTGACGCTGGTGGAGCTGATCGTGACCATTACGATCCTCTCCATTCTGGCCGGAGCGGCGCTGCCCATTGCACGCTTCAAGGTCAAGAGGGAAAAGGAGCGTGAACTCCGCCGCGATCTGTGGGAGATGCGCGACGCCATCGACCACTACAAGGACGCTGCCGATAAGGGCGCCTTTCAGACTAAGCTGGACAGCCAGAACTATCCGCCCGACCTGGAGACGCTGGTCAAGGGCGTAGACGTGCAGAGCAAGAAGGTGCGCTTTCTGCGCCGCATTCCGGTGGATCCGATGACTGGTACGGCGGAGTGGGGGATGCGCTCCATGCAGGACGATCCGACATCGGACTCCTATGGCGGGCAGAGCGTCTTCGACGTCTATTCCAAATCCACCGGAACCGCCCTGGACGGCACCAAGTATTCGGAGTGGTAGGCCGGCAGTGCAACCAGTGCCGCGCAAAGAGGATGCAGTGAGCAAAAAGATTAAACAAGACGCCGGATTCACGCTGGTAGAACTGATGATCGTCATGGCCATCATCGGAGTGCTGGCGGTGGTGGCGATTCCCAAGTTCGAAGCATCGCTCAAGTTGGCCCGCGAGTCGGTGCTCAAGGAAGACCTGCACGTGATGCGCGCGGCCATCGACTCCTACACCATGGACAAGCAGAAGGCCCCCCAGTCGCTGGACGATCTGGTGCAGGAAGGCTACCTGAAGGTCATTCCCGAAGACCCCATGACCCACACCAAAGATACCTGGATTACCGACTCCAGCGACGCCATGCATTCGCTCGATCAGACCGAGTCGGGTATAGACGACGTGCATTCCGGCTCCCAAGAGGCCGGTCAGGACGGCCAAGCCTACTCCACCTGGTAGGCGTGCGGACAGCCTTTGCCTCCCCGTCATTACTCGAAGTTAGTGTACCGTTTCAAAAAACTCGTTTCAAGAAATGTACTGTCATACTGAGCGGAGTGGGGCGCATTCTTAGCGTCCAACAAAGACGAAGGATCTGCGTTTTGTGCCAAGATCGACAATAAAAATCCGATTCAAGACACTAGAAGGTTCTATTCACCCGACTGCGCCAGCGCATCGATCTTCGCCCACAACGCCGTGACGCCGTAGCTGGTTTTGGCCGAGATGGGGAGAATGTCGTCCAGCTCCAGGCCTTTTTTCAGTGCTGTCATGTTGCGGGTGCGTTCGTTGCCGCTGAGCCGGTCGACCTTAGTGGCAACCACGGCGAAGTCGCGCCGCTGGGAGCGCAGGTAGTCGATCAATTGCCGGTCGCCGGGCTGGGCGGGGATGTTCGAGTCCACCAGGCAGATGCACAGCCCCAGCGTCTCCCGCTCGGCCAGATAGGGATTGATGAAGGACGGCCACTCGGCGGAGATGGAGCGGGAGATCTTGGCGTAGCCGTAGCCGGGCAGGTCGGCAAAGAGAAGCTGCGGGCGTTGGCTAGGGTCCAGCAGCGAGAAAAAATTGATGGCCCGGGTGCGGCCGGGGGTCTGCGAGACCTTGGCCGCCTTTTCCCCTACCAAGGCGTTGAGGAGGCTAGACTTGCCAACGTTGGAGCGGCCCAGAAAGGCAATCTCCGGCACGCCGGGAACGGGAAACTGTTCCGCGGCCATGGCCGAAAGCAGAAATTTTGTCGTATAGCGCATGAAGTCCAAGGATACAGGAGTGAGGCACCCGTCTGAGCTCAGTCCTACTGTCTCGACACCTTCCCGGTCACGACTTCCGGCGGGGGAACGGCGGCCAGCACCCCGGCGCCTTCGATATAGGGCGCGGGCAGGGGGCTTTCCAGGGCCAGGGGCAGCACCTCGTCCATCTGATCGACGAAGTGCAGCTTCATGGTGTTCTTGATGTTGTCGGGTAGCTCGGAGATGTCCTTCTCATTGGCGCGGGGCAGGATGATCTCGAAGATGCCGGCGCGCAACGCTGCCAGGAGTTTCTCCTTCAACCCGCCAATCGGAAGCACCTTGCCGCGCAGGGTGATCTCACCGGTCATGGCGATGTCGCGGCGCACCGGGATTTTGGCCAGGGCTGAGGCCATGGCGGTGGCCATGGTGATGCCGGCCGAGGGGCCGTCCTTGGGAATGGCGCCTTCGGGTACGTGCAAATGAAGGTCCACGTTGCGATAGAACTCACGGCTCAAGCCCAGCACGTGGGCCTTGCCGCGGATGTAGCTGAGAGCGGCCTGCGCCGACTCCTGCATCACGTCGCCCAGTTGGCCAGTGATGGTCAGTTTGCCCTTGCCGTCGAGCACCTGCACCTCGGTGGTAAGGATGCTGCCGCCCACCTCGGTCCAGGCCAGGCCGGTGACCAGGCCCACCTCGCTCTTCTCGTGGACCTCGGAGTCGCGGTATTTGGCCACGCCCAGGAACTCGGCTACGTTGGCAGCGGTGAGCACTTCCTTGTGCTTGACGCCGTTCTTGACCACCCGGCGGGCCACCTTGCGGCAGAGGTTGCCGATCTCCCGCTCCAGGTTGCGGACGCCGGCCTCGCGGGTGTAGTAGCGGATGATTTCCAGCAGGGCATCGTCCTTGAAGATGATGTTCTTCTCGCTCAGCCCGGTCTGCTCGCGCTGCTTCTTGACCAGGTACTGGCGGGCGATCTCCAGCTTCTCGGCTTCGGTGTAGCCTTGCAGGCGCAGAATCTCCATACGATCCTGCAGGGCCGCTGGGATGGTGTGCATGACGTTGGCGGTGGCCACGAAGAGCACCTGGGAAAGATCGTAATCCACGTCCAGATAGTGATCTTGGAAGGTGGTGTTCTGTTCCGGGTCGAGCACTTCCAACAGAGCGGATGCAGGATCGCCGCGGAAATCCGAAGCCATCTTGTCGACTTCATCGAGCAGGAAGACCGGATTTTTGGTGCCGGCGCGCTTCATGTGCTGGATGATCTGGCCGGGCATGGCACCAATGTAGGTGCGGCGATGGCCACGAATCTCGGCTTCGTCGCGCACGCCGCCCAGCGAGAGGCGCACGAATTTACGCCCGGTAGCCTTGGCAATGGACATGCCCAACGAAGTCTTGCCCACTCCCGGAGGCCCGGCAAAGCAGAGGATCGAACCCTTGGGGTTTTTGACCAACTGGCGCACGGCTAGAAATTCGAGAATGCGGTCCTTGATCTTCTCCAGGCCGTAGTGGTCCTCGTTGAGCACCTTTTCGGCGAATTCGATGGAGCGGGTTTCCTTGGACTTTTTCTTCCACGGCACGGCCAGCAGCCAGTCGATGTAATTGCGACTGACGGTGGATTCGGCCGACATGGGGGGCATGGCTTCGAGCTTTTTCAGCTCCTGGATGGCCTTGTCCAAAACTTCCTTGGGCATGCCGGCAGCTTCGATCTTCTTGCGCAGTTCGTCGAACTCGCTTTTTTCGCCGCGGCCCAATTCCTTCTGAATGGCCTTGATCTTCTCGTTGAGGTAATACTCTTTTTGTGCCCTCTCCATCTGTCGCTTGACGCGGGACTGGATGTTGCGGTCCAGGTCCAGTTTCTCGATCTCCACATCCAGCACATCGGCGATGCGCGCCAGCCGGGCCGCGGGGTCGAAGATGGCGAGCAACTCCTGCTTCTCTTCGATGCCCAGCTGCAGATTGGCGGCGATAGTATCTGAGAGCTTGCTGGGTTCGTCCATGCGCACGGTGGCGATAATGGTCTCGTAGTTGAGCGACTGCTGCAGCTTGACGTATTGCTCGAATAGGCCGGTGACACGCTGCATCAACTGCTCGACCGCCGGCGTCATCTCGAAGTGCGTCTTGGGAATGCGGATGGTGGCCACGAAGAAGCCGTCGGCGGAGTTGATCTCGACCCACTTGGCGCGTTCCACGCCCTCCACCAGCACTTTGATGTTGCCGTCTGGCATCTTGACGCTCTGCACGATGGTGCATATGGCGCCGACCTGGAAGATCTCCTTGGGCCTGGGCTCGTCGACGGAGGCGTCGTGCTGGGTGGCGAGAAAGATCTTGCGGTCGCCAGATAGCGCCTCTTCCAGGGCGCGCACACTGGACTCGCGGCCCACCACGAAGGGGGTCATCATGTAGGGAAAGATCACCATGTCCCGAATGGGCATCATGGGCAGCTTGCGCGGTTCGGATTTTGCGGACGATGCACTCATTGGGGCCACCATTACCATTGGATGCGCGGCAACCGCTAAGGTTGCGGTTCTGCGCCTCCTCTTGGGATTGTAACGCGGGCAGAAGTGGGAAACTGCGCAGAGTACATGGGGCGGCTCTCAGAAAGCATACAAAAGGCATAAGAAGGAAATGATGCTACCAAGTCCACCTGGCCTGCATGGCAAGCGGCATTTAATCGATGGGGGAGTCCGTGTAGTCCTGGGCAATTTTCTGGAATTGATCGGCGATGGAGAACATGACGCTCAGAATGGTGGGATCGAAGTGATGGCCGGCTTCAGCGGCCATCGCGGCGAGCGCCTGATCATGGCTTTCCGCTTCTTTGTACACCCGGCGGGAGATGAGCGCATCGTAGACATCGGCCAAGGCCATCAGGCGGGCGCTGAGGGGGATCGCATCTCCCGCCAGGCCGCGTGGGTAGCCGGTTCCATTCCAACGCTCATGATGGCAGTAGGCGATGTCAGCTGCACAGGTCAGGAAGGCGTCGTCTCCATCGCTCAACTCGCGCGCAGTGGCCAGAATGGTGTCGCGGCCGATGACACAGTGCTGTTTCATGATCTCCCACTCCTCGGGAGTGAGCTTTCCGGGCTTGAGCAGAATCCTGTCTGGAATGGCGACCTTGCCGATATCGTGCAGTGGAGCTGCGTTGGTAAAGAGCAGAAGGGTGTTGCTATCGATTTGATCCTGATAGCTGGGGTGATGGCAAAGGGCCTCGCTCAGTATGCGCACATAGTGCCGGGTGCGTTGAATGTGGCTTCCGGTCTCGTGGTGGCGCGCCTGGGTGAGAGAGCTGAAGGCGGTGATGGTGGCCGCCTGGGCGGCCTGCAGTTGGGTATTGCGGTGAATCAGCTCCGCGGTGCGTTCTGCGACCTGGGCTTCCAATTGCCGCTGATAGTTCTCGACGATGCCGCGGTGGCGGCGCTCATCGAGAATCAGCACCAGCATGAAGAGGAAGTTGCGCAGGTGGCCATCGTATGGAACAAAGCTGCCCTTATCCCCGGGGTGGAAGAGCAACTCGCCATAGCGGCCCGTGTTGGAAGTCAAGGAGTAGCGCCAAGGGGTATCGGCATTTTCTAGCGTTTCGCCGCGAAACTCCACACGGCCGAAGATCTCGATGTCGGAGAGCCCCTGGAGCACAAAGGGAAGGATGGAAGAATCGGGCAGAGAGGCGATCACGCTCTGCATGAGCAGCAGCCTGCCCAGCACCTGGGCCTCGATCTTCGGGGAATCCACCACTACTGCCTCATTGAATCAAGAATTGTTTGAGATATTCTTCCGGAGGAATGAAGTAGGGGTTATGCACGACGACGCCGCGAATCACCATCAGCGGATGCACGCGGAGCACCTGCATAATGGTCGCGCCGTCAAAGACATTGGCATTGTACTGACAGACGGCGGTTACCGGATACTCCCGCATGAGCAGACTTACGCGGGACTCGTACTCCATCAACCGGTTGCCGCCGTGCAAGCTCAGAACCTCGGGAATCATCTCCCCGATGACTCGGGCAGCCGTAAACCCCTCGCTGACGGAATCGACATAAAACTGGCGTAAGAGGCCGAGCATGTGTTCCGGCTCAAAGCGGCCATTCTGGAGATAGGCTTCGCTGGTTCCCGCTTTGGTGAGCGCCTTGCTAGCGATAAGCTGCGCCAAGGAAAGGCCATGCGCTTGAAAATGCTTGGCCAGGGAGGCATCGTCAGTTTTGTTGGAAAAACAAGCTGCTTTTTCTCCGTTGTTGAGGCCGCTCTCCAGGAAGCCGAGCAGGGAGGCTTGCCGCTCCTCGTCGTCGGAATAGATTTGGCAGATGTGCGAACCAGCGGGAAAAAGCTGATCTGTAAATCCTAGCGGACGCAAGTTCGGTTGGCTCGACATATCCATCTCCTGTGGGGAAAGAACGTGCGGCGCGCGACTTCAGAGTACAACCTCGAACGAGAAAGGGGAAGGATGACCGGCAAACTAAAGTGCCCACCATCATGAAATAGGAGTGAGAGGCGCCTTATCGCGCGAGCCTTGAACTGTGGGCGAAGCCTCCGATGCCTCGTACTCACGGGGCGCAGCGGTAGAGTAGCGGCGCACATTGATGCTCAGGGTGCTGAGGAAAAAGCTGAAGAGCATGGTCTCGATGCCTAGGGCGATGGCCAAGCCGCTGGGAATGGAGATGCGGGCGATGTGCTCGATCTGCAGCGCGCCGAAGCCGGCGTTGCGCCACTCAAGAAGCGCGTAGGCGGTGGAAGCCAGTCCGCCCAGGGAGAGCAGCAGGCCGGCGATCAGGCCCCGCTCCAGGGTGATGTGCCGGTAGATGTTGCGGTAGCCACGGCTGGCGGGATAGAGATGCTCCTGCACCGCGTAGACGCGGGAGAGCACGGCAAAGAGTCCCGACTGAAAGCCGGTGGCGATCATGAAAGCGGCATAGATCAGGGTGTCCAGGCCCAGTTCGACATGCAGCAACTGGATGCTGCTGCGCATGAGCAGCAGCGAGAGCGTCAGGCCCAGCAGCATGAGCAGTGCTCCAGGATAGAGAAAGAGCCAGCCGGGGCTGAACAGCAGCATGAAGCGCAGATGCCGCCAGCCGTCGCGATAGGGGCGCAGATGGGGCGGGCGGGAGCGGCCGTCGCGGCTGAGGGTGGTGGGGACTTCGGCGATCTTCATATGGTTGAGGGTGGCCTTGATGACCATCTCCGAGGCGAACTCCATGCCGGTGGTGCGAAGGTCCATGCGCAGGAAGGCGTCTTTGGAAAAGCCGCGCAATCCGCAGTGGAAGTCGCGGGCTGGGCAGTGGAAGAGCACTCTGCCGATGGCAGAAAGGATGGGGTTGCCGATGTAGCGGTTCTTCCAGGGCATGGCGCCAGGCTGAATGCCGCCCAGGAAGCGATTGCCCATGACCAGATCGAACCCCTGGCGCAGTTTCTCGACAAAGGCATCGAGGTTAGAGAAGTCGTAGCTGTCGTCGGAGTCGCCCATGATGACGAAGGCGCCGCGGGCGGCCAGGGTGGCGCCGTAGAGCGCCGCTCCGTAGCCGCGCAGAGGAATATCCACAATGCGTGCGCCGCAGCGTTGGGCGATCTGCTGCGAGCCGTCGCTCGATCCGTTGTCGCCGATCACCACTTCGCCGGCGATACCAGAACGTTCCAGGTAATCGACCGCCTTGCGGATGCAACGCTCCAATGTTTCCGCCTCGTTCAGGCAGGGCATGATGATGCTCAACTCTAAGGGCGTGGCTCCGCTTTCTGTGCGATTCATCTTTTTGTCCATGAAAAGGCCGGCTGACAGCCGATTTAGGTGCACATCCACTTTATCTTACGATTACGCGATCTGGCCGTGCAGGGACGCGGAACCACGACACGACTGCAAAGGGGAAGCGCTTGTGCAGACAGAAGAAGCCCCGGACAGAATGAAACTGGCCGGGGCTTGCTGAGCATGCGATCGAATGCGGACGAATTAGCCGGCCTTTTCGAGCAGGCAGAGCGAAAGATCACGGCGCTCGACCATATCTTTGGTAATTTCCAGGTCGCGGACGCGCTTGTTGTTGGGCAGGTTGTACATCAGGTCGAGCATCAGCTCTTCAAGAATCATGCGCAGACCGCGTGCACCCACCTTGCGGGCCAAGGCCTCGCGAGCCACGGCGGCGATGGCGTCGGGGGTAAGGTGCAAACGCACATTTTCAAACTCGAAGAGCCTCTGATACTGCTTGAGGATGGCGTTCTTGGGCTTGGTTAGGATCTCGATCAGCGCCTCTTCGTCCAACTCGTCGAGAATGCCCATTACCGGCAGGCGGCCGACGAACTCGGGGATCAAGCCGTACTTGATCAGATCCTGGGGTTCGGTGCGGCGCAGCAGTTCGGTATCGCGATGCGAACGCGTGGTTGCCGCATCGGCATCGGCGTCGACGGACTTGAATCCCAATGCCTTCTTGCCCACGCGCCGGCCCACCACACGCTCCAGACCCACAAAGGCGCCGCCGCAGATGAAGAGGATGTTGGTGGTATCGACGGCGGTGAACTCCTGGTGGGGATGCTTGCGGCCCCCTTGCGGGGGTACGTTGGCCACAGTGCCTTCGAGAATCTTCAAGAGCGCCTGCTGCACGCCCTCGCCGCTCACATCGCGGGTAATAGAAGGATTTTCATCCTTGCGGCCGATTTTGTCGATTTCGTCTATGTAGATGATGCCCTGTTGCGCCTTGTTCACGTCGCCGTCTGCGGCCTGGAGGAGCTTGAGGATGATGTTTTCGACATCCTCGCCCACATAGCCGGCCTCGGTGAGAGTGGTGGCGTCGACGATGGCGAAGGGCACATCGAGCATCTTGGCCAGGGTATGAGCCAAGAGCGTCTTGCCCGAGCCAGTGGGGCCGATCAGCAGGATATTGCTTTTGCTCAGCTCCACTTCGTTGTTGCGCACGCGGTTCATCTGGATGCGCTTGTAGTGGTTGTAAACAGCCACTGCCAGCTTCTTTTTGGTCTGATCCTGACCAATGACGAAATCGTCGAGGAAGCTTTTCACCTCTTGCGGCTTGGGCAGGTGGCCAGCGACCGCGCCGGGGGCCGCGGCATCGCCGCGATCGTCTTCGAGGATGGAGTTGCACACCGCTACGCACTCGTCGCAGATGTAGGCGCGGGGGTAGTCGCTGGGCGACGAGATCAACTTGGCCACCGCATCCTGCGATTTGTGGCAGAACGAGCAGCGTAATACTTCTTCTGGTCCCGTGCGCGGTTTCATCAGACGACTCCCTCTGGGCGATCTATTCTGGTTTTGGTAGCCCGCCGCAAGCAATGCGGGGATAGCAAGGTGAGCGGTGTTTGCGAAGGGCCAGGGCTAGCTCCGCCAGCGCCGCTGATTCTGCGCGAAGAATTACGTTCTCGGCCGGTCGATGATTTCGTCAACGATGCCGTATTCCTTGGCCTGGGCAGCGTTCATGATAAAATCGCGCTCCACATCGCGTTCGATGCGATCCAGGGGCTGTCCGGTGTGCTTGGCCATAAGATTGTTGGTGATTTCGCGAATGCGCAGGATTTCGCGGGCATGAATGTCGATGTCCGTGGCTTGACCGCTTAGTCCACCCATGGACGGCTGATGGATGAGAATGCGAGAGTTGGGGAGGGCAAAGCGTTTGCCCTTGGTGCCGGCCAGCAACAAAAACGCGCCCATGCTGGCCGCCTGACCGATGCAATATGTGACCACGTTGTTCTTGATGAACTGCATGGTGTCGTAGATGGCCAGACCGGCGGTGATGGAGCCGCCCGGCGAGTTGATGTAGAGCTGAACATCCTTTTCCGGGTCTTCGCCGCTGAGGAAGAGCATCTGCGCCACGATCAGGTTGGCCACCTGGTCGTCGATGGGCGTGCCCAGAAAGATAATGTTGTCACGCAACAGACGGCTGTAGATGTCGTAGGCGCGTTCGCCCCGGCTCGTCTGTTCAACCACCATGGGAACCAATGCCATGCGTCTTCCTTCTCGTGCTTCCGTTGGAGATGCTCAAGACCCGTTGCTAGTTGCCGCGCGGTTGGGAAACATAGGCCGCGCGGCGTGGTTTACTGCCCATCTTACGCCGGTAAGCGTTCGTAGAGCGCATGCGCCGTCTTCTCGCGTCGCATTTGCTCGCGAATTTTCATCAGGCCGCCATCTTCCGCCAGACGCGCGCGCAGGGTCTCTTCCGGCTCGCGGGCCTGTATAGCTGCCAGTTGCACTTCGCGGTCCAATTCCTCGTCGCTGATGGTGATGGATTCTTCATTCGCAATTCGGTCCAGCAGAATGTTGGTCTTGGCCTCGGTCAGGGCACCGTCGCGCTGGGCGGCGCGGAGGCGGGCAAAGTCCAGCTTGCGCATCTGCTCGGCGCTCATGCCCTGGGCCGCCAGGGCGCGCAAGCCACGGTCGAGGCGTTCGTCGATCTGCTGTTGCACCAGCGACTCGGGCACCGCAAAGCTGAAGCGCTCACTCATGGCGGCAAAGAGGCGATCTTTGGTCTCGCCTTCCACGCTGCGCGTCTTGCGCACGGTGAGGTGCTCGCGAATGCGGTTTTGCAGGTCAGCCAAGCTCTCGTAGGCGCCTAGTTCCTGGGCAAACTCGTCGTTCAGCTCGGGTACGGTGCGCTTCTTAATAGCCTTGACCTCGACCTCGTAGGCCACGGTCTTGCCAGCCAGCTTGGGTTCGGCATAATCGGCCGGATAGACTACTTCGGCCTTCAACTCCTGTCCCACTTTGGCTCCGCGCAGAATGGCAGTGAAAGCCTCGACGGTATCCTTGCCGCCAATCTCGACCAGGGCGCTCTCTCCGGCAACCTGGGCGGCGTCGGCTTCGCCTTCGATTACTCCACGGTAGGCGATCTCGGCCCAGTCGCCATCCACCAGCGGGCGGTCTTCTTCGACCGGTTCGATGGTAGCGCGGGACTCGGTCAGATGCGCCAACTCCTGCTGGAACTCTTCTTCGGCGATCTCGATGGCGGGTTTGTCAACGATCACATCCTTATAGCCCTCGATGGAGAACTCGGGGATGAACTCGAAGACCGCCTTGACGTGCAGCGGGGCGCCGTCTTCAATGGTCAATTCGGTCACATTGGGCTGGCCTACCGGCTTGACGCCCAGGTCCAGGACCGCTTGATTGAAGCGCTCGGGCAGCAAGCCGTCAATGACGTCCTTGCGGATCTCGTTGACAAACTTGCGCTTGACCACTGACTCCGGCACCTTGCCGGGACGGAAGCCAGGAATCTTGGCGTACTTGCGGTAGTTGGCGGTAACGGTGCGATAGGCCTTGGCTACCTCTTCGGCGGGCACGTCCAGAACCAGCTCGCGGGTGCAGTCGGGATTGAGGACAGGGCCGTGGGCGTGATCGTGACCTTCGTGGCTGTGGTCATGGCCTTCATGGTCGTGGCCTTCATGCTCATGGGAATGCACGGTCTCGACCGGCTCAGCTTGCGGGGTGTTTTCCAGGGATTCGTTCGAACTCAAGGTTTTGCCTTCCAGGCGCGGAATGCGCCACATACTCTCCCTGGGGCTGCATCGAACCGCCTCCAAGGTCAACGGCATTGCCGGGCCAGCGTTGCGGGCACAGAAAAAGCCCTCCCGACCGGGGATATGCCTCATCTCATGGTAAGAGGGTTTGCGAACAGGGTCAAACCGGGCGGTCTGTGGACAAGCGGGTACGAATCGGGGAAGACACGTATCTGTGCAGAGTCCCTGGCGGCAGTCGGCGCCGGGCGTTACATCTCGGAGGCTTGCGGCTGGCGGACGTAGGGCAAAAAGCGGGGAGAAGCAGCGCCGCAGGCAGCGAAATGCTCGCGGGCTTCGCTCAGACTCAGATCCCCATTGACGGTCAGGTGGACTTCGGCGGCGTCGGCGTCTTCCTGGCCATCGTCTTCCCACCAGCAGACCGGGCAGAGACCCAGAGCCGCCGGCGCGTCCAGGGTTCTGTATCCACAACAGGGACAGCGAAATTGAGGCAACGGAAATCCTCCTCCTAGATGGACGAAATTTCCAGCGCGGGGATTACCAGAGCGTAGTTTTCAGCCGCCAGCTTTCCGCTTCCTCTGATGATTTTCGCCGCGCCTTCTCTCCCTTTGGCGGTGTGCGAGAGACGTAACCTAACGCGGAGATTGCAGGCAGAAGGCATGGGGAGCAAACATAGATCCGAAAAGGCGGGCAGAGGCGCCCGGGCTGACAAAAGAGGCCGGAGCGCGCCCCGGCCTCTTTTGTGTATATCGAGAATGTTTACGGCACGAAGACTTCGAGGCGCACGTGCCAATCGGCGCTCTTGCCGGGAGCCAGGGAGATGAGGCCGGTGTCCAGTGCGCCCCACTGCTTGCCCAGGGGGTCGTTGAGGATGGTCTGGTGCTCGATGGCCACAAACTGCTTGGTAGGGGGAGCGTAGACCTGAATGGCCTTGATGTTGTGAGAGAGGCCATGGATGGCCACGCCATAGTGAGCCGCCGGATCGACCACCTTGACCGTGACCATGCCGTCGACATCCTTGACGCCACCGAAGTTGTCGTCCATAAAGAGGTCGCCCAGCGCCTTGCCGTCGGTGCCGCTGAAATCGTATTTCGTGCCGGCGGTGGGGTTCAGCTTACCGGTGGGGAAGACGTTGTCATAGTTGTCCACCTCGGCCACCGTGGTCGCCGGGATAGTGATGCGCGCCTGCTTGCGGTCGCCGGAGGGCAAATTGAAGTAGGGGTGCCAGGCGAAAGCGACCGGCTCCGTCTCGTTGCCTACGTTGGTGGCGGTCATCTTCACGTCTACCGCGTCGGCCATCAGAGTGATGGTGATCTTGAGGTCGGTCTTGGAGAGCCAATGGCCTGCAAAGTCGCCGCCGTGAATGATACCGACGACCTGCTGGCCGCCGGGGACCTCTTTCACCTCGACCGAATCGACGGCGCGTTTGAGGATCAGGCCATGCATGGAGTTGACCTCCGCACCGGGATTCTCACCATGCCAACTGGCAGGCAGATGGAGCGGGTGGCCCTGCCAGGCGGTCTCGATGGTCTTGCCGTCGGCCGAGAGCTTGCCCCTCATGCGGTTGGGATATGGAAAGAGAAAGGCCGCACCCAGGCGGAAGAGTTGGTTACCGTATTGGTCGTCGTCGACTTCCAGCAGCTTTTTAGCGCCAGGCAGGTCGCGCGAGGCCAGCACATCGACGCTGCCCTTGCCGGGGAAGTTGGCCGTGATCTGCTGGATGAGCAGGGCGCGACCGGGGACCAAAGTGATCGAGGTGAACTCCGGCTGGGTGGTACTGAGGGGCTTGCGGCTGAGGGTGATGAGCTTCTGGCCGCCAATTTCCGTTACGGCTTGGGCTTGGCCGGCGGGGGCCAGCCAGGCCGCCAGTGGCAGGGCAAAGGTCAGCAGGGAAAATGCGCACACGTGAGTCTTCATCTCCATCCATTTCTGGAAACATCGAGGGATTTTCCAGAAAGGCTCGATTAGGGCGGATTTCGCAGCCCAGGTAAGCGTATTCCGGAAGCAGGGAAATTCTACGCCAATCGGCCTCGTGCCGGCTTGGCCGCACCCGCCGAGAGCAAGTAAAGACAGTGCGAAGGGTCGTCTGCTTCCCGCCGCCCATCTTTTCTGGCGCCGAACAATCAGCTGCTAGTAGGGGTCTCTCGGCGCGACTCGATCTTCTCTGTTTTGCTCGTCGGTCCTTCAAGAGTGTCGAAATTCCCCTTTTACGACTGGAATAAGGTGCAAGGAAGGAATGCGGATTTCATTATCCTCCGTCCAGACTAACAAGCTTGAATTCGGCGGACTTTCTCGGTGCGATGGTTGCGAACGCAGGGTGAACGCAAACCATGAGCGCAATGGTAAAAGGCCGCTACTACCAGTATTCAACCGCGACAATGTGCGCAGGGCCAGGATGGCCATCGATGACCTGGATTTGCAACACCGCCTCGAGGTTGACGTTCTTGGGATTTCGCGGCGAGCGGGCAAAGAGCGTCTTGAGAAAGCCAGGGTTCGACACGAGTTCCCCTGCCGCTTCGGTTCCTTCTCTGGAGAGCCCTGCCACCAGCACTACCGGCTGATCGAGGGTCGAGTCGCTATATCGGGCGACGATGGCAAAATCTTCAACTTGCGAGGCGGGCGCCTGTTTGAGCGATACAGACCAGTTCCGGGTGGAGGGGTTTTTGCGATCCGCGATGTACATGGCCTCAGAATTCATGGCGAATCCATAGCGCAGCGACTGCGTCAGGCGCATCGTCCAAGCATTGTCCAGAGCCCCCACCAGCAACACTGGCCCTTCGTGCAATTCCGGGAAACTCGTTTGCGACGCCAGTTCCAGGCGAAAGACCTTATGTCGACTCTCCAGGATGCCACCCATGTGGATCAGGGCAGCCACGTTTGCCGTTCCCAGGCGTCCTGAATGGCTGAGATCGTCCAGCACTGTGGATGGAGTCGGCGCATTTTGATGCGCAGCGTTCACTGCATCCGGCGATCCGACGCACAGAGTGACCCGGGAGGGGGAATTGAGAACCGGGGCCCAGAACTGCTCGATGGGGGAAGGTCGGGAATAGAGCCAAACTCCCAGAGCGATGGCCGCCACGCTTGTGAGCGCTACCAAAACCGGAGTCCTCAGGCGTTCCGAAGAATAGGCGGCTTTCGTTTCATTGACTGCTGCCGGTTCCGGGATGGCGGGTGCAGATTCCGCCGATACAACCTGGGGAGGACGGAAGGTCGGGATATAGGAGCCGGGGTTGAGCCCGATCAGCAACTCATTTTGGTGCGCAGGGTGCTGATAATAAAGCGCTATCCGCTTGCGGACTTCGGCCGCGCTCAGGCGAACTACGGGATCCTGGTTGGTGTCGTAGTCCGGAGCACGATGAAAGACCTCGATGCCAAGCAGTCGCTCCTTGAGCGAATCATCCTGGCCTTCCAGTGTTTTTTCCACCACAAAGCGAAGCAAGTTCGGATAGCGCCGGCTGCTGAGAAAATGCGCACTGGCGAGTATCCTGGTCAACTGATCGCGAACCTGCTGCCGGTCCGCTTCAGATGTTGGCTGCCACCCACCGTCGGCTGAATCCACTGAAGACATCGATCCCATCCCTGGCTGTGTTCGCAAGCTGGAACGTATCAAAACACGTAGCAAATCGCCTGATACGCCTAGTTGGAACGCGCATTTGTTCCTGAAATCTTACACTTCGGGCGACTGCTACGTCTCTTCGGTACGCTTGGACTACCGTAGCAATCTTGTGAGTTGTTGTTGATTGGGCCTAGTGTCGCCTCGGATCAGAAAAACTGGCTGGCAGTACGCAACGGTTTTTTGACTTAAGGAGGACAAAGCCATGAACCAAGTATTCACAGCTTCTAAACAGGGCGCGCTGGATCTGACCTCGTCTGAGGCAACGGTCATTTGCGCGGGTCGGCTCGCGATTTCACATTCTAACCCAGCCTGCTTTTTCCGCCATCCCTTTCTAACGGTTATCCTCTTCAGCTTTATGGCGCTGTCAGCAACGACTGGATTGCTGGCGCAAACCGCTCCCGCAGCACCGACCGAACAGACCCCCAGGCCGGAGCCGACCCCGGCGCAGATGGGCGGCGTTCTTAAGGGCCAGGTTTTGCTGATGCCGCCGGATTCGGTGAGAACTTTTGTCCCCTTTAACGATTTCCGCAAGGAAATCGAGGAGAAGTACGGCATCGGCGTCTACGCCATCAGCCAGACGCTCTTTGCGCGAAACACACTGAGCCCCGCGGTTCCAACCGCGCAGATTGCGTATCCGGGGAATGACAACTTCTATCAATCGTCGAGCTACCTGACATTGACCTACGACATGCGGGCCTTCCATATGAATGACGCGCAGTTGGTGCTTGATGCCGGCATTCAGAAGGTGAACTGGTACCCGGGCGGTCCAGAGTCGCTGGATTTCGACGAGGCGACCTTCTACAAAGGATTCCGCAACGACGATGTGCAGTTCAAGTTTGGTTATATGTCGAACGCGGAAGAGTTCATTCAGATGAAGGTCGGCGGACTTGCCAACAACGGAGCGGCAGGCGTGCTGGGCGTGCTGCCCTACAACGTTGGCATGTCCAACAAGCCGCAGCAGGCTCCTTCTGCCAATGTTCGGGTCAACCTGCCCAACCATTTCTATACCAAGGTCGGCTTGCAGCGCAGCTACTCGCCGATGGGCAGCGTGGGCGAACAGGCGCAGGACAAGGTGGGCTTCCGCTTTGATCCCGGTCCGGCCTATGACGCAAGCCACGGCGTTATGACCAAGGGCGATGGCCTGTTGACGATCGCCGAAGTAGATTACCAAAAATCCCAGTACAGAAACCCCATGGCCACGTGGATTCGCGCCGGCTACATGAACAACCGGACGGACTACAGAAACTTCAATTCCAATCAGTACGACACTAGGAATTACCTCCTATACCTTGTCGGCGACCATCAGGTTACCCAGCCGAATTCGGCTGCTCAGCGCCATGGTCTGTTTGTGGGCGGTTCGGTCATGTATACCCCGCCCTCGGTGAACAAGTATTACCAGTACTACGAAGCCCGCGCCTACTATTCCGGTCCGTTCAAGAGCCGTCCGGGGGACTTCTTCTCGCTGGTTGGCGCGCACTCGGTGTACAGCCCGGACCTCACCAAGGGAAAGGCGGTGGGCACGTTTTCCACGGGTTCATTGTCGCTGACCCCCACTTACAACTTCAAGCTCTACCGGCAGGCGTACTGGGTGAATGCTCTGGGCTACACACAGGGTCCCGTGCCTGGCGCCAAGTACCGCAACACGGCCATTTACAACACTATGCTGATGGTCTTCTTTTAACAGGCCGGCGCACGCTCCCCCCAAGGTTCGAGCACCCGCAGCAAGCAGACACTCGCAACAGAATTGAGAAGGGAAAAGAAAAGTGAAAAAGATGATCGCGGTTGGGTTCGTCCTATGCGGAACCTTTCTGTTGGCGGGCGCGGCGACTGGCAACGCGGCCACACCCGGCGCACCCTCAACCTCCATCGCCCCCGCCAAGCTGGCGCGCATCGGCGCCATCGACGAGCGCTTTCAGTCTTACAACATTGAGATGGTGGAAGTAACCGGCGGGAGATTCTGGAAACCCTACGCCAGCCAGACTGTCGCCGCGCAGCCGAACGGTAATCAGCCCGCAGGTATGGACCCATCTCTATACGAGTTCCGCCAGCCGATCGATCTCTACAATGCGCGCCTGCGCAAACTGGCTGCGGCTCTTGGGCCCGTCTATGTACGCGTCAGCGGCACCTGGGCAAACTCCACTTTCTTTCAACTGGCTGACAGTCCCAGACCCATGGAGGCGCCAGCAGGCTTCAAAGCCGTGCTCACCCGTGCCCAGTGGAAGGGCGTGGTTGATTTCTCCAAAGCTGTAGATGCGAAGATCGTGACCTCCTTTGCCATCAGCCCTGGCACACGCGACGCCAACGGCATCTGGACCCCCAAGCAGGCCAGTCAAATCTTCGACTACACGAAATCGCTGGGCGGAAGCATTGCCGCTGTAGAACTGTTCAACGAGCCGACGATGCCCGAGATGGGTGGCGCGCCCAAGGGCTACGATGCAGCAGCTTTCGCGCTCGACGTCAAGGCGTTCCGCGATTATGTCCGGTCCGCTGATGCGAAGACGCTCATCCTTGGCCCCGGCAGCGTGGGCGAAGGAGCAAACTCGAAGATCCTGGTCCCTGGCTTGAAGATCATGAAGAGTGAGGATATGCTCGCCGCCACGGGCCCCGCCTTCGACGTCTTCTCCTACCATACCTACGGTGCGGTCTCCAGCAGGTGCAAGTGGATGGGTGCTGAGACAACCACCACCCAGTACGCCGCACTCACCGAGGAGTGGCTCGCGCGCGGTGGCCAGAACGAGGAGTTCTACGCCGGCCTGCGCGACCGTTTCGAGCCGGGCAAGCCGATGTGGAACACGGAAACCGCCCAAGCTGCCTGCGGCGGCGACCGCTGGGCCTCGACATTCCTGGACAGCTTCCGCTACCTCAACCAGCTTGGCTCTCTGGCCCGGCGCGGCGTGCAGGTTCAAATGCACAACACGCTAGCCGCCAGCGATTACGGCCTACTGCAGGAGCACACCTTCGAGCCGCGTCCCAATTACTGGGCGGCGCTGCTGTGGAGCAAGCTGATGGGCACCGCGGTTCTCGATGCTGGACCCTCACCCTCGCCCAGTTTGCACATTTACGCCCAGTGCCTGCGCAATCATCCAGGCGGGGTCACGCTCATGGTCATCAATGCTGATGAAAACAACACGCAGTCGCTCGCGGTCGACGCACCTTCCGAGCGCTACACACTCACGGCCCAGGCGTTGACGAGCAAGCAGGTTCAGTTGAACGGCGTCGATTTGAAGCTTGGCGTCGGCGATGCCTTGCCGGCGTTGAAGGGGAAGGATTCTTGCTCCGGCAAAGTCTCCTTTGCTCCCGCCAGCATCACCTTTCTCGCCATTGCGAAGGCAAACAATGCGAGTTGCCGTCAGTAAAGCCAAGAGAATCAAAAGCGCGCAAGACGACTGGAATCCCACATCTTTTAGGCGTCTTGCCTGCTCATGTAAGGCCCTTCTTTCGGAACATGAAGCCTCGATGTTCGCTGGACCAAGTCAACGCCGCCTCTACCTTCTCGTGCTGCAAGTTCCCGAAGTTCTACGCGTCAACAAACATTTGCACAGACCCACGGGGTTCCACGCCACGGGGAGGCATTCCCAGAGCATGACTAGGTCAAAGAGCTGGGAAATAGTGTTTCGATCTCGGGTATTGGAGGCTGGACCGAAGAACGATGCCATTTCTTAACCGGAAGCGCTGCAATGTCCGGGGAGGGGGCAGTATTCTCCCCATTTGGGACGAATGTGCAGCTCCAAAAGGCTCTTGCCGGCTGTTTGTGTCGAGCGGCGAAGGACAGGGAACACATGTTTCACCTGGCGGACAATGACCATCCAGATGGTTATGCTAATTTTACCGGCCAAGGTTTCGGGATTGGGACAGCCGTCGCCGTTGCATGGCAAAGCGCTCATCCTACCCGGTTGGACAAGACAAAGTCGAATGTCTGGACTTTCAGTTTACGTTTTCCGTCGGGAGCCGTAAAATGAAACCTGAACTCCCAAGCAAACCTTTGGGAGCGGGGGACTATCCGCACACTCCTCGGGGTTGAATCGGATGAGGCGACCGTGGCGGCGTTGGTGTTACAGCGCGCGAAGGGTATCCAGTTAGCGACGCAACTCGCTTATTCATAATAGGTTGCGGGAGTAGTTCAGTGGCAGAACGTCAGCTTCCCAAAATGGACATAGCATGTATTTTCAGTAACTTACGAAAACCCAAGCAAGCCTAAACGAGTCGTAGAGAGTCAAGAGGAATCTTTACGATGGTCCCGAAAATGGTGTTACCCCTTTATTCATGCGGGTTTCAGCATTACACCATTTTCAACCCCACGGGGATTTTTCACGCCATGGTCGCGCCGGGCCCAAAGTCGGGTGACGTTCTCGCATCGCTTTCCCACTAGATTACTTGGAGAATTCGAGAACGTCAGGAAGTTGTTTCTTGCGATTAGGATTGAGCGACCCAGCTTTTAAGAAGGCAGCGGATGGCTAAGCTGCATCCTGCAACCACCGGGTCAGCATCTTGCGTGAAAATCGCCATTCTGCTCCAAGGCGTTTGTGGGGAACACCCCACTGGACTGCGCGTTTCCGAAGTGTAACTGGATGCACCCGCAACAGCGCAGCTGCTTCGTTCAGATTCAAAACGTCATGTTCGCCATAAAAATCAACATCGCTGCTCATCGCATCTCCAGAAATTTGCTGCTCAAAAAATCAGTAATTCAATCGTTCGTGTGGAACAGAGGAGAAGATATGCTCCTCATAGACAGCAACCACCCGTAGCGGAGCGCCAGTCAAGGCCGCGTAGCGCCGCGTCAGCGGATGGAGCGCAGCGAAGGGCCTTTACGGGCGACGGAGCGGAGGGTACGGCCACGTTAGTGGCCGATACCCATCTCGATTCCAGGACTGAGGCTGTTGCTGGGCATGATCTCGTCCTCTAAAGCCGGCGCATTGATGGACTGCTCGACCGGCGTTTGGTCGAGCGCTGACATCTGCGACACATTCCGGCTTAGAACCTGCTCCAGTGATTCGGCATCATTCGTATAGATAGTTACCTCATGCTGAGCGCGCGAGACTGATACATACGCCATGCGCTCATTGTGCAGAGTGCTGGGAGCATTCTCGACATCCACATGGATCATCACCCAGTCGGCGGTCTCGCACTGGCTACTATGGCTGGTCACTGCGTAGCCGTAATCGAGATGCAGCGGATAGCGCGTATTGAACGGCACATCACGGCCATCCATCCTTAGCCGCAACGTACCATCGTTGTCGATCTCTTCCACTGTGCCCAGTTCCCGGTTGGCCAGCCGTTGCGCTTGGTAAGGAGCTGTAAGCTGCACGCGGTCACCAACCGCGAAGCTGAGTTCGGCCTCCTCGTAGATCGTCACTCCAGACAGGCGGGAAGGATCGTAGCTCAGTCCCTCGCCATTCTGTTTCTTCACTGTCACGGAATTCGTTGCGCTATCTACGGCGGTTACCGTCGCATATTCTCCGGCCTTGATCCCGTATGCCTCGCTCTTCTTTGCATAGCGGAGAACGTCGCCCTCCTCGTAGTTCTGAGCATAAAGGCGGTCCGCTGTCGCCATGTCGCGACGCTGGATCAGCACACGCACGGGATACTCTGCCTCCTGGACTCGGCCAGCACTTTGCATTGCACGATGTATGCTCGCGTTGATCTCGAACCGCGACCGATTGCTCGGATCGATCAGGAGTCCGTCGCCGGGCCGGTTAGCATAATCAGCAGCTATGCGCTGCACGCGCTCCTCGCGATTGCTGATCTCGCGTATCCAGCCCTCCTCGATCATGGCCGCAACCGTGGCCCGCACATTGCCCTGCGCCATGTTCTCCACCGCTACCAGGAGCGCTGGATTTTGCTGACGGATAATCGCGTCAAGCCGCGCCGTGCGCATCCCGGCCTCCTGCATCTGTGCATAAGGGCGGCCCGCCTCCACTGCCTCGTGTTGCCGCGTGTCGCCTACGAAGAGAACGCGGTCATTCTCTTTTAGCCGCCCCAGGAACGCCTGCATCTGTCCGGTGCTGATCATGCTCGACTCGTCCACGATATACAGCCGCCTCTGGCCATCGTCGCGGCGCTCGCCGCGTGTCAGATGCATCTGCAAGGTCTCGGTCGTCATCCCAGCATCGGCCAGTTTGTACGCCGCCCGCCCCGTCGGCGCAAGGCCCCGGACCTCATAACCGCTGTACTCTGCGGCCTCCCGGATGGCGGCTAAAGAAGTAGTTTTTCCCGTCCCGGCCTTACCCTCCAGCGCTGTCATCTGGTCGCGGCTTTCCAGCACATCCCGCACCGCCTCCTGCTGTTTGACGCTCAAGTGCGGATGCCGCGCCGCTGCCCATTGCCGCGCTGCCCCATCGGCCAGGACCTCGCAACGATCCTTCCCAACAAGCATCGCATCAAGGATTTGCCGCTCACTGGCCAGCATCTCCGGCGTCACGTAGGCACGGGCGGGCTCCCATGGTTTGCGCTCTACCTCGATCAACGCGCCCGCCTGCACCCAACGCTCGAACTCGGCTTGCAACTCCGGCAGCCGGGCCACACCCAGCGAGTGCTGGAGCGCGTCGCGCATAATTGCCCTTTCATCGTCCACCGCCGTGCGCTCCTGGCTGTTGGCACGGGCATATATCAGCGCCGCTTCGACGGCGCGTTGCACGCGCTCGGGATCAAGCTCTGCAACCTTATGTTGTGCCGCCGCTGCCACAACATGATCGGGCTGATTTCCGAACTCGACAGCCATCTGACGATGTCGAGCCTGCACTTCTTCCGGGGGAAGATATTCCTTTGCCGACCTTGTCTGATGTGCGGCGATTTCGGCGGCACGAGGGCCTGTGAAGCCCAGTGCATCCAGGTATCCTCTGATCTGGTGGCTGCGCGGGCTGGATGCCTCGATGTGCTCCTGGCTGTAGCCCTTGATCTCCGGTGCGTGCTTTCGTACCTCGATCTCGTAGCCCAGCTCCTGCAACCGCGCCGCAAGCTCCGAGCGATACAAGGCCGTTGCGTAGCGCTGCGTTCGGAACAGTTCCTGCGTCTGCATGGAACGTACCTGGCCATCCGATGCCAGCGTCATATTGAAGAGCACGACATGCGTGTGCAACTGCGGAGCAGAGTATCCCTCGACCGGACGGGCGCTGTCATGCTCGAACTTCGCCACGATCCACTGGCCCGTCGTCTCGGCGGGATTCTTCCCGCCCATGCGCGCCTGCACATACGGCTCCATCTTCTCAAGCGCAATACGCACGCTCTCACGATGCGCCTCCAGCACCCGTTCGTCGCCGCCAACCAGCGCTGTCAGGCTTGATGACTTGGGCGCGGAGAACGTCAGGTCCCACCCTGCCCTGTGCTCCTTCGTCGTTTTTTTCTCGCCTCTGGCGTCGATGTACTCGAAGGGTTTCACATGCTGGATAAGCTGTTCACCTGTTAACGGATGCTTCCCATCGGCGAGGCGGGCGAACTGCTGCTCGTCCACTGCGCCTACCAGGACCCAGCGCGCGGCGAGATGGCCCTGCCACTCGCCCCGCACCGTACTGCTCTGCGTGTAGTAATTGTCCCGCGCGTTGGAAAAATCCGTCCGGTAGTATTGCTGCACCTGGCCTGCGCCAAGCGCCTTGGAGATATTGAGCATGTCTCGTTCCACTCCTTACTCAAAAAAGCTCATTGTTTGATGTGCGGTTGCTGTTGAGCCGAACTGCTGCACAGGCGAACTTTGCGTGGATTCCGCCGAGATGTCGCCGTTGTTGTTTTGATCGGCAACATGAGCCGACAGTTCGCGCGGCTGAAAAGGTTCCTCCCGCTGGGGCAGATCAAGATACCGCATATCCATTTGCACGGCGTACCTGCCATGCCGGATGTAACATTCCAGCGGCTCCAGACCTGTGATGTCCGAGTCCAGCACGAGAGGCTCCGGAACGATGGTGCGTTGCGTGCCTGCAGACTCATGCTGAGCCCCATCCGTGCGCGATTCCTGGTAGCGCAGATACTCCACTTTTCCGATGCTGCGCGAGACCCACTCCGCGGCATCCGGTTCGCTCGTCTTAAAAAATAACTTTGTTGCGGTCTGCGAGATCATCGATTCGGAGACGCAACCATACAGCGCGTCCAGTTGCGCCTTGCCCTGCAAGCCAAGAACCATGCAACAGTTCGCTTTGCGGATTTCCGTCATCGCTGTCGGCAGTTGTGGCAACCGCTGAAGACTCGCTAGTTCGTCAACCACGAACCAGGTTTTTCGGTCGCGGCCTGCTTTGGTGCTCATGATGCGCAGTACGAGCAGGTCAACCCACAGACTGATCAGAGGGCGCAACGATTCGCGCGTTTCCGGCGTGGACGTCAGGAAAATCCAGCCTTTGCGCTTTTTGGCCCACGCCTTGGTGCTGAAGCGGACAGGGGAGACTTCTTCTCTGGGCAACAGCTTAAGCGCACTGGCAACCATATTTAAGGAGGCCAGAACGCCCATGCGTTGTGCTGGCGCCTGTACATCGATCATCGCTTCCAACTCGGTCCCGCGTACGCGCCGATCGATCTCCGCTCGATGAGACAGCCAGAAGACAAGCTCCTCCGGCGTCGGATTCAGTTGCAGAAGATGCGCAATAATGCGACGTGGCGCATCTACAAAAAAGTGGTTCTCGTGCTCCCGGTCGGGGAAGAGAGACTTCGCCAGTGTTAACGCCTCGGCCTCATTCTCGATTTCATCTCCCAGCGCGTAAAAGGGGCAACGAGCATCTAAGGGATTAAGCAGGATGTCGCCGCGCTCTGGCCTGTAAAACTGTGCAACCAGATCGCCGGACGGATCGTAGACGATGGCCGCTTCTTTGCGGCCTTGAACCTGACTGAGAACATGCCGGATTGCCGTGGTCTTGCCGTATCCGGAGTCTCCCAGCATCAGCCAGTGCATTTGCTCTCGTTCGCGCGGGATACGCACGCCGCAGCTTGCATAAGCATCCAGATTTTTGCGCAGCCAGTTCTGCCCCGCGTCAGGGAACATGATTCCATCAACCAAATCCCCCTGGAGCTTTTTGCGCTTCCACATTTTGCGGTTGAAGCCGGATGTAGACACCAGCTCGCTACCGCTCAGCCGCTTGCCGCGCAGCAACGCCAGCGCGCGCTGGCGATCTTTGCGGCCCGCAAAAACAAGCAGCAGAAGGAAGACGCCGAGTGAGATGCCCCCGGCCCACTCGAACTGTGAACTTAACGGATGATTGCGATATACTGCGCCCTCCAGCCAGTTGTGCAGCCGCTCCTCATTGCAGTCCGTAATCCGGAAGACTGGCTTTACCCAGCCGTGCGACAGACCCACATCAGTCAACTGGTACGCGGTTTTTCCGTCGGGGCGCTTGATTGTTGCGATTTCGTCAGGAAGCGCCAGCCGGGACTGGCCGCGCTGATCGACGACATAGAGCAGGTTGTATGATCCCGCGTTGGTGCCGAACGGCCCCTCCAGATACCACGATTTAACCCGCGCTACGAGATAGTACCTCTCTAGTGGAGTCCACAGGAAGGCGTACCGCTCCCAGCACGCCACCACGAAAAACAGCACGGCCACGCCAAGAGCCCCCAGCGACCACAAGGGACTCGTGATCGGCCACATCGCACCGTTGCCCTTCGCCTCGCTCATGCGGCCTCCTCATCTGCAAGGCCCGCTTTTGGCTCGGTGCGATTGAGCTTTGCCGCATCGAGACGAGCACGGGCGCGCTCCGCTTTATGCGCATCTACATGCGCGCGCGTTGCCTCCAGATGTTCGATGGTCCACGGCATGTCCTTGGCGCGTGTGGCATCACGGTTGAGCACATAACCACGCAGCGCCAGAAGTTCCTCGAGGATTGGTTGCAGAACATCCTCGATCTGGTTGAGTAGCAGCAAGTCGGAGCACTTTGGATTAAGCGCCGTCAGGACGCACTGCCGCACAAATTCCGATTTATCGATGCCGAGATGTGCGGCGCGCGCTACGACATCATCGAACTGCTCCTGACGGAACTTGGCTCCGAGTGATAGTGATAGGCGTTCGGTGGGTTGTTTTCTTGTGGCCATTTTGTCCTCGTGCAGCAACTGTGCCAGAGTATGCGCGCGAATGTAACCCTCAGCAGAACGGCCAGAGAGATTTATTTTTAGGGCTACTGTGGAAAAGTATTATTAAGTAGATGTCCTGTATTTGGTACTGCTCGCTAACCAGCCATCAGGTAGGTTGGGCTGTGCCCAATCTACATCAACATTCTGCTGATTTCAAGAGCAGGAGCACCGTTCGAGATCTTTATTTTGTCTGGGTAATGGTTCCTCGTGGCGAACCAACAGTTCGCACACAGCATCCCGGCTGGGGGTGGTGTGTCACCTATTAAATGAGCAAAGCGGAAATCGCGAATTGATGAAAAAATCTCTCTGGTAAACGGCTCAAAAGCAGGCAGATTTGTACAGATGCATATCAATGTAAAGATTAGAGGGCTGTTGATCGACCAATTGAAATCATGGTTTCAAGTATGGCGCTCAACAGCCCTCGATTATCTGATGGCTATTTCTTGTGATTGCGGAGATATTCCGACAGCGAACTGCTGTCAGTTCGCTCCAGAAGTGTGCTGAGATGTGCGTCTCCACGAATGCCAGGAGCGAATCCATCTCCGTACGTTTCGCGCAACGTATCGATACGGGTATCACCGTTTTTTGCGCGGGTTTGCCCGTTCTCGTCGCGAGACCGATTATCGAGTCCTGGTTGCTTTGCCATTGCTATTCCTTTCTGATTCTGATTGTTCGTGTTCAAAAAATCGAGGAGCAGATGTCTGCTCCTCAAAGTGGTTAAGCCAAGCGACTGGCCAGCACGTTGTGAACTCTGGTCTGCCAATCGCCCGTGTGCGTGATCCGGATGAAATCTTTGCCTTGTTCGGCATGAGAGAGCAAATCCGTTTTGGTGCGCTTGCTCTGTTCAGGCCAGTCAGCAAAGAGTAAGTAGATGCCATTGCCGGGTGTCAGATGTTCGAACACAACAATGTCATCCTTGATTAACGCTCCCATGTACCCATCCATGCCGCCCGTCCCCCTGATGATGTGCTTGGGTCCAAGCGTCTCGAAGAAATCGTACCGCTCATTGGCACGCCTCTCCAGCTCTTCTCTTTCCTCCTGTGTATGTGGCCGGAAGGAAGACAGGATCAGGGAAATGTTGTTTTCACGTTCACCTGCGGGAAGAATCTCCCATTGCACATGGATGGTGCTCAAATAATCCTGGGCACTCGCTGTACTGGCGAATACGTTGAAGCTGCCGACTGCTTCATGCAGAAGATTCAACGAGAACAGCAGTTCACGACCAATGTTCGGTTCCGAAGACAAAAACACTCTCCGAATATTGAACCGAAAGATACACGAATCATCTCCGACCAGCAAAATCGCCGCTTCAAGCTGGAAGCGGCTGGCGGGAAGATGTTCGCGCTGGAACACCCTGCGCGTTTGTGTGATTGTGCAACTGTTGCCCGGAATTCCGAAGAGCCTCGGATTGATGAACGTAATATTCTTGTCGATCTTCGGAAGGTCTTTACGAATGATCTCCCGCCCCTCGACATTCAACCGGGCAAAATGCCCGAACTGAGGAGGAAGCACTGGGGCATTTTGGATTTCAACTTGCCCGTTTTTCCACAGCACTCCGACATGAGCATAAAGACCAGCCTGAATATCGGCTATTGAAATCCGTTTCGCGACAGCAACATGAAATTCGTTGCCAATGGAAGCAAGCCTTGCCTCGATAAACAGAGGCACTTTGCGTAATCTACGCCTTTTGTTTGCCATGTTGATCCTTTATCGCGCACACGAAGTGCGCGACCGAAAAGGACCATTGACATCAGAAAGATCGGGTGATAATCTTGAAAAGTCAAGCCCGTTTTTCCACAGGCGCAAGATCACCAGTTTTGAGGTCAAAGGTCACGGTTGGATGTTGAGGAAGAGTAGGTTCCACGGCGACCAAACCTAGTTGCCTACCCTCCCTTGCCGGTGTTTTTCAAATCCTCCTTTCGTGATTGACTGAAGAAGTCAGCACTCGCCAAAGTGCTGGCTTTTTTATTTTTTCGACAATCCTACCATTTAGCCTACCACGCTCAACTTTGCTTCGTCAAACGCACTCCTCCTGATTGTGTGCTTCGAACTGGCACCACAAGATGTTGCGTTTGGCGTGTATTAAGGGTGCCGGTATTGTTCCTATCTTATACATGTGAATGAAGTTGTTGGACTATTTTGGGTACGGTCATTCTTCTGGACAGACAATCGAATATCAGGCGAAACCTCATATCCCGCCGAACTGCTCGAATTTTTCGAGCAGTTCGGACAAGCGAACCATACGATATTTTCGTAGAGTTGCCATTCGGTCCAGCTTTTCTGCTACCCGACGTTCACCGGAACCAGCGTCATGGTGTCGTTGCCGAAAATGTCGATCACCTTGACGGCCACGGTGTAGCGGCCTGGGCGGTCGTAGGTGTGGACGGGCGTAATCAGCTCCAGTTCCCGGTTCTGGCGGGTGCGGAAACTCTGCCACTCATTCTCGAAGATGTAGCCGCCCGTCCAATGCTCCTCGAACTGCTGCAATGCAAGCTCCGTCTGCGGCGGCTCCATGCCGGGCAGGGGCGCGGTGCCGATAAAGCCGCTTCCCTTGGCAACGCGGATGATCTCGCGGCGGCTCATGTAGTCGAAGTCCACGGCCCAGTAGTCCACCCAATCGGTCCAGTGTTTGGTCAGCCGCTCTTTCTTCACGATGCCGTCTTTGCCTTTGCTGGCCTTGTAGAGATGACCCTGATCGCAGAGCACTTCGCTCTTGCCTTCTTTCATGGAGGCAATGGCGGCCTCGGCCGCGCCCTGGGTGTAGTAGACAGAGAAGTCGGTCAGCTCGATCTGGACGGCGGATTTGTTGCGCTTCTCATAGCGCGGCATTGCCCCGACAAAACTGATGTCGAAGAAGACCACCTGACCGCGCTCCACGGCGCGCTTGTCGAAGACCTCCGGGGGAATCTGTTTGGGCGCAAGATCGATGCCTTTGCCGCGCGCCTCTTCAAGCACGGCGGGGAAAAGGCCCATCTCAAACTCGAAGGCCAGAATGTCCACACGGGAGACGCCGCGCTTGCGGCTCTCCAGGATGACTTCTTCCACGAACAACCGGCCCACGGGAAGATTGATGGGACCGATGACGACCAGCCGCCCGTTGCGCGCTCCGTGGAAAAATCCGTCCTGCGCTTGCCCGCCCTCGCTACCGCCAAAGGGCGTGGCCTTGTAGGCACGCAGAATCAGATCGCGGAATTCCCGCTCCTTCTGCGCCAGCGCCTCGGCCTTTTGTGCTCCTGACAGCCGTCCGCCGATGTTCAAATACGCCTGCCGCTCGTAGCGGCCCAGATTCAACACCTCAAAGGCACGGAAGTCCTTGCCTGCTTCTTTGAGGTCACGCTGAACGCCAATCAGCCGCTTGCGCGTAGTGTGAATGCCGAACTTGCCGAGGTCACTGGAAATCCACTTGCGGCCTAATTTTTCGGCAGCGGAGGCGGTAGTTCCACTTCCACAGAAGAAGTCGGCAACTAAATCTCCCTCATCGGAAGATGCCAAGATGATTCTTTCAAGTAGAGCAGATGGCTTTTGAGTTGGGTAACTCAGACGTTCTTTTGCTTGCGAGTTGACAGGAAGTACATCATCCCAGATCGACTGAAGCGCAGCCCCTTTCATTTCATCGTGGTATCTTTTGTATCGGGGTCCGCCAGTTGATGTAAAAACAATCCGCCCCTCCATTAAAAGAGTATCGATGTTTTCTTGTGAATATCGCCAATGATTCCCTTTTGGGGGCGCGATTATCCTATCTCCGAATCGTCTCTCAGGACCAGAACCACTTGCTGCTAATGAAGTAAGCTGAAAACGCCTTCCAGATTCGTCAATGGAGGAGTAATGTGAATCTGTATACTCCTCGCTCAACCCGGTGAATTGTTGGTTCCAAACACAATTATCAGATTTACGGTAATAGAGTAAGGTGTCGTGTATAGCCCCATATCTTTTGGGGTCATTGTGGGGGAGTGACCTTTTCCAGATTATTTCGTTCGTATATCTGGAATTTCCAAAAATCTCATCAAGCACGATACGAACGGCATGAACCATTCGGTAATCGAGATGAACGTAAATACTCCCGTTCACAGCCAACAGGTCTCGCATTAAAACTAGACGCTCATAAATCATTGCTAAAAAGCTATCCGCGCCACGTCCCCAAGTATCGCGATAGGCAATCTGCTCAAGGATGTTCGCCTCTTTGTGGAAGGTCTCTCCACCAATCTCGATGTCCATGCTGAAGTCAGCGCCTACGTCAAATGGCGGGTCGATGTAGATGAGCTTGAGACCGCCCGCGTCCTCGATCTGCTGACGCAGCGCCCCGGCCTTGAGCGAGGAGAGAATCAGCTTGTTGTCGCCCCAGATGAGTTTGTTGGTCCAGCCGTGCATCTGGCGTCACTGCTGTCCGGCTATAAGCTGAACAGATTCAGTTGGTTGCCGGAGCATGTTAATTCGAGTTGGGAGTCGATCTGCTGAAGTGCCTGTAAAATGGGGGTTTTCTCGAACAGAGTCAGGCTGAGCA
>Ga0326728_10000417_pt1 | contig 166592 bp, 137 predicted proteins | sample MB3enrmetagenome_FD_207602 | JGI IMG/M metagenome (GOLD analysis project Ga0326728, IMG submission 207602) | Lab enriched peat soil microbial communities from McLean, Ithaca, NY, United States - MB31MN | ecosystem: Environmental > Terrestrial > Soil > Wetlands > Peat | place: USA: New York... | reverse complement strand
GACTACATCAAGAACATGATTACCGGCGCAGCGCAGATGGATGGAGCAATCCTCGTCGTAGCTGCCACGGATGGCCCGATGCCGCAGACCAAGGAGCATGTGCTTCTGGCGCGTCAGGTAGGCGTTCCTTACATTGTTGTGTTTTTGAACAAGTGCGACGCGGTCGAGGACGAAGAGCTGATTGACCTGGTGGAGATGGAAGTTCGCGAACTGCTGTCGAAGTACCAGTTCCCCGGCGATGATGTGCCGGTGATTCGCGGTTCCGCGCTGGGCGCACTGAACGGCGAAGCGCAGTGGGAAGCAAAGATTGACGAGCTGATGCAGGCGGTTGATGACACGGTTCCTCAGCCGGATCGCGCCGTGGACCAGCCCTTCCTGATGCCGATTGAGGACATCTTCTCGATCTCCGGACGCGGCACGGTAGTGACGGGTCGTATTGAGCGCGGCAAGGTGAAGGTTGGCGAGGAAGTCGAGATTGTGGGCTTCCGCGACACGCGCAAGACGGTAGTGACGGGCGTGGAGATGTTCAAGAAGCAGTTGGACGAAGGTCTGGCTGGTGACAATGCGGGCCTGTTGCTTCGCGGCATTCCAAAGGAAGACGTGGAGCGCGGCATGGTGCTGGCGAAGACCGGCTCGATTACGCCGCACACGAAGTTCAAGGGCGAGGTTTACGTTCTGTCGAAGGAAGAGGGTGGACGTCACACTCCGTTCTTCAACGGATACCGTCCTCAGTTCTACTTCCGTACGACGGACGTGACGGGAACTGCGAAGCTTCCTGAGGGTACGGAGATGGTGATGCCGGGCGACAATATTTCGCTCGAGATCGAACTTCTGACCCCGGTTGCAATGGAAAAGGGACTGCGTTTTGCTATCCGCGAGGGTGGCCGTACGGTCGGCGCAGGAACTATCGCAGAGATTATTCAGTAAGACAAGCCTCTGGCTGCTAGCAGCCAGAGGCTGGAAATTTGAGGAAACAAGATGCGGGAAATCGTGACGTTACAGTGCCCGGATTGCAAGGAGCGCAACTACTCGACGACGAAGAACAAGAAGACGACCACCGGTCGCCTTGAGTTCTCGAAGTTCTGTAAGCGCTGCCGCAAGCACACCCAGCACAAAGAATCGAAGTAAACAGCTTCCAGTCGCTGGCTGCTGGCTTTTCCGTGCCAATCGCAGATGTAATGGCTTGCATTGGCAAGAACGAGCTAGTCGTCAGAGGCTGGAAGCTGGTAGCTGTTTTTAGGGGCGTAAGCTCAATGGCTAAACTGTCGGTCTCCAAAACCGAACTTGGGGGTTCGAATCCCTCCGCCCCTGCCAGATTGAGTAAAGCGGCACGCCGAGCCGCATAACGAGCAAGTCGGTTGGGGCATGGCAAAGCGGAGTGGCTGGTAGGATTGGCTTCCCGCTCAGGATGGCCGTTTAAGAAGGAATCAAAACGATGGCAAAGGCAGTTGCAGAGAACGTGGATATCAAGCCGACAGCTCCGGTAAAGACTTCGGCCCCGGGTTCCAATCCGGTGACCAGGACTTTTGCAGAGACCGTGGACTTCCTGCGGAATGTGCGTAGCGAGATCAGCAAGCTGGTCACGCCCACCCGCGCCGAGGTTCAGGCAACCACGACGGTCGTAATTGTGACCGTCTTCATCTTTGGGCTGTACTTCTTCCTGGTGGACTTCTTCATCGGGCGCGGTGTCCAGTACCTGTTGCACCAACTTGGTGGAACGAAGTAAGGGAAACCGTCGAGGGGTAACATGACAGACGAAATCGAACAAGCCGTACCGACACCAGAGACCCCGGAGACAACAGGCGAAGCCGTTGTTGTGCCCGAACTGCCTCCTGCAAAGAACGAAAAGTTCAAGTGGTACATCATCCACGCCTACTCCGGCTTCGAGCGCAAGGTGCGCGAATCCATTGAGAGCCGCGTGCAGGCTTATGGACTCCAGAACCGCATTGGCCGCGTGATGATTCCGCTGGAGCCGGTGACGGAGATTGTCAACGGCAAAAAGCGCACCATCGAGCGCGTCTTCCTGCCCGGTTATGTGCTCGTCGAGATGGACCTCGACAACGACCTGTGGCACATCATCAAGGACACACCGCGCGTTACCGGATTTCTTGGTACCGGCGATAGCCCGGTGGCCCTCTCCGAGGAGGAGGTCAGTTCCATCCTCTTCCGCAGCGAAGTTGCGAAGGAGAAGCCGAGGCTCAAGATTCGCTTCGAGAAGAACGAATCGGTTCGCATTACCGAAGGGCCCTTTGCCAACTTCAACGGCATTGTGGATGAGATTAATGAGGATCGCGAGACCCTGAAGGTGATGGTCACGATCTTTGGGCGCTCGACGCCAGTCGAACTTGAGTTCGGCAAAGTCGAAAAGGTTGTGTAACAGTGGCATTTGATGGATGCTTCAAGCTTCTAGCCGATGATTTTCAGCGACACCGGTTTGAGAGCGACCACAAGGACTGCGGTTGCAAATTTGATTGAGAAGGAAAAGGGATTGAGCACATGCCACTCGCTGGCGGCAGGGGCTTGATTCAGGGGATAAACGAACATGGCACCTCCGAAGAAGGTAGCAACATACGTCAAGCTGCAGATTGAAGCCGGTAAGGCCAATCCTGCACCTCCGGTTGGCCCCGCGCTCGGTCAGGCTCAGGTCAACATCATGGAGTTCTGCAAGCAGTTCAATGCCCGCACGCAGAACAAGGAGATGGCCGGACTCATTATTCCGGTTGTCATCACGGTTTACGCGGATCGCAGCTTCACCTTCATCACCAAGACTCCTCCGGCAGCAGTTCTGCTGAAGAAGGCGGCTGGCATTACGAAGGGCGCAGGCAATCCCATCAAGGACAAGGTCGGCAAGGTGACCGAGAAGCAGGTGCGCGAGATCGCCGAGCAGAAGATGCCCGACCTTAATGCGTCCAGCGTCGAGACCGCCATCAAGAGCATCAAGGGAACCGCCCGCTCCATGGGCATCGAAGTGGTTGGCTAGTAGCCGAAACGCCAGTCAGGATTTACGCAAAAAGGCCCTCCGCGATGGAGGGCCTTTTTGCGTTTAGAGCATATTGAGATGTGGAACACCCCGGAGTTATATTGCGATGGGGGAGTCAGATGTGTGTATTCGTTCTGCAGAGTGTTCTGCAAAGGCGATCACACAGGTGATAATGTGCGATGATACCCTGAGATGTGTATACCAATGGTTAACCCCAGAAGTGATGGCAGACGATGGCAAGAATAGAAGGAATTCGCATACGTAATTTCCGATCATTACGTGATGTGACGCTTGGAAGAGTTTTGAGTGATCAGAAGCCAGATCCTCTCACGCCGATGACTGCTGTGATTGGGAAAAATGGTGTCGGGAAAAGTACGCTCTTTGACGCTTTTGGCTTTCTGGCGGACTGTCTCCAAACAGGAGTTGAAGAGGCATGCGATGCACGTGGGCGTGGAGGGTTTGAACGGATTAAGTCGCAAGGTGAAAATGGACCTATCATATTTGAGGTCTATTACAAGGAAGAGACAAATGCGCGCCCTATTACATATGAACTCTCGATTGACAGAGATGCTAGTGGTAGGCCGTTCGTTCTTATGGAGCGCCTTCGCCAGAGACGAAAAGGCCAAAAGTATGGGTGGCCATTTTCTTTTTTAGTACTCAATGAGGGGAGAGGAATTGTCTGGAAGGGCGAAAAAGAAGGTGAGCAGATTGAAGAGAATACTGCGCACTTTGATCTTTCACGTCTGATCGCGACAATTAAGCAAAATGATGGTGAAGAGGAGAGTCGAGAGACAGAGGTTGTTGAGCTCGATGATTATCGTAAGCTGGGAATTGCTACACTCGGTTCGTTGAAACAGCATCCAAGGATTACGGCTTTTCGCCGTTTTATCGAGGGATGGTACTTGAGTTATTTTAGGCCAGATGCTGCACGTAGTCTGCCCCTTGCTGGTCCGCAGAAGCACCTGAATATACATGGAGATAACATTGGAAACGTAGTTCAGTTCATGGAACGTTCATACCCCAAAAAATTCAATGCCATACTTGAACGCATTGCAGGCAAGATTCCGGGCATTGGGAAAATTGATACAGAGAAGACGCCTGATGGCAGGTTGCTTCTGCGCTTTAATGATAAGGGCTTTGTGGATCCGTTTTACGCTCAGCAAATGTCAGATGGAACATTAAAAGTATTTGCATACTTGCTGCTACTCGAAGATCCTTCTCCACCACCATTTTTATGCATCGAGGAACCTGAAAATGGTTTGTATCATAAGCTACTCCAAACGCTTGCCAATGAGTTTCGTGAACACGCGTCTAATCAACGTTCAGGTTCGCAAGTTTTTGTGACAACCCATCAGCCCTATTTTGTCGATGCCTTGTTGCCGGAGGAGGTTTGGATTCTGGATAAAGCTGATGATGGATTCTCCTTTATCCGTCGTGCAAGTGATGATTTGACAGTTCGGAATATGGTTGAGCAAGGACTGCCTCTTGGCGGACTTTGGTACAGCGACTATTTGGATGCGAGGTAAATGTGCATCTCGAAATCCTCATCGAAGATATGTCAGGGAAGAAAATGCTGGATGTATTAATGCCCAAGCTCATAGCGGCAGAAGACACATTCCGCATCCACCCATACAAGGGGATTGGGCACATACCAAAGAATATGAAAGATACAGACAAGGCAAATTGCAGAATTCTCTTGGATTGCCTCCCGAAACTGTTGAAGGGGTATGGCAAAACTTTTGCTGGATATCCGCCAGCTACACCAGCTGCAGTAGTGTTAGTGTGTGACTTAGATGACAAGATATTAGAGGGGTTTTTAGCTGATTTGAAAAGTATCCTTAATGCATGTAATCCAGCACCTACTACCAGATTCTGTATTGCAATTGAAGAAGGAGAGGCATGGTTTTTAGGTGACGTTCCAGCAATCATTGCGTCATACCCTAATGCAAACACCGAAATAGTTAATTCTTATGATCAAGACAGCATATGTGGAACATGGGAAAGACTTGCGGATGCAGTATACCAAGGTGGCGCGAGGGCATTATCGGCGAAAGGGTGGCAAGGCGTAGGTGCCGAGAAATCTAAATGGGCGGAGAACATCACTCCAGAAATGGATATTGAAAACAACAAATCGCCCAGTTTTAATTTCTTTCGTAACACTGTGCGCGACTTGGTCAATTAAGATTTTCTCCTGCTCTTAGCTTTGAAATAAAAGGCCACCGCCATTCTTTGCACTACTTCTAGTGCATTAGGATCATTCAGGTCAGAAATTACCGCAAAATTCCCTGCATCGGCTTGCATTCGGAGTTGAAATTGCCGCATACTAGCAGAGCGGCAGAAGTGTGTCGCGACGTTGTATGCACCACGGTCATGCAGTTTGCCTCTGGGCCTCCTTTTTAGGAGTCCATCCGGAGCGGACTCAGCCACCCTAGGCTGCTAGGCATGTACGGTGGGAGACGAGGATAAATGGCGAAGAAACTCAGCAAGAATCTTACGAAGTCGCGCGCCGCTCTTGAGCCGCGCCCCTATGCTTTGCTCGATGCAGTGTCTCTGCTGCAAAAGGTGAAGTTTGCCAAGTTTGATGAAACCGTAGACCTGACCATGCGTCTTGGTGTGGATACACGTCACGCCGACCAGATGGTTCGCGGCACCGTTGTGCTGCCCCACGGTCTCGGCAAGACCAAGAAGGTAGCCGTGATTACCTCCGGCGACCGTTTGAAGGAAGCCGAAGCGGCTGGCGCAGATATCGTCGGCGGCGAAGAGCTGGTCGAGAAGATCCAAAAAGAGAGCTGGACAGACTTTGACGCTCTGATTGCCACGCCCGACATGATGAAGTCCGTCGGTCGCCTGGGCAAGGTTCTCGGACCCCGCGGTTTGATGCCGAATCCCAAGACCGGAACCGTCACCATGGATGTGACCGCTGCGGTCAAAGAGATCAAGGCTGGCAAAATCGAGTTCCGCGCCGACAAGACCGCTCTGGTGCATGTTCCAGTGGGCAAGCTGAGCTTCTCAGTGGAGAAGCTGGTCGAGAATGCCTCGACCGTTATCCACAGCGTAATGCGCGCCAAGCCCTCTGCGGCCAAAGGCAAGTACGTGAAGGCAATCTACCTGAGCTCGACGATGGGCCCCGGAGTACCGCTGGATCGTGCCATCGTCGACGCCAAGATATAACTGGGCTGGCAGCAGCTCTGGTGTTTCCTTTCACGGAGACAAGACTTTCAAGGCCGCTTGTAGCGGCAACCAAATTTTTAAGCTGACGGGCGAGCAGATTTCCCCGAAGCGGGAGTTATCAGTATGGCTATTACCAAGGCAAAAAAGGCAGAGAAGCTGGCGCAGTTGGCCGGGGAGCTCGAAAACTCGACAAGCGCAATTGTCGGCACCTTTGCGAAGTTGACCGTGGCACAGGATTTTGCGCTGCGCAAGGCTGTTCGCGGAGCAGGTGGCAAGTATCGCGTGGTGAAGAACAAGCTGGCCGCCAAGGCCGCTACCGGCACGCAGATTGAGGCCGCGCTGCAAGGGCTGAAGGGCGTTTCGTCGGTTGCTTTCACCAGCGGCGATCCGGTCGAACTGGCAAAGGCTCTTTCGAAGTGGGTCAAGGACAACGCCGAGTTCACCTTTAAGGTGGGCATTGTTGACGGCAAGGTCATCACCATAGAAGAGATCAAGGCGTTGGCCAGCCTGCCAAGCAAGGACGAGCTGTATGCAAAGCTGCTCTTCCTGATTCAGGCACCGGCACAGCGGCTGGCAACAGTCATCGCTGCAAGCGGACGCGATCTGGCAGTCGTCATCAACCAGGCCGTCGAGCAGAACAAGTTTGGCGCAGAGGCTTCGGCCTAACTGCACAATTGGGCCATCCGGGCGCGCACAAGTGCAAGCAGTTGGCCAATCGGATTTAGCCGGAAGCAAGCCGGAGGGGTGCCATGTCTGGGCACGACGGAAACCTCGGGGGATGCGGAAGGCCACTGGTTGAGGAAAGAGTCTCAGCCAAAACAGGGAAAAATTCAGAATCAAACAAAAGGTGGAGAAGAGAAAATGGCAGATCTGACGCAGTTGGAAGAGCAAATCGTAAATCTGAGCCTGCTGGATGCAGCAGCCCTCGTGAAGAAGCTTGAAGAGCGCCTCGGCGTTTCCGCAGCAGCCGCAGCCCCGGTCGCAGTTGCCGGCGGCGCAGCCGTTGCAGCAGCCGTTGAAGAGCAGACCGAGTTCCAGGTCATCCTGAAGGATGCCGGCGCAAACAAGATCAACACCATCAAGGCTGTTCGCGAAGTAACCTCGCTCGGCCTGAAGGAAGCCAAGGACCTGGTTGACGGCGCTCCCAAGGCGCTGAAGGAGAATGCGACCAAGGAAGAGGCAGAGACCATCAAGAAGAAGTTCGAAGGCGTCGCAACCGTCGAGATCAAGTAATCTCGGATTTGCAATTCCAGCCAAGGCGCGTTACTCTTAAGGGTACGCGTCTTGGCGTTCTGCCGTCTTTTGGGCGGTGAGGACTCGGGATTGCTGGTAAGGTTGTGGTGCAGGCGGAACATAGCCTGCCGGGGCCGAAACTTCAATCTTTTCTAAGGGTTATACGCTGCGGATGGCATGGCGGCGTAACAGCAGAGGGTGCAGGCGGCGGGGCCATTTGCTGGAAAACTCATTTTAGTGGGACTCGCGGGATCGTTTAAGGACGGCGGCAATCAGGGCTACCCAGAAGAACCAGTGCACAATCCGGTTGTGACGCTCGTGAGACTTCGTGTCTTCGCGGGCATTTGTGTCTACGAATTCTGATTTTTCCTGCTTGTTTTTTTACCGTGTTTTGGATTTCGCAACAGGGACGGGCTTAAATGCCGGTCCTGATTTACTCCCATAACTCCGCCCTGAATCCTCTTGCGGCAGGGCACTTTGATTCCGCACGACGAAACGTTAGCACCGGAACCGGGAATTGCGCTAGTCCCCGGATGTGAATGTAGTGATTTTTTTAGCCGCTCCACTTTGGACGGTATGAATTGCGGCTTCCAGCGACCGCAGTTCAGGCGAGCATGAGCTGGAGATGAAGCTGCCGGATCCCAACGCGAGGCGGATCCAGTATGCAGGGTAATCAATGAAGTGTATGGTCGCACCGCTTGACTCGGGCGGTCGGTCATCCTTCCGGAAGGGCGAAACTGCCCCTCCGGAGCCTCTCAGGACACGAGATTCAGGAGTGAAGCATGCCGAACGAGATCCGCGCCCATCGTAGCCGACTCGATTTTTCAAAGATTCCGACCTCCATCCGCATTCCCAACTTGATCGAGGTGCAGCGCCGCTCCTATGAGCGGTTCCTGCAGATGGACAAGCTTCCCAGCGAGCGTGAGGACAACGGACTGCAATCTGTTTTCACCTCCGTGTTTCCGATCTCTGACTTCCGCAACATTTCGGAGTTGGAGTTCGTAGACTTCTCGATCGGCAACTGGGAGTGCAAGTGCGGACACCTGAAGGGGTTGAATCACCTTCGTACGGCCTGCGTAAACTGCGCCTCCATGGTCATTACCGACCCCTTCCATCCCGGAGACGTGCTCTGCCAGAAGTGCGGAACGTACAACAAGAACGTCCCCGACTTCTGCAACAAGTGCGGCGACCCGGTGGGCCTGCAACTGAAATACGACCAGCAGGAGTGCGAAGAGCGCGGCATGACCTTCTCTGCGCCGCTCAAGGTCACCATCCGCCTCAAGGTCTACGACAAGGATCCTGAGACCGGCAATAAGACCATCCGTGAGATCAAGGATCAGGAGGTCTTTTTCGGCGACATTCCGCTGATGACCCAGAATGGCACCTTCATCGTCAACGGCACTGAGCGCGTCATTGTTTCCCAGTTGCATCGCTCGCCGGGCGTCTTCTTTGAGACGGCGAACAATCGCACCTACTTCCTCGGCAAGATCATTCCTTATCGCGGATCGTGGGTTGAGTTTGAGTACGACCAGAAGAATACCCTGTACGTCCGCATTGACCGCAAGCGCAAGTTTCTGGGAACCATCTTCCTGCGAGCACTCGGCCTGCGTTCGGACGAGGAGATTCTGAAGAGCTTCTACACTGTGGACACGATTGAGGTGAAGGAAGGCAAGCTGGAGTGGGTTGTGCCGCAGAATCCCGAGGCCTCCACGCACCTGCTCGGAGCCAAGCCTGCACATGCCATTCATGCCGGTGCAGAAGAGATTGCGCACTCAGGCCGCCGCATCACCACTCATGCGCTCAAGGCCCTGCGCGCTCACAAAATTGAGCGCATCGAGGTTGAGAGTGCCGAGCTTGATGGTGCCATGACCGCTGCCGATGTTGTGGATCAGACCACCGGCGAGGTGATTGTCGAGGCTAACCTCGAACTCACTGCCGACCGTTTGCACCGCATCTTCTCAAGCGGCGTTACCAGCTTTGAGGTCTTCTTCCCGGAGCGCGATGACGTAGGCAACATCATCACCAACACGCTGCGCCGCGACTCGGTCCGCAAGCCTGAAGAGGCACTGATCGAGATCTACCGCAAGCTGCGTCCGGGCGATCCGCCGACGCTGGATACGGCAACGGCTCTCTTTGAGGGCATGTTCTTTGACCAGCGCAAGTACGACTTCTCGCGCGTGGGCCGCCTCAAGTTCAACATCAAGCTGTATGAGGATCAGAGCGCAGCCGAACTCGACAAGCGGACACTGACGCCGGAAGACTTCTACGCAACGATCAAGTACCTGCTCAAACTGCGCAAGAACATCGGCGTTGTGGATGATATTGATCACCTTGGCAACCGCCGCGTGCGCGCTGTCGGTGAGTTGATGGAGAACCAGTTCCGCATCGGCCTAGTCCGCATGGAGCGCGCCATCAAGGAAAAGATGAGCGTCTATCAGGAAATGTCAACGGCAATGCCGCATGACCTGATTAATGCCAAGCCGGTCATGGCCGCTATCCGCGAGTTCTTCGGCTCCTCGCAGTTGTCGCAGTTCATGGATCAGACCAACCCGCTCTCGGAGATTACGCACAAGCGTCGCCTCTCCGCACTTGGACCGGGCGGTCTCTCTCGCGAGCGTGCAGGCTTTGAGGTCCGCGACGTTCATCCCACTCACTATGGCCGCATCTGCCCGATTGAAACGCCGGAAGGTCCAAATATCGGACTCATCAGTTCGCTGTCGTGCTTTGCGCGCATCAATGAGTACGGCTTTATCGAGTCGCCCTACCGCAAGGTGAAGGATGGCAAGATTCTCGACTTTGTCGAAGTGACGAATGCCGGCGAAAGCGGCCTGCGCGTCGGCGACCATCTGGAGAAGAACGAACTCATCGAGCGCAACGCAGCCCTCAAGAAGGCCGGCAAGCGCGTCATCGAGCACATGCCCTTCAGTTTCTATCTTTCGGCATGGGAAGAGGATCGTCACACCATTGCGCAGGCGAACATCGGCTTCGACGAGAAGGGCCACATCACCGAAGAGTTGGTGAATGCCCGTCGCACCGGCAACTTTGTTCTGGTGAGCCGCGCTGAGGTTGACTACATTGACGTCAGTCCCAAGCAGCTTGTCTCCGTGGCAGCGTCGCTGGTGCCCTTCCTCGAGCATGACGATGCCAACCGCGCTCTGATGGGAGCCAACATGCAGCGCCAGTCGGTGCCGCTGCTGGTTGCTGAAGCTCCGCTGGTCGGAACCGGAATGGAGGGCGTCACTGCCCGCGACTCCGGCGCCGTGATTCTGGCGCGTCGTAATGGCGTGGTGGATTCGGTTGATTCCGAGCGCATCATCATTCGCGTTGAGGGCGAGCATCATCCGACGCAACTCTCGCGTGAGGTTGGTTCGGACATCTATCAGTTGACCAAGTTCAAGCGCTCCAACCAGAACACCTGCATCAACCAGAAGCCGATTGTCCGTCAGGGCGACCGCGTGATTAAGGGACAGGTCATTGCTGACGGCCCCTGCACGGAGCAGGGCGAGTTGGCACTCGGACGCAACGTGCTGGTTGGCTTTATGCCGTGGCGCGGATACAACTTCGAGGACGCCATCCTCATCAGCGAAAAGCTGGTGCGCGAAGACTACTACACCTCGGTTCACATCGAGGAGTTCGAAATTGAATCGCGCGACACCAAGCTGGGCCCGGAAGAAATCACTCGTGATATTCCGAATGTCAGCGAGCACGCACTGCGCGACCTTGACGAGAGCGGCATCATTCGCATCGGCGCCAAGATCAAGCACAACGACATCCTCGTCGGAAAGGTCACGCCGAAGGGCGAGACTCAACTGACGCCGGAAGAGAAGTTGCTGCGCGCCATCTTCGGCGAAAAGGCCGGCGATGTTCGTGATGCCTCGCTCACCTGCCCTCCGGGAATTGAGGGCACGGTCGTTGATGTTCGCATCTTCAGCCGCAAGGGTCAGGAGAAGGACGAGCGTGCCAAGCAGATTGAGGGCGAGCAGGTTGAGAAGCTGGAAAAGAACCTTGCCGATGAGATTCGAATTCTCACCGACGAGCGCCTGAAGCGTCTGGAGGGAATTCTGGGCGGCAAGGTGGTTCTGGCAGATCTGCACGATGAGCGCACCAACAAGCGCCTTCTGGTCAAGGATGCGGTTCTGGATCGCGACGCGATTGAGCGCATCTCAACCAAGAACCTGAAGCGCATCCGCTACGCCGACAAGGACCCCAGAGTCAACGAGCAGATTGACGAGATCGAAGAGATGACCTCGCGCCAGATTGATATTCTGCGCAAGATCACCAACGAGAAGATCGGCAAGCTGCAAAAGGGCGACGAACTGGCACCGGGCGTCATCAAGCTGGTCAAGGTCTATGTCGCCATGAAGCGCAAGCTCTCGGTCGGTGACAAGATGGCCGGACGCCACGGCAACAAAGGTGTGATTGCACGCATCCTGCCCGAAGAGGATATGCCTTATCTGCCGGATGGAACGCCGGTCGAGATTGTGCTCAATCCGCTCGGTGTGCCTTCCCGTATGAACGTCGGACAGATTCTGGAGACGCATCTTGGCTGGGCCGCTCATGGGCTCGGCGTCAAGGTGGCCGCACTGGTTGAGCAGCATCAGGGCGTTCAGCGCCTGCGTGAGTTCATCAAGGAGCGCTTCTCCGGAACCGCAACTCTGCGTCAGCTCGAAGAGATGGACGACGAGATGCTGGTCCGCGTGGCCAAGGGAATGAAGCGAGGCATCTGGTTCGGTACTGCCGTGTTCGATGGCGCGGGAGAGAGCGAAATCAAGGCTCTGCTGGCAGCCGCCGAGTTGCCGAGCAGCGGCAAGACCTTCCTCTTTGACGGCATGACAGGCGAACAGTTCGAGCAGCCGGTAACGGTGGGCTACATCTATATGCTCAAGCTTTCGCATCTTGTGGATGACAAGATTCACGCGCGCTCCATCGGGCCGTACTCGCTTATCACACAGCAGCCGCTGGGTGGCAAGGCGCAGTTCGGCGGACAACGCTTCGGCGAGATGGAAGTGTGGGCGCTGGAAGCATACGGCGCAGCTTACATCCTGCAGGAGTTGCTCACAGCTAAGTCCGATGACGTCTACGGCCGTACCAAGATTTACGAGGCCATCGTCAAGGGTGAAGCGGCCATTGAACCGGGCGTTCCTGAGTCCTTTAACGTGCTCATTCGTGAGTTGCAGTCACTCTGCCTCGATGTAGAGCTGATCAAGGTTGCGGACGGGAAGAAGATCGCAGTGCCCGTGCCAAGCGTAGCCGCCGCCGACTAATTGCAGAGCGGGCCGGCTTGCTGAAACAGGCAATCCGGCCAACTCGCTAAGAATTGGTACCGCATCCGAGATGAGCCTGTTCAGGCAGGCTCCTCAACCGGGATGGATGCGATCACCGAAAACAAGATTCCCGGCAGCAGCAAAGCCTGTCTCGCGATAGAAACCAATCGGCGAGTGCAGAGCCAAGGAGGAGCGTCTTGTTCCGTAACAGCCCGTTCGAACTTACCAGCCCGATCACCGATTTTGACGCTATCCGCATTTCGCTCGCCAGCCCGGAGAAGATCCGCAGTTGGTCGCATGGCGAGGTCACCAAGCCGGAGACGATCAACTACCGCACCTTCAAGCCGGAGCGGGACGGACTCTTCTGCGCCCGCATCTTTGGACCGGTCACCGACTGGGAGTGCCTCTGCGGCAAGTACAAGCGCATGAAGCATCGCGGAGTGATCTGCGACAAGTGCGGCGTTGAAGTGACGCTCTCTCGCGTGCGTCGCGAGCGCCTTGGCCACATCGAGCTGGCGTCCCCGTGCTCGCATGTCTGGTTCTTCAAGGGCCTGCCTTCGCGCATCGGCCACCTGCTGGACATCTCTCTGCGCGAGCTGGAGAGCGTGCTCTACTTTGAATCGTATGTCGTCGTTGATCCGGGCGATGCTCCGGTCAAGGAACGCGAAATTATCAAGGACGAGAATCGCTTCCGCGAGCTCGACCAGCAGTTCCGTCCCACTGGCTTCAAGGCCATGATGGGCGCTGAGGCCATCAAGGAATTGCTCAAGCGCGTCAACGTGGATGAGCTTTCCATCGAACTGCGCGAGAAGATGAAGGCCGAGAGCTCGGTTCAGAAGAAGCTCAAGTATGCCAAGCGTCTCAAGGTGGTTGAGGCCTTCCGCAAGTCCACCAACAAGCCGCAGTGGATGATTCTCGATGTAATCCCGGTCATTCCGCCGGAGTTGCGCCCGCTGGTGCCGCTCGATGGCGGACGCTTTGCCACCTCCGATTTGAATGACCTGTATCGCCGCGTCATCAACCGCAACAACCGCCTGAAGAAGCTGATGGACCTGCACGCTCCTGAGGTCATCGTCCGCAACGAAAAGCGCATGTTGCAGGAGGCCGTAGACGCTCTCTTCGACAACGGTCGTCGTGGCCGCGTGCTGCGTGGCGCCAATAACCGCCCGCTCAAGTCGCTCTCCGATACGCTCAAGGGCAAGCAGGGACGCTTCCGTCAGAACCTGCTCGGCAAGCGCGTTGATTACTCCGGCCGTTCGGTCATCGTGGTTGGTCCTGAACTGAAGCTTCACCAGTGCGGATTGCCGAAGAAGATGGCTCTGGAACTCTTCAAGCCCTTCATCTATCACCGTCTGGAGCAGACCGGCCATTGCACCACCATCAAGCAGGCCAAGGAGATGGTTGAGCTACAGGAGCCGATCGTCTGGGATATTCTCGAAGAGGTCATCAAGGATCATCCGGTTCTCTTGAACCGCGCTCCTACACTTCACCGTCTGGGCATTCAGGCCTTTGAGCCGGTGCTGGTTGAGGGCAAGGCCATCAAGATTCACCCGCTGGTCTGCACCGCCTTCAACGCCGATTTCGACGGCGATCAGATGGCCGTTCACATTCCGCTCTCGCCAGAGGCTCAGGTCGAGGCCAGTGTGCTGATGCTTGCATCGCACAACATCCTCTCGCCCGCATCCGGCCAGCCGATTACGGTTCCGACGCAGGACATGGTTCTTGGTCTTTATTACCTGACCAAGGCCAAGAAGAATGCCAAGGGCGAAGGCCGCACCTTTGCCAACATCGAAGAGGTTCTGATGGCGCTGGAAGCGAAGGAGGTCGAGACCCTGTCTCCGATCCGCCTGCGCTACACCGGCAAGGTGCTTGACATGACCACGGCCTACGACGATCAGGACATCACGCACACCGAGCCGGTCGAGTTCAACAAGCAGTTCCTCTCGACGACGGTTGGCCGTGCCATCCTGAACGACGCGCTGCCGGAAGGCATGCCGTACATCAACGGCCTGCTCAAGAAGAAGGGCATCGGCCAACTGGTCAACTATTGCTACCTGAACCTTGGCCTCGAAGTCACGGTCAAAATGCTGGACCGCATCAAGGAACTGGGCTTTCAGTTTGCGACGCGCTCCGGCCTCTCCGTCGGCCTCGATGACATGGTCATTCCTGAGTCGAAGTACACGGTTGTGCGCGAGGCAGAGAAGCAGGTCATCGGCATTCAGCAGCAGTATTTGGACGGTGCCATCACCAATGGCGAGCGCAACAACAAGGTCATCCAGATATGGTCCTCGGTAACGGAAAAGGTCGCCGACGACATGTTCAACAACATGAAGCAGGCGGACAAAGACGGCACCATGAACCCGGTCTACATCATGGCCGATTCCGGCGCTCGTGGTTCCAAGCAGCAGATTCGCCAGTTGAGCGGAATGCGCGGACTGATGGCCAAGCCCTCGGGCGAGATCATCGAAACGCCCATCACGGCCAACTTCCGCGAGGGCCTCACTGTTCTGCAGTACTTCATCTCGACGCACGGCGCCCGTAAGGGACTGGCCGACACCGCGCTGAAGACGGCTGACTCCGGCTACCTGACCCGCCGTCTGGTGGACGTGGCGCAGGACGTCATTGTTTCTGAACTGGATTGCGGAACCGTTGAAGGCATCTACGTGACTCCGATTATCGAAGCTGGCGAGATCATCGAGCCGCTGCGCGACCGCATCATTGGCCGCGTGACGCTTGAGCGTCTGAAGGGCTTTGACGGCGAAGTGATCGTGGACGTGAACGAGGAGATTGACGAGGATTCCGCAGCCGATATTCAGGCCGCCGGAATTGAGCGCGTCAAAATCCGCTCCGTGCTGACCTGCGAATCCAAGCGCGGCGTCTGCATCCGCTGCTATGGTCGCAACCTTGGCTCTGGCCGCATGGTCGAGCTGGGTGAGGCGGTCGGCGTCATCGCGGCACAGTCCATTGGCGAGCCCGGAACACAGCTCACCATGCGTACCTTCCACATCGGCGGAACGGCCTCGCGTGTCAACGAGCAATCGCGTCTGGATGCCAAGAACAATGGCACCGTGCGTTACATTAACATCACCAGCGTCCGTTCGAAGGATGGCAGTCTGGTTTCAATGAACCGCTCCGGTTCACTGGCGGTCATTGATGATCGCGGTCGCGAGAAAGAGCGCTACCAGATTGTGTACGGCGCAAAGCTCCGCGTGGAAGACGGTGCCAAGGTCACGATTGGCCAGCCCATGGCCGAGTGGGATCCTTACACCTTCGTCATCCTGACGGAGATTGGCGGCACCATCAACTTCAAGGATTTGCAGGAAGGCATCACGCTCCACGAGGAAGTGGATGAAGTGACTGGCCTGTCTCGCCTTGTGGTTGGCGATTCGCCGGATGAAAAGCGTCAGCCGGCTGTTCTGGTCAAGGGCTCCAAGACGCAGAAGCGCTACCTGATGCCAAGCCGCGCCCATCTGATGATTCAGGATGGCGACGAGGTTTCTCCCGGCGACATCCTTGCCAAGATTCCGCGCGAAACCACGCGCACCAAGGACATCACCGGCGGTCTGCCCCGCGTGGTCGAACTCTTCGAGGCCCGCAAGCCGCGTGAGACGGCCATCATCAGCGAAATTGACGGTGTGGTCCGCTTTGGCGAAGTCAGCAAGGGCCAGCGCAAGATCTACGTCACTGCCGACAGCGGCGAGGAGCGCGAGTATCAGGTTCCCCGCGGCATCCACGTCAATGTGCAGGAGGGCGAACGCCTGAAGGCCGGTGAGCAACTGATGGATGGGCCGCTGAACCCGCACGACATTCTTGCCGTTCTCGGCGAGAAGGAACTACAGGCTTACCTCGTGAACGAGATTCAGGAGGTCTACCGCCTGCAGGGTGTGGCCATCAGCGACAAGCACATCGAGACCATCGTTCGTCAGATGCTCCGCTGGGTCAAGATCGAGGAGATTGGCGACACCAACTTCCTGCTCGAACAGCAGATTGACAAGTTCCGCTTCCGCGAGGAAAACGAGCGCACCATCGCAAATGGTGGTCGTCCCGCGGTTGGTCGTCCGCTCTTGCTCGGTATCACCAAGGCATCGCTCTCCACCGACAGCTTTATTTCGGCTGCCAGCTTCCAGGAGACGACGCGTGTTCTCACCGAGGCCTCCATCAACGGCGCGGTGGACAACCTGCGCGGCCTGAAGGAGAACGTGATCGTGGGACGCCTGATTCCTGCCGGAACCGGCATGGAATACTACCGCAACATCCAGCTCTCACCGGAGCTTGAAGAGGCGGCGGCACGAGTTCAGCAGGAGGTTGAGGCTGAGTTCGAGGCGGCAGAGCGCGAACTGGAAATGATGCGTCAGGAGGGTGAGGCCGAGGAACTCGCAGCCGAGTAACTCTGCACTCTCTCCGCAATCTTCAACAGCCCGACGAACCTCGTCGGGCTGTTGTTTTTTGGATATCTTATGAAACTTTGCTCAAAATGAAACATCCTTTTAAGAGCGGTAACCGCCAGACGAAGAGAATAAAGGGGTACTCAATGTCAAAGACAGCAGCAGAAGTGGACGCCCTCAAACAGGCTCCTGACGTTCAAGGTGTAATTCCTGCCATCCGCAAGCGCTGGAGCACGCGCGCCTTTGCAGACAAGGCGATTCCCAGTGAGACGCTTGCCAAGCTCTTTGAGGCTGTGCGGTGGTCGGCCTCGGCCTTCAACGAACAGCCCTGGCGCTTCCTTGTCGGTCAAAAAGGAGACGAAACCTACGCGAAGATTCTCGGCTCGCTGGTTGCGTTCAACCAGCTTTGGGCAGGGAAGGCTCCGGTGCTGATTCTCGGCCTTACCAAGAAGACCTTTGCCCACAACGGCAATCCGAATGGCTTTGCCCTCTACGATCTGGGTTCTGCTGCTGCACACCTTACCTTGCAGGCGACCGAGTTTGGTTTGCATACCCACTCCATGGCCGGACTTGATGCAGACAAGGCTCGTGCTGCCTTCAACATTCCAGAGGACTTTGCCATTGGTGCTGCGATTGCGCTCGGATATCAGGGTGAGCCCTCTTCTCTGAGCGATGAGCACATGCTTACGCTGGAGATTGCTCCGCGCACCCGCAAGCCGCTCAGCGAGATTGTGCTTAAGGCCTGGGAGACTTCGGCGGGAATTTAACCTTCTCCACATCAGGCTGCGATAGAGTAACGGCTGAGAGTAAAACGCATGTTCACGCCCTCTCCAAATCGCAGCCGCTTTTTCCAGCGCGGCTCGGCGGACTCAGCCAGCCGCAGCGCTGCTCATCTGCGATTGCGCCTGCTGATTATTGGCGTGTGCGGCGTTATTTTGCTGTTGCTGCTGGTGATTGGCGAAGTAGCTCGTCTGGTTGCCCCGCGTGCTAATACCAGCCGCACGCATTTTGATGTGATTCTTGTTCTGGGAACACCCACCGACAGCGATGGCCTGCCCACAGCTCGCCAGCAGGCACGCGTGCGCGAGGCGGTGCGGGAATACGATCTGGGCATGGCTCCTGTGATTTTATTTAGCGGAGGAGCTACGCGTCCGGGCCACGTTGAGGCAGATGCGATGGGCGAGATTGCCCGTTCGCTGGGGATTCCGCCCAGCCAGATTTTGCTGGAGCGCAAAGCCGAAAACACCATAGAGAATGCCTGTTACAGCATCCAGAGGATGCAGGCGCACAAGTGGCACTCCGCAGAGGTTATCGGTTCCGCAGAGCAGATTCCCCGCGCGGGGCTTATCTTCCAGCGCTTTCCCATTGAGTTTGCGACCCATGCTGCGCCTTCAACCGAGCAACCCCCGGCAATCGAGGATAAATTTGACGCTGTGCGAGAGATGCTCAAGACCTCTCGCTTTCTGCTCTTTGGCAGGATACTGGAGCCGTGCCTGCCTTAGGGAAGCTCTGAACAAGTCTTGGTGTGCAGTGTTTTGAAAGGGCGCGGTTTTAACCGCGCCGCTTGCCGGGTAAATTAACTTCTGGGCTTCAGCCCCTGAGGGAATGTATTTTCAATGACTTGCATTCCCTCGGCGGCTAAAGCCTAACCCTTTGATTGTGCGTCCATGGCGGGGCTGAAAGCCCCGCCCTTTCAAAACATCGCAAGAGTGGAACTTGTTCAGAGCTTCCTTAGAGGATTCGCTGGTCAGGAAACATCGCGACAAATGGGCAGAAATTACCCAAATCCATTAGACTGGAGATACATGCGCCGTACATTTTCACTTCTCACCGTTTTAATTTGCTTTGCCGGTGCCGCTCACTGCGCGCAGGCACAGTCGCAGGTTCCGTTGCTCTCCGATCCACTGGCAGGCGTTCGGTATGACAACCGCTACGATCTGTATGTCGGCCTCGGTTATGCCCGCCTCATTCCCGGCGAAACGCTGGTGACGGGCGCCAGCCTGGGTGGATTGGATATACAGGGAACCCGCTGGTTTACCTCGCGACTGGGTGCAACCGCCAATATTCGCGGATACTACGGCGACAGTGCCAACACTATTGTTGGTACTCAGGGCCACCAGACAAATCTTGGCAAAGGCGTGCCCATCATGGAGCACATCGTGACAGTGGGACCGGAGTATATGCTGGCACGCAACAAGCACGCCGCGATAACTCTGCATGGTACGGCAGGATTTGCGAATGGATTCTTCGACATGGGCACCGGCCATGTAACCACCGGAAGCCTCGGACTCTTTCAGGATGGGACGGTCTTTGCGGCAACAGCCGGCGGGACCATTGATCTGAATCGCTCTCCGCGCTGGGTCTTCCGCATTGCGCCCGATATGCTCGTCACGCATTATCAGCAACAGGGACTGGCCGCGGATTTCCAGCGGAACTTTGCGCTTTCGGTTGGCATTGTGTATCGCTTCAAGCAGAAGCGGTAAGCGTTTGTGCTTCGCATTAAGTAAAAAGGCCACCCGCGAAGGGTGGCCTTTTTACTGAATGACACAGAGCTATACCAGTTCGTAACCGGCGAAGAAGTATCCAATTTCGAAGGCTGCCGTATCTTCCGCATCCGAGCCGTGAATGGCGTTCTCGCTGATGGAGGCGGCAAACTTTTTGCGGAGGGTTCCCTCTTCGGCGTTGGCGGGGTTGGTTGCTCCCATCAGCTTGCGCAGGTCGGCGATGGCGTTTTCTTTCTCAAGCACCATGGGGAAGATGGGGCCGGAACTCATGAAGTCCGTGAGTCCATCAAAGAAGGGACGGCCCTTGTGGACGGCGTAAAAGCCCTCGGCCTGCGTCTTCGAGATGGAAAGCTTTTTGATGGCGACGATTTTGAATCCGGCCTTCTCGATCTCTGCGAGGATGGCTCCGGTCGAGCCTTTGCGAACTGCGTCGGGCTTGATGATGCTGAAGGTGCGCTGCGACACGATGGGTACACTCCTGAGGGAAGTTTCTGCTATGAGTTTATATGGTCGTGCGAGGGCCCGATAAGCTATTACACAAATGTTGTCATTCCTACGCTTTGCTACGGAATGACAAACAGAGGGGCTAAGTATTCGTAATAAGATTTGATACTGATTACCTGCCGATGACCCGCGCCAGCGTATCGCCAATCTCTGCCGGCGAAACTACTACATGGATTCCCGCAGCCGTCATGGCTTTCATCTTTTCTGCGGCAGTTCCCTGACCGCCGCTGATGATGGCTCCGGCGTGGCCCATGCGGCGGCCCGGAGGCGCTGTCTGGCCCGCAATGAATCCAACCACCGGCTTCTTCACGCACTGCTTGATGTAGGCCGCTGCAAGCTCCTCGTTGTTGCCGCCGATTTCGCCAATCATTACGATGGCCTCGGTCTCGGGGTCTTCGTTCAATAGGCGAATCGCGTCAATGTGCGTAGTGCCGATGATGGGGTCGCCACCAATTCCAATCGCTGTGGATTGCCCAATGCCTCGCTGCGTAAGTTGATGCACTGCCTCATAGGTCAGCGTGCCCGAGCGCGAGACGATTCCTACAGAACCCTGCTTATGAATGCGGCCCGGCATGATGCCGATCTTCGCCATGCCCGGCGAAATGACGCCGGGGCAGTTCGGCCCAATCAGCACTGAGGCGGAGTGCTTCAGCTTCGACCAGACCTTCACCATGTCGAGCACAGGAATGCCCTCGGTGATGGCGACGATCAGCTTGATGCCTGCGTCCTCGGCTTCGAGAATAGCTTCGGCTGCTCCGGCGGGCGGAACAAAGATCATGGTTGCGTTTGCGCCGGTTGCCTCCACTGCATCCACAACGGTGTTGAAGACCGGCCAGCCCTCGTGCGTAGTTCCACCCTTGCCGGGAGTGACGCCGCCGACGACTTTGGTTCCGTACTCCGCGCAGCCCCTGGCGTGGAAAGTGCCTTCTTTGCCGGTGAGTCCCTGCACGATGAGGCGTGTGTCGTTGTTGACTAATACAGCCATTTATTTGCCTCCCTTTGCAGCGGCTACCGCTAATTCGGCTGCTTCTTTCATGGTTGCGCCAATCTGGAAGTCGAGACCGCTTTCGGCGATAATTCTGCGTCCCTCTTCAACGTTTGTTCCCTCAAGCCGAAGGATAATGGGAAGCTTCAAGCCAAGGTTTCTGGCTGCGGCTACGACCGCAGTTGCCAAAAGATCCACGCGCAGAATGCCTCCAAAAATGTTGATGAAGATCGCCTTCACATGCGGGTCACTGAGCAGAATGCCAAAGGCCTGCTCAATCTGCTGCTGGTTAGCGCCGCCGCCTACGTCGAGAAAGTTGGCAGGGCTGCCACCGGCATACTGAATGATGTCCATGGTCGCCATTGCGAGCCCTGCGCCATTCACCATGCAGGCAATGTTGCCATCGAGCTTGATGTAGTTGAGCGAATATTTGCTGGCTTCGACTTCCAACGGGTCTTCCTCGGCAATGTCGCGCAGTTCCTTCAAATCCGGATGGCGATAAAGCGCGTTGTCGTCGAAGTTGATCTTGCAATCGAGCGCGTAGAGCTTGTCGTCCTTGGTGGTAATAAAGGGATTGATCTCCAGCAGCGAGCAATCCGTCTCTACAAAGGCTTTGTAGAGGCTTTGCATAAAGACAACTGCATCCTTAATCTGCGTGGTTTTGAGTCCGAGCGCAAAGGCCAGCCGACGCGCCTGATAGGCCGCGAATCCTATGGCCGGGTCAATGTACTCCTTGACGATGGCTTTGGGATCCTTTGCGGCTACTTCCTCAATCTCCATGCCGCCAGCCTGCGAAGCCATGAACACCAATTTCCCAGTTGCGCGGTCAAGCACGATGCCGAGATAAAGTTCGCGGTCAATCGCTGCGGTCTCTTCTATCAGGAGCCGCTGGACTTTTTGCCCCTGTGGGCCGGTTTGATGAGTGACCAGTTGCATGCCAAGGATGGCTTTGATGTGGGTTTCGGCATCGGCAATGGTTTTAGCAACCTTGACGCCGCCACCTTTTCCGCGCCCGCCTGCATGAATCTGTGCCTTCACAACGACTCCACTGGAGCCATCACTAAAGAGCTTTCTGGCTGCGACCACTGCTTCTTCCACAGTGACAGCCATCTCTCCCCGGGGAACGGCCACGCCGTACCTGGCCAGGATTGCTTTTGCCTGATACTCATGAATTTTCATAGTTGGGAAAGGTCCGCAGCAATCCAGCGCCTCTGTGTACGAAAAGGGATGTGCACTGGTGGTTGCTCCAAGATAGTACCGGAGCAGCAATACGACCCGCAAATGGTCTTTCAAATTACTTGGATAATATTCCTGACGGGAAACGATTGAGCGTTGCCCGAAAAGAAGTAGACCGATATCACAGCGATAAAGTTCTGCGACCAACGGGGAGCAGGGACCCAGCACAAAGCAAAATTGCCACACCCTTTCGGATTTGTTTGATCACTTGTCATGCCATTGCAGATCATTCAACCTGTCCTCTGCCTCATTGTGAAGGAACCAGTTGGAACTCTGTTTTGCCAGCGATCTCAGCAGCGTCCTGTCTTTGAGCTTAAGCACCGCCACAAGCTGCACATTGAGTTCGTTACCCTTGTTTTGGTTTGATTGTACGAGCGAACTCAGCATTGCTTGGTCTGTAAGTTCGTAGGCCGCTATCATCCGCACATAAATGCTCTTCGCGTTCTTAGCAATATCGAAGAGAGCGGCTTGATCTTTCATTTTTAGAATTGCGAGCAAACTAACAGCTTGATATCCGGTATTCTGCGCATATTCAATGCGTATAATTTTTACTTTACTGCCTGTAAATTCTGTATCAGCTTCGATCTTTTCACAGTCTTTACTGGCATTTTCCGCAATAGTTACAAAACTGCTGTTTAGTTCAGATTCGAGATCACGTGAATGCGAGTGATTTTTCAGATACTGTTGAAATTCACGATAGCCATCAACTGAAAGAGATGGAGTGTTGTCATAACGATAGACGTTACTGAACTTTTCACCAACGCTGTTCCCATTCATTGCGACACTCATGAGGAACTTGTTATCAGTAACATGCTCCAATGCTAGAACTCGCGTATAGGCGTTCTGCGCTTTTAGTGCAACCTCCGAATAAACAGCCTGATCCGTGACGTGCTCCAATGCAATTTCCCCAATATCGTTTCGTTTTGTTTCCAGTGCAATTTTTTTTGTAACCTCTGGATCCCCGCTGGCTTCTGTTGCTAGCTGAATGAATCCAAGAATCAGCCCTTTCTTCATTGCAGTAGGAATTGGCGTGAATACGGATGTGTCTCCACTGGTTCGGAATTCAGGCGAGGGCTTAATCTCATAGCTAAAGGGTCTGGAATAGATGCATTGGCCAGACATCTTCAAGCTGAGAATCCCTGTCACTTTTGCACCCGTATCTACCGGATGCGGGGCGTAGGAACCTGTCGCCCCATACCCATTTTCCCTATAATTCGCCCACTCGCTCTCTCCGTAAGCAGAGATATCTAAGCTGGATCCCCCAGACTCATCGTATACAAGAGGCTGAATCGCCAAGGTGCGCATAATATCCCAAGCAATTCCACGGTAATCTGCCATGACTGCGCTTTGCATCGCGGAAGAAGAATCAGAGTATCCCAGATGAAATTGCAGATATGTTTTGCCAGCGCGAAGCCACTCCACAAGCCCTTGAGGTGAGTTTTCGCAGACATTGTTCTTTATCATGCCGGCAAGTTGATCTAAACCAAGAATTTGTTGCTTTGTTTCCTCTGGCGGACCTCCCTGCTGCACGGCAAATCCATCTATAGGTAAAAAAACAAGCACGATCCAGAGAGAAAGTGCCTTCATTCTGTTTTCCATAATGAGATCCTTCCGCGCACTATTTTCGCTTAGCTGGCGAGCAATCACTTTTTCCTATATATACTCTGTCCCTGGTTATCGTTCCAGCCCTATTTCGTAAGAGTTTGCCGGCAAAGATTCTGCTCTGAAATCTACGCGCGAAACAGACGTACCGTGCAGCCACTGCCTGTAGGCTTTAAGCTAGTAGAAGCTATGAGCATACTGAAAGAACTCCTGAAACCGTTGACCGAGGTGGGCACCGCGCTCACTCGCGAGCAGTCGCGCACTGTCCTGCGTCAGATACTTGCCGGGGAGGTGCCAGAGGTCGAGGTGGCCGCCTTGCTGACGACCATGGCCACTCGAGGGGAAACCTATCTGGAACTGACTGGATTTGCCGAAGTTATGCGCGAACAGTCAATTCCACTGTCCCTCACCGAGGAAGAACGCAGCCAATTAGTAGATCCCGTCGGGACTGGCGGCGGAGGGCCCTCGACCTTCAATATCTCCTCCGGTGCGGCACTGGTTGCAGCGGCTGCGGGCGCAAAAATCGCCAAACATGGCAACCGGGCGGTTACCTCAAAGTGCGGCGCGGGGGATGTTCTGGAGGCGCTCGGTGTTCCCATGGACCTTGGGCCGGAGCTTGCCGTGGAGTGCCTGCGCGAGACGGGCTTCATGTTCTTGTTTGCACCAAAATATCATCCGACGATGAAGCAGGTTGGGCCGTTGCGTCGGGCGTTGGGCTTTCGGACAATCTTCAATCTTTGTGGGCCACTCACCAATCCCGCTAAAGCGCCTCATCAGGTGATTGGCGTGCTGGCTCCCAGCCGGGTTCTACTGCTGGGCCGCGCACTGGCTACCTTGGGAACTACTCGCAGCTTTGTAATCTGCGGAACCGATGGACTGGACGAAATGACCATCTTTGGGGAAACGGTTGTGGCGCGTATTGAGGCTCCTGTGCCGCTAACCGAGCATCCGGAAAAGGCAATGCGGGCCTCAAGGGTAACGCCGGAGATGGCCGGGCTGACGCGTCTGGAGAGTGGCGATATTACAGGCGGCGATGCAGCAGCCAACGCGGCGATTCTGGTGGACATTTTGACAGGAGCGACGGGGCCGCGTCGGGATATCACGCTGCTGAATGCAGCCGCAGTGCTGGTAGCCGCAGGACTGGCCTCTGACCTGAAAGAGGGTGTGGCCAGGAGTGCCGAAGCCATTGATAGCGGTCAGGGCGTAGTGGTTCTGGAGAAGTTGCGCAGGTTTCAAGCCAAATATGGCGGTAAAGTTAACTAAGTTCAGGAGTAGCAAAGGAGCGGAGAATGGCCCGTATCGAACTGAGAAACTTACAGCCGGGACCGGAGGCCTGCGAGGTTTTCCGGCGCTGGCTTACTCATCTGGATGAGGAGTTCACACGGCATCAATCTGCCGAGCGGCGCGCAGAGATTGTCCGCGACCAGTTGCACGAACTTTATCTGGGGCGTCCGCATGGCGGCAGGCTGAATCTGACACTGACCAGCGAACTGGCCCTCAACGTTCTGCAACTGACGCTCGACCCGCTGAACGCAACTCTGGGACCGGAGTACAACGGTGATGTGGACGCAGCGGCCTACGCCGTTCGCAAGCCGCTCATCTGGTTCTGGCAGAGCTTTGACCGCTCGCCTGCCGGATTGAATCACTGGCTCGGTTTCCGCTTCCGAGCCATGCTGGGAAGGCACATCTTTCGTTCGCTGGGCAAGAATGTCCGCTTCTTCCACGGCATCGAATTCAGCTACGGCTATAACCTGACCATCGGCGACAACTGCGTATTTCACAAACATGTAGTGCTCGACGATCGCGGCGAAATTGAGATTGGCAACAACGTCAGTCTCTCGGATTACGTCAGCATTCATACCACTCGCCACGACCCGCTCGATGCAAAGGAAGTGAACACACACAAAACTGTGATCGGAGCAGGCAGCCGCATCACGCATAACTCGGCGATTTTGGCCGGAGTGACCGTGGGCGAGGATGCCATCATCGGCGCTCATGCGGTGGTGACAAAGGATGTGGCACCGGGCACGATTGTCGGCGGCGTTCCTGCGCGGCTGTTGCGCACAAAGCAGGAGATTCGCGCGCGCCACGGGTAGTAACCACTCGCCCCAACCCCGGCGTTTCCGAAAATGCTAGCATCTATATTGGAGTACACCTTTTGCAGCCCGATAACGTAGCTCTTGTTCAAGGCATCTTTGAGTTGGTGCTGGTTCTTTTTTCGCTCAGTTTCCACGAGGCGGCGCACGCATGGATGGCATCGCGTCTGGGTGACCAGACGGCGCGCATGTTGGGCCGCGTCACGCTGGACCCCATGAAGCATCTTGACCCGATTGGCACCGTTCTGATTCCTGCCATCGCCATCTTTGGGCCGCTGATCGGTTTTGGCGGTTTTGGCAGATTTCTGATTGGATGGGCCAAGCCTACGCCGGTGCAGGCACGCAACTTTGCGCACTTCAAGCGCGACTCCATTCTGACGACCCTGGCAGGTCCGGTCAGCAATCTGATTCTGGCTGCGGTGGCGATGATCTTGTTGCTGCTGGTCTCGCACCTGGTTCCGGGCGGTTCGGTTGCGGTTCACGGAATTGTGTTGGGAGTGATGGACTTTAACGCTGGCTCCTTTCTTTCGCCGCTGGTGATGCTGCTTTATCTGGGAATCTTCGTAAATCTTTCGCTGGCGGTCTTTAATTTGCTTCCCTTTCCTCCGCTGGATGGCAGCCGCATCCTCTTTTTCGTGATCCCGACGCGCTTTCAGGCGGCTTATGAGAGCATGGGAATCTTCAGCCTGATCCTGATGATTGCAGTCGGCGGCAGGCTGGTGGGATTTGTCCTGTGGCCTTTGCTGAATGTGATAAGGCTGGCGCTGATTAGCCTGTAGGGCAAGCCCAGTGCAAACTCCCGTACAATAATTCAGAGACGGAACGAAACGCAGAATCAGACGCGAAGAGAAGAAGACCGAAGAGAATGCAACCCACCCAACAATTGAAGCGAGTACTCAGCGGCATGCGCCCCACCGGCAAGCTCCACCTTGGCAACTACATGGGAGCGCTGGCCAACTGGGTCAAGCTACAGCACGAGTACGACTGCTACTTCTTCATCGCCGACTGGCACGCGCTGACGACGGACTACGCTGATTCCAGCAAACTGGGCGCAAACATCTCGGAGGTGGCGTTGGATTTTCTGGGCGCCGGACTCGATCCTGAGAAGTGCGTTCTCTTTACCCAGTCGCTGGTGAAGCAACACAATGAGCTTTTTACGGCCTTTGCCATGATTACTCCGCTGGGCTGGCTGGAACGCGTTCCCACTTACAAGGAGCAGCAGGAAAATCTCTCCGGCAAGGATCTCTCCACTTACGGATTCCTTGGCTACCCTCTGTTGATGGCCTCCGACATTCTTGTTTACCAGCCGGATTTCATTCCGGTTGGACAGGATCAGTTAGCCCATGTTGAACTGACCCGCGAGATTGCACGCCGCTTCAACCAGTTCTACAAGCGTTCCGATGGCAGCGAGATTTTTCCGGAACCGAAGGCGCTTATTACCGCATCGCCCAAGCTCTCAGGAACTGATGGCCGCAAGATGTCAAAGAGCTATGGCAACACCATTCAGCTCAACGATTCGGAGGCTGAGATTCGCAAGAAGCTGAAGGGGATGGTCACGGACCCGGCTCGCATTCGCCGCACGGACGCCGGCGATCCGAATAAGTGCCCCGTCGGCGATCTGCACAAGGCATTTAGCACTGCCGAGACACTTGCGAAGGTCTATGACGGTTGCCGCACCGCCGGGATTGGTTGCATCGAATGCAAGGGATGGGCCGCCGACGCGCTGGTTCAGGTTATTCTGCCGATTCAGGAGCGCCGCGCCAGCTACACCGAAGCTCAGGCAGAGGAGATATTCCGCGCAGGCTCTGAGCGTGCCGACGTGCGCGCCGAGCAGACCATGACGGAGGTTCGTGCTGCAATCGGACTGCCTGCGCACAGGGAGAGAGCAAAGTGACCGACCCGACTCCCATTAACGCGCTTTTGCAGGATGGCCGCACCGAGCCCAAGCCCGCACGAGAGCCGGAGCAGGATAACGACTCGCCCTTTGCCGTGACGGTTGGGCAGGTTTACGACGGCCCGCTCGACCTGCTGCTCGACCTGATTCGCAAACAGGACATTGATATTTATGACATCCCGATTGCGAAGATTACGGCGCAGTTTCTGGCCTACGTCGAAAATCTGAAGGCCGCCGATGTGGATGTGGCAGGCGAGTTCATCTATATGACCGCTCTGCTCATCCACATTAAAAGCCGGATGCTCCTGCCGCGCTCGCCTATCGAACTTGGCGAGGAGCACGAAGACCCACGCCGCGAACTGGTGGAGCGGCTGCTCGAACACGAAAAGTTCAAGAACGCCGCTCAGATGTTGCAGCAGAAACAACTGCTGGAAGATGCCTCGTGGACGAACCCCGGTATCCGTGAGTTCCGTGCCGAGGCTGATGCCGACTCAGAAATTGCCGCTGACACACTGGACCTTGCCCGCGTCTTCCGTGAGGTGTTGGAGCGCATCAAGTCCAAACCCATCTACGACCTGGAAGAGGACGCAGTTACAGTTGGCCAGATGATTCAGTTTCTGGCGCGTCGGTTGTCAATGGAGGACAAGCCCATTGGCCTGAAGAAGCTGCTGAAGAATACGCGCTCGCCGCGTGCAGTGATTGCGATGTTTCTGGCGCTGCTGGAACTGGTTCGTCTCCAGGCGATTCTGCTTCGGCAGGACAATAATTTTCACGAGATTCTGATTAAAAAGAGCGCCCGCTACGAAGCGCTGATGAACGAAGGCCTTTCGCAGATGCGGGATGACTGGCGGTAGAGCCTTCGCTTTCTCAACTACGACACATTATGGAATTCGTATTAGAAATGGTGTAGAAAATCTGCGTTAAACATACTGAAATCCTGCCCTTCACCAAGTTTTAACAAACTCTGTTTCTTCCATTCATAATCCACTACCCCTCCGACTGTTAATTTTCGATGATGTACCGTCCCCAGATCGGAAACGGAGAATCCTTATGAGTGATACGGCAGTCCTTGCTTCCCCCGAAACCTCCCTGCTCGACAAAAAACTCAATAAATCCCCCGGCCTTACCGGGACGCTCATCTTCCTCGCCATTCTTTCCGTAGGTCTCGCTTACACGGGCTATCAGCTTTCTCACGACCTCGACAATGTGGTCATCGGCAGCGTGTGGCCTTATGTGTTGCTGGGCGTGGCGCTCTTTATTGCGCTGGGCTTTGAGTTCGTCAACGGCTTCCACGACACAGCGAACGCCGTCGCTACCGTCATCTACACACACTCGCTGGAGCCGCACATCGCCGTGGTCTGGTCTGGCCTGTGGAACTTTGTCGGCGTGCTCACCAGCTCAGGTGCGGTTGCCTTCGGAATTCTCTCCATTCTGCCGGTTGAACTGATTCTTCAGGTTGGCTCCGGCTCTGGCTTTGCAATGGTCTTTGCCCTGCTGGTTGCAGCCATTATCTGGAACCTGAGCACATGGTGGTTCGGACTGCCGGCCTCCAGCTCGCACACCATGATCGGCTCCATCATCGGCGTGGGCATTGCCAACCAACTGCTCAATGGACGCACCGGAACCAGCGGCGTGGATTGGGAGCAGATTACAAAGATATTCAAGGCTCTGCTGATCTCTCCGCTGGTCGGATTCACTTTCGCTGCCCTGCTGCTGTTGCTTTTCAAACTGCTTATCAAGGACAAGCGGCTTTATGAGGCTCCGGAAGGCTCTGCTCCGCCGCCGTTCTGGATTCGCTGCCTCCTGATTGGCACCTGCACCGGCGTCAGCTATGCGCACGGCTCGAATGACGGACAAAAGGGGATGGGGCTCATCATGCTCATTCTGATTGGCACCGTCCCCACGGCTTACGCGCTCAACCACGCTGTCGGTATTCGCGATGTGCAGACCTTTATCGCCATAAGCGAGCAGGCCGCACACGTTGTGGATGCACATGCGGACAACACTGTGGCCGTCGGCGACCCACGCACCGATCTGACCGAGTACATCCGCACCAAGGAGTACACGCCGAATACGATGCTCGCCCTGCGCGAACTCATTCTCGACACCGAGCATCGCATCGCTCTCTACAAGGAACTGAAGAAAGTTCCCGCCGCACAGCAGACCAACGTCCGCAATGATATGTATGTAGCCAGCGAGACGATTCGCCTGCTCCAGAAGAACAACAAGGGCGGCTTTACCGCATCGGATAATGCCATTCTTGCCAACTACAAAAAGAGCCTCGACAAGTCCACCAAGTTCATTCCCATATGGGTTAAGGTGGCTGTGGCGCTGGCGCTGGGACTCGGCACCATGGTTGGCTGGAAACGCATTGTGATTACCGTCGGTGAGAAGATCGGCAAAGAGCACCTGACCTATGCACAGGGCGCCTCAGCCGAACTGGTCGCCATGGCAACCATCTTTGCGGCAGACAACTTCGGTCTGCCCGTCAGTACCACGCATGTGCTGAGTTCAGGAATTGCAGGCACCATGGCTGCAAACAAGAGCGGATTGCAGGTTGCCACCATTCGCAATATCGTAATGGCATGGGTGCTGACGCTTCCGGCTGCGGCATTGCTTTCGGCAGGACTCTTTTTCCTCTTCCGCCAATTTGTATAACGCTTCTGCTTAACCGGTACGCCCCATTTTTTCGCGGAATGTACGCGAAATATGGGGCGTAATCCTTTGCATCCGCAAACAGGACAGGACGCTTTAATTATTTTTTTTTGTAACTTCCTTCAACATCAGATTGCGCAGCAAGGCGTTGGCTTTTGTCTGATACCCCTTGCCGTCCTTGCGCAGCCATTCAATTACATCGGCGTCCATGCGAAAGGTGACCTGTTTTTTAATGGGGCGGTACAAGGGGTTCAGTGCGGCACTCTGCCACGCAATCTCAGAGCGTTCGGGAATCCCCGATATTTTTTCCCCCTTGAGGGGTTGTGCCGTTTTTTCATGCTTCCGCTTGCGCTTGGATGCGGGCTTTTTCCGGGCGGGTGCTTTTTTGTCGGCCTTGCTCATGGCGGTAACTCCCGCCACTATTATACATTCATAAATGTAACTACAAAATAGATATTACATTTCATCGTGCCTTATACAAGAAAATGCCGGGTATTCGGAACTTCGGATTTGGGCCGCGATTGAATCTGACTTTGCCGGACATCTTTTGGACCCAGTTCTATGAAAAATCAACCAGAATTGAGAAGAGAACGCTCCTGCGCGAAAATATACGGGAGAAAGTGCATTTATTTCCCAAGTCCTTCTAAATGAGCGATTAATGTCTCTATTTCCACAATAAAAGAGCGATTCAAACTCCCCGCATTCACCCGTTATTAACATTCTATTATTATCCTGTTCATAGTTCTCCTCCGAACAAGGCGGGTACTGTAACTCTGTTCCCAGCCTCAGGATGAAGCGAAGAGCATTTATGAGTAACGCAGCGGTACTGGCACCACCCCGATCATCAATGCTCCACCAAAAGCTGAAACAGCCGCCCGGCCTTATTGGCACAATTACTTTTATTGCTGTTCTCGCGATTGGGATTCTTTATGTTGGCTTTCAGATTTCAAATGACCTCAGCAGTGTAGTAATTGACAACATCTGGCCCTATCTTCTGTTGGGAATGGCGCTCTTTATCGCGCTTGGTTTTGAGTTTGTCAACGGATTCCACGATACCGCCGTAGCCGTTGCCACAGTCATCTACACGCACTCGCTGGAGCCGCGCCTCGCCGTGGTCTGGTCCGGTGTGTGGAACTTTGTCGGAGTGCTCACCAGTTCCGGCGCAGTTGCTTTCAGTATTGTTTCTCTGTTGCCGGTTGAGTTGATTCAGCGTTCAGGCTCCGGTCCCGGGTTTGCGATGGTTTTTGCATTGCTGGTAGCGGCTATTGTGTGGAATCTGGCGACATGGTGGCTCGGCTTGCCCTCCTCCAGTTCACACACTCTGATCGGTTCCATCATTGGTGTTGGCCTGGCCAACCAATTGATGGATAAACACTCCGGCACCAGCGGCGTGGATTGGGAGCAGGCGATCCGCATCTTTAAAGCGCTGTTGATTTCTCCGGTGGTTGGCTTTACGGTTGCGGCTTTGCTGCTCTTGCTCTGCAAGATGCTTATCAAGGACAAGCGGCTTTATGAGGCTCCGGTGGGGGATGCACCGCCTCCGCTGTGGATTCGCGGGCTGCTGATTCTGACCTGTACCGGCGTCAGCTTTGCGCATGGCTCGAATGACGGTCAAAAGGGCATGGGCCTCATCATGCTGATTCTGATTGGCACGCTTCCCACGGCCTACGCGCTCAATCATGCGGTCAGCGCACGGGATGTACAGAATTTTGTAGCAATCAGCGAGCAGGCTGCTCAGGTTGTCTACGCGCATGAGGACAAATCTGTAATCGTAACCGATGCCCGTACCGATTTGACCGATTACATCCGAACCCGTCAGTACTCAGCGCGAACAATGCCGGCACTGCGCGATGTGATTCTTTCAACCTCGCAGCAGGCAGCTACCTATAAGGAAATCAAGAGTGTTCCGGCGAACAAGCAGGCTGGCGTACGCAACGATCTGTACCTGATCGGCGAGGCCCTGCACCTCTTGCAGAAGAGCAACCATGTCCGCTTTTCCAGGGACGAGGAAGCCGTGCTTACCCGCTACAGGAAAAGCGTAGACCAAACCACCAAATTCATTCCGACCTGGGTGAAGGTTGCCGTTGCACTCGCGCTTGGGCTTGGCACAATGGTTGGTTGGAAGCGCATCGTGATTACCGTCGGCGAAAAGATCGGCAAGGAAAAGATGACCTATGCGCAGGGTACGTCGGCACAACTGGTTGCCATGGGAACCATCTTTGCGGCGGATACATTTGGACTCCCGGTCAGTACTACCCATGTGCTCAGTTCCGGTGTCGCCGGTACGATGACGGCAAATAACGGCGGCTTGCAGTTCTGCACCATCCGTAATATTGCGATGGCCTGGGTGCTGACGCTTCCCGCATCGGCGCTTCTTTCTGCCAGCCTGTTTCTGCTCTTCCGCCAATTCGTGTAAAAGGGATATGTGCGGAAAGAACCCAACCAGACCCCATCCGCCGAGCAGCGTGGATGGGGATTTTTATTGACGGCGATCTTTCGTCCGATCGTGAGCCGACTTCTGAGCCTCATTGTGGCGGGGAAGACGCAGTGCCGAAAGCTGCTGCCGTGGAAGGAAAAGGCCGGCAAGCCTTTGCAAACAAAGGCAACAATAGTGGAATTAACCCCCGGTTCTCCACAGATATCCTCCGGGCCGTTCCTGGTGCCCGACGCATGGGAAGGCGACACTACAGTATCATTTACTGATGTGCCTGCGGAGAGCGTTGCAGGCATGGATGCCCATCCCCAATCGAGTCGAATGAGTCTGAAAGCCAAGTTAGAAGCCGTTATCTACGCTGCCGAGGAGCCTGTAACCCTCGCGCAGCTTGCCAACCTGTTTGCCGACGAGGCGCTTGCGCTTCAGGCCGAGCAGGCCGCCGCAAACGCTGAATCTGTTGAAGAAGCAGAGTCCTCCGAAATAGAAGCCTCAGAAATCGCGACCATTGACGAGCCGCAGGAGAATCTCTCCCTGAGGAATGCCGGAACAGATTCTGCCGAAACGGCTGCGGAAGCCAATCCAGAAGCTGCGCAAGAACCTCCGACCGAAGAGCTTCCGGCGCCCGCAGAAATTACGCCGGAAGAAGAAGCAAAGCTTCAGGCGGATGCCGAGGCCGAGGCCAGGCGGGAGGCCCGACAGCGGGACAGGCAGGTCCGCGAGATTCTGCGCACAGAACTTGAATCCTTGATTGCCGACTATGCAACCGGCGAGCGCGGAATTGAGATTCGCGAGATTGCAGGCGGATTCCGCATGGCCACCAAACCGGAGTATCACGACGCTGTTCGCGGATTTGTGAAGAGCCTGAAGCAGCCGATGAAGCTCTCTCTGCAGGCACTGGAGACGCTGGCTGTGATTGCCTACAAACAGCCGGTGACTTCGCCCGAGATCAGCGAGATTCGCGGCGTGGATTCCGGCGGCGTACTTGGTTCACTGCTCAGCCGCAAGCTGATTGCAACGGCTGGCCGCAAGCAGGTGATTGGCCGTCCGATTCTCTACAAAACCACCAAGGAATTTCTCGTCCGCTTTGGCCTCAAGGATGTAAGCGAACTGCCTTCGATGGAGGAGTTCGAAAAGATGGCGGGCGAGTTGGAAGAGACCGACGAACTGATCGAGCAGAGTGCAGAACCGAATCTGCCGCTCGCAGGCAGTATCGAGATTGAAGAAAACAGAATTAATGAATCTGTTGAAACGGAAGCTGTAACAGAGCCCGACACAGCAGAACCGGTCGTAACAGAGAAAGAAGTGCAGGAATGAAGCAGGAGCCTGAAAAAACGCCTAAGCCGGAACGTCTGCAAAAGATTCTGGCAGCGGCCGGGCTCACCTCTCGCCGCAAGGCTGAGGAACTGATTCTTGAAGGTCGCGTTCAGGTCAACGGCCAGGTGGTGACGGAGCTTGGCACCAAAGCCTCGCTTGCGACCGACCACATCCGTGTGGATGGCAAGTTGCTCCAGGGCGCGGAAAAGCTGCGTTACTTCCTGCTGAACAAGCCCAAAGGATTTGTCACCACCGTCAAGGACCCTGAGGGTCGGCCTACGGTGATGAAGTTTTTTGAGAAGGTCAATGTCCGGCTCTATCCCGTTGGAAGGCTGGATTATCTCTCTGAGGGGCTGCTGATTGTCACCAACGATGGTGAACTGGCCAATAAGCTGACCCGCGCCTCGGCGGGAGTGAAAAAGACCTATTTGGTGAAGATTTCCGGCGCTCCCAGTGCTGCCCATCTGGAGCAGTTGCGCAGTGGCATCATGATCGAGAAGGGACGCTTTGGGCGACGGGAGGGCCGCGTGCTGACCCAACCCGCCGAGATCAAGCTCTATCGCGGCGGAGAAAATCCCTGGTACGAGGTTACTCTGACCGAGGGCCGCAACCGGGAAATCCGCAAAATGTTCGAGGAGATTGGCCACCATGTCGAGAAGATCAAGCGCATCGCCTTTGGGCCGCTGGTGCTCGATGTTGTGACCGGAGAGCAGCGCGAACTGACCGAGATGGAAGTGGACCTGTTGCGTCGCGCAGCAGCGGGAAGAACAGCAGGACGGCCCAGCAAGCTGCCTCCGCCTGCGCATCTTCCGCTGCCGGTCAAGCACAAGTATCCGCCGAAGAACTTTGCGTTGAAGAAGAGCTACTTCAAAAGTCTGCACACCGGCACTCAGCCAACTGTTGCCGCGCCGAAGTCGGCAGCACCCGTAGCAGCCTCCGGGCAGGATGCTCCCCGGCCAGTGAGAGCAGAGCGTCCGAGCAAACCTTTTCCAAAGCCCTTTCAACCCAGAGGGGCTTCTGCTGCATCTAACCAGGGGAAAGAGAGAGTTGCCGGAAGTGGCAGACCATCCGGGAAAGGCAGACCCTCCGGATCGAGGGGCGCTTCGCGTCCGCGCAGAGAATCAGGTTCGCGTCCCTTCTCCAAATCAGGTGCGACCAAGGGTGGAAAACATCCCGGCTCCCGATGACCAGTTGGCAGTGTTAGTTCTACAGGTTCGATGGAAGCAATGCAGTGAGGCAGTATTTGATGTCAAACACAATCCCTGAAATACAGAGAGCGACCTTTGGAGCGGGATGCTTCTGGGGCGTGGAAATAGCGTTTGCCGCGATTCCAGGAGTTCTGGAGACCGCAGTCGGCTATGAGGGTGGCAAACTCAGTGATCCCACCTACAAAGATGTCTGCACCGACCACACTGGCCACGCCGAGGTGGTGCAACTGACTTTTAACCCCGCACTGGTTAGTTACTCGGTGCTGCTGGATGCATTCTTCAGACTGCACGACCCGACGCAGCTTAACCGTCAGGGGCCTGACCGGGGAACGCAGTATCGCAGCGTCATCTTCTTCCACTCAGAGGAGCAGGAGGCTGCGGCAAAGGCCAAAATTGAGAAACTCACCACTGCAAAATGCTTTGACCAGCCGATTGTGACCGAGGTAGTTCCGGCGGAGACCTTCTGGATTGCAGAGGATTATCACCAGAAGTATCTGGCCAAGCGCGGACTGGCAAACTGCCATATTTAGGACTAAGTAACCCCTGAACATGTCCTTTTTCAGGGTGCTATTTTCATGATGCTATGTGTCAGGGCACGACTTTAGTCGTGCCGCACAAGCGCAAAACAGCTTCCGGCTTAAGCCGCTGCGGGACTTTAACTTGCTGAAAAGAAAGCGTTCAGGGGCTGAAGCCCATTTATTCCCTGATCTTCTTGCGGCACGACTGAAGTCATGCCCTGACATAAGACATAAAGAGGAGAACCTGTGCAGAGCTTTCCTAACAAAAAAGGCCCAACGGAGGTACAATCCCCGGCGGGCCTTTTCTATTTGGTTGGAGTTTTTGTTATTCGGCAGGGGTTTCCGGGGTGGTGAGCGGTGGCAGCTCTTCCGGGAGCGCAACTGCCTCAATCGGCTCTGCGGGCAGAACCGTTTTCTCATCCCTCCAAAGCGTAACAATCCAGTAAATCACCGCAAGAAAGTAGGTCGCAGTTGGCAAATAGCTGATGGTACGCAGCTTGGCGAGCGCGGCCTGATACTCTTCCATGGTTGTCAGCTTCATTGTGGCTTCCATGTGCTGGAGAACGAGTATGACGACGATGGAAACCACCGCGTATGCGCTGAAGCCCTGCAGCAGACGGCGAACATGGCTGGTCCAGCGCAGTCCGGTATGTCGGCTGGAGATAAGAACAGCAAGTGCAACTACAATCGCCAGCGCCTGAACGAATATATTGCCCTTGTTGGCGAGGATGGAGCCGAGCATGGTCCAGTTAAAATCCGGGCTGCCGGGCCATAACAGCGGTGGCCACTTTCCCCAGAAGATGGGCAGGGAGGCGGCAACCGCCAATCCCACAATTACGCCGGGAATCGCAAAGCGCGGCTTGTAGCCCGCGTCCTTGAGCCCCATCCAGCCCAGCGAGAGCAGCACCAGAGTCTCCAGCAGAACATCGGCGAGCGCCATATCCAGGCGCATCCCGGTATAGGCCGTGCGGGAGATTTTGCTGAAGGTGACATAGAGCGTCAGCGAGCGCAGAACATAAAAGAAGATGAGCAGCGTAAAGAGCGGGAAGCGGCGGATGCGTCCACAGGCGAAGAGTACAGCCAGCAACAGGATGTGCAGGGCAACGCCCGCTGTCCACAGGATCAGTTCAGAGTTCCAATGCATGTTGTTTGAGCCCCAAAAGAAAACAAAAGTCGTGTTTTCTCATTCTACTCGTTTGCAGGTAGTGTTCTGAACGGGAAGGCTTAACGGCGTACTTTAATCGTCGTCCGGAGGGCCGGAGAACTTCATTTTGAGGAAGAACTCCGGGCTCAGTGTAGTTTTCACCTGTTTGTAGGGTGTTACCTTCTGGGTGTAATCAAAGCAATCCGATAGATCATCGGAGTAGATATCCCGCGTTCCCAGATATCCGAGATTGAAGTTGTTTTCCATAAAATGCAGGATGCTGCCCATCTCATGCACCTGTGTGGAGATGTATCCGTGTTTTGCATAGGGAGAAACCACAAGCAGCGGCACCCGGAAGCCGAGCCCCATCGAATCTACTTGCGGCGGCGGGACGTGGTCATAAAAACCGCCCCAGTCATCCCATGTGATGATGATGGCAGTGGAATCCCAGTACTGGCTGGCACCGATGGCATTCGTGATGCTGGCAACCCACTGCGGACCATACGGCGGCGCTCCGGGATGGTCGGAGGTGCTGTACTCCGGCACTACCCAACTGACGGTGGAGAGGTTGTTGTTTGCAATGTCGGTCAGGATGGTCGTCTCGGGCGTGATGACATTGGTATTCCAGTCTGCACCGTAGCGAATGTGACGGATGGCCTCGTAGGCCGAGAGAATATTGAAGCTGTCAGAGAGCGAAGGTGCGTAGTAGCGCCAGCTTATTTTTGCGGCATCCAGCAGGTCGCCCTCTGTCTGGTAGTCAAAACAGGGGAAGGGACCGGGTAACTCTGTTCCGTTGGGGCCGATAACATTCACTGATTCCCATGCGGGAGCATCACATCCCCAGGTTGAACCACTCGGGTTGGAGGTGACATCGGCAGCCTGTCCTGCAATCAGATACTGGTGAGCCGGAAAGCTGGCACCACTGTTGGACTGGAACATCCGGTTGCCAAAGGTGAATTCGCTGGCAATTTGCCAATAGGGAACGGTATCGCTCTGCGGCACATAGGTGAGAGTGTTTGCAGCAAAGCCGTCCATCTTGCCGTTATCCCACTGTTGCCACCAGGTAGGGTGAGTATGACTTTTATCTGGCTGATTTCCCAGCGGTTCCAGCACGAGCGGATGGGTTGCTCCCTGACTGTCCACCATGCTGGTAACGGTGTCAGCACCGGGAAAACCATTGAAGAGGTTATCTACGGTGCGATTCTCCTGCACGATCACTATGACGTGTTTGATGGGAGATGTTGCTTGGCCGGGTATGGGCGCAGTCGCGATTTTGATGGCCACGTTACCACAGCCGGAGACAAAAACAATACTCGCCAGAGCGAGCAGACAAACTTTGCGAGACACAGCAACCTACAGTCGGAGAAGGTGAAGCAAATGTTTATCCCGTTGTATTTGGGAGAGGGATGAAAGTAATCCTAATCTGAAAAATAGAGATTAATCCAGTACAAAATTGGAAAAACTGGATGCTGTAGTAATCATAGGTGGTTACAGATGAGTTAACTTGCTGCAAAGGGGAACTTGAGGCGTTCTGGCAGGATGGAGAGGGCATCCCCAGCAGCTATCGCAATTTGTCCTACTGTATTGGGCAGAGGAAAGTTGTAATAGCAAGTGATTGCGCTGATTGGATTCACAACACCTTTTAGAATGCATAAACTTACCTCGACATTCTGAAAGGGAATAGGAAAATTCCTATGCACAGGAAGTTTGTACAGGATTTGGCAAAGAACGGTTTGAAGATGCCGTTAACAGTAGACATGACGCTGGTTAAGCATCCTGATTCTGCGGCCATTCTGCTTGATGGAGAGCGGCTGGGCAAGGTTGTGGAAGAAAATGCAAAGTGGCTGGGAGTGCCGCTGGCAATTCCGCGCATGGACCTGGAACTGGAGAAGCTGCAACTTCTCGATTTTTTGAAGATTCAAGTGGAGGAGCCGGGGAAGTTTCACTTTGAGAAGCCTCCGGAGCAGAGCACGATAGACCGGGTAATGGCGCTGAAGAATGAGCCACTGCTTCCCAGAGTTGAAGCGCAGGTTAAGGCTGTCGAATATATTGCAAAAAACACGGATTTGATTCCCGTAGGAATGGCAATTGGGCCATTCTCGCTGATGACAAAGATAATTGCAGACCCGATTTCTCCGGTGTTTATTGCGGGCACAGGCGTTACAGCAGAGGAGGATGAAGAGGTTCGGCGAATGGAAAACGCGCTGAAACTGGCCATCGGCATCATCCTTCATCTGGTGCGCAGGCAGCTTGAGGCGGGCGCTCAGGCGATTTTAGTTTGCGAACCGGCGGCGAATACATCCTTCTTCTCTCCGAAGCAGATAAGCAGAGGCTCCAACGTCTTTGATCGCCTTGTGCTGGCTTATAACCATCAGGTCAAGGAGTTGGTAGAGGCGCATGGCGCACGTCTCTTCTTCCATTGTTGCGGAGAGCTGACCGAGCAGATGCTCAAAAAGTTCTGCGAACTGGATCCCGCGGTGCTCTCGCTGGGCTGCTCGCGAACCCTGTGGAAGGATGCGGCGATTGTGCCGGAAGAGATTGTCCTTTATGGAAATCTCCCCAGCAAGCGCTTCTATTCCGATGCGCTTTGCCCGGTGGATATGGTGGAGAAGCAGTGTGCCGAACTGCTGCGCGAGATGAAGGCTATCAACCGCCCGTTTATTCTTGGCAGTGAATGCGACATTCTTGCTGTTCCCGGCCACGAAGAGACAATTCGCCAGAAGGCAATAGCCATCCTGAATGCGTAAACGGAGATGTCGTTTGATGAAAGAGGCAGGAGACAATTCATGCGCTTGCTGATGTTGGGATGCGGACTGCTGTTGCGCGAACTGAGCGATGCAATCGTTCATACTTCGCATTCGGTGGAGGCGCAGTATATGCCTGTGGGCCTGCACGACACCGGCAGTGTAAAAATGCGCGAAAGGCTCCAGCAGGCAATTGATGCGGCGGACGTAAAGCATGTTGATGCGATTGTGCTTGGATACGCCTTGTGCGGTACAGGACTGGTGGGGGTGGAGGCGCGCAGCATCCCATTGGTGCTGCCCCGCGCTCACGATTGTATTACGTTGTTGATGGGCAGCCGTTCCGATTACAAAAAATATTTTGAGGCCAACTCCGGTGTCTACTATCGTTCGGTGGGATGGGTGGAGCATCAGGAGGAATTGAAGGAACAGGTTGCAGGAGTGATACCCGGTTCGGAAGCAAAGCTGGAAGAATTGATTGCAAAGTACGGCGAGAGCAACGGGTGGTTTCTTTACGAGGAGTTCAAACGCTACGAGCACAACTACACCCAGCTTACTTACATAGAAAATGGTCTGGAACCGGACCATACATTTATTGAACGGGCTCAGAGGGAAGCAGAGGAAAAGAAGTGGTCCTTCCACAAAATTGAAGGCAGCCTCTCACTCTTTCGTCGCTTGCTTGCAGGAGATTGGGAGCAGGATTTTCTGGTTGTTCCTCCGGGAAGTCGTATCGAAGCGACCTACGACGATCAGATTGTTCGCGCAGTTCCTACAGTAAAGTGCTGAGAATTTATGCGTTCCTCAGGTTCTTGCCGGGAAGGTCATGCAAGCGACGAACGCATCCTGAAAGCCGGGGTCTGCTGCCAGGCTTATGTGTTTGATGGCGGGCAGCGCGGGTACGGATGGCGAGAGAAGAATCATTCTTGCTCCGCGCAATGCCGTGTTACCAGCCGCCTGAATACGCTGCTTTGGCGCCTCTAACATGCCGATGCAGAGTGCGCTGTCTACCTGTACATAATTCCCAAAGGCGCCTGCCAGATAAATACATTGCAGATCATCTATGCCTGCGCCCATTTGTTTGAGGAGCAAACGGAAGCCCGACGCAATTGCAGCTTTGGCTAACTGCAACTCACGAATATCGGATTGCAAAAGAGCAACCGGATCGCAAACGGGAAAGAGTTTTGTCTTATTGGCAATGCGTCCGGAGGATAGGATTGCACCGCTTTCAACGCCAACTGCAACTGCGTCTACCAGGCCGCTGCCGCAGATTCCTCTTGCCTCGCCTCCTCCGACAACCGTAGCGTGAATCCTGTTGCCAGAGCAGGACACCCGCGAGATGGCGCCGTTGACCGCTCGCATTCCCATGCGAATGGCACCGGCCTCAAAGGCCGGCCCCGCCGCAGTAGAAGCGCAGAAAACGCCCTTGCTGTTGCCGATGGCAATTTCCCCGTTGGTTCCCAAATCCACCAGTGCAATCAGAGCATCCGAGGATGGCATACCGACCGCAATCAATCCCGCCAGAATGTCTGAGCCAACAAACCCTCCCAGGCAGGGCAGAAAGCGAACACGGCAGGAAGCGGGAAGCGGCCAGTCCAGTTCCGGCGGCGTAAAGCGCTGCTCTCCCATGTGGGGCGGGTGAAAAGGCGTGTGCGAGAGCGGCTCCACATCCAGTCCGGAAAAGAGGTGGTGCATGACTGTGTTGCCGACCAGAACAATCTCGACCACATCCCCTGTACGCGCTCCCGCAAGTTTGAGAATCAACTGGCGCAAATTGAGCCGAATCACGGTGGTTAAATCCGCACCCGACAGGGCTGCGCGAATCCGGCTCATCACATCCGAACCATAAATGGCCTGTGGGTTCATGTCGGTTTCAATGCCGAGGACGCTGCCCGTTGCCATATCCACCATCTGCGCAGCCAGCGTGGTTGTGCCAAGGTCAATGGCAATGCCCAATCCATGCTTTGCCTGTTCCTGCTTGCAGGCAGGGCAATCCGTGTCGTCCGTAAGCACATCCATGTGCCACTGTCCGCAGTCCAGAACGAGTGGCGTGTTCACCTGTGCCTGACAGGCAAGACGCCATCCATCTGCGAGTTCCTTTGCCGAAAAGGCCAGATTGTCCTCAGCCGTAACCGGCAGCGATCCAGTGATTACGCGCACACGGCATCTACTGCAGAGCCCGTTGCCTCCGCAGGGAAACTCAAAGCCATAAGGTGCAAGGATGTTGGCAAGATCGGAGCCAGCAGGGGCCTCCACAACCACCGATAAGGGTTCCAGTTGGATGCGGAGATTTTTAGCGCTCATGGGGTCTCACACGCTTTAATACTATCCGGGGATTACGGGCCGTAGCTTGCCTTGCCGTAGGGGTTTCCTTCGCAAGTTGTGTTAACGGGCCTTAGTCAAAGGGGATGGATGGTGCACCCGGCGAGATTCGAACTCACGACCTAACGCTTCGGAGGCGTTCGCTCTATCCAGCTGAGCTACGGGTGCATCCTGTGGAAAGAATACTCCAGATTCATGCCTGAGCAAAGAGTTCGCGACGATGCAGCAAGGTGCTTCGGGCTGATATGCTCCCATTCGGAGGGTTTCATCATGCAAAGCAGAAGCTTTCTTGCACTCCTTGCAATTGGTTGTTTTTCCGCTTCGATCGCTCAGGCGCAAATGAACATGCCTGCGGCCAGCAAAAAACCGCTGAGTCCGCCTGAGGTTGCCACGGCCACCATCGGCAAGGTTGGCATCACCATTAATTACGCCTCGCCCTCACGGCGCGGGCGCAAGATTATGGGGGAACTGGTTCCTTATGGAAAGGTTTGGCGCACAGGTGCCAATGCCGCCACCACGCTGACGACGACTGGCAATCTGAAGATTGGCGGGCTCCGGGTGAAGGCTGGTACTTACACTCTCTACACTCTGCCTGCCGAGAAGGGGTGGACTCTGATTGTCAACAAGCAGACTGGCCAATGGGGAACTATCTATGATGAGAAGCAGGATCTGGGTCGTGTTCCGATGGTTGCTGCGAAGATACCAGTCCACGACCTCGAAAACTTCATCATTGTGATTCAACCCAAGGGTGCCAACAAGGGGGAACTGCACCTGCGCTGGGAAGATACTGACGTCTTTGTGCCGATTGTTGCGCAGTGAGCGATGTTTCTCAGTGGTGCTATCGAATTCTGGCGCAAGCTCTCTCGTACTTTCCTGACGCAGCGTTTGTCAGGAGAGTACGAGAATGTGTGGGATGTGGCGTGGGCGTGTAGCCTGTGTCAAACTTGAAGAGCAGTCGGCATCAGAACCGGCACTGAGGTGATTTGAGTATGGATTGCTGTTATTGCCAGTTCTGCAAGTTGTTTGTTGTAAATTAAATGCAGCAGAAAAGGGCCTATAGCTCAATGGTCAGAGCAGGGGACTCATAATCTCAGATTGGACTTTGGAGACTGATTGCACCCTGCTTGTTTCAACTTGTTGTTTCAATAACTTGCAGTGCTTCGCAGCCAAGTTGAAATAAGTCCATTTAGCCCGGTGGCCGCTACAGTATCCGCTACAGTCCCACAAAGCATTCTTTCCGGCCACCCCCATCCCCCCTGTGAGGGTGGGTGGTGCTGTGCGTGTAGTATCCCCCACCGCGATTTTCAGCTAAAAAGGCCCTTGCAAAATGCCCAAGAACGCGCACCCGTTCTTGCACAGTTACCTGCACAACAATGCCATAGGTGATCAGTGAGGTTTCCAAGCGTAAAATCGGCTGTTCTATGGTTTCATTCAACACAGAAACTGCATCCGGCAATGACAGGTAAATCGCTAAAAAGGAATTTGTGCAATATCGCGCACTGACCGCGTTGGCTCTTGCCGCACGATCTTGGCTGGTCTGCCGGAGTTGCGGTGGTTGCCGTACACGATGTTGCTTGCATTCTATTGGCGAATTCATTAACAGGGATTCTCAAAAAGCCCCGCTCACCATTCCGCCTATATCCCTGCCAGTCCGAATCTACGCTCGTGCGCGCTTGCGCGTACGGCTCCCTTAATTGATTGAAAAGCAGGTGAACTGTTGTCAAGAAATATACTAGGCGAACCCTGCACCAGCTTTTTGTCTTTTAGAACTCGCCCTGTTGTAATAGAATTACAACAGGGTTACCGCCTGAGGAGATGAGACATGGACACACTGTTTGGGGAGTATTTCAGGCAATTGAGAGAAAAGACGGGACTTTCGCTCCGCAGTTTTTCAATCAAGTACGGTTTTGACGCAGGGAACATAAGCAAACTTGAACGGGGACTTTTCCAGCCGCCAGAATCGGACAGCAAAATTCGTGAGTATGCAGAGGCTTTGGGATTACGAGAAGGCGGAACGGAGTGGATTGAGTTTTTTGACAAGGCCGCCGCATCTCGCGGACAACTTCCACATGATCTGCATAGTGAGGAGAACTTGCTTCGCGCTCTACCCTCACTTTTCAGAACAATACGTGGGAATAAGGTTTCCCCGGATGCATTGGACGGGATTGTTGAGTTGGTGAGGGCTTCAAATTCACATGGCGAATAAAATTGAAGTTGACCATCTCAACTATGAACAGATTAGGGCGCAAGCCGATGCTTTTCTTTCCAAGTACAATCCTATGGGGACAGTCCCTGTCCCCATAGAAGAAATAATAGAATTTCAACTCCGTCTCAACATTATTCCACTTCCAAACCTTCAAAATCTGTACGATACAGTCGGCTTCATTTCCAGCGACTTCAAATCCATTAACGTTGATAAATTTATTTTGGAAAAAAGGGAAAGGCGATACAGATTCAGCCTCGCTCACGAAGTTGGTCATCTCTGGCTTCATAAAGCATGTTTATCAGCGTTCAATTTCAAGAGCATTGAAGAATGGAAAACATTCCAGTGTGGCATTGACGATGAGTCATACGGATGGCTTGAATATCAAGCGTATTCATTCGCTGGACTTGTATTAGTGCCTAGAATTCCTTTGGCTTCAAACAAGAAGAATTTAGAAGATCAAATAAAGAGCAGTGGAATGGATGCTACGACGGAAGCAGCGCAAGAGATTGTCGCTGAGAGGCTTGCTGTTGCATTCAACGTTTCGAGAGAGGCGATTGACAAGCGACTGCAAAAAGATATGTGAGGGACAGACAATCCGGCTGCTGGCTTCCACAGGTAGCTTGATGCGATGCTATTTCCCCCTCATACCTCAAACACCTTCAACACCTCATCCCCGTAGTGGTTGATTACCTTCACTGCGATCTTGCCTGTCTCCGGCTTGTTGAAGGGGCGGCTCACGGTGCTGTATAGGCTGCTCCATGCGGCTTCGTCTATGTCGGCGCGTAGGGCGCGTTTCAGCTTGTCATAGGGTTCATCGGCTCCGGTGAAGTAGGCGTGACGTACAAAGAAGCTCTCCCGGTTGTAGTCCGTGTCAATGAACCAGCAGGCAATGTCATCCGTTGAGGAGCTGCGAATCTGGCCTGTGGTTGGGTCGTATACATCTACGCCCTTGATTTCAACTACGATCTGCCCATCCTTCTCCCGGCGAATATCTACATCCGGCTCGCCAAAGACCATAAAGAGATTTCCTGCGCCTGTTTTCTTGAGCAGTTCATCGCCCATCGCAAGGTCTGGATTCATCTTTGTTGGCAGCACGGTCAGCTTGCCGTAACGCTTGACCTCTTCGGCAACGTGCGGATCAAAGGCAAAGCCACAGACCACCAGCAGGTCAAAGCCCACGCCCTGAACTGCTTCCTTGGCTGCTTCCTTCACCTGCTGGGGACCGACTGTGCCGTGTTCCGGGCCGATGGTGACGGCAACGCGGCGGGTCTTGCCCTCTGCGTCTGTGTACTCGCCAGCGGCATTCAGCCAGACTCCCGCGTATGCGTCCAAGCGGTCAAAGGTCAGCCGCTCGCTCTTGCGGGTATTCTGCACTCCGGCCTTTTCCAGATTCTCCAGAATCATGGTGGTGAAGTCCTGCTGCTTCTGGGCCTCTTGCTCTGTCACCGTGCCATCTTGATTTTCATCAGCGGTTGAAAGAACACGATGCGGTGAAAGGCTCTCCACAGAGAAGGGGCCGCATACGCGCACACGCTTGTTATCTTCGTAGGGCTGGTCGTAGAGCGATTCCATCTCGGCATGGCGCGCAATTGCATCTTCCAGCTTCTCTCGTGACATTCCTTTCTTGATTTCAGAGTTAGTAGTAATTGACTGTAGCGTGATGTGGGGAACGCGCTTGTACACAAATCCTTTTCGGATGTCATGCTCTGTTTTGTAGTCGGGCGGTATCTTTCCTGTTAACTCTGACTCTTTGCTTATTCCCTCTGGTGAATCTGCGAGTAGGTAATAGGGATACTTGGCTCCCATCATTCGTGTACGCGCCAAAGCCAGCGCAACGCGGCTGGTGTCACAGGTAATCCAGCGTCTTCCCCATTGCTCCGCTGTATATGCAGTAGTTCCACTGCCACACGTTGGGTCGAGAACAAGATCACCCGGATCAGTAGTAATTAAGATGCAACGTTTTACAATTTCAACATTCGTTTGCACAACGTATACAGGGTTTGCTGCGCCACCAAAACCTCCCCAGAGATTTGTAAGGGCGCGATATGGAAAGTCGCTGAAATAAGTGACAAACCGAATGCTATTATCCGTTGCCTCAATTCGTTCAGCCGTGATTATAGATTGAATACCTTCTGGAGTTGTACCCCACCAGCGATTTCCTGAATCGTATATCCGTCCGTTGTACTTAACTTCATACTTGGAACCGGGGCCGGGTTTGGTCATTAAAACCGTCATATATGGACGCGCACCATTCGGCAATTCACCTGTAACCTTTTCCTCTAATGTCATGCTTCTGCGTGTTCCGTCTGGCAAATCAATTTTTGTGTAGCCAGAGGAAACAGCATCGGTCTTTGTTTCATATATGGGGCGATATTTAACCTGTTCAGCATCTTTTGCATACCAAACTATGTAATCGAGCACCGCACCAACACGGTTCACCGATTGCAAACCTCCAGCAGATTTACTAAATGAGATAAGGCTGAGAAAGTTTTCGCTCCCAAACACCTCATCCAGTACATTCCTTACTAGGTGGATATTTTCATCGCCGATTTGAACAAATATACTTCCTGAATCAGTCAACAGTTCTCTAGCTGCTAGCAGCCTATCCCGCAGATAAGCGAGATACGAATGTATTCCTAACGTCCATGTATCACGGAAGGCTTTTACCTGCTCCGGTTGGCGCGTTGCATCATCTGCCTTACCGTCCTTTACATCCCGCTTGCGTGTGCTCACCTGCCAGTTGGAACCAAACTTGATGCCATAGGGCGGGTCAAGGTAGATGGTCTGCACCTTGCCCTTGAGTCCTTCTTTCTCCGCTAACGAGGTCATCACCAGCAGCGAATCGCCCAGAATCATGCGGTTTGTCCAGTTCTGCTGGTAGTGGTAAAAATCTACCTTCTGGTCAAATTCCCTGGGGCCGCCGTTGAAGTCTGCAAAGAGGTTGGGCTGGTCGCTTGCCTGCTTCTCAATGCGCGGCAGTGCATCAATAATCGCCTGCGGGTGAATCTTCTCTTGAATGTAGACAGGCACAACAGGCACGGCAAGCGGCTCGCTGTCCTGCTCATCCTTCCCCTTCCAAACCAGTTGCGGATCAAGGGATGGGTCACGCGGATAGAGCATGGTCTTGGGAGCAAGTTCCTCATCGGCTACAAAATCGCGTAACTCTTCGGTGGGGATATTTGCGCGCTTGTCTTTGTGCTTGAGCGATTCAATCTTTTTGGGTTCTGCCGTCTTCTTAGCCATGTACGAGTTCCTTTGCTGGTGCTGTCTGCAACTGTTTCAGAGTTCCGCGTATCAGGTTTTGTGCATCCCAAGGGTCTGCCACCTCAAGGAATGCCCAGCGCCCGTAGCCGCCATGATTGTTGACCGCCGGAACCCAGAGAGTGCGGGCCGTTGTGACCTTTGCAGCCTTGTCGCGCTTCTTTTCGCCTGTGACCTCTACGATCAGGTTCAGCAGGTCGTCTGCTCCATGCCCATCCTCTATGCAGACGATGAAATCTGGAATGTACTGGTGCTCGCTGCCATCCAATGTGTAGGGAATGGTAAAGCCGAGGTTGTGATTCTTGACGTAGCGAATGACCTCTGGCATCTCTTCAATGCTCTGGGCCAGTTTCTGCTCCCATGAATCGGTATCGGCTACGACATGCGAGATGTGGCACTTATCAGCGCGTGTGGCGTAGACAGAGCGGGTGGTGTCAAAGTCAACAAACTGAGTTGTGCCGATGGTGTCATACGGGCGCAGAATCGGCTTGAGCGCCAGAGTGCCATCGCTTGACGCAACAATGGATTTATAGATTCTGTCGGCTGCATCGTATTTGTTCTGAGTGAGCAGAATCTGTTGGATGAAGGTGTTGTCTTTGAAGGTGACACACTCATCCAACCAGCGCTTTGCAATGGTAAGCAGTTGAGGAAAGAGCCAAGGCTTATCGTTGCCTTGGTCATCGCGGAAGTAACGCTCAAGGGTTAGCTTGGCAAGGGTAAAGGCAATCTCGTTCTGCCGGAAGCGCTTGAGGTCATCAAGCGTGTGAATCACCGTTTCGCCCACCACAGGAGCACTCTCTGTTTTGGTAGGCAGAAAAGCGGTTGTCAGCGGGAGAATAGAAGCATCTGTGAATTTGTGTGTGAGCCGATCACCCTTAATGTCGTAACGGTAGCCAAGCAGACGCGGGAAGCGAATCTCACACGCGATACGGCTATCAAGAGCGCGGACGCGGGTAGGCAGTGGGCCGGGCTTGGGGTCTTTGGTTGCCCCGCTGCACGGTATGAACGAAAAGGGAACGCCGTAGACCTCTGCATACTCTGGATTGAAACGGCCATCCTCATTCGCGGCATAGCTCATGCGCCGGAGCGCACGGCCTACCACCTGCTCACAGAGCAATTGCGTTCCAAAGGCGCGTACACCCAAAACATGCGTGACGGTGTTTGCATCCCAGCCCTCAGTCAGCATAGAGACACTGACCACACAGCGGACGTGCTCGCCCAGCTTGCCAGCCTTGCCCACAGTGTTCATCACTTCGCGGAGCAGGTCTGAGTCGGTAAGGTCATCCGTATCGCGCCCAGGAAAGCGGTCACGGTACTCTGCCTTGAAGTTCTCAATCTCGCGGCCTGCGATCTTTTTGAAGTCATCGCTCATGGCATCGCCGGATTCAAGCTGCTGGCTGTCTACCAGAATGGTGTTTGGGCGATGGAGCCAGCCGCCCTCTCCATCATCATTGCGGAAGATTGGCAGTTGACCCACCTGCACGATGGTCTTGTCTGCAATCTGCTTTTCCCAGCCGCCAATGTAATCAAAGACCATCTTGGATACATTCGTGTTATTACAGACCACGATAAAGACAGGCGGAGTGATGCCACGCGCCCTTGCCTCTGTGTTCTGCTCCCAGAGGCGATAAGACTTCTCATAGTTGCCATAGAGACTATGCAGCGCTCCCTGCAATTCCTTCAGCCGAGGCTCTCCGCCTGCATCCTCATTCTTTCTGCCCTTCTTCGGTAATTCATCCCGAATGCGTAGCCAGAGGTCACGATAGGTGGGCTGCTCGCCATTCAAGGAATCATCTGAGACAGGCACACGCGGAACCTTGACGATGCCAGCCTCAATTGCATCAATGAGCGAAAAATCTGAGACAACCCAAGGGAAGAGAGTGCCTTCACTCCAGCCAGAGCCTTTGAGGAAAAAGGGAGTGGCCGAAAGATCGTAGATTGCTTTAACGCCAATTTTGGCCTTAACCGCTTCAAGCCCAGAAATCCAGATACGGGCTTCCTCTTCCCGCGCCTTGGCCTCAATCCGGTCATCTCCGGTGAGAGGTTCGTCTACTCCGTCTGGTCTGCGGCGGTAGCAGTGGTGGGCTTCGTCATTGATTACGATGATGTTTTTCTTGTTGCCTAACTCACGGCAGACGCGGCGCACCATCTGGTCGGGTGTCTCTGTAAAGAGGTCTGGCTTTCCATCGGCAAGGATGGACTTTGTAACCTTGTTTGCAGATACCGTCTCATGCAGCAGAAATTTGTGAAAGTTGATAATCAGGATTTTGGCTTGCCCAAGCTGCTCCTGCATGTGCGCGGGGAGAATGTCACGCTGGCGGTAATAGTTCTCCGGGTCATTCGGCATGAGCACACGCAACCTGTCACGAATGGTGATGCCGGGAGTGACGATAAGGAACGTGTCGGTGAAGCGTACATCCTGCGGATTGGCTTGCTTGTTGAGCGCTTGCCATGCAATAAGCATTGCCATGACAACCGTCTTGCCGGAGCCAGTAGCCATTTTGAAGGACATACGGGGCAGGCCGGGATTGGAACTGTCATTCGCATCCCGTAACGTGTTCTCTATCCACGCATCGCCATACTTTTTGGCTACCTCTGTGATGTAGATTGCCGTTTCAAGGGCTTCATTCTGACAGAAGAACAGCTTTTTCTCGCGCTCTGGATTTGTCCAGTATTCAATCAATCTGGCAGTGGTGGGGGTAACGCCTAAGTAGCCACCTTTTCTCCATGCGGAGACACGGTGACGGATGTCATTGACCAGCTTGTTTTCTTCGATTCTGTCCTGTGTCCACTCCGTATCAAAGACCGCTTGGGCAGAGCCTTTTTTCTTTCTGGGCTTTGCGATTGGAACAAAATAGGAGCTGATGCGGCGGCCTTCCACCTGCACATTGGTAATGCCCTCCTCATCAAACTTGAAATGACGGGTAGGCTCCTCAAAGGGCGAATTGATAATCGGGTTCTCAATGACTACTTGGGTCATTCTTCCTCACACCTGCCATCGGTTACGATTCCCGGACGCTACTTAAACACCTGCCGGGTTATCAGTCGCTTCCTTGGCGGGATCACTTTACGGTTTTACGGCTAGGAGTTCATTCTAATGCGCCAAAGCGACTACGGGTGAAAATGCAATGCGCCTTTTTGCTGCCAGCAGCTAATTGTTAGCGGCCCGACAGCGGCCTCATGTCGCGCTGGTGACATACACGGCCACCCGTACCCTGAAATGGCCCACAAGGGGCATTTACGCATACTGGCAGGGCATTTCCGACAAGAGGGGCATTAAGAAACGAACCAGCAGCTATCCGGGGGGGGGGAGCGCCGGAGCGGATCGGCTAGGGAGTGGCACTGCCAGCCAACAGGTATATCCCGCTCTACCCTTATTTATGGAGTACGAAACAATTCCGCTCACGCGCACGCGAGATTCTTGCAAAAATCTCAGCTTGGTACGATATTGCACAAGCACCCTGCCCCGGCCTGCCAAACCCGGCCTAATCTACGCTCACGCGCCCGCGCATACTGGACTACAAAAATTGCTTTTTTGAGTGCCACAAAACGCATTATGGCGGATTATGGGCCTTCGGGAAATTTCGGGCTATGCCTATGGGATAACGGTCTCAATCACTTTCTGAAGTCCCACATTCCATGCTGAGTGTCACAATACCAACGGGGGGGGTAGCCTATCCCACCAGAGACTGCCGCCTCCCAACTACCGCCACTTCCTTATATGCAACAAAACTTAACAGACCGCAAACTCACAAACTATGGCACTGCATTGCAGAATCGAAAGGTAAGTTTTGCATCATGTTTTCCCGGTTGATTACAACATCAGGACAGAGTCCTAGTGTCTGGTAATCCGCCCTGATCGTCACATGGCTCACCTCGATTCCGCGCTCGAAAAGGATATTCTTCATTTTTCGTAGCGATGGAACCTCTATACTCTCCCTGACAATCGAGGTGATTTCCCCTCTTCGTTCCTGACGCGCTGGTGTCCGTTTACGATGCCCCTGAATGGTTGTAGATGGACTCCACTCTCCACAGCTTACCGATGGCGGAAAGGGCTTATTTAATGCCTGCGTGACAATCTCTGCCTCTTGGGGCGTGACATTCAGGCTATCCGCCATATAGTGATAACTAAGTTTATTCATCTTCGGCTTGTAACCTGTCTTCAGCGCAGCCTCGCATTCTGAAAGCGACAATTTTGGAGTGCAATTGGATGCCATCTCCTGTAATTTGCATGATACGTCCGGGCGAGAAACCCCGTTTTGCTTAAGAATCATGGCATACATCCAAGCTGCAAGGTTTCTGTGACCCTTCTGAAATCCCCCTCCTCTTAAAGACATCAGCGTATCGAAAGCTGCCAGCTTATTTTGCCGTGCTTTGAGGTGGCCTTTTGCGCGATTACTCTTGCGCTGGCGTCCTGTACATTCCGCCAGTGCTTGTTCTTCGGCGGGAAGCCGTTTGCACGTTTGGATCGAAAAGAACTCCGCCAGTTGTTTCAAGGTATAGGAGTACGAACTTTCGCCCTTGCCTTGAATCCACCAGCGGACTTCGCTCTCAGTCTCCATGTGTAAGGAACCCGGTACACGGATATATCTTGCCCCATCAGTAGCTGCCGGATCAGCCCCTAAATGAGCCAGCCTCTCAACGATTGCACGGTTGATTTTCACATAAAGCTGCAAGTGATCAAACGGATTATCAGCAAAAGCTCCAAGATGGGCTGAGGCAGGGCTTTCAGCGTCGTGTAAAAGCCATAGAAGCCACATTCCATGACCGCTATCTACGACAAAAGATGCCCACGGAAGGATTCCATCTCGACACATATTCATTACTTGCGAGAAAACCTGATTAAATTCTAGGTTGCGGTTGTAATAGTCTATATCGCAATAACAGGCGCACAAATACCGCAGAGTCTCGCTTTTATGACTTGGCCTTCCCTTGTGATCGCGTGTGTTGCGCCTCTCTAGGCAGTACGCAGCATTTATGGATAGAAAACTGTCCTTCAGTAATTGCTCCTTAAATTCCGGGAAGAAACTATCAAGCGAACTCGCTTTAATTGCAAATTTAGGACAGAAAATATCGTCCGACTTGACGGCAAAAGAAATATAGCCGTCGTGACGATGAAGGGCTTTAATAGGCGGCAAGATAGTTCCACTGGCAGTCATTTCACCACCTGTGTCACTGTGCGTTCTGAAGGCGCGGGCGGGTGTTCTCTGCAATCACGCGGCGAACTTCAGATACAGGCACAAAAAGCCGTGCTCCAATTTTCACAGATGCTATTGCCCCGGAATAACAGTCCCGTCTCCAACTCCATCGGCTGCGTCCCGTCATAGCCTCAACCTCAGCCATGCCAAGCAATTCAGGCTCAATGGTTCGATTCACCTTGCTCTGTATCAAGGTTTCCTCCAATTCCCGAAATATCGGGAGTGTTAATGCTGTGGTGGTTACTTGGGTTGTCCCACTGCTGGCGACTTGCCCCCGTCCTCAATCACACGCTGCAACTCTGATTCGCGGATCATCGTGCGCCTTCCAACCTTTGTACGGCGGAGCTTGCCGGAACTCAGCCAAGCGTGAATGGTGTATTTGCTCAATCCGCCCAGTTTCCGGGCTGCTTCCTCAACTGAAAGTAGTGTGTCCATGCAAGGCCCTCCAAGACCTGACAACAGTATGCCCTTGCAATCATGCGAGTGCGAGTGTATTGTAACGTGCATATGAAGTCATCAACGAAGACGTTACAGAGAAAGCGCAAGACTGGGCTTGCTACGGTACTCCAGTCGTTAAAGGACTATGCCGATGAGCCAGCCATAAAACGAGTGGAAGAGATATTGACGCTATTGGTCAACGCAGACAAGCACCTGCGCGAACAGCTTGAATGCCTTTACAGCGATGCGAAAGGAAAAGCCGAATTTTTAGACGAGTTCAAAAGAATGAAAGAGTCGGAACGGGCTTACTTTCAAACGCTGGAGTTACTTAACATTAAGTTGAGCCGGTATCGCTGGGAAGCTACTTTGAGCGGTGATCTCGACGGTTTTCGTAGTGAGATTGTTCTCGCCCAACGTGCAGGGAATAGTGAATATTCGGGGCGCAAACACTTCGACTACACGGAACTCAGAAGATATTCGGAGTACACGGAATCTTTTGTGACTCAAAGGGATCAATTGCTGGCTGAAATGGGTAAACCTGTTCGCCCTGAAAAAGCTCCGGCCACTTGGGAATATATGGAACTGCACATGGTTTCATATCTGCTGGAAGCACTTAATAAAGGGGAAATCTCGCGGTTTCGCCGCTGCTCAGAATGTCAGAAATGGTTCTATGCCATTCGGGGACACCAGCATTTCTGCGGGGACGTTTGCAGGCGGAAACATGAGGCGCAGAATCCAGCGTTTAAGGAAAAGCGCAGAACCTACATGCGCGAACGCTACAGACCACTCCAGAAGGAATTGGAAAAGCGCAGCCTAACACTGGCAAAGGCCAAGTCGGAAAAGAAAGGCAGGTAAAAGCAATGTCCATATTCAAACGCGGTTCCGTCTACTGGTATCACTTCCTATTCAACGGGGAGCATATCCAGAAAAGCACAAAGCAGGGCAATCCCCGCACAGCGCGGCAAATGGAAGCGGCATACAAAACGGCGCTGGCAAAGGGTGAAGTCGGTATCACTGAGCGCAAGCCAGCCCGGTTATTCAGCGAGCTTGCCAAGAGTTTTATCTCCCATGTGGAAACACGGCATGAGAACAAGCCTCAGACCGTAGCCTTCTATGCTGCCAAACTCTCACGCTTGCAGGAGTATCCGGCCATTGCTGGCGCAAGGATTGACCGGATAGATGAAGGTGTCATTGAGAACTATGTAGTCGCACGGCGGGCCACTGTAGGGCCAGCAACGGTCAATAGAGAGCTTGCCACGCTCCGCCGTATGCTTCGCCTTGCCTATGAGTGGAAAGAGTTGCAGAGAGTCCCTAAAATCCGTTTGCTCACTGGTGAACGCATGAGGGACTTTGTTCTTTCGCGGGAAGCAGAACGGACATACTTAGCCGCTTGCCCTCAGCCCTTGCACGATATTGCCGTGCTGATGCTCGAATCCGGGCTAAGGATTGGGGAAGCCCTGAAATTGGAATGGGCGGATATTGTGCTGGAACCTGTCAACGGCGCTCGCTTTGGATTTCTGAGGGTACGGGAAGGCAAGAGCAAGAACTCCCGCCGTATCATCCCCCTGACAGATAGAGCCTCAGCCATGCTCAAAACTCGCTCAGAGGAACGCACCAGCCTGTATGTATTTGCCAGCCGTGAGGGTGTGCCGTACATTGGAACCTCAATCAATCACCTTCACCGGGATGTATCCGCGCCAAAGGTGAACGGCAAGCGTGTGCCGATCTTCAACGATGATTTTGTGATGCACTCGTTACGCCATACAATGTTGACAAGGCTGGGAGAATCGGGAGTGGATGCTTTCACTATCATGCGGATTGCAGGACACAGCAGCATCGTGGTTTCGCAGCGGTATATCCATCCCACACCAGAGGCAGTGGAACGCGCATTTGAGAGGCTTCAACTGTCCGGCAAGGTGATTGAAATCCAGCCGAAAAGACAGCTACCCGCTACAGTATCCGCTACACCCAAGCGGGTCGCGTCTGTAAGTCGTTGACGGGCCTATAGCTCAATGGTCAGAGCAGGGGACTCATAATCCCTTGGTTGGGGGTTCGACTCCCTCTGGGCCCACCATTAACCCCTTTTATATCAACACCTCACTCTGGGCTCCAGAGTCGCCTATTAGGCATTTTGGGTCAGTGTGACCCATAATGTGACCAAACTGCGCAGCTCTTTGGTTCAGGGTGTTGATTGCATCACGCAAGGTAGACATCGAAAAGGAAGCTCGTAAGCCAAATCGCACGCAGGATCAACTGGATGCTGCGCGACGATCCGTCAAGGCTGGAACTGAAATGCTGCACATCATCGGGGATCAGGTGCAGGCAAGCACGGCGAATCTGTCAGCACTCCGGGAAGCGGAAGCTCAATTGGCCGAGGCGCAAGCACAACTTTTCGATGCGGAGAAGGACCGGGCATTTGCCTTGGCTGATCCCGATCACATTTCCAAAAATTGAGATGCGATATCCCCGCGAGTATGATTTTCTCTGGCAGCAGAAGAGGAGAATCACACTTGAACTCAGAGGCCGGCTTTAAAGGGAACCAAACCCGACGCAATATTCTAAAGACTGCAATTGCAGCCGCGGTGCTTCCGCTGGCCAACGCGGAAGCCATCTCTCTCCGGGCCGCGACCACTCCCGCAAAGCAAGCTTCGCCCGCAGCCATCAAAGCACAGCGACAACATTGGGTTGCGGTTGCAGAATCTCTCAAACCGCATCTGCGGGAGACCATCGAAGCGCCTCTCTCGGTTGTTCATTTTGCAGCCGACAGCAACGTCTATCTCCGCTGGCAACAAGAAGTGGAGGCGCCGGGCAGCGATCTGCCAAAGCGCCTGCTGCGCAAAGGGGATCACTTTATCCTCGACTTTGGTGGACATCGCACCGGGCACCTGCAATTCAGGCTCGTAGGCGAGGGCAACTCCGTTGATGCGCCGGTACGGCTGAAAATTACATTCGGCGAAGTTCCCGGCGATGTGACCGAGCCGCTCTATCCCTATCACGGCAATATCAGCAGTTCATGGCTTGCAGAGGAGATCATCACCATTGATTTTCTTCCGCAGTTGGTTCGCATGCCGCACCGCTATGCCTTCCGATATGTGAAGGTCGAAGTGATGGATACTTCCCCAAACTTCGGAGTTCGTTTTCTGGAGACAGCGGCCATCGCTCTTACCTCTGCGCGCGCAACTGCGATTCAATTGCCATCCGGAATGCCGGATTGGGTCCGGAAGGTGGATCGCGTCTGCCTGTTGACGCTTCGCGATTGCATGCAGACCATCTTTGAAGACGCGCCCCGCAGGGACCAGCGGCTCTGGATCGGCGACTTCCGATTACAGGCCAAAGCCTGCTACTACACCTATCCGAATTTTGCGCTGGTGAAGCGATGTCTCTATCTTTTTGCAGGGCTTCCACGCGAGAGCGATGGTTTTCTCTCCTCCTGCGTCTACGAAAAGCCGTTCCCGCGAACCGGCGGAATGTATCATCTGGACTACTCGGCGCTCTATGCCTCCACCCTCCTTGATTACGCGCGGGCATCGCATGATCTGGAGGCGGCCCGTGAACTCTTCCCGGTCGCGCAGACGCAGATTGAAATTCTTTTTCAGCACGTTGACGAGAATGGCATCTTTCACGCTCCGCCGGAGACATGGGTCTTTATAGACTGGAACAAGGGGCTTGATCTGAAGGCAGCCATGCAGGGAGTGCTGATCTATTCGGGGCGCAGGCTCTGCGAACTTGCCACACTCATTGGCAACCCCTCACGCACTGCCGCTCTATCCCGGCAACTCGACAAAATGAGTTTGGCTGCCCGCGAGCATTTTTACGATAGAGAAAAGGGCGTATTCACCAGTGGCTCCGGGAGGCAGGTTTCATGGGCCTCGCAGGCATGGTTAACGCTGGCAGGCTGTCTCAGCAGGACAGAGGCGGCAGAGACCCTGCGCAGAGTAATTGTGGAGGACAAGACCAGCGTCCGACCCAATACCGCATACCTTTATCATCATGTACTGGAAGCGATGATCGAGTGCGGTATGGTGCAGGAGGCGATGCAGCTTATCAAGAGCTATTGGGGCGGCATGATTGAGGACGGCGCTGATACCTTCTGGGAGGCGTACGATCCGAAGGATTCAACCTTCTCTCCTTACCGCGATATCCACGTCAATAGTTTCTGCCATGGCTGGAGCGCCACTCCGTCCTACTTCTTCCGAACGATGAATCGTCTTACATGATTTCTTCTTGAAATAAAAGAGTCCACATCTCAACATCGAGATGTGGACTCAATGAGCCATATTGCTATGGCATTTTCGGAATTTCTATAGACTTTTTGAAAGGGTTGCAGGGTGGATTTTTCTTGAGGAAAAAGCCACCCTGCATCGTGCCTTCGGTCTACGCCCATTTCGAAAATGCTTTAGTTGTTCAACTCGCTCGGGTCGCCCTTATTCGGCTTTGGCCCATCCTGCGGCGAGGCCAGATCCTTGCGCTGCCATACGCGAACGTAGTCAATCGCAAAGTCACCCGGCAACTTGGTATCGTCGAAGGGCGTATTGCTCCATCCGCCGGAGACCATGTCGTACATGATGTACTCCTGCAGGTCGCTGACGCGGGGATTCTCCCAGCGCAGCGTCTCTTTGCCATTCACGTAGTAGACGGCCAATCCGGGAGTCCACAACAGACCGCATGTGATGTAACCATCCTTGTCCGCTTGCTCATAGTTCAGCTCAGAGCCGGTTGACTTGTGGTCACGGCCATAACCGTCCCAGTGCATCGCGATGTTGTAGCGGTAGGGCCCCCACCCGGAGAGGAACTCCATGATGTCGAACTCCATGCCGCCTACGCCATTGGGGCCATCCTCCGGCTGTTTGCCGGTGCCAACGCGGTAATGTCCCGGGCCAGCCTTGCCACGGTCAGGCATCAACCAGAAGGCTGGCCACAATCCGCCAACCCTCGGCAGCTTCATGCGTGATTCAAAGTAGCCGTAGCGCTGCGTCCACTTGCCAAAGGTGTTCAGGAATCCAACCGCATAATCCGTCTGTACTGTGGACTCTTTGCTGGCAGGAGCGCCATAGCCATCATTGTGCAGCCCCGGTCTCTTCTCGTAATGCAGAATTGCATTTCCGTCCTTGAGCAAAAGGCTGTCCTTGCTGAAGTGTGTGCGCTTGTCCCAATAGTTGTGGCCGTAATAATTCCACTTCTTCGTGTCAATGGTCGGCGCATTGAACTCCTCGTCGAAGGTCATCGTCCAGTCGCCCTCCACCGGAGGCCGCTTGCCAACCCAATCCGGAAGGACCGCGACGGCAGCATCCGCCACAATCGAGGTCACCAGCAGGTTCGCCGATGAGTCGGAAACAATGTCAAAGCTCTTGGCGTGGTTGCTTTCAAACTTTGTCCCGGTTCCGGGAAGTGGACCTGCCTTGAAATTCTCTTTGATAAGCCCTGGGACAGGAGAGATAAACGATGCAGCTACCTCGCCCTCAGCTCCCGGAGCAATCGGAGAAGCTAGTGAGACCTTATCCGACCCAACTACCACCGATGGGCTCGCCGGCGTCTGTCCAACATTCTTGAACCTCACCCGAATCTCATTCGCCTGACTCAGATCCCAAACGCCCATCAGCGGTTTAACTGTAAGCGACTCGTTTTTGTGGCCGCCAAAGTTGATCGCCAGCGTGCCCCCCGATCCGGCAGAGACCTTGGGTCCGGCAGCAATCACCTGCCTGGCCGCATCAAAGGCCACGCCGTTGCCCAGAATCACCCCGTTTGGTGGCTTGGACACCACATCATCCGGGTTGAAGGGAGGCTTCTCACCTTTGGGCCCGGCAGCCTGCAAGTCATCAATGACAAAGGTCTGATCCTTGGTTGCCTTGGTCAGGAAGATGAGAACCTGCTTAACCTTGGATGGGTCAAGCGCCGCAGAAGTCTTGTACCCGAAGGCATAGCCAAAAATCACTTTCAGAACCTTGCTCTCACCCGGCTTGATGCCGATAATCTCTGTGTTGCGTCCCGCCTGTCCGGCAAACTCGCCGTCAATCGAAAGGCTGGCCCGGATAAGGTCAGAGCTTTTATTGGTAATCTTCGCTTCTATGTGGCCATACTGCGAAAAATCCCAAACCGCCTTGGGATTTGCGCCATCCGGAAATATCTGGATTCCGGGATAGTTCGCGCGCGCAGCCGGTAGTTGGACATTGATGGAATTGCCCTCAATCGTGTAAACCGGGTCGCCGTAGTTCTGCCGGATGTGCTTGAGAGCGTCCGGCGAGTGGACGTCAATCAGCGGTTTGGGCGCAGGCGCAGGGTTGGGGCTTTGGGATTGGCCTGTGCCGACGCCCGCTCCAAAGACAAGCACCAGCATCGCAAGAAGCGTGGCACAGGATGGGAAGTTGCGTTTCAAGCTTGACGACATCATTTTCTCTCCGAATTCAGTTGGTTAAGGATGACTCTGGTCGCGTACAAGCATTGCTGCCCAGGAAAATGGTTTTGGGAGGAGTGGTACGCCGAATCTCATCCGCAATCACAAAGCACGCTTTGAAATCGTTTTCCATAGGCATACAGGCTACTTGCTTCCTTCTGTTCTGACAAGTTGTTTCTTATTCCATGCGCCGATTTTGTGGGCAAGCATGGGCTGGCCGGGCCATGGGGAGGTATATTCCTGATGCCTCTCTTCATTCCCTTTCTAGGAATCCGCTCGGAGGGCTAGACTAAGCAAACGAGGTTGCCTATGGACATTCTTGAGCTTGTTGAACTGGGTTGGAAGCACTCGGTAAGCGCTGCCGCCGAAGAGGTTTACCTCAAAATCGGCGTTGATGCGACCCGGCCTGTCACCTTCTACGGCCTGGTCAACGAGCACTGCAATGTAAAGTGCCGCTACTGCGAGTACTGGCGGCTCGACAAGTACAACGACGAGATGAGCATCGAGCAGTGGCAGAAGGCTCTGCTGAGCGTCAAGGATTTTGTCGGCGAGTTCTCCATCAACTTCAGCGGCGGCGAGCCCTTCATCAAGCCCGGCTTTATTGACCTGCTGGCATGGTGTCGCGAGAACGGAATCAAGGCCGGCGTCACCACCAACGGCTCCGCGCTTACACGCCAGAATGTTGAGCGGATTGTCGCCGCGCATCCCTTCAACATTAATATCTCCTGTGATGCGCCCCGGGCCGAGGTTCACGATTACCTGCGCGGCTATCCCGGCCTCTTTGAAAAATTGAGCAACGGCATTGATTACCTGCTCGAAGAGCGCAAGAAGCAGAATGCCTCCTTCCCCATCACCGTCAAGCCGACCGTCAACGGACTCAACTTCCGATACCTGCCGGAGTTGGTGGAGTGGGCCGCAAAGAAGGGCGATCTCTGCGTCAGTCCGCAGCCGATGAGCCGCTGGACGCAGGAGACCTACGACGAGCTCTGGATTGAAGAAAAGGACATGGCGGAGTTTGAAGCGGTCATCGAGCAGTTGGTTGTGCTGCAAAAGAACGGCTCGCCGATTCTGACGCCCGAACACGTGCTGCGCCTGATGCCCGACCACTTCCGCGACAAGCAGGCGCCGCGCTCGGCAATGCCCTGCCGCGTCGGGATGCGCAACTTCTTTATTCGTACCAACGGCGACATCGAGGTCTGTGTCTATGGCTTCCCAACCATTGGCAACATCAAGGAAAAATCCGCGAAGGAGATATGGTACAGCGCACAGGCTCGCGAGGTCCGGGAGGGTACGGTGAAGTGTGAAAAGCTCTGCCTGATTACCTGTCTCTCGCAAAAAACGATTGGCAACAAAGTAAACATGGCCCTGAAGCTGCTCAAAGTTACAAAATAACCCAGCCTCCGTTGCGTACGCGCTGAATGACCGCAAGGGAATCGAACGGTATCGGCGATTTGGATAGATAACCGGCATCTGGCAGGGTCTGGTGCCCGCCATAACCATATATATGTTGTTATGGCGATTCGGCAGACCCTGCCTGACGACGGGGTCTGATATGCGCATAGCGTGCGGAAGCAGGAACTTTACGCTGTTCCTCCCCTGCCCCAGTAGCATATATATAACGCTGCCGAACGGGTGAAATATCCATCCAACATTGACGAATCAATGAATATTTATATTGGAAGGGCAGAGTTTTTACATAAAATCAGTATACAATTTGCCATCAGTTTTCTGAGCAGGATGGCCAGAGGCGCTGACGGGGCCTCGACAAAATAGTTGCATCCTTTTTAAGATTCTCTACCGAATTGTTTGGAAAATGCCGCGAATTTCGAATACAAATATATGTGCCACTGTTGCCAGTGCTTCACAGTTTAGCGTTTTGTTGTTTGTTTGCTGTTTCTGTCTTCAGTCGTTGCTGAGCCTTGATGAAGGGGCAGCATTCTTTCAACCGGTTTCAAGTATCACTTTCCAAGGAGAGTCCATTGAGTACAACCAGAGCAGTATCCTCTGAGACTGGCCGGGGCGTGAAATCGCTTCTGGGCCTCGCACACAAGTGGTTCATAGGGGCAATGTTACTTGCGCTTGTGAGCCTTGTCTTCACTGCCACAGCCTCTGCACAGGTGACCTACGGTGGTATTCAATCCAACATTACAGGTCCCGGTGGATCATGGAGTGGCCCGGTCGGTGTTGCATCGGACACTTCTGGCAATATCTACGTTGGTCAGTACAACTCGATTGCCGGCGCCTGGAGCGTCATCAAGGTCAATGCGAGTACACACGCAACCAGCACCTACATCACGGGCACTGTTAGCTGCGGCGGTACAAACGTCATTCTCACTTCGCCTCAGTTGATTGTGAACGACGCCGCAAACAATCTTTACATCGCCAATCAGGGGACCAATCAGATTATGGTCTGGTCGACGACGAGCAATACCTGCACCAAGTACTACGGCGCCCCCGGAGTCTTTTCCATAGCACTGGATAGCGCTGGGGATATTTTCTACGGCAGTACTGGTGTCATAGGCAAAATTACAGCAGGTGCTGCCAATGGCACTGCGGGTACATCCATCATCACTTCTGGTATCACTTATGCGAATGGCCTGGCCATCGCACCGGCAGCGGTTGGTGGTCTTGCCGTCGGAGATCTTCTTGCGACCGACTCCACATCGGGAACCCTCAATCGTTATACGCTGGCCTCCGGCTATTCATCAGCAAGCAAGACCACACTGGCTACCGGGTTGACGAACCCTTATGGACTGATGTTTGACAGTTCAAACAATCTTTATGTGGCAGTGGGTGGCCTCAATGAGGTTGTCAAGTATGCATCCAGCAGCAATTATGCAACCCAAATCCCGGTGATTCCCTATGCCTTGAATGCAGAGGGTATTGGACAGGATCCTAGCGGGAACCTGTACTTTACAGCCTATGTCGGCGGCGTAGTTACTGAGCTTTGCACCAGTGGTGCCTGCGTTTCTCCGACGGTCAACATCGGCAGTTCCTCCTCTAACATCAGCGTGAACTTCCAGATTGCAAGCGGAACAACGGTTTCCGGTTTCGCTTATCTGGATCAGGGCATCTCCGGCACAACCTCGGAGTTCAATGCTCCCTCTTCCGATAGCAACACCTCACTTTGCACAGCAAAGACCTACTCTGCTGCTACGGTCTGCGATGTTGATTTCGCATTCAAACCAACCTATCCCGGCTACCGTTACGGAGCAATTCAGGTGCTTGGCAGCAGTAGCGCCATTTTGTCGTCGGTCTTTGTCGGCGGCATCGGCGTAGGTCCGGAACTGGCCTTCAGTCCTGCAGTTCAAAGCACCGTTGGTACCAGTCTGACGACGCCTCAGGGCGTGTTTGTGGATGGATTCGACAATGTCTACATTACCGACACGGTTACTTCAACGGGCAGCATCCAGAAGGTGACATCAGGCGGTGTGCAAAGCACAATTCCGATCTCCGGCGTAGCTGCACTTAGCAATCCCGGCGGAGTGTTTGTGGATGGAGCTGGCAACATCTATATCGCCGACTACAGCACCAGCCGCGTAGTCAAGGTTCCGTGGAATAGCGCTACATCCACCTATGGAACAGCGACCACGCTTGGCACTGGCATCAGCACCCCCAATGACGTGGCCGTGGATGGCAATGGCAACGTCTATATAGCCAATGAAGGCGCAAACACCGTGGTGAAGATTCCCTGGAACGGCACCGCTTACGGTACGCAGATCAATCTGCCATCTCCCAGCCCTGCCTTTAGCGGCCTCTCACCTACTGGCGTTGCTGTGGATGGTAACCTCAACGTCTACGCTGCTGACTACCACGGTAATGCAGTATGGAAGTATGTGTGGAACGGAACTGGTTATAACACAGCCGTCACAGTTGGCAGTGGTCTGCTTAACCCGTTTAATGTCTCGGTTGATGCAAACGGCAACGTTTACATCGCCGATTACGGTAACAGGCGCGTAGTCGTTGAACCCTGGTCTGGTTCTTCTTATGGAACACAAACCGTAGTAGCCACAGTTGCAAACAATGGCCTGGCTACTCCCACAGGTGTTTCGGTGGATGGCAACGGCAATGTCTATATCGCCGATCAGGGCAATAATCGCATCCTGAAGCTGAGCAACTCCACTGGAGCCGCACTGACCTTCAAGACTGCCACCAACATTGGCTCCGCAGACAGCACCGATGATCCACAGAGCTTCACCATTGTGAACGTCGGCAATGCGCCGCTGAGTATCACGGTACCCAGTTCGGGCTCCAACCCAAGCATCGCCAGCGGCTTCTCGTATGACGCCAGCAGCACCTGCCCGGATGTTCTCTCCACCGGCTCGGCGGGAACCATTACACAGGGCGCAAGCTGCACCTATGCCGTGGACTTCATCCCGACCGCAGCTGGAACAAACAGTGGTTCGCTGATTCTGAGCGACAACAACCTGTACAAATCCGGCGGAGCAACCCAGACGGTTTCTCTTACCGGTACAGGACTTCAGATTACCCCGACCCTTACCTGGACACCGGTTGCACCTACCGGCGGAACGGTTACCGGAACAGGAACCAGCACACTGGCAACCATTCCGTATCTGACCCCGTTGGGTACGTTGTTGAATGCATCTACTGGATCAGTTACCAGTACATGCACGTATACGGCGACTCCGAGTGGTCAGGCAGTAACATCTGCCACCGCAAACCTTACTGTGGGCAGCTACACACTGACGGCAACCTGCGTACCGTCAAACACATCGTTGTATACAACCACGACCTCAACCATCTCGCTGAAGGTGACGCAGTTAACGCCGACCATTACCTGGGCGACTCCTGCATCCATCACCTACGGTACAGCGTTGAGCACGACACAGTTGAATGCGACGGCTTCGGTTGCAGGAACCAGCTTCGTATACACTCCGGCTGCAGGAACCATCCTGACGCCCGGATCGCACACATTAAGTGTCCTCTTTACGCCGACAGATACTGTTGACTACACCACTGCGACAGCAACCGTGTCTATCAATGTCACGCAGGCAACTCCTGTGGCAACATTGACGGCAACTCCTAATCCCATCTTTGTGCTGAATCCGGTCACAGTGAAGGTAACGCTGCCAGCTATTGGTGGCGGTGCTGTTCCAACCGGAACGGTCAACTTCTTCGATGGATCAACGCAGTTGAACACAACAGCGGTTGCGCTTGTTTCCGGCTCGGCATCCTTGACCTTCAATCCGACGGTAACCGGCACACACACACTGACGGCAGTCTACAGCGGTGACACCAACTACTTGACGGCGACCAGCAACGCAGTCGCTGAAGTCGTTGCGGACTTCACCATCACCGCAGTTACCTCGCCAACCACCATTCTTCCCGGCGGCATAGCCACCTACACGGTGACGCTGACGCCGCTCATTACACCAACCTTCCCGGCAGCAATTACGCTGACGACGACGGGCGGTCCATCCACAGAAGCTCTGACCCTGTCTTCGACAACCGCAGCGGCTGGTGCTGGCGTCACGAACATCACGATGACGGTTGCAGTGCCGAGCACGATAGTCGAGAATCGGAACCAGAAGAATCCGTGGCAGAGGGTCGCACCGGTTTCGTTGGCATTGTTGCTATTGCCCTTCCTCGGTAAGATGCGCCGCAAGCTTTCTTCGGCGGTGCGTCTTGCAATCCTGATGGCTGTCGGATTTGCGGCAGTTGCAGGAATGAGCGGTTGCGGCAACAATCCGTCGGGTTACTTCGGGCAGCAGCCGAAGACCTTTATCATTACGGTAACGGGGACCTCCGGTCTTCTGAGCCACTCCACCAACGTCTCACTGACGGTTGAGTAAGAAGGAGAATAGAGATGAACAAATTGACACGAGTGAGTGTGATGTTGGCAGCCTTTGCGATCTGCTCTCTTCCCGGTCTGGGCCAATCGGCCCCGACCGCGAAGCCGAGCATTCTCGACAAGATGGATTTCGGTCTGACCTACAGCTACAAGTGGGTCAAGATCTCAACCACAAATGGCCCGGAGCACGGGATTCAGGGAGGTTCCGTTGATGCGGTTTACAACATCGGCGGCAAGTACAAGGGCCTTGGCATTGCAATTGATGCCAGCGGCGATAGCGCCTCGGCGCTGAATCCGGGCGTTGACCTGAGCCAGTTCACCATTGTTGCTGGTCCGCGCTACACGGTCCATCAGACCAAGGCAGATTCACCGAAGGCAACCGGATATGTGCAGGCGCTGGTTGGTTATGTCCATGCCTTCGACAGTGTATTCCCGTCTACTCCGCCGGCACCTGGCGGGACGTATTCGGTGCTCACGACCTCAAACTCGGTTGCATTGCAACTCGGCGGAGGCTTCAGTCTGCCGATCACGAAGCACTTTGGCTACCGTGTGGCAGAGTTGGATTACATCTACACGCGCCTTGGCAACAACAACAACAACTTTCAGAACGATATTCGTCTGACCACCGGCCTCACTGTCCACTTCTAGGCAGCCGGCTCAAACCGCAAAAGGGGTTCCTCTCTGGAGGAACCCCTTTTGCATGGTACTGAATTATCGTTGGTTATGAATGTCGGATTCCAGCAGTTTTTTACTGGATTGGGGCGGTCAGAGGGGATCGAACCCTCGACACCCAGTGCCACAGACTGGTGTTCTGCCACTGAACTATGACCGCCATCCAAGTAAGATTGTAGCAAAGAACAGGCTTTGAAGGGGAAGTGAGCCGATGAAGCGAGAGCCAAAGCCGGGGAATCTGGTCGAACGTCATGCGAGCGGCCCTGTTCTCTTCAGTGATGCAAATCTGACCCGTTTGGCGTGGCTGCTCGATGAGTCCATTCCGCTGCCGGGCACCAGCTTTCGCATTGGTTTTGGTCCTGTCATCGGACTGGTTCCGGGCCTCGGCGATGTGCTTTCCGGGCTTATCTCCTGTCTGATTCCACTGGCAGCATGGTTGCGCGGACTCCCTTACATCACCATCGTGCGCATGGTGGTCAACATTGGAATTGATGTTGCGATTGGTACAATCCCCGTCTTTGGCGATGCCTTTGATTTTGCATGGAAACCCGACCAGCGCAATCTGCTTCTGCTGAAGCGGCACATAGCGGAGCCGCATCGTCATAGTTGGCGCGACTGGGGATTTTTGTTGCTGCTTGCCTTTGCAATCCTCAGTCTCTTTGCGCTCTGTCTGGCAGCGGTTGTTGCCGCTATCTATCTCCTCTGGTACACCCTCACGTACCCCGGAGCGCTGCATTGGCGCTAGCAAAATAGCGCCGCCGCAGCCAGAAGGCTACATTCACCAGCGCGATAAGCGCGGGAACCTCGACCAGAGGTCCAATCACTCCAACGAAGGCTTCGCCAGAATTCAGCCCAAAGACCGCGACTGAAACTGCAATTGCCAGTTCAAAATTATTTCCGGCTGCGGTGAATGCGAGTGTTGCAGTCTGTGAATAATCTGCGCCCAGCCTCTTTCCCATCCAGAAGCTGACAAGAAACATCATCAGAAAATAAATAAGCAGTGGTACGGCGATGTGCAATACATCAAAGGGAAGCCGGACAATCAGATCGCCCTTGAGGCTGAACATCACCAGAATCGTGAAGAGCAGTGCGACCAGCGTGAAAGGGCTGATGCGAGGGATAAACTTTGTGCGATACCACTCCTCACCCTTCCTTCGAACCAGAGTGAAGCGAGTAAGCATTCCTGCCAAAAACGGAATGCCGAGGTAGATAAAAACGCTCTGTGCAATCTGCGCGATGCTGACATTGACCACTGCACCCTTCAACCCGAACCATGTGGGCAGGATAGTAATAAACACCCACGCGTAAAGGCTGTAGAAGGCAACCTGAAAGATGCTGTTGAGCGCAACCAGCCCGGCAACATAATCCGTGTCGCCCCCGGCCAGTTCATTCCACACCAGAACCATCGCAATGCAGCGTGCGATTCCGATGAGGATGAGTCCGCGCATGTAGGCAGGTTCGCCGCGCAGAAAAGTGATGGCCAGTACGAACATGAGCGCTGGCCCGATGATCCAGTTCTGCAAGAGCGATAGCCCAAGTACGCGGCGATTGCGAAAGACCTCGCCCAGCTTTTCGTAGCGTACTTTTGCCAGTGGGGGATACATCATGAGGATGAGCCCAATTGCTATTGGGATATTCGTCGTCCCCACCTGAAAGCTGTTGACAAAGTCCGCTGAACCGGGAATAAACCGTCCCAGTACCACGCCAATCGCCATTGCAAGAAAAATCCATAGAGTCAGATAACGATCAAGGAAGGACAACTTCTTACGCAACAGCGGTGAGCAACTCTGTTCCTGCGTACACGGCTTCTGGGGCATCACAATCCTCTCATGCAGAAGGGAGCTACTGTTTGCCAATCTCTTCGATCTTGTGCTGAATAGCCATCTGCTCAAGTGTTGCCAGAGGCAGAGCCAGAAAAAGGCTGATGCGACGACTGAGGATGGTGAAGGCATTCTGAAAGGCGTGCGCAATTTCTTCCGGCGTTCCTTGAACAGCCGCAGGGTCAGGAATTCCCCAATGCGCCGTCATTGGCTGACCGGGCCAGAAGGGGCATTGCTCATTTGCCGCAGAATCGCAGACGGTGAACACAAAATCCATCTTTGGCGCATTCGGGACGGCAAATTCATCCCAGGATTTGCTGCGCGCATTCGCGATCTCTATACCGGCAGTGCGTAGCTGTGCAATCGCCTCCGGACGGACCATTCCTGATGGGCGACTGCCAGCGCTATAGGCCGTGAACGTGCCCTTGCCCATATGGTTCAAAAAACCCTCGGCCAGAATCGAACGGGCAGAGTTTCCCGTACACAAAAATAGAACGTTGTAGCGCTTTGGCATGGCCCACTCCTCATATATGCTATTGCGAATATATGTAGACTGAACATATATGTCAAGGCGTATACTAAATTTATGGAATGGAGTGAGAAGAGGTTCGACTTAGTCGCGCTCTACGCGGCCCTGGCCGACCGCACCCGGTTGCGTCTGATCAATCTGATGGATGGGCGGGAGGTTTGTGTCTGTTATTTTGTTGAGATTCTGCAGCAGAGCCAGCCTAAGATTTCGCGGCATCTGGCTTATCTGCGCAAGGCTCAGGTCGTCCGTGCGCGTCGGGAAGGCAAGTGGATGCACTATCGTATCGAACGACCCTCCGATCCGGGAGCCGTGGCAATACTTGACGCCACGCTCGCCTCACTAAAAAATGACCCTGAAATGAAGGCCGACCTGGCCCGACTCGGCAGTGCCTTCTGTAATCCACAGCAATTTGTAATACTAAAGAGAGCGCCAAGCCCTACGTCGTAGGCTTAAACAGCGCAAATTAGGGACGAAGCATCCTGAATTGCACCGGAATAGCTGCATTTTTCTCTCAACGTAACATTGGTGACTTGGCTCACTGCCAGTCGTCATGCTATCTGAGATAAGAATTGTGCGGGGCTGCTGGACTTTTTTCTGTTCCGTGAACGTGTACGTATTCCTGAGGAGAAGCCATGACAACCACCGCCGCCCCTGTTGAAATGCTCGACTTCCAGACCGATTGGTATCGGATGGAGTTGCCTCAGCACGTGGTCGAGGTGCTTGGTGCTGCGCCCGCCATCTACGTGCCGGAGACGCGTGAGGATCTGCTGAACTGGGCGCTTGGTCGCGAATCCGGACAGACGGACTGGCGTCCGGAGAACCGTGAAGATCACGGTGTGAATACGGCTGCCTTTACCGTTCCCGGTTACGGACACATTGTTGAAGCGGTTATTACCAAAGCCCGCAACGGAGTTGCGGTCAACTTCCCGGACCCGGCCATGCGTCGTCGCGATCCCGATGCCATGGTCATTGGCGACCATCTGCCTACGGACAAGCCCACCTACGAAGAGCGCTTCGGCGAGCACTTTGACAAGACCCTCAACCAGACGCTGAACTGGCTGAAGGCACGCGAGCTGATTGTGGTTCCGTTTTGGGCTGGACCGGACTCGCTTGGTTATGGTGCGTTGCTGGTTTGTCCGCGGGAGTGCGGTTTTTTTGCCGCAGCACTGGCCGATTTGCAAGGCATGATTCCACGCAGCAAAATGCCGGCGAACTTCCGAATCACCGGCGGCGTCGAGTTTATTGCGCCAACTTTCCGGCACACGCACTTCAGCGGGAAGCAGGTGGTGGTGCATTACCGCATGACCACCCATCAGGAGGTCTTCGCCTACAACCTGTATCCGGGCCCAAGTGCGAAGAAGGGCGTTTATTCGCTACTGCTCGATCTGGGCGAGCGCGAGGGCTGGACAACAAACCACTGCGCTGCGGTCGGCGTGGTCACTCCCTACGAAAACCAGATTGTCATCATGCACGAGGGAGCCTCCGGCGGCGGCAAAAGCGAGATGACCGAGCATATCCACCGCATGGGAGATGGTCGTCTGCTGCTGGGCAACAATGTCATCACCAACGAAGACCGCACCCTGATTCTGCCGGAAGCCTGCCATCTGCGTCCCATCGCCGATGACATGGCCTGTGCCCATCCCAGCTACAACGAGGGTCAGCAGAAGCTGGTGATTGATGACGCTGAAAACGGCTGGTTTGTGCGCGTGGATCACATCAAGCGTTATGGAACGGCGCCCAATCTTGAGAGCCTCTTTCTGGCGCCACCTGAGCCGCTCATCTATCTGAATCACTACATCGTTCCCGGTGGAACCTGCCTGCCCTGGGAGCACATTGAGGACGCGCCCGGCAAGGTCTGCACCAATCCGCGTGTCATTGTGCCGCGCCATATGATCGAAAACGCCATGAGCGGGCCGCGCCCGGTTGATATCCGCAGCTTTGGTGTCCGTTGTCCACCCACCCACAAGGAAAGTCATCTTTACGGCATTCTGGGAATGTTCCATGTACTTAGCCCGGCGCTGGCGTGGCTGTGGCGTCTGGTGGCTCCGCGTGGTCATGCCAACCCCAGCATTCAGGACAGCAAAGGGATGCAGTCCGAGGGCGTTGGTTCTTACTGGGCCTTCTGCACCGGGCGCAGGGTAGATCAGGCCAATCTGCTGTTGAAGCAGATTCTCGAGAGCCCGCAGACCCGTCACATTCTCATTCCCAATCAGTATGTTGGGGCATGGAGGGTTGGCTTCATGTCGGAGTGGGTCACGCGCGAGTTTCTGGCCCGCCGTGGCAGTGCCCGTTTCAGTCGCAGCCAGATTGTTGAGGCGCGCTCGCCCTTGCTCGGCTATCTGCCCAAGCAGGTTCGCGTCGAGGGCTCCCTGATTCCCCGTGTGCTCTTCTTTGTCGAGGAGCAGTTACAGGGAGGATTTGATGTCTACGACGAAGGAGCAAGACAGTGGCGCGAGTTCTTCCACAACGAGTTACAGCCCTACCTGACGCCGGAGCTGGATCCGCTTGGAAGGCGCATCATTGAGGCCTGTCTCAACGATGCTACCCCGGAGGAGTATCTCCAGTTGCTGCCTCAGAGCATCTTCCGTGAGGACTGGGACTAAGGCGTTCTGCTTTGTATGTTGACATTTTGCGGGTTGCCAAGAGGGCTTTTCATTAAGAAAAACCTCCTCAGCAACCCGTCTTCTGTAAGCGCTGAATGCGAAAGAACTGTTGCTGCATGGTTATAACTAAGGTATGTATCAATTAGATACTCTTATCTAAAAGTGCCGATAAGGGACATATCTGCAATCCAATTTTTTGTCATCAATAAAAAGAAGCAACAAAATGACTCATTCCTGAAATGGGATCAATTTCATCCCATTGGTTCCAACTTTACCTTCTTGATTCCAAAGCTTCAGAAAATCCCTGTAGCTGCTGAACGACTAATCACTTCTAAGCTATGGTTGACATGGATTTCCGGGGTTGCTTTTTCGGTTGCAAACACGAAAAGCATCCAGGGTATTGATGATCCGGTAACGGGTGTCATGCCGCCGGTTAGGCGGGACGTGTTTTGGTAAGGGGCGTAATATTCCGCTCCGGGCAAGCAGGCAGGTGCTCGGTGTCACTCTTTGTCCTGACTCAAGAACAGGGAACCGCAGAACGAGCAAGGATGTACCCCAAGGAGAAAGCGATATGGAAACGCTGTACATTGTCTTCGGATGTTTTCTGGTAATTGGTGCTTCGATTCGCACCAAGTTTTACATTGGCGATTTCGCTGACGCAATGGCCTCGAAAGAGCTGCATATTCTGGGCGGCAAATTAGTGGTTGCGATTGTCGGAGTAGCCCTCATTGTGCTGGGAATCTCTCGCAGCATTCCCGGATAAGCAAAGGCCAACCTGATTCTGGATGGTTGTCTCGCCTTTTTGATTTTGCAGGAAAGCTAGACAGGTCAGGAGTAGAAAGAGGCCTTACCCTCTCTCTGCTCCGTGACACTTCTCTTGTCACAGAGCAAACCCTTCAACATTTCAAATCAACTTTTGGATTGGCTTACATCTAGTTATCCGGCTGCTGGCCTGTATGCGTTTGTGCGGGGGCATGGCCGGGCTTTGTGCCCGGGGTCAGCACAAAGCCGTTGCGAACGATGGCGTAAGCCTCTGCAACCGATTCGGCCTGAAGCAACTCCAGGTTGTCGCTGAGAAATAAATCCACAAACAGATCGTTATAGATAAGTTGCAGGTGGTGGACTTTGATCCTGCGACCGTCGAGGGTTCCTTTTTCATCGGCCAGGGTGGCAATCTTGGCCGCATAGACCTGTCCCTGCTGCTTGGGACTCAACACCCAGATGCCGCGATAACCGTTCTGGTCGGCTACATCGAGCAAAGTTTGCAATCCACTTGGGTCAAAGTCGGTCAGTAGAACCGTGTGTGGATGGTAGTCGAGATCGTTGTTGCTCTTCTGGCCATTGGCAGAAACGGTTAAATGAATGTTTCCGTTGCCGGTAGAGGTATCCGGCCTTGTTTCCACATCCACGGTGACCGCCTGAGCGTTGACCACACCGCTGAGATGGCTGTTCACCAGTTCGCTTTTTTTGTCTAACTGGCTGGTGCGCGAGAAGGAGAGCGAGAGCCCTTCAACCTTGACGCTGCCTGTCGCGGATGTTTCCGTGCCGGAGCCTGTCTGTTTCTCGGACATCTGTGCGGAGCCGGCCGTTTTTCCGTTCAGGCTGAGGGTAAATCTCTGAGCAGTTGCAGGCTGGGCGACGACGAACGATACAGCAGTCAATGCGACGAAGAGAGTCTGGGAGACGAAGCTCATAACTGTATATACCCCTAAAGCAAGCAGGAAGTTGCTTTGTGAAACCACAACCCTATGGATAGACGCTACAGAATGAGATTTGGTTCGCGGCCTAACCCAGACGGAGGAGTTTGCTCGTTTGCCGGGGATGAATCCCCGGCAACCTTGATACGTCGCAAATAGGTTGAGGATGCTCTATGGCAAGGCGCAATGGAAGCTCTTGGCGTCGTTGGTGTCGCCGATGCCGTTGTACTTCGCAATCTGCGGGTAAGGACACAAGGGGCGCTGCATGGTCTTTCCGGTTTCAGGTTCGGGTTTGCTGACGATCAACTGGTCCGGGGCAATGCCCTGCTCAACCCATTGAACGATTGCGCTCTGAGGGTCAAAGCTGTCCGGCCCCACGCCGCTGTTACAGTGCATCACTCCCGGCAGCAGGAACAGGCGATAGAAATCATCTACGGAAGCTTGTTTGTGCGCTTTTTTCTGGTCGGCGACGACCGAATTGTAGTAGAGGATAGACGACTCAGGCGCAATCAGCGGATCGCTCCATCCGTGGTAGGCAATTAGCTTGTGGCCGTGTGCGCGGAAGGTGCTCAGATCCGGGCTGGTGGCATTGAGCGGCGCTGCAAGGAGTTTGTTCACCGCATCAACATCATGGTTGTAATCGAAGCTCCGCCACTGCCAGTCCGCTCCAAAGACCCATTGAAAGAGAGGAGCAAAGGGAGCCTTTACTTCAGGCTTGATGACGGGTGAAAACCGGCCCCAGCCAGACTCACTACCCCTCGCCAGTCCCGGATAGATACTCTTGCCTGTGCGCGGATTCACCGGGCCGGAGTAGATTTTATTGACCGTCGTTAACTGGGCTTTGGTCAGGCAATCCGGCTGGTCGCCGGCCTTGCACTCAAGAACGGCAGGGTTGAATTTGCAGCGCTCCGGGTCAGATACGATTCCATCTTTGACCCCATCCTGAGCGTCGCAGGCATCAAGGACAGCCTTGGAGAGCAGGGTGATCTTTTCCGGCGGCAGCCAGGATTCAATTGAGTTCTGCGTTGCCGCAACATCCCACAAAATGCCGATGTGAAGCGAAGTCCGGTCATGGGCGGGCGCTCCAGCCACAATCCCTTCATAGTCGTCGGGATAGCGCTGCGCCTCCATCAGAGCCTGTTCGCCGCCGGTTGAACAGCCCGTAAAGTAGGAGTGATTTGCCTCGCGCCCGTAGTAGCTCCTGACCAGTTGTTTGGCAAGCACCGTCATCTCGTGAGTTGAGCGATAGCCCCAGTCTGCCCAGCGCTCCGGATGATTGATAAAGATGCTCTGATCTTGTCCGTGCGGGACGGCCATGCCCATATCCGTATTGGCAGCAGCGCTGCCGGTTTTTATCAAATTGGAGATGCTCCCATAGCCGATCTTTCCGGCAAAGCCTCCGTTCCCGGTGCCGACGTAGCGCCCATTCCATGCCGAGGCCAGCGGCAGCCAGACCTCGACTTTGATGTCGGAGTCATGAGTTGGTTTCATAGTTGCCGCCACCCGGCAAAAGCTGGGTAGATTGGTAAGGATTGGGTCGCCATTTTCCGGTTTGAACGAGCCGCCGGGGAAAAGCTCTGCTGTGGTGATGGTGGAATTTGGAAGGGCGAGTTTGGCGAGATTCAGGCAGCTATCTGCCGCACGGGCAGGCAGGTTCACAAGCAGGAGAGCAGTGAGGAAGGCAAACGTATAGATGCGTCCTGTGGCAGGCATATAGTTCATGGGTCTCCTAAAAATCACTCCAATCATAATCCAGAGCAATTGCCTTTATTCTGCAATGAAAAAAGGCCCCGGAGAGTAAATCTCTCCGGGGCCTTTCAATGGAACGCTGCAAATTACTTCTTTGCAGTTTCAAAGCGCTTGTTGATCTCGTTCCAGTTGACCACGTTCCACCAAGCAGCCAGATAATCGGGACGGCGGTTCTGATACTTGAGGTAGTAGGCGTGCTCCCACACATCGTTGGCAAGGATGGGGTAGTGGCCGTTGGTCAGCGGGCTCTCCTGATTGGGGGTGGTGACGATCTTCAGCTTGCCGCCCTCAAAGATGAGCCAGCCCCAGCCGGAGCCGAACTGCTTGGCTGTGGTTTCGTTGAAGAGCTTCTTGAAGCTCTCATAGTTGCCGAAGTCGGCTTTGATCTGGCCGGCGATAGCACCGGTCGGTTCACCACCTACACCGGGCGCGCCCACGGGCCCTAGAATGCTCCAAAAGAGCGAGTGGTTGGCGTGACCTCCGCCGTTGTTGCGGACTGCTGTGCGAATATCCTCAGGGATGGTTGCGAGCTTTGCAATCAACTCTTCCACGGAGTCCTTGAAGAGTTCTGGGTGCTTTTCGATGGTTGCGTTCAGGTTGTTGACGTAGGCCTGATGGTGCTTGTCGTGATGGATGGTCATGGTCAGCGCATCAATAAAAGGCTCGAGCGCGTCGTAAGCGTAGGGAAGAGGTGCAAGTTCGTACGGCATGGGGAATATCTCCTTTGGTGTTGATTCTATGGCACGGGGAAGCCGGATGAAGGCAAAGATTCAGCAATGGGCCCAACGTTTCACTCCATGAGATGCACTGGCGGGACCATTGGTGGCAAAGAATTCTTTCTTTTGAATTTGCGACTATCTGGGATGCATTTTTTATTGTTATTTCTCGTTTTGATTGCAGTAAACGTTGTCTTTCGCTTTATCTTCAATTTCTTGCTCTCAGAAGCGGGGCTTTTGCTGCCTCATCATTTATTCTTGAATGGCCAAGAATACACAGCTGGGTAAGTTGCAGGTTCATGGTACGGGTGGAAGATCGGGCTCGTTTTCAGTCCCCTGTTCCCAGTCAAATACAGCACGTCGAACAACAAAGGATTTCACGCAAAATGAGTGATTTAAAACAGCTTTCCATCAACACCCTTCGCCTGCTTGCACTCGATACCGTTGAAAAGGCCAAAAGCGGTCATCCGGGAGCGCCGATTGCACTGGCTCCCATCGCCTACACCCTCTTCCACGATCTGATGAAGCACAGCCCGTCAAACTCCAAGTGGGCTGACCGCGATCGCTTTGTGCTCTCCAATGGTCATGCCTCGGCACTCATTTACAGCACGCTTCACCTGAGCGGTTACAAGCTCTCGCTTGACGACCTCAAGAGCTTCCGCCAGTGGCACTCGATTACCCCCGGTCACCCGGAGCGCGGCGAAACGGACGGTGTCGAAGTCACCACCGGCCCTCTGGGACAGGGCATTGCCATGGCCGTTGGATTGGCCACAGCCGAGAAGCATCTCTCTGCCATCTACAACAAGCCCGGCTTTAACGTCGTAGATCACTACACCTATTCGATTGTCGGCGATGGTGATCTGATGGAAGGCATCTCGCACGAGGTTGGCTCGCTGGCCGGAACGCTCGGTCTTGGCAAACTGATCGTCTTCTATGATGACAACCTGATCTCGCTTGACGGCCCCACGGAACTGAGCTTTACCGAAGATGTTCTGAAGCGCTTTGAGGCTTATGGATGGCACACCAGCCGCGTCGGCGATGGCAACGATCTGGACGATCTGCACAAGGCCGTCGCTGCTGCCAAAGCGGAGACGGAAAAGCCCTCGCTGATTGCAGTTCGCACCGTGATTGGTTACGGCAGCCCCAGGCAGGGCACCAAGAATGTCCACGGTGAGCCCATGGGAGCCGAGGACACCAAGGCGACCAAGCACTTCTACGGATTTCCCGAAGATCAGAGCTTTTATCTGCCGGAAGAGGCCGTTGCCGACTGGCGCACCGCCGTTGCGCGCGGACAAAAGTCCGAGGCCGAGTGGAACCAGCTCTTTGCCGGTTACAAAGCCGCCTTCCCGGAACTGGCCGCGGAGTTTGAGCGTACCCAGGCCGGCAAGCTGAAGGCTGGCTGGGAGAAGTCTCTGCCGGTCTTTGCCGCCGACTCCAAGCCCAGCGCCACCCGTAGCGCAGGCAATGTCGTGATGAACGCGATTGCCGATGCCGTGCCGGAGATATTTGGCGGTGCAGCCGATCTGACCTCTTCCACCAAGACCATCTTCAAGACCAGCGCCAACTTCCATGTAGACGCAACCGGACGCAATGTATTCTTCGGAGTGCGCGAGTTTGGCATGAGCGCAATCGTCAATGGAATCGCTGCCCACGGTGGTCTGATCCCTTACGGCTCGACCTTCTTCGTCTTCAGCGATTACTGCCGTCCGGCGATTCGTCTGGCTGCGCTGATGAAGACGCATTCGCTCTTTGTTTTTACGCATGACTCGATTGCGCTCGGCGAAGACGGTCCCACGCACCAGCCGGTTGAGCATCTGACGGCCCTGCGCGTCATTCCGGGCCTCACCGACTTCCGCCCGGCGGACGCCAATGAGACCGCAGCGGCATGGCGTCTGGCTCTGGAGCGCAAGTCGCCTTCCTTTATGGCGCTCTCGCGTCAGGACCTGCCGATTCTCGATCCCGCGAAGCATGACATTTACGCCGGTGTCAGCAAGGGTGCATACATCGTTGCAGCCACAGCCAAAGCAGATGTGGTGATTCTTGCCGCCGGTGCGGAACTCTGGCCCTCGCTGAAGGCAGCCGATGCGCTTAAGGCCGACGGCATCAACGCGCAGGTTGTTTCCGTGCCGAGCACCAAAATCTTCGACGAGCAATCCGCAGCCTACAAGGCGACCATCCTTCCAGATGGAGTTCCTGTGCTTGCGGTTGAGGCGGGTGTCACCCTCGGCTGGTGGAAGTATGTCGGCAAGGACGGCGACGTCATCGGTCTGGATCGCTTTGGAGCCTCTGCTCCCGGACCGACGGTTCTTGCCAATTTTGGCTTCACGCCTGAGAACATTGCCAGCCACGCCAAGGCTCTGGTCAGGTGAACTTCTTGCGGAACTACTCTGTTGTGTCAGGGCATGACTTTAGTCGTGCCACAAACACGCCAATTCAGACTCCGGCTTTAGCCGCTGCGGAATAGCAGATAATTGAAAACAAAACCGCAGGGGCTAAAGCCCAACATCATTTTGTTGCTCTTTCGGCACGACTAAAGTCATGCCCTGACACTTTTCACAGCCTCAATTGAATTTTCAAGAGGCTTAGGAAGTAGGAGAATTCATGTCACTGGTTATTGCATCGGATCACGCGGGCTTTCCTCTGAAGGAGGAGGTCCGCGCTCATCTGGCAGCCAGGGGAATTGAGATTCGCGACCTGGGAGCCTTCAACGCGGAACCTTCCGACTATCCTGACTTTGCCGAGAAGGTCGGCAAGGCCCTTGAGGCTGGCGAGGCGGATCGCGCTATCCTCATCTGCGGCAGCGGTGTGGGCGTTTGCATCGCGGCCAACAAGATGCGCGGCGTTCGCGCCGGAATGTGCCACGATACGTATTCGGCGCATCAGGGCGTGGAACACGACGACATGAATGTACTGGTGATGGGCGCCCGCATTGTCGGTGTAGCGTTGGCGCTCGATATTGTGGATGTCTATCTTGCCGCAAAGTTCTCCATCTCCGAGGAGCGTTTTGTGCGGCGTCTGAATAAAGTCAAGGCAATTGAAGCGCGCAGCATGGGCAGCGTATCCAGGTAAGGCAACAAAAAATTCACATCAGGCGAATCCATGAGCAGGGTGCAGGCAATTCTCTTTGATATTGGCGGTGTCCTGCTGACCAACGGCTGGGATACCTCGGATCGCGTCGTGGTTTTTGAACGTTTCGGCGTGAAGGCTGAGGAGTTTGAGGCCCGACATTCGCTGGTATACGAAGACTTCGAAGATGGCCGCATCCCGCTTGATGATTATTTGACGGCCACTCTCTTTGATAAGCCCCAGAGCTTTTCCCGCGAAGATTTTTTCGCTGCGATGAAGAGCGGATCAAGTCTGCTCGACGGGACGGCGCTGCCGATTCTGCTACAGCTTGTGGCCGAGGGGCGCTACCGGATGGGCTTCCTCAACAACGAGTCGCGCGAGTTGAACGACTACCGCTTGCAGCACTTTGGATTGCAGTCCCTTGGCAGTGTTTTTATCTGTTCGGGATATGTCGGATTGCACAAGCCTCAGCCGGAGATTTTTCGCCTTGCCATTGATCTGCTGCAACTTCCGGCCTCGGAGATCATCTTCATAGATGACCGCATCGCAAATGTGCAGGCGGCTTCGGCGGTTGGTTTGAATGCCATCCATTACGCAGCCAACCCGGATGCTCTCCGCGAGGAGTTGATTGCTTGCGGGGTAGAATTTAGAAACAAGGCTTCCGAGTAACTGCGAAGCCGAACCGTAGTACCCATCGCGCAAAGTTCTTCCCCGGTTGCGCAGAGGGAGTGCAGTATGGCTACCAGCATCACCATTTCCCCTAAGGATTTAGAACTGGCGCATCAGGGAGCGGAGCGCGTCCCGGAGCCGACCATTCTGGTTATCTTCGGTGCCTCCGGCGATCTGACCAAACGAAAGCTTCTGCCCGCACTCTTTCATCTGGAGCAGGTTGGCCTCTTGCCCACGGACTTAAAGATCGTGGGAGTGGCCCGTCGTCCTTTGGGCGATGAATTTGCCGCCGACATGAAGCAGGGCATCGTCGAGTTTGGCGGCATCAACGCAGAGGAGCCAAAGCTTGCGGCCTTTGCGAAAAAGATTCGCTACCACGCGATGAACTTTGATGACGCAGCAGGCTATAAGGCGCTGGATGAGTTGCTGCATTCGATGGACAAGGCCAGCGAACACGTTCACAACCGCCTCTTCTATCTGGCGACAGCGCCGGAGTACTTCGCGCTGATTCTGGAGCAGCTTGGAGCCGCAGGCATGGCGCAGGTGGAAGAGGCTGCCGTGCGCACTGTGATCGAGAAGCCCTTTGGCCACGATCTGGCCTCGGCGCGCGAACTCAACGAACAAGTAAACGCAGTCTTCCGCGAGGAGCAGGTCTTTCGTATTGACCACTACCTCGGCAAAGAGACGGTGCAGAACATCCTCGTCTTCCGCTTTGCCAACGGAATTTTTGAGCCGATATGGAACCGCAATTACATTGACCATGTGCAGATAACCGCTGCAGAAACGCTCGGTGTCGAGGGTCGCGGCCCCTTCTACGAGAAGGCCGGAGCGCTGCGGGACGTGGTGCAGAATCACGCGATGCAGTTGCTCGCCTTTGTGGCGATGGAGCCGCCGGTCAGCTTTGAGGCCTCGGCGGTTCGCACCGAGAGGCTCAAGGTCTGGAAGGCGATTCCGAATATTCCCGTGCTCAACGCAGTCCGTGGGCAGTACGGCCCCGGAACCGTGGAAGGTGGCTACGTCAAAGGCTATCGGGAAGAGGATCGCGTTGATCCGCAATCCGGCACCGAGACCTACGCAGCGGTCAAGGTGGAGATAGAAAACTGGCGATGGGCCGGTGTCCCCTTCTTCCTGCGTGCCGGCAAGCGCATGGCGCGACGTTATACGGAGATCAGCATCCAGTTCAAAGAGCCGCCCCAGTTGCTCTTCAACCAGAAGGGCACGAACGGTCCCTGCGGAGAGATTTTCCCGAATGTGCTGACCATGCGTATTCAGCCGGATGAGGGAATTTCGCTGCGCTTTGGCGCCAAGGTTCCCAGTTCGCCGTACATGGCCGTCTGCCCGGTGGTGATGGATTTTGATTACGCTGCTGCCTTCGGAAAATCCTCGGCGAATGGCTATGAGCGACTGTTGCTCGACGCGATGTTAGGCGACCAGACGCTCTTTGCCGACCGCGATGGCGTGGAGACAACGTGGGGCCTGTACACGCCGATTCTGGAGGCATGGGCCGCGAAGAAGCCGGAGAAGTTTCCCAATTATTACGCCGGAACCTGGGGCCCGGAGTGCGCCGACAGCCTGATTGGCAAGGATGGGCGGAAGTGGCGCAAGCCGTAATGCTTGTTTGGGGGCCGTTGTACCTGAGTTTGTCATTCCGCAGCGTAGCGGAGGAATCTGCTTTTCGCGCATAGAAGCATATCCCTTTGCTGTGCTACGGAAGGACAAATCAAAAAAGATGCAGCGAAGGAAAAGCACATGCCGCGCAAAATCAAAATAGATTTCCAAATTCCCGATGGCAACGAAGCTCTGGCCCATGCCGGGGCTCGTTATTTTACCGATAAGATTCGCGCAGCGGTTGCAGCGCGCGGGCGTGCCTGTATTGCGCTTTCCGGCGGCAGCACTCCCAGGGCCGCTTTCGCACTGATGGCCGATGAAAACCAACCCTATCGCGCAGCCCTGCCGTGGGAGCGCATTGAATTTTTCTGGGTAGATGAGCGCTCGGTCCCGCCCGATCATCCCGACAGCAACTACCGCATGACATGTGAGTCGTTGCTCAATCACGTTCCCGTCGCGCCCTCTCAGATATTCCGTATGGAGGGCGAACTGGAGCCGGAGGTCGCGGCCTCGCGTTACGAATCGCTGCTCCGGAACCAATTCCGATTGGAGGGAGCCGAGTCGCCTCTCTTTGATCTGGTTGCGCTCGGCATGGGCGCAGATGGCCACACAGCGTCCATCTTTCCGAACACAGAGGCCATTCACGCGATTGGCCGTATCTGTGTGGCGAATTTTGTTCCGCAAAAAGATACATGGAGGCTCACGCTGACCTGGCCGGTCATCAATCAGGCGCGCGAGGTCTTCTTCCTGATTGGCGGCGCGGACAAGGCCGCAGTGCTCAGGCGTGTTCTCGGCGAGGAATACGATCCGGAGTTACTGCCGTCACAACTGATTCGCCCACAAAGCGGTACACTCACAATAATTGTCGAGAAAACGGCGGCGTCGTTGCTGACGCCGGCAGAGCTCGCAGGAACCAATATCAAATAGCGGAGAAATACGAATGATTCTGGCAGGCGATGTAGGCGGCACCAAGGTGCATCTGGCTCTTTATTCTTTTGAAGCAGGGCGGATGCAGTATGTGCGCGACGAGATTTATCCGGCAAAGAGCCACGCAGGGCTTAAGGAGATTGTCACTCTTTTTCTGTCCGATGAGACTGAGCCGATTACGGCTGCCTGCTTTGGCGTTCCCGGCCCGGTGCGCGATGGCCGCCTCAAGCTGACCAACCTGCCATGGCTGCTCGATAGCCGAGAGCTTTCCCGCAGTTTGAAAATTGAATACGTCTTCCTCATCAATGACATTGAGGCAAATGGCTACGGTATCGCCGAACTGCGTCCCGAGCAGTTTTTTGTGCTCAACGAGGGCGACCCCAGCCAGTTAGGCAATCGCGGTCTGGTTTCACCGGGAACGGGATTGGGCGAGGCCTTCATGATCTGGGATGGCAAGCGTCATCTTCCGATTGCCTCGGAGGGCGGGCACTGCGACTTTGCGCCGCGCAACGAGGAGGAGATTTGCCTGCTGCGTTTTCTACAGGCCAAGTACAAGGGGCGCGTCAGCTTTGAGCGCGTGGTCAGCGGAATGGGTATCACGAATTGTTACGAGTACCTGCGCGAGGGCAAAAAAATGGAAGAGCCCAGATGGCTGCGCGACATGATGCGGGAGCAGGATCCGAACAAGGTCATCGCCGAGTATGCCATGAATGGCCAGAGCGAGATCTGCGCGCTGGCGCTCGACCTGTTTGTCTCGGCTACCGGAGCCGAAGCGGGCAATATGGCGCTCAAGGTGCTGGCGATTGGCGGCATGTATATTGGCGGCGGTATTGCGCCCCGCATCCTGACCAAGCTACAGGATGGCAGCTTCATGAAGGCCTTCATTGACAAGGGACGCCTGAGCCAGTTGCTGGCGAATACGCCGGTGCGTGTAGTTCTGGAGAGCCGTGCCGCACTGCTGGGAGCGGCCTCGTATGCAGAGGCTCGTGCAGCGGAGATCAGCGGAACTTCGCCGCGTGCGGCTTCGGTACAGTTCAGCTAAAGCAGCATCAAACCATCATGGCGCGCGCAGCCGCTCTTCCGGAGAGCGCTGCGCACTCCACGCTGGCTCCGGCGCAGAAGTCGCCTGCGAATGCGAGTTGCAGATCAGGCAGCCACAGGCAGCGCTCCTTCAGCGGATTGGTCGGCAGCGCGTAACGCCAGCGATGAACCGACACACTCTTGACGGCACTCCCCAGCCACTTGCCCGCCGCCTCCACCATCAGCGCGCCCACGGCCTCCGGGTCGTCGTTCAGGTGTACGCGGGTAAACTCCGCCGACGAGAGCAGTGTAACGGTGGTCGCTTTGACGCCAGCCAGCTTTTGCGCGTTGTCGGCCATCCACGCGAGCGCAGAATCTGGCTGCATCCGCAGTCCGCCAGGTGCTGGAATAGCACTTGGGCCATCGAGCACTACTATCGCAGCAAAACAGGACTCGTACTGAACCGACGCAAGTCTTTGCCGGATCGTCTCCGGCAGTGCAATGTGTCCATTCGAGAGCAACTGTAGGCTCTGGGGCAAAGGCGGCGTCAGCAGAAGCTGGTCGGCGCGCGCCTCCAGATGATCGGCAGAGCGCAGCAGCCATTCGCTTCCCTCCATTGGCAGTGCGGTCAGCGTTACCTCACAGCGCAGAATTACTCCGGCAGCCTCGGCCTCCTCGGCCAGATGTGCAGCCAAACGGCTCATGCCGCCTACGGCAATGGACCGAGAAATTCCATCCAGTTTGGGAACAGCAGCAGGGAACTCCTCGGCAATAGAAAACCCTTCAGACCACTTGCGAACCACCCCCGCACTCTGCCAGTCGGCGGCAATTTTTGTAAACTCCTGCGTGGATGCGGTGAAGTACTGCGTGCCGATGTCGGTGGGCTGGCCTTCCACTGATTTTGTCGCGAGCCTGCCGCCTGCGCGTGCGGCTTTTTCAAAGAGCGTGACCTTGTGGCCTGCGCGCGCAAGTTTTTGTGCAGCCAGAAGTCCACTGATGCCGGCACCGACAATCGCAACTCTCATAGCAGTGTTATAGCGCTTTCCATGGAGTGTTAGCAGCAAACATCGCAAAAGATATTTCTTTGTTGTAGATTCCCGGCTCCCGTAATTGCCTTAGGATGGTTGTCATAATGGATGCTGTGAGACGTTGGGCCGGATACATTTTTGCAGGAGTGGTGGTTGTACTTCTTGCGGGCTATCTTGCGGATACGGGTGTCTTTCTGCTGCGTCCGTCCTTCCACGCCCAGTCGCTCGATACGGTCAAGGTGGTGACCACGGCCGCCATCCCCCTCAAAAGCGGCAAGACCGAGCTTGATGCGGAGGGGAGCATCGTCGTCACCTGTTCCCGCAGCATTTTTCCGCAGAGCGCTTACCAGCCCTGCTGGTATCTGCGGAGACACGCCAGCCGGGTTGACCAATTCTAAACGTAATTTTTTTGTCGAACACATCGCGATGTGATGTTTATCACATCGCGACTTTTGGGCGCCTCGTAGGATGCTTTTACTGTGTACAGTCGCACCCAAAACGAGAACGGCACCTTCAATACGCGCTGCCTCTATTGCTTCCGCACCATCGGGATTGCAGTTAAAGAGGAGAGCGAGCTTGAGATTGTTGAGCAGGCGCACATGTGTCCGGAGCGGGCGCTGGCGCAGATGCTCGAAACCTCAATCACCGAGCAGACAACGCATAAGCCCAGCTGAGTTCAATCCATCGCAACAAAAAACGCAGGCCCCTAAAAACAGGGAACCTGCGTGAAAGCATTTCTGCGGCTTGTGTGATGACATCGTGCAGGGTCGTTGCTCCCTGAGCGATCATCCCGGCGGCAAGGATCTGCTGCTGCTGGGATATCTGTGCCGGTCGGGGGATGCCTTACCGCGTCTTTGCAGGAGCAGCCAGCAAAGCAAGCTTCAACTGCGCGCCTTCCGCCAGATACAAATTCATGCCGTTGCAAACCACCTTGCCGGAGTCAGGTTTGCTGAGCGAGCTTTCCACGCCAAGTAGTCCCTTGTCCGCAGGAATACGGAGGACGGTTGCATAAACAGGCAGAGGTGACGAAGCATCCAGATAGTCTGATTCGCTGTAATCAGGCTGGTAAGCATCGGCCACATCCACGATCATTGCCTTAACCGGGAGGATGCTGCCGTCCCGCAACTGTGCCTGATCAAAGGTGAAGGTGACTGTGCCATTGACGCCCTTGGAGGCCGCAGTCACGCTGTTGACCGTGCCAAGCAGCCGTGTGCCCCTGGAGAGTACCGTGCCGTTCCGCAGTTGAACGGTATTGGTGAGACGGGCTGTGACATGTTCGCCAACCGCGGTGGTGCGGCTGCTGACATCGTTGATGAGCAGGGCCTTGGCTGGTACTGCCTGCATCATGGTGAAGGAGCCGGAGAGCGAACGGCTCACGCTGGGCGAGACGCTGACCAAGGTCTTGCTGGCTTTGACGGAGGTGTGCTGTGCATGAGCAGCAAGACCGTAGGCTGCGAGGATGGTTAGTGCTGTTACGCGGATCACGTTGTTCTTCATGGAATCTCCTTCTGTGCGGTCGCTGGGGTTGCGACGGTGTTGAGCTGGGGCTGAAGCGGCTTCGCAGACTATTCTGCGGGGGGCGCATCAGCAATGTTTTTTGTGTTCTTTCCGGTGTGAAGTTTCCGGTAAGGATTGAAGAGGCACTCCGTCTTACTATGCGGCACAGTGTACTTTTTCCCGGTACACTCTCTTCGTATGCTTACTTTGACACAGGATAAGAGCAAAGAGTTGCTATTTTTTTCATCAATTTGCGGTGAACGGAGTGAATTTCTATTCAGTTCAGTCCGATCAAAAATGAATGAATGCTCAGTCAGGAATGGCTCCTGATAAACTCTAGTTATTGCAAAAGTTCTTCGCTCCTACCCAGAGCAACCAACCGCAATTTGTTACGAATTTGATTACAAATTCAGATCGGGAATTTCGTGCCTTCGAGTACTGCAATACGAAACATCGCCATCATTGCCCACGTTGACCACGGCAAGACAACCCTGGTGGATACCATGCTTCGCCAGTCGGGAACCTTCCGCGACAACGAGCAGGTGGCCGACCGCGTCATGGACTCCAACGAACTGGAGCGTGAGCGCGGCATTACGATTCTGGCCAAGAACACAGCCATCCACTTCCACGACACCAAGATCAACATTGTGGATACACCCGGCCATGCCGACTTTGGCGGCGAGGTCGAGCGCGCGCTCAAGATGGTGGATGGCGTCATGCTGCTGGTGGACGCCTCTGAGGGGCCGCTGCCGCAGACTCGTTATGTGCTTTCGAAAGCGTTGGAAGCAAAGCTCAAGACCATCGTGGTCATCAACAAGATTGACCGCCCCGATGCCCGCCCACAGGAGGTTCTCAACGAGGTCTATGACCTCTTCATTGATCTGGACGCGGGCGAGGAGCAGCTTGAGTTCCCGGTGCTCTACACCATTGCCAAGAGCGGTCTTGCCACACTGGACCCCAAGGTTCCGGGCGTGAATTTGCAGCCCCTGTTCAACGCGATTATTGACACGATTCCGGTTGCCACCGGCGACCCGGACGGGCCGTTGCAGATTCTGGTGACCAACCTCGATTACTCGGATTATTTTGGCCGCATTGCCGTGGCGCGCGTCTTCAACGGCACGCTGCGCATGGGCGACGAGGTTTCCATCTCGAAGCGCGACCATTCGCTGCAAAAGACGAAGATTACCAAGCTCTTCACCTTTGACGGCCTCAAGCGCATTGATACGCAGGAGACGACGACGGGCGATATCGTTGCCATCGCCGGCGTTGAAGGCATCACCATCGGCGAGACGATTACTTCGATTGATAATCCTGCGCCGCTGCCGCTGATTATCATTGACGAGCCGACGATTGCGATTCAGTTCTCCGTGAACAACTCTCCCTTTGCCGGTCGCGAAGGTCAGTATGTCACCAGCCGCAATCTGCGCGAGCGCCTCGACAAGGAACTGCTGACCAACGTCAGCATTCGTGTTGAAGATACAGGCAGCCCGGACAGCTTCAAGGTTCTGGGCCGAGGCGAACTGCAACTGGCGATTCTCATTGAGATGATGCGTCGCGAGGGCTTTGAGCTGATGGTTGGCCGCCCGGAGATTGTGACGCGCATGGTAGACGGCAAGCTTTCCGAGCCGGTCGAGCACCTCACCATTGACGTGCCGGAGAACTTTGTCGGCGTGGTCATTGAGAAGCTCGGACCCCGCAAGGGCGAGATGACCAAGATGCACAATCACGGCTATGGCCGTGTCCGCCTGGAGTTCCGCGTACCCAGCCGTGGCCTCATCGGCCTGCGCAGCGAGATGCTGACGGAAACGCGCGGCACCATCGTCATGAACACACTCTTTGACGGTTACATGCCGCATCAGGGCGAGATTCCGCAGCGTCCCACAGGAGCCTTGATCTCGGACCGCAACGGACTGACCACCACCTACTCGCTCAACAGTTTGCAGGAGCGCGGCACGCTCTTTCTGGGTGCGGGAGTTGAGGTCTACGAGGGCATGATTGTCGGCGAGCACTCGCGCGACAATGACCTTGATGTGAACGTGGTTCGCGAAAAGAAGCTGACCAACATGCGTGCATCGAGTGCGGATGACGCTATTCGTCTGGTGCCCTTCAAAACGTTGAATCTGGAGCAGGCCATTGAGTTTATCGCCGATGACGAAATGGTCGAGGTCACCCCGAAGTCCCTCCGCTTGCGCAAGAAGATATTGCAGGCCAACCGCAGGCCCCGCAAAAACTATTCGCAGGAAGAGTAACGGGAATTTGTGAATTGAGAGACCCGCATCTGAAAGATCAGGATGTGGGCCTCCCGTAGAAAAAGGTTTCCGCAGTTATGGACAGGTCCTAGTCAAACTGGCCGACAACTGCGGGCGTGAGACCTATGTTGAGCTGATGACCTGTATAGACTGTCGTGCTGTTCTGTGGCCCATTTACTTCAACAGTGGATCCAACCTGAATTGCCTGAAAGCTGCTGGTTGTGGTGAGCGTGATCGCGGTCGCGGAAGCAGGATTGATGATCTCCGCTCCATCTCCCGTGGTAATCGTGATGAGGCCGTTTTGAACGGCTGTGATTTGCCCGAAGTAAATCGTACCGGTGGACGTGGTTTCAACGTCCCACTGAGCGATATTGCTTGGGGGTGTGGGCACGAAGGCCACGTCCGCGGCGATCAATTGCCCATTGGATATGGTGCCCTGAGCTGCAACCCACCCTCCAACAGCAGCAGTGCTTGCAGTGGAGGTCGTTGTGTATTGGTAGGTTGTACCTGAAATTGTGTCAACGGTAATCTCAGTACCGCTTGACTCCTGCAAGACAAAGCTTCCACTCGTCGAGTCAACGCTTATCACGGTGCCTGAGGGAGCGGCAGTACTGCTTGTACTCGTAGTATTGGTGTTGCTGTTGCTATTACTACTACCGCAACCAATCAGAAAAAACAGGCAGACTTGTAGAAAAAATAAATACAAGGCACACTTGCACACATCCCATCGAAACATGAATCCTCCTCTACTGCATAGACGTTCAATTCAAGGAGTCGTTGCAGATCTACGCGAAAAAAGAATGGTAGTCTGCCCGGTCTTTTGTGCGGGTTTGAATGGTTAGTGTAGCTCTGCCATTTGGTTGTTCAATTGGCCGTCAGGGGTGTGGGAAAGCGGGTAACGTAGAGATGTCGCCGCTCACAGTTTGCGGCGAGTGTGCTGCGGTAAAATGTCTGGCATGGAAACTATACAATTCAACCTTCCGCAGAGCCGCATTCCGCAGGCTTGGTACAACATCATTGCCGACCTGCCCAAGCCCATGTCCGCTGTGCTGCATCCGGGCACTCAAAAGCCCATCGGCCCGGACGATCTTGCTCCGCTTTTCCCGATGAGCCTGATTATGCAGGAGGTCAGCACCGAGCGCGAGATTGAAATCCCCGGCGAAGTCCGTCAGGTTTATGCGCAGTGGCGTCCAGCGCCGTTGTTCCGCGCGCGCCGTCTGGAGAAGGCTCTCGATACACCGGCAAAGATTTATTACAAGTATGAAGGCGTCAGCCCGGCTGGCTCGCACAAGCCGAATACCGCAGTCCCGCAGGCTTATTACAACAAAAAGGATGGGACAAAAATCCTCTCCACTGAAACCGGTGCGGGCCAGTGGGGCTCTTCGCTGGCGATGGCCTGTGCCATCTTCGGTCTGGAGTGCAAGGTCTACATGGTGCGGGTGAGCTACGACCAAAAGCCCTATCGCCGCGCCCTGATGGAAGCTTACGGTGCATCGGTCACCGCCAGCCCAAGCACCGAGACGGAGACAGGCCGCGCCATTCTCGCCGCGCATCCCGATTCGAACGGCTCCCTTGGCATTGCAATCTCCGAGGCCGTCGAGATTGCCGCCAAAGACCCTAACACAAAATACGCTCTCGGCAGCGTTTTGAATCACGTATTACTTCACCAGACCGTCATCGGACTGGAAGCCATCGAGCAGATGGAGATGGCTGGTGACGAACCCGATGTGATTCTGGGCTGTGCCGGTGGCGGATCGAACTTTGCTGGTTTGGTGATGCCGTATCTGGGCCGCAAGCTCAAGGGACAATGCAATGCGCGTGTGGTTGCCATTGAGCCCGCAGCCTGTCCTACGCTCACCAGGGGAAAATTCACCTACGACTTCGGCGATACCGGACACCTGACGCCGCTGGTCAAAATGCACACACTGGGCAGCACCTTTATGCCTCCGGGAATTCATGCGGGCGGCCTGCGTTATCACGGCATGGCTCCGCTGGTTTCGCATGTGATGGATTTGGGCCTGATCGAGGCCGCATCCATTCATCAACTTGATGCCTTTGCTGCCGGAATTCAGTTTGTCCGTGCGGAGGGCATTATTCCTGCGCCGGAATCGAACCATGCCGTTGCCGGAGCCATCAATGAAGCGCTCCGCGCCAAGGTGGAGGGCAAGCAGAAGACGATTCTGTTTACCCTGAGCGGACACGGCCACTTCGACATGCAGTCGTACATTGATTACCAGGCTGGCAAGCTACAGAATTACGACTATCCGGCAGAGGAAATTGCCATGGCGCTGGCGGGTTTGCCAACGGTGGAGTAGTTCAGTACAAAGCGCGGAGTCTGCAAAAGGCTCCGGCACGCTTCTTGCAGATTGCTTCTCTCCCGCTGTGTTACCGTCATTAGATGGAGCTGTCTTGCAGCTTCTTCGAGCTTGAATGTCCACACCCTTGCAGCCGCAGATGCCGGAGCAACCTGAGACCCGGGAAGAGAATTTCGCGGGCTCGCCAAAGCCAGAACTTCCGGCTCTAAAGCCGCGCATACCCAGATGGATGCACCGGCTGGAACTCTTCCTCCGCGTCATGGTTCGCATCTATGTAGGCGTGCTGGTTGTGCTGCTTCCCTGGACACGGCTCTGGGATTCCAATCCGTTTTTTGCGCATCATCCTGCGGCAGCCGTCTATTTATTGCATGGTTCTGTCCGCGGAGTTGTCTCCGGGCTGGGGCTGCTCAATCTCTGGATAGCTTTGCAGGATGCCGTGCATTATCGCGATATGTGAGGAATTGAATGGCTGATCGCACTGAACCTGTTCCGCTGGAACGCGCGCCGCTTGCTTATGAAAACACCGATTTTCTGAACAGCTCGGACGGGCGTCTGCTGCGCATCACCTCCGAATATGTTGAACCGCTCTCCCGCTTTCGCCGCGAGCGCATTCAGGACACCGTCGTATTTTTTGGCTCGGCCCGAATTCGCACTCAGGAAGAAGCAAATCGCGAGTTGGAAGAACTGACGACGAAGAGCAAGGCTGCCAGCGTTCAGCAAAAACCCGATGCTCTAAACCGCGCTCAGGCAGCCGTCGAAATGTCTCGTTACTACGAAGATGCCCGCCGCCTCGCCTTCCTGCTGACAGAGTGGAGCAAGACTCTCGGCAGGCATCGCCATCGTTTTGTGGTAACCTCCGGCGGTGGTCCCGGCATCATGGAAGCGGCCAATCGCGGAGCCTACGAGGCGGGCGGCAAAACCATCGGACTCAACATCCGGCTGCCCTTTGAGCAGGTGCCCAATTCCTTCATCACGCCCTCGCTCAACTTCGAGTTCCATTACTTCTTCATGCGCAAGCTCTGGTTCGCGTACATGGCCAAGGCGCTGGTAGTTTTTCCCGGCGGATTTGGAACCTTCGACGAGATGTTCGAGGTGCTTACCCTGGCGCAGACCCACAAACTGGCCAAGAAAATTACCGTCCTCGTTTATGGCAAGGAGTACTGGAGCAAGGCCATCAACATTAACATGCTGATAGAGAAGGGCGTCATCTCTCCGCAGGACCTTGACCTCTTCCACTATGTAGACACGCCGGAGGAGGCCTTTGCTGTTCTGAAGCAGGCACTGATTGAGAACGAACTGCCTCAGGAGACAGAACCGGCGCAATTGATGGAACTGGAGCATCCGACGGAAAAGAGCCTGGAGGCCTTTCTGGGACCGGAAATTGCGCAAACACGAAAATAATACAAAGCAGCTTTATCGCACCGCATTCTGGGAGAAGGGGGTCATTCTCTTGATTCCTCAGGATTTTGAACGGGCATTGTTGGTTTCGTAACCGTATGTTTACGAAGTTCAGGCGATACTGCGTACGAACAATGACGTAATCTTGAGGTGGAGAAGGAGTTGGAAATGGTCGGTTCCAGCATCTCTTATCTGTGGAACAATTCGCGAGCGGCAGAGGGATACCAGTCGGGTGTCTCGCTGCACGGTCACACGAATCAGTCTGAGGAGACGCTCGATTTTCTGGCGAACTTCGGCAACCAGTACCCCCTGGTGCGGCCGTTGATCAATCGTCTGGAGCGTCGCAGTCAGGCTAACGGTATCAAGATTGATTTCAAACGGAGCTATTGGACCCCACCGATGACTCCGAAGCTTGCCTGGGAACTTGAAGGCGGGCAGATTGAAAAGCTTGGTATCAACCCGCTGGTTTCTCTCAGCGATCACGACAACATCAAGGCTCCCATGCTGCTGCGCACCGTCCCCAGTGCCCGGCACATCCCGGTATCGGTAGAGTGGACAGCCCCGTTTGGTACGGAGCAGGCCTTCCACTTTGGCATTCACAACCTGCCCAGCGAAACCGGCGCAGAATGGATGAAGACCTTTGCCGATTTCACAGCCAATCCATCCGATGCACGCCTCACCGAGATTCTGGCTGCTCTTCATGCTCTCCCGAATGTCCTGATTATCATGAACCATCCGATCTGGGATCTTTACCTCATCGGGCAGGAGCGGCACGAGCATGTTCTCCAGCAGTTCCTTGAGCAGAATGCCGAGTTCATGCATGCTTTTGAGTTGAACGGGCTGCGCAACTGGGAAGAAAATCGCGCCGTTCGCAAGCTGGCCATGAAGTGGAACAAGCTGGTCATCTCCGGCGGTGACCGTCACGGGGTTGAGGCCAACGCGAACATCAACCTGACCCATGCCACCAGCTTTACCGAGTTTGTGCATGAGGTTCGCTACGAGGGCATCAGCAACGTGCTCTTTATGCCGCAGTACGCCGAGCCCTGGAAACACCGCCTGCTCAAGTCGGCCATTGACGCAGTTCGCCCCTATCCGGACTTCCCCCTTGGATCGCAGACCTGGGATCAGCGCGTCTATCACCCGGATGCGGACGGTGTGGTTCGCCCCATCAGCGAACTGTGGCCCAACGGTCAGGCGCCGCGTGCATTGGAGTACCTCATCAACCTTGTAATGCTGATGGGCCGTGGTCCGGTCTCAGGCAGCCTGCGCATGGTCTGGAATGAACCGCATCAGTTGCGCTTTGCACTTGGCGAACGCGAACTATAAGAAAGCAGATTTAGCGCGCAGGCTGCGTCAACCAGCGCGGCCTGCGCGTCTAACAGACGAATGATCGAATCCTCTTCCGGCTATCATCCACGTGTTGCCTACTTTCCTGACTCCTTTCATGAAGTCAACGGGGTCGCGCACACCAGTCGCAACTTTGAAGCCTTTGCCCGCCGCCGGAATCTGCCTTTTCTCTGTGTTCGCGCCGGAGATCGCGCCCAGTCGCTCGAACAGGATGGAAATGTGCAGACGCTGGAACTGCCGCGTGGCGTGTTTTCCTTTGCTCTTGAAAAAGATCTCCGCTTCGACCCTGCCTATCTGCGTCACGTTCCCGATATTGTTCGCACTCTCAAAAACTTTCAGCCGGATGTGATTCACATAACCGGTCCCAGCGAATTGGGTGTGTTGGGCGCGACGCTTGCCCATCATCTGGATGTACCGCTTGTGGCAAGCTGGCACACTAATGTGCATGAGTACGCAGCCCGCCGTTCGGAGTGGTTCCTCAAGCTGCTTTCCCCGGCAAATTCGACAGCAACAGCGCGGCGCATTGAGGACTACTCGCTGGTATTGATGTCTCACTTTTATGCGTTGGCCCGGGTTCTGCTGGCGCCGAATGTAGAGTTGTGCAGCCTGCTGGAGAAGTCCACCAAGCGTCCCTGCTATCTGATGCCGCGCGGCGTGGAGACTGACTTGTTTTCGCCGGAGAAGCGCAGGCGAGCCGACGACGACAGGGATTTTGTACTTGGATTTGTCGGACGGCTTTCCGTCGAGAAAAACGTTGAACTGCTGGTGACTTTGCACGATGAACTGCTTGCATCCGGCATGACCAACTTCCGTTTCCTGATTGTTGGCCACGGTTCAGAGCAGCAGATGTTGAGCGAGCGGATGCAGAAGGTCGAGTTCACCGGCGTTTTGTATGGCGAAGAGTTGGCCCGCGCCTACGCGAATATGGACCTCTTTGTTTTCCCATCGCACACAGACACCTTCGGCAATGTCGTGCTGGAGGCGCTTGCCTCTGCCGTACCGGCTGTAGTGACGCCAGATGGCGGTCCGCGCTACATTGTGCGCGACGGCGAGACCGGCATCGTTGCCACCGACAGCGAATTTCCTGCTGCTGTAAGGCGCATTCTTACCGAACCCGGCCTCCTGCCCGTCATGCGTGCTGCTGCCCGCGAATATGCTCTGAGTGCCAGTTGGGATGCGGTCTTCGAGGGTGTCTACAAGGCGTATGCAAAGGCTCTTGAAGCGCAAACGCAGCCCCTCGCCGGCTAATCCAGTTTGGCTCTTGTGTAGTTATGTTTTGAAAGAGCGTGGCTTTAGCCGCGCCGCTAGGACGCGTATAAACAGAGGGCTTTAGCCCCTGAGGGGATGAGCTTTTTCCCAGCCTGTGTAGCTCCCGATGGAATAAAACTTTCATTGTTACTGCTTCTTGACGACAAGAATCCCAACCTTTCCCTGCATCGAATCGCAGAAGTGTGCTTGAATCTCATCATGCAGTCTTTGAGCACTCAGAAGTCGCGGATAGACGCTGGTCGTGCGTTACGGAAAACCATGCCGCGCAGGGAACAGGCAGTTCTTGCCCAGCGCACCATTGACGCGCTTGCAGAGATGAAAGACTCCATGCGGGGCCGTGTGCCTGCGCTGGTTCCGCTCAAGTACCAGCGAATGTGCCTCTCTCCCTTTGGATATTTTCGCGGCGCGGTTCCGGTAATGGCCGCGGATTTGGCCGCAGGCAGGCACTCCGGCCTCTTTACGCAACTCTGTGGAGACGCGCATGTCCGCAATCTGGGCGCATATGCTGCGCTTGATGGCCGTCTGGTCTTCGACATCAACGATTTTGACGAAACTATTCGCGGCCCCTTCGAGTGGGACTTGAAGCGGATGTGTACTTCGCTACTGCTGGCCGCAGAAGAAGCAATCAATAAGCCCGGTCAATCTGCAACAAATGGAAACGGTAACGCAGAGGATGCAGTCCTTTGTTTTATGGAAAGCTACTCGGCGGCGATTCATCGCTTTGCCGAAATGCCGGTTGTCGAAGTGGCGCGCTTCCAGATTCATCGCCTCTCAAAGAATCCGGCGGTGCAGCAGATATTTCTAAAGGCCGAGCGCGCAACTCCGCTGCACACGCGCGACACGCTGACCGTCGTCAAAAAAGGGAAGCGCATCTTCCGCGAAGACCCTCCGGTGCTTGTGCGCTTGTCGGAGTCCGATGCAAAGCGCGCCATTGCTTCGTTGAAGAGTTATGCGGAGCACTTATTGCCGGAACGTCGCCATTTTCTCTCGCAGTACCGACCTCTCGATGTGGCCTTTAAGGTGGTTGGAACCGGCTCTGTTGGCTGGCGGGATTACTGCATTTACTTTGAAGGTAACGGCAAGAACGACCCGCTCTTTTTGCAGATAAAAGAGGAACCGCAATCGGCCTACGCAAAATATCTTCCTGGTGCGCCGGCAATCTCAGAAGGCCAGCGTGTAGCCGAGGGCCAGCGTGCCATGCAGATGCAGAGCGATCCCTTTCTTGGCTGGACCAGCTTTGGCGGGCGCGATTACCTGGTGCGCCAGTTGAATGACCACAAGGCCTCCATCGCAATCGGTGAACTGCACGGCGAAGTATTGCAACACTATGCGGAACTTGCTGGCGAACTGCTTGCGCGCGGCCATGCCCGCTCCGGCGATGCGTTGGCCATCAGCAGCTACATCGGCAAGTCGAAGATTTTTGCCGAGGCCATTGCAGAGTTCGCAAATCAATACGCCGAGCGCACCATCACCGATTGGAAGCAGCTTTGCGCCAAGCAGAGTTAATCGGGAGTCGGTAAACTAATAAGCGATGCTCTCCCTACAAAATGCGGGCAAACGATACGGCCCGCGCCTCCTTTTTGAAGAAGCCAACTGGCTCATCACGCAGAACGAACGCACGGCTCTGGTCGGCGCCAACGGCACCGGCAAGTCCACGATTATGAAGGTTCTTGCGGGCCTTGAATCACTCGATTACGGAGCGTTGCAGCGTACCCGCGGAATGTCCATCGGCTATCTGCCGCAGGACGGTCTCGCGCTTGCTGGCCGCACTGTCTTCGACGAGTGTCTCGCCGTCTTTGACGAACTGCGCGCCATGGAGCAGGAGATTGAAGCGCTCACGCATCAGCTTGCCGAGTTCGATCCGCACGGCGAGGAGTATGCCGCCGCCGCCGAGCGTTACTCCATGTTGCAATCGCGCTTTCATGCACACTCCGGTTATGCGCTCGATGCGCAGGTTGGTGCAGTGCTCACTGGCCTCGGCTTCAGCAAGTACGACTGGGCGCGGCAAACGGAGGAGTTCTCCGGCGGATGGCAGATGCGCATCGCGCTGGCCAAACTGCTTCTGCAAAAACCGAACCTGCTGCTGCTTGACGAACCCACAAACCATCTGGATCTCGAAACCCGCAACTGGCTTGAGGATTACCTCAAGTCCTATCCCAACGGTTTCATTCTCATCTCGCATGACCGCTATTTTCTTGATGTAACCGTGAACAAAACCGTTGAGATATGGAACAAGCGCCTCAACATCTATCACGGAAATTACGCAAAATATCTTGAACAAAAAGTAGAGCGCCGCGCCCAGCTTGAGGCCGCATACCGCAATCAGCGCTTGCAGATCGAGCACCTTGAGGCTTTCATCAACCGCTTCCGCGCGCAGGCTACCAAGGCCAAGCAGGTGCAGAGCCGCATCAAGGAACTGGAAAAGATTGAGCGCATTGAAATTCCCGAAGAGGAGCCGGTGATTCACTTCAGCTTTCCGCAGCCTCCGGCCTCTGGGCGCCGCGTGGTCGAGGTGCAGAATCTCGGCAAGTGCTACGGTGAAAAGCAGATTCTCAAAGATGTAAATTTCACCATCGAGCGCGGCGACCGCATTGCTCTGGTCGGTGTAAACGGCGCGGGAAAATCCACGCTCATTCGTCTGCTGACCGGCATCGAACCCGCGACGGAAGGCACTCTGAAACTGGGCCACAATGTATTGGTCGAACACTTTGCGCAGGATCAGTACAAGGTCCTGGATCCGTCGGCAAAGATGCTCGACGATATTTCTCGCGCTGCTCCCAAAATCCCATCCGTTGAACTGCGCTCGCTGCTGGGATGTTTTCTTTTTAGCGGCGACGATGTTTTCAAGCCGCTCGGTGTGCTTTCCGGCGGAGAGCGCAATCGTTTTGCGCTGGCGCGGATTCTGGTCAGTCCCTCGAATCTGCTGTTGCTTGACGAGCCGACCAACCACCTTGATCTGCGCGCCAAGGACGTTCTTTTGGAAGCGATTCGCACCTTTACCGGGACGGTTGTCTTTGTCTCGCATGACCGCTATTTTCTTGACCAGCTTGCCACGCGCGTCTTTGAAGTTGCCGATGGTCATGTCCACGTATACCCCGGCAACTATGAGGACTATCAGCGTCGCAAACTCTCGGAGAGCGAGGGTGTCGCATCAACTTTCGCGCCGGTCGCTGCCAAAGAAAAACCGCTCACAGCCGCAGAACCGGAAGAAGCGCCCGACACAAAGGATCGCGTCAAGCGTCTGAACCCCATCAAGTTGCGCCAGATGCAGGAGCGCTGCGCCTTTCTGGAAGAGGAACTCCCGCGCGTCGAAGCCTCCATCGCCGACACGGAAGAGGCGCTCGGAAATTTTGTGAGCATGGAAGAGACAAAGCGGCAAACACAATTGCTGGAAGATTTGCGCGTGCAGGCAAATCTGCTGACCGCGGAGTGGGAGGAGTTGACGCTCCAGTTGGAAGAGCAACAAGAGGCGTAAGTTCTAATTACAAAATCCTTACTGCTTTGCCGCATATCGCTCGTGCATAATCTAAAGACATGCCTTCCCTATGGAGTCCCGAAAACTGGTCGCAGCGCCTCGCGGAGATTGAGTCTCAGACCGGCGACCGCAAAGAGCTGCCGTTGCGGCGTGATGTCCGCTCGCTTGGAATGTTGCTCGGTAAGGTCCTGCGCGAGCAGGCTGGCGAGGAGCTTTACGAGCAGGAAGAGATTCTGCGCCAGAACACCATCAAGCGTCGCGAGGCGCAGGCCGATGGCCGTTGCGCTGAGGCAGAAGCGCTGACCGAGCAGGCGCTCAGGCTGGTTCATCGTCTGCCGGTAGATCGCGCCTACATGCTGACGCGTGCTTTTGCGTTTTATTTCGAACTCATCAATCTGGCCGAGACCAACCATCGCAAGCGCCGTCGTCTGTCGCTGCTGGTCACTGGCGCGGCGCGCAATCAGCGTGGCTCTCTGCGTGGAACGCTGCGTGAGATGAAGCGCGTCGGCATTACTGCGGACGAGGCCATGGAATGGCTGAAGAAGATTTTCATCACGCCGGTATTTACCGCGCATCCTACCGAAGTCGCGCGTCGCTCCGTGATGTTCAAACGCCGCCGCATTGGCGAGTATCTTGAGCATCTGGACCGCATTCCACTTGCGCCGGAGACGCTGGAATTTCTTGAAGAGCAGGTACTTGCAGAGATTACCGCTCTCTGGCAAACGGATGAAGTTCGCAGTCGCCGTCCCACCGTCTACGATGAGGTCAAGATGGGCCTCGACTACTATGACGTCTCCATCTTCGCCACGCTGCCCAGCCTCTATCGTGAGGTTGCCGACGCGCTGCATGTGGAGTACGGCATCACAGCCGACTTCAGCCAGCTTCCTTTGCTGCTTGGTTTTGGCTCGTGGATTGGCGGGGATCGCGATGGAAATCCTTTTGTAACACCCGGTGTTACAAGGGATGCGATTCGTCTTGCGCGCGGTCATCTGCTGACGTGGTATCAGGCGCAGTTGCAGACCATGCTTGATCTGCTGACCAGTTCCGCGCAGCAGTTACCGGTCTCGCCGGAACTGGCTACTCGGCTGGAACATTACATATCGCGCCTGCAGACGGTGGAGAGCAAAGTCTTCGGCGAGCGTTACGAATCCGAGGTCTATCGCCGCTTCCTCATCTGCATCCGTTCGCGCATCGAGCGGACGATGGTCGAGCCGACCTTTGCTGAGAGCCGTCTGCCCATGGTCAGCAGCTACACGCTGGCGATAGCGCAGGATTCGCCGCTCTCAGCGTTGCCGCCGTATTGCAGCGTCGAGGAATTTCTAGCTGACCTGAACACGCTGCGTTCGAGTCTTACCGATCACAAGGGAATTCGCATTGCGCGCACGATGCTCGATCCTTTGATCCTTGCCGTGCGTACATTTGGCCTGCATCTGCACACGCTGGACATTCGTCAGCACGCAAAGGTTCAAGCGGCTGCGCTCGACGAGATTGTGGACAAGACCGCATCCACCACGCTGCCCGATGCGTTGAGCGAGCAGACTGCGGATGTGATTGAAACATTCCGTGCTATTGCCGAAGTCAAGCAAAGCTGCACACCGGAGGCAATTCGTCAGTACGTCGTCAGCGGAGCTGCTTGCGTGGAAGATGTGCTGGCAGTACTGCGTCTGGCGCGGCTTAGCGGAGTGCATGTGCGCGGCAGCGGTCGCGATCCCGGCCTGATGCCGGTGCCGCTCTTTGAATCCATCGAGGATTTACGGAATGCTCCAGAGATTTGCCGCCGGCTCTGGAACCTTCCTGAGTACAAAAAATTAATTGCCTCGTGGGACGGCGTGCAGGAGGTCATGCTCGGCTACTCCGATTCCAATAAAGATGGCGGCATGATTGCGAGCACCTGGGAGATATTCCGCGCCCATCGCGCCTTGCATGAGGTGGCGCACGAGTGCGGTATCAAGCTGCGGCTCTTCCATGGGCGCGGCGGAACGGTGGGTCGCGGCGGCGGCCCGACGCATCGCTCCATCTTCGCTCAGCCGATCAACTCCTTTGACGGAGCGCTTCGCATCACCGAACAGGGCGAGGTTCTCAACTTCAAATATGCGGATGTGGTCCTTGCCGAGCGCAATCTGGAATTGATGATTGCCGCATCGCTCGATGCTCTGGCGCGTCCGAATGCGCGTGACCCCGAAGCTCACTTCACCGGCATCCTGCAACCGGAGTGGGAGCAGGCCTTCGACGAACTTTCGCGAATCTCCTTTGAGTACTATCGCGAGCACATCGTGGATAACCCCGCAGTGCTTGAGTATTTTGTGCAGTCCACGCCGATGCGCGAGTTGGAGAATGCAAAGATCGGCTCGCGCCCGGCCAAGCGCAAGGCCGCATCGCTCAAACTGGAAGACCTGCGCGCGATTCCCTGGGTCTTTGGCTGGACGCAATCGCGCTTGCTGGTTCCGGCATGGTTCGGCGTCGGTTACGCGGTGGAGGAATTCTCAAAGCGTGAGGGCGGCCTCGAACTGCTGCAAACGATGGCGCACGAGTTCCCGCTCTTTATAGATTTAATTCGCAATGTAGAGATGGCGCTTGGCAAAGCCGATCTGCCGACGGCGCGCATCTACGCAACGCTGGTGGACGACGAGGCTCTGCGCGAGGAGGTCTACCATTTGCTGGAGGAGGAGTTCCTGCGTTCGGAGCGAGCCCTCCTCGCCATCACGAATCAGCGTTGGCTGCTTGAGAGCAGCGGAGTGCTGGCGCGTTCCATCCGCCTGCGCAATCCGTATGTGGACCCGATGCATCTGATTCAGGTGGACCTGTTGCGTCGGAAGCGCGCTGGCGAAGTGAATGACGGCATTGACCGCGCGCTGGCTGCGACTATCAGCGGCATCAGCGCTGGTCTGCGCAACACGGGCTGATGCACTTTTGACGTGAGATTCCACATTGTTTGTCATTCCGCAGCGTAGCGAAGGAATCTGCTGTTTTTCCGGAGAAGCAGGTTGCCTCACCTAATCAGTTTTTTGCCCTTCCCCTTACTAACCAGTGGGTGTTCCATCCTTCGCGTATTTTGCGAAGGGTGGGAGGCGAGGATGCTTGCTGCGCATTTACTTCGGCGCGATAATCTCCGTAGCCTTGTCCTTCTCAAAGGTGATAACCCACTCTTTGCCTTCCACGTTATAACGGATGGTGCGATTGCCATCTTGCGCAGAACTGAATTGCACCAACTGTCCCAGAGACATTGCCGTCTGTAGCTCATTCATGCCGAGTTTCACGGAGTGGGCATCAATGGTAGCCCACACATCCGCAGGCCAGTGCCTGTACATCAGGTGCGGGTCGTCATAGTAGAAGATGTTGTCGCAGTACCATGTCTCATCCTTCGCGCCTTCTACAAAGCCAACCGGAAAGGCGTAGCTCTTGCCGTCCTTGAGTTTGACCAGCGCCAGAATCTGCCGCGAGCCATGCGCCACGCGATTGTCTTCCTTGGCAGGCGCAGCCTGATAGAAAAATCCCAGCACATCAATTCGCTCCGCTGGAGGCAGCAGTGCCACGCGATGCGCATAATTAGCATGTTTCCCGATAGCCGGATAGTAGGGAAGCTGATAGCCGCCCTGCATCCACACCGATTTGCCGATGAGCACCTTCGCGCTCTCCATACTGTCAATCAAGAGATGGCGAACAGGGACAACCTCATCGTCTGTTAGATTGCGCTCCACATAGCTGCGGTGGATGACCACAGGAGCGTTGCGCTCGCGCCAGAGGAAATAAAAACGAATGCCGGCTACAGACAACACAAGCAGCGTAACAAGGAGGGCAATCTTCCAGTGTTTCATCGCGGGAACCTCAAGTATCTCCATCTTACAATCCGGCGGTGGATGAAAAATCAACTTCCGAAGAAATGCTTTAACGCTCTTCGACCAGTCGTGTCAGCGCTTCGCTGGTCAGTTCATCCGTGCGGTTAAGGATGGGGAAGAGTCGTGTCCACGCTCCTGCAATGGCCATGGCCGCAATGCCTCCGGCCAAGGTAGCGCGCACCGCTCCCCACCATTGCGCGGTGACGCCACTTTCAAATTCGCCGATATCATTGGATGCGCCAATGCAGAGCGAAGCAATGGCACTGACGCGTCCTCGCATATGTTGCGGCGTGGCCAACTGCAAAATGGATTGCCGGACGATGACGCTAAACATATCCGCAGCGCCGGAGATCGCCAGCACCAGTGCGCTGAGCCACAAATTCCGCGAGCATGAGAAGAGCGCAATCGCCAGCCCGTACATCGCTACGCCGAAGAACATCTTGTGTCCGGCTTTGCGGCGAATCGGGAAGCGTGCCAGCACGAAGGTCATACACAGCGAACCCACAGCGGGAGCAGCGCGCAGAACCCCAAGTCCCGTAGGCCCACAACGCAGAATCCCTGCTGCATAGATGGGCAATAGTGCTGTAGCGCCGCCCAGCATCACTGCAAACAGGTCGAGCGTAAAGGAGCCAAGCAGCATCTGCGAATGGCGAACGTAAACAAAACCGGCCAGCAGAACCTTCAGGGAGATGGCGCGCTTCTCCTGCGCAACCGGACGCGGATGAACCCCCGCCAGCATAATCAGGAAGAAGCAGAGCGCAGCCATGGTGAACAAGTAGACAATCGGCGCGCCCTGTATTCTCGGCAAACCCATGCGTGCGAGCGGCAGTGCGTAGAGAACTCCTCCCAGCGCGGGCCCGGTAATGTTTGCAAACTGGAAGATGCCGGAGCCCCAGGTCACTGCCAGCACAAAATGTTTTTCGTCAATAAGCTGCGGCAGCATGGCCGTGCTGGCCGGGCCGCTGAAGGCGCGTCCCAATCCAATGCCGAACAACGCAGTCCAGATGGCCCAGACCGGCGGCGGGCCATTCCACGCCAGCAGGAAAAGTGCTATGGAACCAAGTAGCTGCAATGCATAGAAGATCAAAATGACGTTGCGGCGATTGTAGCGGTCGGCAACATGACCGGCAGGCAGCAGCACCAGCAATCGTGGCAGGAAGAGAACCAGCCCGGTGTAGCCCAGATCAATGGCCCTATGTGTAATGGAGTAGACCTGCCAACTGACGGTGAGCGCCTGCGCCTCCGAGGCCAGCACCACAACCATCCGCGCCAGTTGATAGCGCAAATAATCGGAGGAGCGGAAGATGGCAAGATAGCCGATCCGCTCCTCGGATGGATGCTTTGTGTCTGAGGTTGTGTTGTCTGCCATGCCTTGATTCGGTTCTAGCCTTTTGCCAGCATCTGCTTGATGCCGCGCAGAGCCTGCCGCGTCCGCTCTTCATTCTCGATGAGTGAGAAGCGCACGTGCCCATCGCCGTAATCACCAAAGCCGATGCCGGGACTCACTGCTGTCAGTGCATCCTTGAGCAGCTTCTTTGAAAACTCCAGCGAGCCCAGCGCCTTGTACTGCTCAGGAATCTTTGCCCAAACAAACATGGTTGCCTTGGGCAGTGCCACCTGCCAGCCCGCCTTGTTCAGTCCCTCGACCAGCACATTGCGGCGCAGCCGATAGTTCTCGCAGATATCGTGTACGCACTCCTGTGGGCCTTCCAGCGCCAGAATCGCCGCCACTTGCAGCGGCGTAAAGGTGCCGTAGTCGAAGTAGCTCTTGATGCGCGACAGCGCGTTGACCAGCCGCTGATTGCCCACCATGAATCCGATGCGCCAGCCCGGCATGTTGTAACTCTTCGAGAGCGTAAAGAACTCGACGGCCACATCCTTTGCGCCGGGAACCTGCATGATGCTTGGCGGCTTGTAGCCGTCAAAAGTGATGTCGGCGTAGGCAAAGTCATGCACGATGAAGAATTTGTATTCCCGCGCCAGCTCGACCAGCCGAGCCAGAAAGGGCAGTTCGACGCACTCCGTTGTGGGATTGGACGGGAAGTTGACGATCAGGATCTTGGGCCGTGGAACCATGCGCGGAATCAGGCTCTCAAGCTCGGCGAGGAACTCTTCCTTGTCATGCACGGGCACACTGATCACCTGTGCTCCGCTGATGACTGGCCCGTAAATGTGAATCGGATAGCTGGGATTCGGCACCAGAACCGTGTCGCCTGCGTCGAGCGTCGCCAGGCAGAGGTGCGCAATGCCCTCCTTCGATCCAATCGTGACGATGGCTTCCGTATCCGGGTCAATGTCCACATCGTAGCGGCGCTTGTACCATCCGGTGATGGCGCGGCGCAGGCGCGGGATTCCCTTCGATACCGAGTAGCGATGCGTAATCGGCTTGCGCGCCGATTCAATCATTTTGTCGAGAATGTGCGAGGGCGTTGCGCCGTCCGGATTGCCCATGCCGAAGTCAATGATGTCTTCGCCACGCTTGCGGGCTGCCGACTTCAACTCGCCGGTAATGTTGAAAATATAGGCGGGAAGCCGCCCGATACGCGGAAAAGGAATGTTGTCCATGCGAAACAGGTTATCAGGAGAGGGCCGGGTTCTGCTGTGACGAGCACGTTCGGGAACATCTGAACAAGTCCTTCATGGGAAGGTCTTGAAAGGGCGTGGCTTTAGCCGCGCCGCTCGAGATGCCTGTAAACACAGGGCTTTAGCCCCTGAGGGGATGCTACTTGCTCAACAATTCCGAGAGCAGGAACTGAATCAGAGGCTCCGTCAGCGCCCCAAAAAGCTGCGGTACTGTGTCTCCAGAATTCCCGTCGCCCTGGCCAGTTCGAGCTTGGCCACGTTGTACTGGTAGAGAGTATCCACGTGGCGCGATTCGGCGTCGGCCAGCACTGCCTGCGCGTCCACCACCGGCAGATTGTCGTCAATGCCGGCCGTATAGCGCGCGGTTGTGTCACTGAGAGCGCGAGTTGCCAGTTCCACGTTGGATTCGGCCACCTTCACCAGTTCCGAGGTCGTCTGCACATCCAGCAGGGCATCGCGCACCTGCTGGTCAATCTCTGTGCGCAGGTCGCTCTGCTCAAGCCGCAGCGAATCCAGATTTGCTTTGGCAACCTGCTGCTCGCCGCGCTGGCTGGCCTCGTCAAAGACCGGCACACTCAGCGTCGAAAAGGCCGCCATGGTTCCGTGATAGACGCCCCCGGTCACGCCCGTTACTCCATACTCGCCATTAAAGCTCAGGCGCGGCAGGCGCTGGTGCCGAATGGCTGCACCGGCGTAATCTGCCGCCTGCAACGCGTTGCCGAGGCTCAGCCAGTCCTGGCGATTCTCAAGCGCCGTCGTCAATCCCTCTGCCGCCGTAAATTCGGCCAGATCGGCATAGGGAAGGCTGTCGCTCAACTCGATGGGCTCTCCGGGGCTGAGGCCGATCTCGCGTTTCAACAGGATTTCATCTTTAGCCAGCGCATTCTCCGCAGCCAGAACCACCTGCTGCTGGCGCTGATCCTCGACGCATGCCCGCAGCTCATCCAGATTGGCTGCAACTCCTGCCTTATGACGCTCTGTCGTCTGGTCCAGCAGCAGGTGGTCGGCCTTTTCCAGAGCATTGGCGTCCTCCAGATGCTGGCGGTCGGCCAGCACTGCCAGATAAGTCGTTGCCACGCGTTGAACCACTTCGCTCCGCGCAGACATCTTCTGGAAGTTGGCAGATTTTTCTGCTGCGTCGCTTTCGCGCCATGTGTCGAAGGCAGAAAGACTGAAGAGTTGCTGTTCCAGAACGAGGTCCGCCGTCAGAATGTGCGCCTGCGTCCGAGTGGGGAAGGTTGCCAGATTCAGCCCCGGCATCAGCTTCCCAATGACTGCCAACAGCCCTGAGCGAAAGCCGTCCTGTGCCGCCAGATCGTACTCGTGGTGGCTATAGCCGCCCGTGGCCAACACCGTGGGCAAGAGCGCCTGCAAGGACTCCTGCCGTATTCCCTGATAGGCATGTTCGTTGTTCACTGCCTCGCGCAGCCCCAGATTCTGCCGCAGTCCCAGCCGGATGGCATTGTCGAGCGTCAGTGTTTGCGGGACGTTTACTGCCTGTTCTTTTAGGTTGTCATTCCGTAGCGCAGCGGAGGAATCTGCTTTTAACGGCACACTGCCATAGAAGGCATTCGCAAACGAACTGGGGTTCGATTGCGCAAAGAGCGATGTGCCGAGCAGCAGCGATGCAGTCCAGGAACCGGCGAGTAGCTTCATAGTCATCTATTAGATTAGCGAATCGGGGCAGGGATGCCAAAAAACTGTAGATGGAGCACTGCGGAATCTGTTGTATGTTGAAATGTTAATTCCACCTCAGAAATGGTGCCCCCAGGCGTTTTTTGTGAAGGGTGGGAAGAGAAAGTGTGATGGTTCTTATCGGGGGGACACCTGCCAGTAAACAAATATCTGAAAAATAAGCTCTTGACACCGGAAATCAAAAGTTCTATGGTGATTTGCATCTTGTGGAAAACTCGGTACTAAATTGCGCAATTACGGGAAAGCTGTTTCTTCTGTGATGCAGCAATGAACACCCTCAAGATGCATTTTTTTGAATGAGCACAAGCTCATTCTTGATACTTGCACTGTGTGTTTCAACCCTCAGATGACTGTTGGACTAATTACGTCAGTCTCCAACGAGATACTGGGGGTTGTATGCATGTAGCATCAGAACACATCACTCAGGTTACGCGATTTATCCGGGTTTTAAGAGGCGGCTCTCAGCCGATTTTGGTTGAAGCAAGCAATGGGCTCCTGTATGTAGCCAAATTTTTAAATAACCTTCAGGGTCCGAATGTTCTTTTTAACGAAAAAATTGGGAATGAGCTTTATCGGGCCTGTGGATTGCTTGTACCTTCAACGACAGAATTGCTTGTTACGGATTCGTTTCTTGACCAGAACCGATCCTGTTGGTTTCAAACACCCAAGGGCCTGGTTCGACCCAATTCGGGCCTGTGCCTGGGCTCCCGTTATCTGGGAACAGACGGCGCACGCTTATTGGAAATTCTCCCTGGAAACTTCCATCAGCGGGTACGCAACCGTCTGAGCTTTTGGTTGGCATGGCTTATTGATGTATGCGCCGAGCATACCGATAATAGACAGGCCCTCTTTATGAAAGGAACAGATGGCGGCTTGAATGCGTTTTTTATAGATCATGGGCATCTCTTTGGAGGTGCCGACGGGCGACATTCACGAGGTTTTCTTGCCTCAAGATACCTTGATAAGCGTATATACCCGGTAGTATCCTCTAACGAACTGATAGCAATCCGGAACGTGGTTCAGTCTCTGGACGCCGATAAGCTCTGGAAACAGGTGCATCGCTTACCCGAAGATTGGAAGTCAACATCTGCAATAGAAGGTTTTCAGGATTGCTTAGACCGATTTTCAAAAACGGACTTCCTTCGGGATTTACTCTCCGCTATGGCGAATAACCATATGCATGGAATCGTCAATTTAGCCGATGATCTCAACTATGGGCAAGAAATTCATCCCGAGATTCTGTGCGATCGGGTACAGAACAGAAGGAGCGCTCCACGAGCCTTCTCTGGACAGGCATGTAGTTTTAATTGTGGTTGAAGGAGATGTGGGTGATCTGCGCTTCCTTATCTCCCCGGATTTACGCCAATCCGTTCAGGATGCAGATTGGGAATATGTTGATTTTCTTTTGAAAGATTTTCAAACACGAGCCCGGCAGGATCCGGAATCTCTCTTCCGGCAATTAGCCGCACTATCAGTTGGCCCGCTCACCACTCATGAGGTTGGATCCTTTCTTGAGGATTATCCTTCTCTTCAGAAGCTGTCTGAACAATTTGTATTGCTTCAATAGACATCGAATCAGACGACCTTCAACAAATATCGAATTAAAGGCATCCTCTATCAAGTAAAGCGAGGGCCGATGCAGGGCCGACGCATCATAATTCGTATTGGAAATTGAAGGGTACGGGCTGAAGCCCGTACCCTTCACAGATACTTGTATTTCGATGGCATTTAGATGCGTCGGCCCTCGCACTGCGAAAAAGCGTGCAAGCGCCTTTACTCTTCCTCCTCCACCGGCCGCTTCGCATTCAACAGAATCTTCTCTGCGATCAACTGCGGAACGATGTCGTAGTGATCCATCTCCATGCGATAGCTGCCCCGTCCCTGTGTCAGGCTGGTCAGTTGCGTTCCATAGGCCAGCATCTCGGCCATGGGAACCTCAGCGCGGACGACCGTCGTCTTGCCTTTGCTGTCCATGCCCTGTACGCGACCACGACGCCCATTCAGGTCGCCCATCAACGCCCCGGCAAACTCGTCGGGAGCCTCGATCTCCACCTTCATAATCGGCTCCAGCAGCGCCGGCTTGCACATCTCCATCGCTTTGCGGAAGGCCAGACGGCCAGCCACACGGAAGGACATTTCATTCGAATCCACCTCGTGATAACTGCCGTCATAGATGGTCGCCTTGAAGTCCACCACCGGATATCCGGCCAGATAACCACGCGCAGCACACTCGACGATGCCTTTCTCAACCGCCGGAACGTACTGGCGCGGAACTGACCCGCCAAAGATCTCATTCGCAAATTCAAAGCCTGCGCCGCGCGGCAGGGGCTCCATGCGAATCTTGCAGTCGCCGAACTGCCCGTGACCGCCGGATTGCTTTTTGTGGCGTCCCTGAGCCTCGGCCTTGGCGCGAATCGTCTCGCGGTAGGGAACCTTGGGAGCCTTCAGTGTCACCTCTGTGTGATAGCGGCGGCGCAAACGGCTGACAGTTGCTTCAATGTGCGGCTGTCCGGCCCCGGCCAATAGGAATTCGTTGGTCTGCGGGTCGCGGAAGAAGCGCAGCATCAGGTCCTCTTCCATCAGCTTGTGGATGGCCGGGGCCAGTTTGTCCTCGTCGGCGCGGCTCTTCGGTTCGATGGCGTAGGTCATGGCCGGTTCCGGCATCGTGATGGGCTCAAAGCAGACATCGGCTCCCTTCACGCCCAGCGTTTCGCCGGTCAGCGTCTCGCGCAGCTTGGCCACAGCACCCAGGTCTCCGGCATGGAGCAGCGGCACCTCAACCGTCTTGCGGCCCTGCGCCACGCTCAGATGCGTAAAGCGCTCCTGCACATGGCGTTGATAGTTCTCAACCGTCATGTCGGTTTTGAGGGTTCCGCTCAACACTTTGAAGTAGCTGATTCTCCCGGCAAAGGGATCGGTCATCGTTTTGAAGATGGTCAGGGCCAGCGGCTCATCATCGGCCACGCGACGCATCACCAGGCCAGCCTCGACCGGCGGAACATCCTCACTTCCATTTGTGGGTACGGCAATCGGCACCTCGGCCCGTGAGCGCAGCGCGACCATCTCCCGCTCAATCGGAGCAGGCGTGTAAACCTTCAGGAAGTCCAGCAGGTGATCGGTTCCCACATTGCGCAATCCGCTCACGTAAAGCAGCGGGAAGATGCGGTCCTCGCGAATGGCCTCGTGCAGAGCGGTAATCAGAACCTGCTCCGGCAGAGTCCCCTCGTTGAAGTACTCCTCCATTAACTCGTCCTTGCCTTCGGCAACCAGTTCGACCAGCGTTTCATGCGCGGTCTTGGCCAGTGCCTGCAGCGGTCCCGGAATCTCGGCGACGCGCCCGCGTCCATTGCCATTTTCCGTGTAGTAGAAGCCCTGCATCGTCACCAGGTCCACGATGCCTTCAAAGCCCTTTTCCGTGACAATCGGCAACTGGACCGGGATCACGTGGCGACCCCACAACTCCCGCATCGTCTCCAGTTGGGCGTCGCGTTCGGTGGCGTTGGCGGCCTTGGGGTGGTCAAGCTGGTTGACGACGATCAGGCGGGGAAGGCGGAACTCATCGGCAAAGCGCCAGACGCGTTCGGTCACAGATTCAACGCCTTGCTGGGCATTCACAACCACCAGCGCGCACTCTGCCGGTTGCAGGCCAGCCTTTACCTCGTGCGTAAACATATGGAAGCCGGGAGTATCAATCAGATTTACCTTGACGCCATTCCATTCGGCAAAGGCGACGGCAATCTGCATGGTCATGCGTCGGGAGACCTCTTCTTCGTCATATGCGGTGACGGCGGAGCCATCCTCGACCAGACCCAGTTGCGGGGTCATTCCGGCGGCATGCAGCAGAGCGGAAACCAATGTGGTTTTACCGCTGTGCGCATGCCCGACTACAGCTACGTTGCGGATCTCACTTCCCTCGTACGTTTTCATGGTTGTGTTTCCTCCTGTGAATTACGTTTCTGCAAACTTTTTGTGCGAATGGCTGCCAGAAGTCCTTTGCCGGATTTGCGGGACTGATTTTCGGGCGCAGCGAGCGCGCGCAACTCCGAGGGCAGCCAGTAGCTGCGCCCTCCCAGGCAGATGGCCTCTGCGGCTGAAAGTGTGATGCGATCCTGAAAGGAAATGTCTGGGGGAGAGGTGTCGGATGGGTCTGATTGAGGCGCAGAGATATCGTTCAGGCGTCGGGATAGGCGTCTTGCGAGCCGGACATTCAAACTGCCCGGCGCTTCCGTTCTGCCGCTTTCCACTCTCATGGAGATTGCCTTCGGCAGGCGCTGCGCTCTGCCTATCTATTAGATAGAGAAGATCTCCGCAGCGTCTTCTGTTAAGAAACGGGATGCTATCACAGCAGACAAGCCCCAGCAATGTGACCGGGGATACACGATGAAAATCCCGTGAATTGCTCATTGTCCGGTAAGCGGTCGTATAGTCACCCGGTCGGGGAGATCGTATTCCACTATTGTGGAATTTCAATCTATCGGAGATGGCCTAATCTTGTTGACATGAGCACGAAAACCCAACTCGCTAGCAAGTCCTCGGATCAGGGAAACGGTATCGCAATTCTGATTCCTGTTTGCCTGTCCGTGATTGTGGCTGCCTTCTATTACATCTACACCCTCATGCAGACGTACTTTGCAGATGTAGATGCCTATGCCGATCACGATGTAATGGTTCGTTTCCAGTCCAATATTGGAATGGCCGTTATCGCGGCGACATTGAGCGCACTGTTGATTATGACGGTGACCACCGGCAGCCAGCACAAAGCCTGATTTTGCGCAGTATGGCAGAATAGTTGCTATGCCTCTGCGCGTACTGGCTCAAATGAGCATCGGTAAACTCTTCTTCGCCCTCGGTCTGCTGGCTCTGGTTGCAGCATCGCTTTATGCTGACTTCCGCTGGCGTCGCTGGATGGAAGAACGCAAGCAGGAAAGAGACTCAACCTCATCCAATAAACAATAACTATTCTCGTTCAATAACTATTATTGTTTTCTGTGCAACTCCCTGACACATTTTGCTAGAAGCGGAAGTACACGCCAACCATCGGTTCAGACTGGTGATAGCTCTGATTGACCGTGGTGACAGTGCTATTGATATTTGGCGCACTGTAGCGAGATTGCCTGTATTGCGCGCGCAGCCCCATATGCGGCAGCATCGTGTAATTGAAGCCCAATCCGAGCTGCGTGCCCCATTTGGAGTCGTCCTTGGTGTTGATTTGACCGGCTGAGGGAGTAAAGCTCTGGTAAGTGATTCCAGCCAAAGCAAATATCTTCACAGGCATCACGTGAAAGGTCGGCGTGGAGACCTCCCAGGCAACGTTGTATTCTCTGGCTTCTGCTTTAGTGGTTGCGCTGACGGGGATGTTTTCCGGGTTGGTGTAGTTCTGGTTAGCCCCATGGAATCCATAACTTATGTTGTAGCCAAAGAAAGGGTTGTTGATGCGCTCGTACTCGAGGAGAACGCCCGCAGCGCTGGAGCCGGATTGTTTAATGGCATTTGAGGAAAGCGTGCCGGGATAGGAGCCTAAAAGGCTGATAGCAATAGTGTTCCGTCCACCGGCAGACTTCGAGGAGGAGTGTCGGGTGGTGGTTGTTTTGTATTGCGCGCCCAGCATAGAGGGAAACAACAGGGACGTAAGCAGCAGGGCCGAAGAAATCAGGAGGAGTGGGAGCGTGAACTTCTTCATGCCTTCTACTTTCTCGCATCCGGCGCTACACTTCCATAGCCGGGACAGTGCAAAATAACAGCAGGAACCATTACAATCAGCCCTATGAGCCATATTTTTCGCCTTCGGACTCTTCCAGTTCTTACTGCTGTCCTGCTGACGCTGCCTCTGTTGCTGCTGTCCAAGCCGGCCTGCGCTCAGTTTTCTCAGCCACAAACCACACAAGTGCATGACACCACAGCACTTCGCCCCCCGGTAGGGTCCAAGGTCGCGATTGTGGAGTTTGAGGACCTGGAGTGTCCGGATTGCGCCCGCGCCCATCCGATGCTGCGCGAGGCCTCGGCAAAATATCACATCCCATACGTTCACCACGATTTTCCGCTGCCCTTCCACATCTGGAGCTTTGATGCGGCGGTGAATGCGCGCTGGTTTGATAAGAAGCTGAAGAAGATCGGCGAAGAGTATCGCGATCAGGTTTTTGCCAACCAGCAGAGCATTCGTACCGGAGCCGATTTGCGCGCCTTTACGGAGAAGTTTGCCACGGCGCACAAGCTCTCCCTGCCCTTTGCAGTGGACCCGCAGGGAACACTGACCGCAGCCGTCAAGGCCGACTACGCGCTCGGTCAGCGGATTGGCATTGAGCACACGCCGACCATCTGGATTGTGACGCGCGGCGGCAGGAATGCCGCTCCGTTTGTCGAGGTGGTGGATCGCAGCGTGCTCTACCAGATGATTGACCAGGCCATCGCTGCAACCGGCGGGCCGAGCAAGGGCGCGACGAAGTAGTTAGCTATAATCCTGTCAAGGATTTTCCGCAGTTTCAGTGAGGAGCAACGATGTCACAGCAACTTGAAATCGCCGACAAGTTGCGCCTCTTACTGCCCGGAAGCATAAGGCACAGTTTGGTCAATATATGACGCCATCGAGCGTTGCTTGTTTTATGGCATCTATGTTTTCGCCAAGCAATATACAAAAGTGCAGACTTTTGGATGCAGGTGCCGGGGTAGGAGCATTGTCCTGTGCTTTTCTTGACCGATGAATCAACCTCAGAAGCGACTTCAACCGTCGAAATCTCTAATCACGATTGATACAGAAATCCGGGGCGCCTCATGTAAGAGAGAACTCCAGTTTTGGCTGGTAGCGTTTTCGGGGAGCAGGTCACGATCATGGGGCGATATATAAGCGAAATTGCATGGGAGACTGAGGTCTGGGTTGCAGACGCACCCTCTCATCTCATTCACTTCAACGGGGAGCGGTTTTTAGGGCCTCATGACTGTAAATAATATTCCCAGTACCAACTCTATTTTATCTGAACCAGCCCGAGTGGGGCGCAGGATTTGCCGACTTTGGGCTTTGGTACAACGAGTCCGGTGAGCATTACCGGAACCAATTCTGGAACGGCTACGCTTACGGTTTCTACAACTGCGGCTACACAGGGCGCTCTGATTTTTCCTGCTCGACAATTGAGAATTGCAGCTGCAATGACGATGCTGGGCTGCCTTTTGTTGATGGGGATTTCGAGCGAACGCCGCAGAGTGATTCGTGCTGCGGGATTGCTGATTTGCCTTGCGATGATCTTTGCTGGATTGTCAGCCTGTGGTGGCGGCAATGGCGGGAATCCCGGAACAACGCCGGGAGCTTACACGATCGCGGTGACGGGAAGCTCTGGCACTACGACGGCGACGAGTAGGATTGCGCTGACGGTGCAGTAGGGAGCGAATTGGCGAAAAGCCGCTGTGTACGCGGAGAACTGAAAATCCCACATCTCAAAAGCGAGATGTGGCCACCCCCTTCATATATGCAAAGGCTAAGGCAAAAAGCAGATTCCTGCGGAATGACAAACAAAGGCAATAGCAAAGGCCACAGCAGATTCCTACGCTGCGCTGCGGAATGACAAATCATCCATTACAGCAATCCATTCGCTACTGAATCTGTACCAGATCGGGTTTCTGTGCAGGGGGCTCGCCGGGGGTGATTTCACTGGTCTGCGGGGCACGCCAATGGTCAATGTAGCTGATCTGATGGACACAACTGATCGTGCAGTGCGGGGAACAGGATTTTGCCGTCAGAAACTCGCGCCTGACGTCGGCTGTGGTGTACTCCGAAAGCGGAACACCGGGAAATCCGCGCTGTTGCGAACAATAATGCACCAGCCCGTTCTCGCAGATATAGAGGTAACGCGAACCAGCACGGCAGCGCCAGTCGTTAGGCTGGGCTTCGGCAATCTTCTCCTGGAATTTGTTGAAGCGCGAGTAGTTCCGCTTCTTTTTGCCGCGCACCTGATAGTAGATTTCGCGCTCGCGTCCGCCCAGCGGCTTCAACTGCCCACTGCCATCGTGGATGATGCCGATGGTCGAGGTAAATCCCAGTTCCAGCGCGCGATTGCAAACCGTCAGCGCGTCATCGGGATTCTGAATGCCGCCGCCAACAACGGAATTGATGTTGACGTGGAAATCTGCGTGCTCGGAGAGCATCTCCAGCTTCTTGTCCAGAACCTTGAGGCTCTTCTTGCTGGTCTCGTCCGGGGTGATGTTGTCTATGGATATCTGCATGTGGTCAAGGCCCGCGCGGTTCAGGCGCTGGATGCGCTCGACGTTGAGCAGATAGCCGTTCGTAATCATTCCCGCCATGACGCCGTGATGGTGCATACGGGCGATGATTGCATCAAGGTCGGGATGAGTGAGCGGTTCGCCGCCGCTGATGGTGATGATGCTGGTGCCGAGGCGCGCCAAGTGGTCAATGCGGCGCAACATCTCGCCTACGGGAACCGGCTCGGAGACCTTGTCGTACTCGTTGCAGTAGGCACAGCTCAGGTTGCAGAAGCGCGCCGGGACAATCTGTGCCATGACGGGGTGGCTGGTCGAAAGCAGGGCGCGGCCTACCAATGCCAGCTCGCGAAGCTTGCGTCGAAATGCCTTCCAGCGGCGGAGCGGTGTCTGTTTGCGTCCTGTTGCCATCTCTCTTATTCAAACACAATGGGGGATAGGGCGGCGAATCGCGCGGGGGCTCGGGGATTTTCAGCAAAGATGCCAGGGAAGCGATTGAGGGCTAACGGAGGCCGCTCTCTTCGAAGGAGCGCTGAAGCTCCTGCATCTGCTGGCTGAACTGCTGCATGGCCTTTGCCATCTCCTTATCCTGTAAATCCATGTCGAAGAGATCGGGCATTTCCAGAGCGCCGTGCTTCTTTGCTTCCACCTGAACGGTCACGACCTGCTGCTTTTTGTCGCGAAGGATGGTAATTTGCGCCTGTTTGCCAATGCTGCCGCGCAGATTGCGCTCCCAGTCGTTGCGGGTGACCAGCTCCTCCTGATTGAACTTGAGCAGGACATCGCCGGCCTTGAGGCCAGCTCTGGCTGCGGCGCTTTGTTTTTCGACACTCTTGACCAGAAGGCCGTTTTTTACGCCGAAGTAGTCGGCCAACTGCTGGCCGAGCGGGTCAACAACCGCGCCAAGGGTAAAGGAGGAGCCGCCAAAGAACCATGCCGAGCGTCCGCCCTGAGGCAGATTGCTGCCGCCGTTGCCGGCTGCAAAATCCTCTCCTCGCGGAAGATTGCCTGGGGGCTCCGGCAGGGTAAAGCGCTGCTGCCATGCCTGCTGCTCTACGGTGGTGCGGTCAGCAAGCTGGACGGAGAGATTCTGCAGGATGCCGTCACGGCTGATGGTCAACTGAACAGTGCGTCCCGCAGGAGTTTCGCGCAGGATTCGCTTGAGTTGCTCGACCCCCTCTACCGCCTGACCGTTCATCTGCACAATCACGTCATGGGGACGCAGACCAGCCTTGCCGGCCGGGGCGTCATGGTCAATGGAGACAATCTCCGCTCCGCGCGGCTCCTTCAGCTTGAGAGCAATGGCGCGGTCATTATCAATTTCGCGCAGGTCCACTCCCAGATAGCCTTGCGAGCCGGTTTTCATCATGGGACTCGTATCCTGAACCAACTGGATGTGCTGGAGTTCTGCGGCGAAAGATGCGCGGGAGGTCAACAGGAAGGCCCCGGTGGCCAGAGTTACGATGATTGCGGATTGGAATATGTGTTTCATTGTGCTGCTCCTGCTTATCCGGTATATGCCCAGTATTCTCGCTTCCCACCCATCGCACAAAATACCGCGCGAAGGATGGGACACCCTTACTGAATCTCGCCAATCTGGTTGAGGGCTTGACGGGATTCGGAGCGAATCGCTGCACTGTCATCCATGGTCGAGACCCGCGTCAACACCTGGCGTACGCTGGAGTCGGCCTGAACAGGCATCAACAACTGAATGGACTGCGAACGGACACGGGGGTCACTGTCATTCATCAGCGACTCCAGCACGACATCGCGCACATGCAGATCTTCGGCGATGTAGGGCTCCAGACCATCAAGCGCCTTCATGCGGACTGCCGGGTTGCGGTCGTAGCGCAGAGACATCATAAGAGCGTTGCGAACCTGATTCAGATTGCAGGCGTGACCGGTCCGGCACTCTGCCGCCAACAAGCCAACGGAGTCGTTGCGGATGCCGGCATTGGGCGAGTTTTCACTGGCCATCATCAACATCTGCTGTACCGCCGGATCGCTGACCGAACCTTCCAGCGTGGCCGGGACTACACGGTTGTAGTGAACCTGAACCAATCCCGAACCGGGGTTGGTTGCGATGCTGGAGACGTTGACGACCTGCGCGGGTTCGAGCGCGTTCTCTGCGGCGTGAGCGGCTGCGATCTGGGCGTTGAAGTGGCGCTGTGCCAGATAGTATCCACCGGCTCCGCCGCATCCGAGAGTGGCAACCAACAGGGCAGCCGCTGCGATTGGGTTGGCGGCAACACGCGCAAAACGCGCTGAGAGAATCAGGCGAGAGAGCCAGTTGCGCTCCTGCAGATTGTCGAGCGAATCGGAGAGCCGGATGCGGGCGCTGGCAAGCTGATTGGCCGAGGGCTCTGCGATGGGATTGAGCGCCATCAACTTTTTGAGCGCCGCTCCCTGTTCCTGATATTCACGGCACCCGGCGCACTCTGCCAGATGCAATTCGAGTTCGTGCAACTGATCGTCGGGCAGCTCACCGTACGCGGCCAGCGCGATTTTTTCTTCAGACGTTTGGCACTTCATTGCTCATATACCTCACTTGCCTCAAAAACGTAAATCTGCCAAGTTTGCTCTCAGTTTTTTCGTTGCCCGGAAGAGAGTGTTCTTGGCTGTCTCTTCCGTGGTGTTCAACATTTCCCCGATGGTGCGCAGGCGGAGACCCTGGTAGTGCTTCAGCTCAAAGACCATGCGCTCGCGGGGCGTCAGCGTGTCGAGCGCAGAGGTAATCTGTGCAGCCATGCGCTTGCGCTCCAGTTCGCGGATGGGGTCAAAGTTGGCGCGAACCTCGGGCACATTGGCCAGCAGATCCATTTCATCGCCGGAGGAATCAAGGACGGTTGCCGAATCCTCGCGACGGGTCTTGCGGCGGCGCAGATGATCGAGGCAAAGGTTGGTGACGATGCGGTAAATCCACGTGTAGAAGGAACACTCAAAGCGGAAATTGCCGAGATAGCGGTAGGCTTTGAGGAATGCTTCCTGATGGATGTCCTCTGCGTCCTGCTCGTTGCCGGTCAGGTGCTGGGCGAGCCTGAGAACGGCGTGGTCGTACTGCCGCACCAGAGCCTCAAAGGCCTCTCGTGAGCCGTCCTGAGCCTCGCGGATCAATTCCTGCTCACTGGCGCGCTCGGCGATCTGCTCTTTGGTTCTTCGGTTCGTCCAGTTCGTCTTGTTCATTCGGGTGCGAGGGTCCGTCGCCCTCGTACCTGCAATGGTAGCGGAGGTGGCCGCGTGGTGCATCTCTGCCCACGACGAAGCAGCTACAACTGCCAGAGCCTCGGTCGCCATCGTCCTGAAATCCCTCCTCAGCGTAAGGAAAAATGCCGGTACAGGAGAGACGGTTTTTACGGGGATGGGTGAGCAGATACGCGAATTTTTCCTTATTTCCCGGCGGAAGCGTGTTGGAAGGCTCTCTGCGGTAAACTCAGGAGTTATGACAGCAAGTTTGTTTCCAGAAGAGAACGCGCCCACCGCCGCAAGCAGCAGCGATTGGGTGGTGGCGTACTGCGATGGCGGTTCGCGCGGCAATCCCGGGCCTTCGGGCTGCGGGGTCTACATCACGACGGCCAAAGGCGAGCCGGTGGCCGAACTGAGCGAGTATCTGGGCAAACGGACCAACAATTTTGCCGAGTACAGTGCCCTGCTGGCAGCGCTGGAGTGGGCGCTCAAGAACAATCATCCACGCCTGCGCATTGTGGCCGACAGCGAACTGATGGTGAAGCAGATGCAGGGTCGCTACAAGGTGAATAGCCCCGACCTGCGCCCACTGTGGGCGAAGGCTCGCGAAATGTCGGCCAGGCTGGAAGGCTTCAAGATTGATCACGTTCTGCGCCACAAGAACAAAGAGGCCGACAGGCTGGCGAATGAAGCAATGGATCGCGGCACGGGGCGCTCGCCTCGGACTGAGGGCGAGTCGGCGCAGGAATCAGTCTCCAGGCCGGTCCCCAAACCGGTCATGCTGCGCGGATTTGTGACTGGCGGAGTTGTCCGTTTGCTAGGGGCTGAACTGCCGGATGGGATTTTCGTGAAGGTGATTCCCGAATAAGTTAGGCGAGAACCTTTTTGACGGTTTTGCTGACAACACGGTCTTCGGCGCGGGCTCCGGTAGCGGCAACCTTCGCCCGAGCAGCCTTGATGACCGTCCCCTCTCTTTGGGGCCGGGTCTGGCGCCACTAGCTGCGGTCAGGTCCGCTTCGCTCAGGAATTTCGGCATTTTTTCTCCCTGCCTTTGAATCCATACTTGTCAAAACTATTGATCCTATTTTTCGTCGGATTCTGAAACATAAAGGTCTTCTTCGGTTACACGGCGCAGTTCTACAGTCTTGAGGATGCGGTAGCCGATTACATCACCACCTACTACGAGAAGCTGGACAAGTAGTTCAGCCGGATTGCAAAGGAAATCACGAGCATTGCCTTTTTCGGCAAGGATGGCGGTTTCTGTAAGGGACTTGCCGATATGGTTCCGGGTACAATCTCCGCACAGATTCAGGAGGGTCGCAAGATTCTTCTGCATAGCATCTGCGAGCAGGTGGAAGTGGAATTACAGGTGGTAGAAAAGCAGGCTAACTCCTGGAATATTTTCAGAATGTGAGATTCATTCGCTACTACTGCACAAACTCCCTACATGGTAAGAATGAGCGGGCATGTTGACGGTTCTGTTGTATGCTTTGGGCTGACGATGGAGGCTTATGTCAGTGAATCTGAGGTTGCGTTTTATCTTTTCTGTTACCGTGCTTGTCGGTCTGCCTTTGTTTGCGGAGGTTGATTTGCCTCGTCGCGATTGGAACGCGATTTGGATAACACATCCAACTGCACCCGAACGGGATGCAGTTGTGCTGCACTTCCGCAGGAGTTTATCTCTGCCTCTGCGTCCCAAGACGTATGTAGTTCGTGTGAGCGCGGACAACCGCTTTGTGCTTTATGTGAATGGAGTGCGTGCAGGGGATGGTCCGGCGCGTGGCGATCTGAATCATTGGAGGTACGAAACTTTTGATCTTGCTCCTTTGCTCAAATCCGGAGAGAACCTGATTACCGCAACAGTTTGGAACTGCGGCATTCTATCGCCATGGGCACAGATGAGTGACAGAACCGGGTTTGTATTGGAGAGTGAAGCGACCGCCGTGGAATCAATAAGCACACCGAAGGGTTGGCTGGTTGAAAGGGAAGAAGGGGAGAGACCATTGCCCCGCGACCCACGAATATCGTTTCCATTTATGCCCGCAGGCGTTGGCGAGGAATGGCCTGCCCGATCTTTTGTACCAGTTTGAATGTTAGAAACTGGCACGTATGAAAGGAAGGAGAGACGGGGTATGGGAAAGAATACGGACTTTGAATTGGAAATGTTTTCCTTCGAAGCTGGAAAAGCCAACCAAAGTTTATTCAAACGCCAGCCTCTCTATTTCGCCAACCACTGTGGATAGCCATCCTACGGATTGTTTTCCTGTGTCGAGAACAACATTGACCGGGAAGGCAAAATGGCATGCACGGGGCTTAACCACTTTGCTTGTGGTGGCAAGCGATTATGTTGGAGCTGACGATGAGAATATCCACCTCGCACAATTCGACTGCACCGCTGTTCCTTGTGGGCTGGACTCCCTATCTATGCTTGTCGTGAAAATCGAAGCCATATGTTGTTTTGGATGAGGCACACATTTCCTAACATGCCTCATCAGTCAGGCCACGAGCGAAATTGACACCTGAAGCCGGGAACCGCTTTTAGTAATTCGCGGGCGTGATGATTCGGTTGATCTCTTCCCTGCGCTTGCCTCAAACTCGATACAATCGTTCTTTGAGTCCATCTCCGCATGGGCTCACACTCTGTACGAGAATAGGAAAGAACCCATGAGCGAAGCCGGAGCCCTTGAAAAAATCGTTGACCAGCATATCATCACTGCCATGAAGGCCAGAGATGCCGAGCGACTGGGAACGCTGCGGCTGATCAAGAACTCTTTGAAAAATAAGGCCATTGAAAAGCGCGAGGCGCCGACGCAGCAGGAGAGCGAGCAGGTGCTGGCCACCATGATCAAGCAGCGTCGCGACTCCATTGACCAGTTCACCAAGGGTAACCGGCCCGAACTGGCAGCGAAAGAGGCCACGGAAATCGCCGTGATTGAGGAGTTCTTGCCGAGAGCATTGGACGAATCCACGCTTAACGAACTCATCGTCGAAGTGGTTGCCGAGCTGGCCGCTACGAGCGGTGCCAAGCCTACAGCCAAAGAGATGGGACTGGTAATTAAGACCGTACAAGCAAAGCTGGCCGCTCAAGGGGTACGCGCCGAGGGGCGCACAGTGAGTGATTTGGTGAAGAAAGCGTTGGTCGGCTAAGAACGATCCGCTCATTCAAACATGTCGAGAATCGAAGAATCCAGGGGAAACGGCTGCTTCTTTGGCGGCCATCTTCTCGATGGACTACATCTTGAGGGCAGACTTCATCATGCGCAGCGTCTCGGTGCGGAGGGCTGTGTGAGCCTTCATGGAGGCGACAATTTGCGCCGCAAGACGCTTTTCGAGGGGTTCTGAAATTTCTGTGCTCATAAAAGTGGCTCTAATTCCCGAACAATCAGTGTAACCAATCTTTCATGACGGATGTGTGATTGGAGTTACCGCGCACCAATTATCATGCCATTTACAATTAAAAGCGGAAGGAAAACACGAGACATGATCCGTAAAATTCGCCTCTTTACTCCCGGCCCGACCCCCCTGCTTCCGGCAGCGCAGTTTGCCATGGCAGCCGCAGATATCCACCATCGTACGCCGGAGTTTCGTGCGCTCTATCAACGAGTGCTTGCCCAGTTGAAGGTCTTTGTCGGTACTAAGAATGACGTGCTGTTGCTCTCGTCGTCGGGTACGGGTGCCATGGAGGCGTCGGTGAGCAATCTGACCTCGCCGGGCGACCGGGTGCTGGTGCTCTCGGCTGGTAAATTCGGCGAGCGCTGGGTGGCGCTGACCAAGGCGTTTGGCTGCGCTGTGGATGTGGTCGAAGCGCCCTATGGCGAGACCTTTGACCTGGCCACAGTGAAGGCCGCGCTCAAAATTGAGACCCGTGCCGTGTTCATGCAGGCGACGGAGACCTCGACCGCTGTCCGCCACGATGTGAAGGCCGTGGCCGATCTGCTGAAGGCCGAAGGCAGCGGAGCTTTGCTGGTAGTTGACGGCATCACCGGCCTGGGCACCACGCACTTTGATGTGGATGCATGGGGCATTGATGTTCTGGTGGGCGGATCGCAGAAGGCAGTGATGATTCCTCCGGGACTCAGCTACCTGAGCGTGAGCGACAAGGCGTGGGAGGCGATGGAAACTTCTCTGAATCCGCGCTACTACTTTGACCTGCGCAAGGAGCGCAAGAACGCGAAAAACGGCGAGAGCGCTTATACGCCAGCGGTTGCGTTAATTGCGGGACTGGGTGCGGCACTGGACTTTATTGCACAGCAGGGCGGTGGCGATCTGGAAAAGGGACGCATCGCACTGGTGGAAAATGCCGAGACCTGTGCGGCGATGACCCGCGCGGCGCTGGTCGCACTGGGACTGACGCTGTTTGCGCCCAAGTCGCCAGCTGCTGCGGCTACCGCAGTGCTGGCACCGGAGGGCGTGGATTCGGGCGTAGTGGTTAAGGCGCTGAAGACCCGCTTTGGCGCGACCATTACCAATGGACAGGGCGAGATGAAGGGCAAGATCTTCCGCATCGCTCACCTGGGACTCTTCGACTATATGGACACGATTGCGCTCATCGGAGCGCTGGAACACGTGGCCAAGGACACGCTCAAGTTGCCGGTCGAGTATGGACAGGCACTCTCTGCTGCGCAGCGTGTGTACGCATCGAGCAACCCGGCCTAAGGGCATTCAGGGGCATGACGCGAGCCGTGCCCCTGAAAAAACGAATTTCAGGGCAATGTTGTTTTTGTCAACGCGAGAACATGCAACGTGTTCTCCTTCCCGAGCCCGCTGACCCGAGTGTCAGCAGGGCCAAGAGGGTTCTGCCATGAAGATTATTCTTGCTGAAAAGGTTTCTCCCGCAACACTGGCTGTCTTCAAAACCGAAAGCACATGGAATGTGCTGACCCACGATCAGCTTCCCAACGGTCTGGCTGCTGAACTCTCAGATGCAGATGGACTGGTGGTCCGCTCGGCGGTGCAGGTGGATGAGGCACTGCTGGCCAACGCTCCGAATCTGCGCGTGATTGGCCGCGCCGGTGTGGGCGTGGACAATATTGATGCCGATGCTGCAACACGTCGCGGCATTGTGGTGATGAATACTCCCGGCGCAAATGCAATCGCCGTGGCGGAGTTGTCGCTGGCGCTGATGCTGGCGCTTGGCCGCAAGCTGCCGGTCGCAAATGCAACCATGCACGCTGGCAAGTGGGAGAAGAAGTCCCTGCAAGGCGTGGAACTGCGCGGCAAAACGCTGGGCATTCTGGGACTGGGACGTATCGGGCTTGAGGTTGCGCGTCGCGCGCGCGCCTTCCAGATGGACCTGATTGCGCATGATCCCTTTGTCTCGGCTGCGGTGGCCAAAGAGAACGGCATCAAGCTGGTGACGACGGAAGAGTTGTTTGCAAGCGCAGATTACCTGACGCTGCATGTCGGTCTTACGCCGCAAACGCAGGGCATTATCAATGCAAAGAATATCGCCACCATGAAGAAGGGTGTGCGGATTGTGAACTGCGCACGCGGCGAACTGATTAACGATGAGGCGCTGGTCGAGGCGCTCAAGAGCGGCCAGGTTGGCGGCGCGGCGCTCGATGTTTTTGCCAAGGAACCGCTGAAGGATTCTGCCTACTACGGTTTGGAAAACGTGATTCTGACGCCGCACATTGCTGGTTCCACGGCAGAGGCGCAGGAGGCGGTCGGCATCCAGATTGCGATGCAGGTGCGCGAATATCTGAAGCTCGGCGTGGTGCAGAACGCAGTGAATGTGCCTTCGCTGAGTCATGAGGATTACGTGCTGCTGTCGCCTTATATCCAGATGGCGCAGGCGCTCGGCGAGTTTGTCGGGCAGAGTTCGAAGGCGTCGGTTGAGGGCATCAGCATTGCGTATACCGGCGCGCTGGCCGAGGCGAAGACGGAACTGGTAAGGAACGCTGCGATTCAGGGCGTGCTGGCGCAGACCGAGCATGTGAACCGCATCAATGCTGCATCTGTTGCAGAGGAGCAGGGAATTCGCCTGCATGAGAAAAAAGGCGAGGTCACTGCGGAGACTACGGTTACGCTGTCGTTGAGCGGGCCGGAGGGTTCGGCGACGGCGACGGCAACGGTGCTGCACGGCAACCAGCCGCGGCTTACATCCTGCGACGGCATTGATATTGAAGTGCCGCTGGAAGGGACGCTTCTGCTCTGTCGGAACCTCGACGTACCGGGCGTGATTGGACGCATCGGAACCACTCTGGGCGATCACAAGATCAACATCGCTAACTTTGCACTGGGCCGCGCCAAGAAGTCCGGCGACGAACCGGCGCGCGCGCTGGCGGTGATTCAGGTGGACGAGGTGCCGAGCGAAGCCGCTCTGGAGGCGCTGCGTTCGATTGAGGCGCTGATCGAGGCGCGGGTCATCAGCTTGTCGGTGTAATTGCTTTTGAGGTGCATGGTGGCCCTGCTGGATGGCAGGGCCACTTTTTGCGTGGGGGCATTTGCCGGTAATTCCCTGCAAACTGCATACAATGGAAAGAGCAGAGAAAATGATGCTCTGCGGAGGTGAAATTCAAGGTGCCACTTTACGAATACAGATGTACGCAGTGCGGACATAGCTTTGAAAAGATTCAGAAGTTCAGCGAAAAGCCTCTGACCGAGTGCCCGGAGTGCCAGGGCGAACTGGTGCGTCCCATGACAGCACCGGCGTTGCAGTTCAAGGGCTCTGGCTGGTACATCAACGATTACAGTGCCAAAGGCAGTGCGCATAAAAAAGCGGTTACAGCAGAGAGCAATGGCGCTGGCAAGGCAGAGAAAGCGTCGACGGGCAGCGATACGAAAACGGAGAGCAAGAGCGCTGGCGCAGATACAGCGACGACGCCTGCTGCTGCTCCGGCTGCTGCGGCACCTGCTGCAAGCAAATAACTCTGTTGCATCTTCCGGCGGAAACCAGCATCTATAGCAACGGACGGTAAGAGGTCCGGAGGCTTCCCCGATGCTTACACTCAGACCCCGCAACGAACGTGGACACGCCAATCACGGCTGGCTCGATACCTGGCATACCTTCAGCTTTAATACCTACTACGACCCGGCCCACATGGGCTTTCGCGGCCTGCGCGTGATAAACGAAGACATCGTTGCGCCCGCTCAGGGGTTTGGCACGCACGGCCATCAGGACATGGAGATTCTGACCTATGTGCTCGATGGCGAATTGCAGCATCGCGACTCCATTGGCGAGGGCGGTGTGATTCGGCACGGCGAGGTGCAGCACATGTCGGCAGGCAGCGGCGTGCGGCACTCGGAGTTCAACGCTTCGGCGAGCGAGCTGGTGCATCTGCTGCAAATCTGGATTGAGCCGAAGACGCTGGGCATTGCTCCCAGCTACTCACAACAGGTTTTTCCGATTGCGGCGGAGTTGAATCGGCTGCATCTGATTGCTTCGGAAGATGGCCGCGAGGGTTCGTTGCCTGTTACGGCAGAAGCGGAGTTGCGCGTTGCTCAACTGACGGCTGGAGCCGGCGTGGAACATGCTTTTGAGCGGCCCTATGGATGGCTGCAGGTAGCTCGCGGAAGTTTGACGGCTAATGGCATGGCGTTGGTTGCGGGGGATGGGCTCGCTCTATCGAATGAGACGAAGGTTGTAGCGATGGCTGGCGCTGAGGGCGCGGAGTTTCTGCTCTTTGATCTGGCTTGATTCGCAGATTCCTGAAAGGGCGATTAAAACTCTCGCTTCCCACCCATCGCGCAAAGAACGCGCGATGAGTAGGGCACCCACATTGGTACAACAACAACAAGCGGTCAAAGACCTAGAGCCTGTTATTAACTTTCAAGCGATCAACCAGAAGAGTTGAGCGATCATCAGGCAAGCAAAGGCGAGGAAGTGGAAGGCGCCGATGGTGTTGGCGAGCCGTTCGTAGTCTCTGGCCAGGCGGCGAAAGCGTGCCGCCCAGGCAAAACTTCTTTCCACAACCCATCTGCGCGGTAGTAGTACGAAGCCGCGTTTGGCCTCGGTATGTTTGATGATCTCCAATTGGATGCCGTGTTCTGCCGCCGCAAATTCAGCCGTCTCTCCCGTGTAACCCTGATCCACATAGGCCAGTTCAACGTGCTCTTCGGTAATCGCTTGCACCTGTCGAGCCAGTTCGCCAACCTGTGCGCGATCCTGCTCGTTGGCCGGAGTTACATGCAAGGCCAGCAGATGCCCCAGCGTGTCCACCGCCGCATGAACCTTCGAGCCTTTGCGCCGCTTGGCTCCGTCATAGCCCGCCCGTGCACCAGACTCAGGCGTGGACTGGATGGTGCGACTGTCGAGAATCATCGCCGTCGGTTGTGCCTTGCGTCCTGCAAATTCACGCAGCAACATACGCAAATCCTCGACCATCGTCTCGAAACACTGTGCGCGAATCCAGCGCTGGGTCTGCTGATAAACCACCGGCCACGGCGGCAGATCGTGCGGCATATAGCGCCACTGGCTGCCGGTGCGAACGATGTAGCGAAGACCGTTGAACACCGCTCGCAAACTGTGCTCCCGTTGTGCCGAGTCCTCCCGGCACAATGCCAGATAGGGAGCAACAAAAGCCCACTCCTCATCACTTACATCACTTGGATATGCAACCTGCTTTTTGCTTCCCATGCCTCCATCGTCAACGACAATGCAGACAATTAAACAACCTTTGATTCCAAAAGAATAAAGTTAATAACAGGCTCTAGCCGCATCAGTCTCGAATCTCTGAAACCAGTTTTCGTACCGATTTACAGTTGCTTCCCCATTCACCGTGTATTCAAAATAGTCTTCTTCGGATGACACGCTCTTTGTTGATTTCGGCTTTGGATCGCGCCCCGGAGCGTACACGAAGATGAACTTTGATTTATCGGCAAACTTGTTGAGATAGAACCTAGGCACAATATGGGGATTGCGCACGAGTGGACGTGTGGCGGATGATAGCGGGCGCACAATTGCTTTACGCTTACTCATGGTTGTATCACTACTCCATATTCTCAAGTATGCAGTAAAATGGAAAATACAAATTAACGGATGTCACTGCGGGGGCTCCTTGTCTCGCTATTCAGACCATGGAAACACAAAAGCTCCCGTCTGAAAAATTAATCCTTATATGTCAACTTATATGCTCATACTAAATCAAATCGGTGTTTCAAGCCTGTTTAATCCACGCTTCAGCGAGAGTCATCAACTGATTGACCCAAAGCCGGGGAGTTCTCTCTGCTGCCAACCGCGTTGAGTAATCGCTGAACTCTGCAATCTGCTGCGGCGACAGCGCAGCAACGCGCAGCATGGCACCGGCCAAAGCAGCGGAGTCATCCGGCGGAACAAGAAAGCCGTTTTTCCCCTCAGCAATCAGATGGTCGGAGGCGCCGACGGCAGTTGTTGCCACAATCGGCAGTCCGGCGGCAGCGGCTTCGTGTGCGACCAGTCCCCAGGGCTCAAAGCGGCTCGGAATCAGTTGGCAACCGGCCTCCCGAAGCAGCGCGGGAAGGTTTCGCGGCAAGGTAAAGCCTCGGAAGTCCACACCCTCCGGCAGTGCCTCCTGCGTAAAGAGCGAGGCCAGCGGCCCTGCTCCGGTGACAATCAGCGGCCACGGATGCGGGCTTTGAGCGCGATAGCGTGCATAGGCGGCCAGCATGGTCCTGATGCCCTTGTACTCTGCCAATCGCCCGACATAGATAAATGCCTGTGGCATGTTCAATCCATGAGAACGGCGATCCAGATCAATTTGGTGAAAGGTATCATAATCGCAACTGAGAGAGCCGTGGTAAATTTTGCGGAATCCCAGATGCTCGGCAAAGCGCTGCTGGCGAGTGCCGGGGACAAAAGCAGCATCGGCGAGAGGCAACACATGCCACGGCGCAACAGCTGCTCCAATCCACTGCTTCAGGCTGCCTCGCCATGCGTTGTCCATGGCCATCAGGCGAAAGGCGCGTCCCCGCCAGCGCCGCAGAACAGGCCGGTAGACCGGCTCATGCCAGCCTGCCACAAGAATCAGATCGGGATGAAACTCCTCCAGACGCTGCTGGAGCGCAGGGGAGTCTGCGGCACTCTTCCACACAAAGCTCTCAGGAAACCATGCGAACTCGGATTCGTCGAAGGGAGCCTCTGAGACCACAGGCATGTGCGATACAAAAAGGGAAACCTCCGGCTGAGCCGCCAGAGCGCGAAGACAGGCGTTCAGGTAGCCGGAGAGACCGGTCCAGAGGACTGCAATCCTCACTGGGGCCTGCCTGCAATTCGATATCGCATGGTCGCAACCAACTCCGAGGGAACCAGAAGAAAATAGCTTAACTTATAAAGTTTGCTGACAGCCACGTCATAGAGTCCCCGCGGGCGGCCATAAACACGCTCAAAGAGGCGGGAAGAGTCGGCAGCGTAAATGTCCTCAATTCTTCTTGAGCCGGTAATCGAAGAGGCATGGACGCGGAAGGCTCCCAGGTCCTGATGAAGATATCCGACGCGGCCACCGGCCAGCATCATCTCCAGTAAACACTCGCCGTCCCAACAGGATTTGTTGTAGGGGTTGAAGCCGGGAGTCTTGCGGTAAATGGAGGCTCGGAAGAAGGTAGACTGCTGCAACCAGCGTGCGCCGCCATGCAGATAACGCAGTGGGCTCATGCATCCGGAGCGGTAGTGGCGAATCTTCTCTCCCTTGCCATTGACAATCCATCCATCCCCAAGCAGGATGTCCACCTGCGGGTGCTGCTCAAAGTACTGTTTGACGGCAGAGAGCGCACCGGGGTAGAGGAAGTCGTCTGAGTTGAGGAAGCCGTAGATTTCGCCTGTGGCCTGCCGGAAGGCATTCCTTAGCCCATCGGCTGCGCCTTTGTCACGGGCATAGATTCGCTCGGCAATGCGATCTCCGTAGCTGTCAATCAGTTCGCGGCTTTCGTCGGTTGAACCGGGGTCCACTACGATGAATTCCAGGTCTGAAATGCCCTGATTGAGGACAGAGTTCAGTGCCTGAGGCAGGAACTTTGCCTGATTATAGGAAGAGGTGACAATCGAAATTCTCATACAACCTCAGGGCCCGGGGAAGCCTATCCAATCGAAGTCTGAAACCTGGGCGGAATGGCCGCTCAACTGTCAGCGAGCGGCCTTCTGCTTAGTGAGACAGGTAAATCCATGAAGCTTCTCCGAATGCAATTGCATTATTAACGGCTGCCTTGATAGTGAACTTCTGCCAGCTCGGTTCGATGTAAACGATGTCCTCAGCTTCGAGGGTAATGTCGGCAGCCCGACCATGGATAATATCGTTCACTCGGATCTCGCGAACAGTCCGCTTGCCATTTTCGGTTCGGATGAGCAACGAGCGGTTGTAATTGGTGGAAGATTTAACACCGCCGGCAATGGCCAAAGTCTGCGAGAGCGTGACCGTTCCTGAATCGCAGATGGGATATCCGCCGGGTCTGTTCACATTTCCGTGGACGTAAGCGACACCGCAGCGACTGACATAAACCAGATCGCCGGGATTGATGATGTAGCTGACGTTTTTCGAATCCTTGAGCGAGGGATCCCAGTGAATGCCCTTCTTGGGCAGGGAAGGGTCTCTGGGCGTAATCTCAATGAGTTGGCCGGCAGTTGACCGGAGTCCACCTGCCTCAGCCAGTACATCCGCCAGGCGGTTATGGCCGGCAAGTGTGTAGAAACCCGGGCTTGTGACCTCACCTGTTACAGTAGCGCCACTTCCAAACTGTTGCACTGTGACCTGAACAAGCGGGTGGAGCATGATGCCACGCTCAACAAATATCCGCTGAATTGTGCTGGCCGCCTCAAGGCTGGTAAGACCATCAATATGGAAGATTCCGTATACCGGCAGAAGAATATCGCCACTGGCAGAGACAACTGTGTTCACCGACATATCAGGGGAATCGTAGACACTGACGTCAATCTGATCTCCGGCATGGATTGGCCCATCGCCGATTCCACTGTTGCTGGAGTTCGTTTGTGCAGAGGCGCCGGTATGCGTACTCTGAGCTACGCCGGGAAGAGAAAGGCTCAGGCAGAGTATGAGAAGAAGCGGCAGACGGGAGTTGTAACCAGTGAAGATCATGATTGTGAGACGAGACTTACTGTCGGTTTCATCGGACAAGCAAGTTTCTACAGCTCCTTAAAGTGCTCGTTTGTGTTGACCTATTGAGCATATCACCTTGTGGTTGGCGCGGTCAGGGTTGGCAATTCGGCTCCGAGGCAGGTCGCATAACGCGCTCTTTGAGGACGCGGCAGGGGTTGCCGGCACAGACCTTCCATGCAGGCAGGTCGCGGGTTACAACTGAGCAGGCTCCTACCACCGCGCCCTCGCCGATCGTGATTCCGGGAGCAAGAAAGACCTCGGCAGCCACCCATGCTTCAGAGCCGATATGAATCGGTGCAGTGGTCAATGGATGGTGCGGGTGGGAGTAGTCGTGGCTGGCCGTGCAGACGTAACAGCGCTGCGAAAGAACTGTATTGCTGCCCAGCACCACCGGAGCAAAGTTGTAAATCTCCGTCCCGAAGCCGATGGCTGTGTAATCGCCCAGCGTCAGGTTCCAGGGAACCCATATCTTGACCCCATAGCTAATGTTGCAGTGCCGTCCAATCTTTGCCCCAAAGAGCCGGAGCAGAAAGATGCGCAGTGGGCTCAGCATCCTCGGTGTGTGATTAAAGAAGGGAAGCTGGAAGCAGTGCCAGAGCGTCCGCATCAGTTTAATACGGAGCGGCGTGGGGCTGACGACTTTGGAAAGGTCTACGTGCACTCGTTCCTCTTGCACCGGCTGCTGAAGGACAGTGTAGGACAAAGCAGGGAGAATTGCAGATATCCCGAACTCTTTTAGGTATCTCCGGGAGTTATTTCTGGTTCGTCTGCGCATCCCCGGCAGCGGTTTCAGGGTTTTGCTTACCGTTTTGCTCGCTTGCTGCGACTTCGGCCAGTCCATGAGTGTCAATTCGTTCCAGCTCCTGTGTCTTGAGAACAATCAGGTACTCATAAATGGATTGCAGCAGGGCGTAACGGATGCCGGCGCTTCCATCCAGAATTGCCCGCCGCACAAACAGCATGTATGCAAGCTTAACCAGAGAACGGCCCGGCAGGCGGTAAAAAATAGCCTTCTGATGAAGACGACGTTCCGAAATGTCGCGAGCAAAGAGAGCCTTGTTCCAGGATGGGTTTTGCAATCCGCCGCGCTGATGAATCAGATTGGCTTCCAGTGTGGAGTAAATATCGTGACGGCGAACCCAGTAGGAGATTCCCTTGGAAAAAGGATAGTGGAAGAGCGGCTGAGTCAGACCCTGAACCTTGCCATCAACCTCAAGCACCTCGTTGATAGCGCGGGTGTAGTGGGCATGACCCCGGCGAATGAGTCGTATATACCACGGAGTAATCTGTGCATGACGCAGCCAGGTTCCCCAAAAGTAATCGCGGCGGATCAAGCGGAATGCGTTGGTATCCGGCGCAACGGTGGCTACGGCGAGCAGCATCTCTGCAGAAAGCTCCGGGCTGGGGCGTTCATCGGCGTCAAGGATCAGAATCCACTCATGCCGGAAGGGAACCTCTGCGAGTGCGGCATTGCGCTGGCTGGCGTAATCGTCAAAGACGCGTTGGTAGAGCCTGGCTCCGGCGGCGAGAGCTATCTGAGGAGTGCGGTCGGTACTGAAGGAGTCATAGACGTGTACGTCATCGCACCAACTCAGCGATGCCAGACAACTGGGAAGATCTACCTCTTCATTTTTGGTCAGGATGAGTACAGAGATCATTTGTGGCTTCCTTGCTTCAGCGTTGCCGGGTGTGCGGCCCGATAGAGCGAGCGTGGACCTTAGAAACTTCTAATAAAAGAAACGATAGCACGGCAACAGAAGAGGGATGGGATGCCCGAAGTCATGTGACTGCGTGGAGTTACTAGTGGGGGAGTCAGGGCAGTGCAAGGCTCTCGGAAGCGGTGCCTCCCAGCGAGGCGAGGCACCACCGTCCATTATGCCGTGGCTCTGGTCATCCGTCGGCTGAGTGCTTCCTGAGGCAGATAGGCATCGGTCTTGCGCAGGCTCTCAACCAGTTGGGCTGTGTCAAGATCGCAGGCGGGCTGTCCCGTTCGGATGGATTGGACAGCCGCAGTGCCAGCCGCCTGACCCATCATGGAAGAGGCAGGCTGGGAGCGAACTGCGCCTGCAACCTTGATGTCGCTTGAGTTGCAGCGTCCGGCCACCCATAGGTTGTGCCATCCCTGTGGAACAAGAATGCCGTAGGGGATGCCGAAGCTTTCACCGGGCTTCAGGCGGCCTGTGAGTTCGTATTGCTTTTTGAAGCGTTCGTACTCCTCCGGGGAATCGTCGTATTCATGGACGTCACAGGGACGGTTATAGACACCAATCTGATCGGGGAAGTGCCTCTGACTGATGTAGTCGTTAAAGTTCAGTTCGTATTCCCCGACGATACGCCGCGATTCCCGCACGCCGAGCAGGGGAGCAGTTGTTCCCAGTTCGATTTTTTCGCAGCCGGGAACGTACTGGCGGTAGAACTCGACGAAGCCCGGCACCTGGCGGCGGCCTTGCATAATGCCATCGCTCAGGCTGCGACACCGCAGGGCATTCATATGGAAGACGTGGCCGATGTTGAGCGTTGCCAGATTATTGTCAACCTGATACATGCCGGGGACATGCGGATCACGGGTCGGAAAGTGGCCCTCGGCAATGGCTTTTTCGACTAGTGCCTGCTGATTTGCCGGGTTGTCCGGATTGGGATTGCCCGCGCTGGCATCGGCTCGGGCACGCTTCCAGTCAATGCCGCCGACCAGAGAGCAGAGGGTCGCCGGATTGATGTTGGGAGTGTCGCGTCCGGCCTCGCGGCAGTGAGCGCCGCAAAGGTCGGCCATCACTGCGTCTCCGGTGGCATCCACAAATGCTCTGGCGCGGATGTAGCGCATCCCCTCGACATTGTGCAGGATCACACCACGCACGGTGCGGGTTGCAGGATCAACATCGGCCTCAACCACTCGCGTGAAGAAACGCATGTCCACACCGGCGCTGACCACCAGTTCATCGAGCAGGAGCTTGTAGCCTTCGATATGGAAGGGCGTCCAGACGTGATAGCGTTTGGTGTAGAAATCGGGGGTGACATGCGGAGCAAGCTGGCCCCGCTTGTCCAGAGTTGTGACAATCTCCCGCATTAGGCCGCCAACCAGCATCCGCTCGCCGTTGGCCATGGGACCAAACTCCGTTACAAAACCGGATGTACCCATTCCGCCCAGGCAGCCGGTGGCCTCGGCCAGTAATACTTTGGCACCCAGACGCGCAGCGCTGACGGCAGCGGCTGTGCCTGCTGCTCCTCCACCCGCAACAACCAGATCGAAGCTGTCTTCAATCGGAAGTTCCCGCGTCAGGCGGAAGGTGGCGCTTAGAGTGGCTGGCTCCTCAACAGCGCTTGTGTTGGCGGCATGTGCGGCCTCGCCGGTAAGTGCAACTGCGGCAGCACCCAGAGCTGAGTCTTTCAGGAAAGAGCGTCTGCTGATTCCGTTCATGATGTGATCTCCTTACAAAATTGTGTCGGGAGCATCCTATATCCTTGGTGCTGTCTTGATCTACTGCATCCGCCGGATTCTTTCCTGTTAACGCCGGATAGACATACCCCATCCCTCTTAACCCCTTTTCCTATAAGCTGTTTGGCAGAGGTTGGCTTGATGGTGAGTACCAGCAGGAGCGGTATTCCGAATTTGTGGCGGGCAGGCCGTTGGAGACGGGCTGGATTTCTTCCGGTTCTGTCGCTGGCGCTCTTGTTCCGGCTGCTCTGGGCTCTGCTGGTTCCGGTCAGGCCAGTCTCCGATGGAGCCACCTATGATTTGTTTGCCCGCAATCTGGTCGCGGGACTGGGATATGGCTTTGATCTGAGCCATCCGACGGCCTATTGGCCGGTTGGAACATCCTTTCTCTATTCGATTTTTTATCGGGTATTCGGTTTCAGCTATACCCCGATTCTGGTCTTCAATCTCGTGATCTCCTGCCCGACTATCTGGCTTACCATGCTGCTTGCCGAGCGCTGGTTCAATCGGAGGGTTGCGATTGTTACCGGCTATGGAATGGCTCTCTGGCCCATGCAGATTGAGTTTGTATCGCTGCTGTCAAGCGAGTTGATCTTCAACTTTCTGCTGGTGGTTTGGCTCTATCTTTGGGATAAACCCGTGCAAAAGGATGGCCGCCATCCACGGCTGAGCTTCTTCTGGAAAGCGCTTGGCATTGGCACTCTGGCGGCAGCGGCCAGCTACATCCGCCCGGTGGCGCTGGTGCTTCCTTTCATGCTCAGTGCGCTGGAGATGGCGCGCACACGGAAGTATCTTGCACCGATAAAATCTACTGCCCTTGTCTACCTTGTGATGGCCATGCTGATCGCTCCCTGGAGCATCCGCAACACGCGGGTCTTTGGGCAGTTCATTCCCATATCTACGAACTACGGCGCCAATCTCTGGATGGGGAACCACGACATAGATTCAGGAGAAACGGTTGATATTCCGCCAGAAGCCTTCAACATGCCGGAGGTGGAACGCGATCATTACCTGCGGCGGCTGGCCATTGATTACATTGAGCAGCACCCGGCTCGCTTTGTTCTGCGTACGCTGGTGAAGGCCGTCCGGCTGCATAGTCACGAAACCATCGGGATTCACTGGAATATGCCGGGGTTGGTGTCGGTCTATGGAGAACGAGTGCTGTGGCCGCTCAAGCTGATAAGCAATCTGTTCTGGTGGGCGATGCTCCTGCTCGGCCTGGGCGGAGTAGTGTTGATTTATCTGCAACAGGGAATCTGGATGCTGCTGAAGTCGCCGGCGTTTATGATCTGGTATTACTTCACTGCGCTCTATTCCATTCTGGTGGTGCAGGATCGCTACCATTTTTCGAGTACGCCGTTTATTGCGATTCTGGCGGCGGTATTGCTGGTGGCGATTGGGCAATGGATATCGGAGCATCAGCGTATGCGAGATTGGCACACGGAGTCCAGCTTCACAAGCTGAGAGAAGAACGATGCAGCCTGACCTCTGCGTCGGATTTATTTTCGGAAACTACTCTTTTGGGCTAGTGTGGAAAGATACGACTGCATGAGAGAATGACTTTGCACGCGCGAGTTAAAAGAGAGGATGAACAACATGCGATGCAAGATTTGCGGGAACGAATCGCTTCCATTTGGCACTGCGCGGGTGTTGTCCAGGTATGATGTGAGCTACTTTCGTTGCGCCTCATGCCATTTCATTCAGACTGAGGAACCATACTGGCTCAACGATGCTTATTCAGAGGCAATTTCCTCTCAGGATGTTGGCATTATGTTGCGCAATCGGCACAACGCCCGCGCAACTTCAGCGGTCATATCGCTGTTATACCCTGACGCTACTCGCTTTTTGGATTATGGCGGAGGACACGGTCTGCTGGTTCGCATGATGCGCGATCGCGGATTCAATTTTCTCTGGTCGGATCGTTATGCAAATAATATTTTCGCAAGGGGATTTGAACATCAGGAGGGGCTTCGATATGACCTCACGACAGCATACGAGGTTTTCGAGCACTTAGTGAATCCAATCGAAGACATTGCCCATCTATTCGAGTTAACGGATGATCTGCTGGTGACAACCATCGTCGTTCCAGAACCTGCGCCTGCCCTCCCTGACTGGTGGTATTACTCCGTGAATAGTGGACAACATATTTCGCTTTACAGCGCTAAATCGCTGGAGTGGATTGCTGCTTATTTTGGAAGGCATTTGCTTTCGAATGGAGAGTTCCACTTATTTACGCGTGAGCCCAGGAAGGGTTTCTTGTTCAAACTCGCAATCAACGCTAAGGCTGCCTTGCTCGTAAACCGTTTGATGAAGCGGAAAAGCCTGATTCCAGCGGACCATCAACGGACACAGTAAGCAGTATCGTTCTATTTGCTATATTGCCGAATCAGTACAACGAAGGCTTTCTGGAGTGGCCATGGGGAAGGCGCTTATGAAATCTTTGAAATTGATTCAGCGAGTTGCTCTGCGCGTTTAATCTCACGGAAGTATCCGAGAACCACTATGTTAATCGGGCCGATGATTAGGATTACGTAGGAGATGATGGTCCCAAGGATGACTCCAACGGAGCCAATCTGCTTGACCAGAATGATAGACAAGCCAATGTTGACGATGGCGGCAAGGATGGAGAAGATGCCCTGGATGCGAACGCGATTGAGCGCTCCCAGCAGGCATGCCTCCACATTCATGAAGCTGCTGATGACCGTCCATATGCCCATCGAGACCAGCAGAGCATAGTTAGGGATGGCTGCGGGGGTTCTGGTCCACATGTAGACGACCCACTTGCCGATTGCAACCAGAAGGACAGAGGCCAGCAGATTACTGCCCACCGAGGCCAGCATCACGTTGCGGAAGGTCTTGCGAATCCACTTGTAATCCTTGCGCTCGTTGGCCTCGGCGTATGCCGGCCAGAGCGAGGGGAAGAGAAAAATCTGAAGGATGGTGGTGTAGTTGAAGAGCCTCCACGTAACGCTGTAGGGAGTGACCGCAGCCGTGCCCAGATAGTGGCTGATGACAATGTTGTCTGACTGGAAAACGATGATGCCCGCTATCTGAAGCATGAAGAAGGAGAGGCCGTGCGAGAGCAGATCCTTCATGGTGGCGCGGTTTACATAGGAGAAACGCGGAAAGAGCCAGGGCTTGTGCCAGAAGAGAATCCAGAAGAGCGTGAGGATGGAGACGATGGATGGAATGCCGGGTCCAAGAATAAAAAGCGCCGGCATGGAGAGCTTGAAGTAGATGCCGACTGCCAGCCCAATCAGGCTGGCTATGCTGCCCGCTGTGGCGATGGCGTTGAGCAGGTGGGTCTCCTGATATCCGTTCAGGATGCGGCTGCCAAGTGTGGCAGGCAGGGAAGAGAGAACCAGAATCAGCGCAATCGCCACGGTGCGGTTTACATCTGCCGGTGCAATGCTGGGACCGACGTTGAAGAGGTGGACCCAGTTGAGATTGTGCCACGCAATCAGGGCTGCGACTGCTCCGAGGAAGGTGACGGAGAGCGTGGCTGCAAGCGCATTGGTAAAGTGGTCGGCGGCGAGGTGCTTGTCTTCGTTGGCGTATGCCCGGCTGATGCTGTTGGTCAGAGTGTTGGCAATGCCGAGGTCAAGAATGTTGACCCAAAGCACAGTCGTAATAACGGTGACCCACAGGCCGTACTGATCGGCGCCCAGGTAACGAACCGCCATCGGCAGGCTGACGATGCTGACCAGTGTGGCGATGCCTTTGGAGATTCCGACGGAAAGAACACCCTTGGCCAGACGGGTGTTTCTCTGCGTACCCAGACGCAGGCGCAAGCGCGAACGGAGTCGTCCTGCCAGAAGTGCCAGTCGGTTGGGAGAGTTCGTCACTTCCAATTAGTGTTTCACGTCTGCGCTGATTTGGAGTAATTCTTCCAGTGACTGAACAGCTTCCTCTACCGTTACCTGAAGAATGCAGTGTGGGCTTGTGCCGAGGCAGTCCGTATAGCAGGGCTCCGTGGGAGCGGCAGGCTGAAGGATGCGGCGATGGCGCGTCCAGGGGGCAAAACGATAGGGAATATCTGAGCTTTTTCCTTTGCCCTGAGCGGCATGGGCCGTGATGACGACAGTAGGCACATCCAGAGCGGCAGCTATGTGGGCCAGTCCGCTGTCATTGCCCAGAAAAAGATGGCAGTGCTCAAAAAGTGCGGTGGTCTGCGTGGTGGTCTGGTTCAGAAAGAGCAGGACAGGCTCCCCTATAAGTTGAAGCAACTCCTCGGCGCGGCTTTTTTCTGCCAGGGTGCCGGGGACGATGGCACAGATGGGGCGCTCCGGATGATTGCGGCGCAGAGCGGTGATTGCGGCGGCAAATCGCTCAATGGGCCACTCCTTCAAACGGGCATCATTGGCCCCGATGCCGAGTGCGAGCAGCAAGGCTCCGGGAGGTGCAACCGAGAGCGCCTGTATGGCCCAACTGCGATCCCACGGGGCAAGAGGAAGATCAAGCGTACTGCTGGTTACTGTGCCTCCAAGCGCCTCCACTAACGCCAGCGAACGCAGAACCTCGTGACGGACAGGACCGGGTGCAAGAACATGGGTCAGGCAGCGGTCATAGCCGGGGTTGAAGCTCTGTTTCAGTGGGGTGGTCTCTTCGGAGTAGCCTATGCGGATCGGAGCGCCGCTCAACAGTGCAAGCAGGGTCGCGTGTTCAAAATCAAAGTCCCAGCGCGGCAGGAGTACTGCATCAAATTGCTGTCTCCGCAGATATCGCCAATAGCCCCCGAGCGCTGCCAGCAGGCCCTGCAGGCTGATAGGCATGTTGCTTGCCGAGGGATATCTGAGCTTGAGGACGCAATCTACGGACGGGTTCACTTCGAGCAGCGAGGCGATCGGCGGCTTGACAATGGCTGTAATATGGCAGCCCGGGAAGTTGCGCTTGAGTTCACGATAGAGCGGGGTATTCAGAATTCCATCGCCGAGATTGTCCAGACGAATCACCAGAAATCGCGGAGCCGCGGGCAATGGTCGCGGCTTTGGCAGCGGCCATAGCTTTGCCGCGAGCGGCGTAAGCCGGAGCAGGGGGGAACGCGGTTTTTTGAGTTTCCGTTGGATCATGAATGTATTGTGTACGCTTCCAATAAAGCTACAGGAAGCTGACGACCGCCTCAAGGAGCGAATTGGCCTGACCAGTTGCCTTTGCTGCTGCCAGATGGTTGCCTGCTTTTTGGCGGTCTGCCTCACCGTGAATAAATATGCTGGGCCAGCCAAGAGCATTGGCTGCCTCAATATCGGAACTGGAGTCGCCAATCACGATGCTGTTGGAGGCATTGGCTGCGGGAAAGTCGCGCCGAGCCTGCTGGAAGAGGCCGAGCTTCGGTTTTCGGCACTCGCACTGGTTTTTGTCGTGGGGACAAAAATAAAAACCGTCAATCTGCGCTTTGTGCTCGGCCAGATGCGCGTTGAGCTGCGTGTGGATTGCGTTGACATCCTCCTGCGTGTAAAGCCCCAGCGCAACGCCGCGCTGGTTGGAGACGACAATCAAAGTTCGTCCGTTGGCCTTGAGTCGCGCCAGAGCTTCGACCACGCCGGGGAGGAGTTCGAATTCGCTCCATCGCGTGACATAGTGGCCCTCCGGCAGTTTGCGATTCAAAACGCCGTCACGATCCAGAAAAACGAATTGAATGGAAGAAGGTATCAGTGCCAAAAAATTCCTTTGCGTCTTCCATGCTAACAAGCCGCAAGACCGGAAGCACCTGCTTTGGGTATGCTGTTAAGAAATGAGGTTTCTTTGGACCGGACCTGAGGAGTACGAGCTAGTTGCCATCGAGCGGGAGCTTCAGCGCGTGGGCTATAGCCGCGTGGAGCAACCGCTGCGTACGCTGGCCATGCGCAGCGGCAAGATGCTGGGCAAACTGGGTCTGCTGGTGCGCTTTGCACCCTGGAAGGCCGAGCCGCTGATCGTGGTTGGCGGCAATCTTCCCTTGCGCGAATTTGTTCCCTATGGATTTCTGAGGTCGCTCATCCTTTGGCGTTATGACGTATGGGAGCCGGATTATCAGCGCTGGGAACAATATCTGCGGATATCTCGCACACCGTTGGCTTTTTTTACTGCCAGACATGCGGCTGAAGAACTGGGGCGACGGGTTCCGACATGTGAATGCGTCTGGTTGCCCGAGTGCGTCAGCCCGGAGGAGTATCTTCCGACCAAACCGCTCCCCGAACGCCGAATTGATGTTCTCGAACTGGGCCGCAAATACGACCTGATCCACGAACAGATTCGCAGGCCGTTGGAACTGGCAGGCAGGTTGCACCTCTACGAGCGCATCAAGGGGGTTGTTATCTACCCGGAAAAACAGCAAATGGTTGATGGGCTTGCCGACGCAAAAATAGTTCTCTGTTATCCGAGTTCGATGACTCATCCGGAGCGCTCCGGCAATGTGGAAACTCTCACTCATCGCTATCTACAAACGATGGCCTCCGGCGCTGTTGTAGTGGGGAAGGCTCCGCAGGAACTGGTGGAAATCTTTGGCTATAATCCGGTGGTCGAGTTCAAAACTGCAAATGTGGCCGGGGAACTGCTGGAGATTCTTGAAAATATCGCCCATTACACCCAGATGGTCGAGCGAAATCTTGCACGAGTAAAGGAGGTTGCGACCACCCAACTGCGGGTGGCGCAACTCTCGGCGCTGCTCAGGAAGCGCGGATATCCGGTGCCCGATGTGCCCTTTCCGGCTTGAGGAAAAGCGCTCCTGCCTCTGCTCGTTTATAATCGGTGAGTCCTGAAAATAGCAGGAGATCCTTGTGTGTGCTGGGCGCGGATTGTGCGCCGCAGTCGCTCGTCTAAAGGTAGACACCCATTCATGATTCGTTTTTTGCAGAAAGATAGTCGCCTGACGAAGGTCATTTACGTCGTCATTATTGGTGCTGCAGTTGTCACCATGGTCATCACGCTGGTTCCGGGTATCTTCCAGGATGCCTCGACCGGAACAGATACGTATGCAACGATTACAGGCAAGGGCTTCTTTGGCCGCCTGCTCGGTGGCAGCCAAACTGTTTCCAACACCGAAGTGCAGCGTGCAGCCGAGCGCCAGATCCAGCAGAATCACTATCCTGACTTCCTGCTCAACTTTATGGTGGAGCGGGTCGGTCAGGGACTCATTCAGCAGGCTATTCTGCTCAATGAGGCGGATAAGCTTGGCATCCATGTTTCCGATGAGGACCTGCGTCAGGTTCTGCACACCGGCAACTACGGAGCGGTGCTCTTCCCGAATGGACAGTTTATCGGCGAGGATCGCTATACCGAGATCATCCAGAGCCAGCTTCAGATGTCACGTGCCGACTTCGAGTCGCAACTGAAGAAGAGCATCGTGATCGAGCGCCTGCGCGCTCTGGTGACCAACGGCGTCACCGTCTCGGATAACGAGATTCGTGACCAGTATCGCAAGTCGGCGACCAAGATCAAGTTTGATTATGCCGTCATCTCCTCCGACGACGTGAAAAAGACCATCAAGCCGTCGGACAGCGATCTGCAAACCTACTTCAAGCAGAATGCTGCCCGCTACGCAAACGCAGTTCCTGAGCGCAGGCAGATCAAGTTCTTCAGCTTCTCACCAGAGCAGGTTCCGGGTGGCGTTCCGCAGGTAACTCCTGCTGAATTGCAGCAGTACTATCAGGCGCATCAGGCCGATTATCAACTCCCTGAACAGGCGCGTGCCCGCCATATCCTTATCAAGGTGGATCAGAGCGACCCCAAGTCGGATGCTGCCGCTAAAGCCAAGGCTCAGGGAATTCTGAAGCAGTTGAATTCCGGCGGAAATTTCGCAGACCTCGCCAAGAAGAACTCCGACGACCCCGGCAGCAAGAACACCGGTGGCGAGCTCGGCTTCATGAAAAAGGGCGCAACCGTTCCCGAATTTGAGCAGGCTCTCTTCTCGCTGCCCATCGGGAAGACATCCGATCTGGTCAAGTCGCAGTATGGCTACCACATCATTCAGGTGGAGGAGCGTCAGGCTGCTCACAACCGTTCCCTGGCCGAGGTAACGCCATCCATCTCCGCTGTTCTGATCCGCCAGAAGGAGGCAACCGCTGCGGCCAGCTTTGCGCAGCAACTTGCCACTGAGGCAGGCAAGAGCGGCCTTGAAAAGACCGCTGCGGCTCACCATCTCAACGTAGTTACGACCGACTTTATTCCTCAGTCCGGGGCAATTCCCGGATTGGCGGATGGCTCCAAGGTTGTCTCCGGTGCCTTTGCTGCCAAGCAGGGCGCAGCGCCGCTCAGCGCAGCTACCGGCGATGGTTATGCCATCTATCAGGTGGCCGGGATTCAGTCGGCACACGCGCCAGGTTTTGCCGAGTACAAGCCAAACATCCTGACCGACTACATCGAGCAGCAGTTACCCAAGCTGCTTGACGAGAAGACCAAGGCTCTAGCCGCCAAGGCGCATAGCAGCAACGATCTGGCGAAGTCTGCCAAGGAGTTTGGCGCGACGGTTAAGACGAGCGATCTGGTTGCTTCCGATGGTCAGGTGCCGGATGTGGGCCAGCTCTCGCGTGTTGCCCCCGGCTTGTTCGACCTTAAGCAGGGCAACATCAGCGACGCCATTATCACTGAGCACTCTGGAATTGTGGCAAAGCTGGTGGATCGTCAGGAGCCGACGCCGGACGACATTGCTAAAAATCTGGATCAGACTCGCGAAAAGGCCCTCGACCAGAAGCGCGAAGAGGCTTTTGGCCTCTACGTCAGCTCGCTCCAGGCCCAGTACAAGAAGGACGGACGGATTCACATGGCCAAGCAGGCAGCAACCCCGGAAACGCCGGGCAAGCCGGGCCCGGCCAAGTAGACCGTTTCCCGCAATACTCCTGAAAGGCTCCGACTCTGAGAAATTCCTCTCTTAGGCGGGGCCTTTTTCTTTTGCAGGAAGGCATAATGAGTCATGCCCTTTGAACGCTCCTCCGGATTGTTGCTTCACATCACCTCATTGCCCTCGCCGGGAGGTATCGGCGATCTGGGCCGCGCTGCCTACGAGTTTGCAGATTTTTTAGCGGCTGCCAAACAGAGCATCTGGCAGGTGTTGCCGGTCAATCCCACGGGCTACGGCGGCTCGCCCTATGCGGGACTCTCAGCCTTCGCGGGCAATCCCTTGATGATCAGCCTCGATGTGCTCGGTGAGTGGGGATGGATTGCTGCTGCGCGCCTGCGAGGGCTGCCGGGCAGCGAGGGCGCTGTTGATCTCAAGCTGGTCGAGGAGAAAAAGATTCCTCTGCTGGTGGAAGCGGCGGAAAACTTTCTTGCGAAAAAGCCCGATGGACAATGGCAGCGCTTCGAAAAATTCTGCCGTGACGAGGCCTACTGGCTCAACGATTATGCAGCCTATGCTGTTCTCAGCGAAAAGTTCCAGACGGCAGCGTGGATTGAGTGGCCTGCCGAGTACCGCTTCCGCTGGCCGGGTGCGATTGAAAGGCTTTTTGCGGAAAAGCATCACGAGATGGCTATCGAACAGGCCCTGCAATTTGCCTTTGCAGAGCAGTGGTATTTCCTGCGCGAGTACTGTCGTGAGCGCGGCATCAAAATCATGGGCGACGTAGCCATCTTTGTGAACTATGACAGTGCCGATGTCTGGCGAAATCCTGAGATGTTCGAACTCGATGGGGAACTCAAGCCGATTCGCGTTGCCGGTGTGCCGCCCGATTACTTCAGCGCGACGGGGCAGCGTTGGGGCAATCCACTTTATAAGTGGGATTGGCTTGAGGAACGCGGTTTTGACTGGTGGATTGCGCGCCTTCGTCGCTCCTGCCAGTTATTTGACATGGTGCGCCTCGATCACTTCCGAGGCTTCGAGGCCTATTGGGCGATTCCCGCAGCAGAGGCGACGGCGATCAACGGCGAGTGGGTCGAGGCTCCCGGCAGAAAGCTCTTCCGCGCAGTCGAGCAGGCACTGGGCGAGTTACCGTTCATCGCAGAGGACCTCGGTCTCATCACGCAGGAGGTTGATGCACTGCGCGAGGAGTTTGGCTTCCCCGGCATGAGGATTTTGCAGTTCGGATTTAGCAGCCGGGGTGCTCACAACTATCTGCCACATCGCTACGAAGCGAATACTGTTGTCTACACCGGTACGCACGACAACGACACTACCGCTGGCTGGTGGACGAACGGCGCAACGGAGATTGAGCAGGCTGCGGTGCGCGAATACACCGGCGCGAAGGGAGATGCCGTGGTGTGGCCGCTGATTCGCGCGGCTGCAACTTCGGTGGCGGATATTGCGTTGTTCCCGGTGCAGGATATTCTGGAACTGGGCTCGGAGGCGCGTATGAACACGCCTTCCATCGCGCATGGGAACTGGTCGTGGCGGCTTGCACCGGGCGCGCTTACACGCATACAGGCAGAGAAGTTTGCCGCACTGACAGAGGTTGCGGATCGGGATGGCGCAGCGGAAAATTAGCGCTGACTAGACATCCCGGAACAGCGTCTCGCTCTGCTCAATATTCCATCCCTCCACGGCAAGGCGTAGCGCCTTTGCTTCGAGTGCGAATTGCGGAGAGTGGATGGTGACGGTTTTGCTTTCGTGGGGCAGCAGCGAGAAGTAGTTGTCCTCGTACATCAGGGGCAGTACGCGCTCTCCCGTTGCGCTGTGCATGAGCTTGATCCGAATTGCCAGTGCAACCGAGGATGTGGGGTTGGTGACCGTGGCTGTGACTGTGTGCGCGTTTTGGCCGCGAGCCGCCGCAAGCGCGAGCCGTACACGCGGCAGTTGGAGCAGGCAGAGGCAATCGCCCTGTTGCGTGCTGCTCCAGTAGAAGTTTTCTGAGAGCGTCCGCCCTGCCTCGCTCAACCGAAGTTTCAGGAAGAAGTGCGGAGGATTCTCTGCGGCGCTCGCGAGTGGGAAGCACTCCTGAGCGCTGGTGGCCTGCACGGAGTGCTCGCTGCTCTTGTGCCAGTACTCGCGACCCTCCAGTGTGTAGACCCATGCCTCGGCACGCAGATTTGCGCGGGGGCTGATGGTGTTGTTGGCAATCTTGATGAGATTGCTGTGCTGATCCCAGAGAATGTGCAGCGGCTCGCAGGCTGCTTTGGTTCCAAAGTATGCGGCGGTCTGCTCAAAGTAATAATCGTAAAGCTGGCAGATGAGAGAGGGCCATGCCGCCTGCGTCATCCAGATGAGCGTGCCGCTGCCCTGATGGCTCTGGAGCGATTCGTAGATAGCCCTGGCCGTTTCCAGGTTCACCATCTGTGCTTTGCGGCAATAATCCTCTGCGTCGGTTGGCGCGCCGTAGCGATGTGCAATGCGCTCCGTATTCAGGAAGGAGCGGTTCGTCTGATAGTCGTGGATGGCCCACATGTCGTTGATTGGCCAGAGATTTTCCTCCGGCATCATGGCCCTCAGGCTCTCGATGGGAGGAACAGCGACAATCCCCTGTTCGCTGTGCAGGGTTACTCCGCGGTGTTCAAAGTACCACGCGGGGTCGTAATTCTCGTATGGGCCAAAGCCCGTTGCAAGGCCGGCAGCCGAGTGCGGAAGATAGAACCGGCTTCCATCCAGACTGGACACAGCATCCCGCATTGCCCGGTCAAGTGCAGGCGGCGGGTTTCCCTCATTGCGTCCGCAGTAGAGTGCAAGACTGGGATGCCGACGCACGCGCAGAATCTTGTCGCGCACGGATTGCAGGAAGAGGTCGTTGTCAGTAGGCTCTGGGCCGTTGAGGGGATTGGCGAGCCAGAAGTCATCCCAGATGAGCAGCCCATGCTGGTCGCAGGCATCGTAAAAGGCCCCGCGTCCCACCATGCCCACCCAGTTGCGAATCATCACGAGATTCATGTCGCGATGCATGAGGGCTCGCAGGTCATAGCCCGCCTTATCGCAGGTCAACATCCCGTCCTCCATGCCCCAGTTGCCTCCGCGACAGAGAATTCTGTGGCCGTTGACATGGAGGGTAAGGATGCCGGAGTCCTCGCGATAATCAATTTTGCGAATGCCGTAGTGGATGGTCTTCTCGTCGCTCTGCTGGCCGTCCGCCTCAAGCTTGAATTGCATCACGTGGAGTGTTGGATCGCCGTAGCCATTCGGCCACCAAAGCTGCAGATTCTTGACTGCAAGAGCAGCCCACTCGGTGCTGTCAAGGACGACCGTTCGTGTCTCGTGCGGCTGGAGCGTGATGGGCTTGCGGAAGGAACTGCCTTCTTTTGCGAGCAGCAGGGAACAGGATTTTGGCTGGTCGGAGCAGTTCCTTACCTCGACCCTTGCTGCAAGACGCGCGTAGTCATTGTTCTCGGAAAGAAGCTCGGTCGTTACCCACGGGTCGGCAAGCAGTACGTCGCCACTGGTCTCAAAACGTACCTCATTCCAGATGCCCGTGTTGCGCCCGCGAATGGTGGGCAGCCAGTTCCATCCGGCGCTGGAGACAAAGGTGGGACTGTCAAGGCCAAGAACATCTCCGTTATTCGTTGGCGAGCCGAGATACTTATGGTGAACAGGGCCGGGATGGGCAACCTGCTGCACCCGTACCGCCAGAGAGTTGGCCTTGCCGTAGCGGGCGAGGTCGGTAATCTCGAAACGGCTGCGAAGAAAGGCTCCTTCCACTTTGCCGAGAGATTTTCCGTTGAGGTAGATATCCGCCTTCCAGTTAATGCCCTCAAAGACCAGCCAGAGCCGCCGTCCCTTTGTGACCGGAGAGATTTGAAAGGAGTTCGAGTACCAAAAGTCATTGCGGGAAAAGAACTCATCGGATATCTGGGTTTGCTGGTCTGCGTAGAAGGGGTCAGGAATTGCACCTGCGGCCAGATAGCTGGCAAGCACGGTTCCGGGGACGCGCGCCTCCAGCCAATCGCTCTTGTCCATGGCTTCGTCGGAGAGCAACTCAGGCTTGTCTGGCAGAAAACGGGCACACTGCACGCGCCAGCCATCGGTGAGCAACTCGCCGCTTTTGGATAATATGAGCGGCGAATGCGAGCGTAGAGGCTGCTTCCGTATGCCCCAGACCTCAAACTCCGCGATGGAAATTCCCTTGGCTGCATCGTCGGCAATCCCGACCAGCCGGACGTGCTGTGCCTTCGAGGACGGCAGCGGGATATCTTCCACATTGCCGCGCCCTTCCTCGGTAGAGAAGACCGTCTTCCAGTGCGTTGGTCGGGAACCGTCGCTGGAAATCTCAATTCGATATTTCTGCGGGTAGGCGACTCCCCAGTGAAGGGTAAGTCGGCTCAGAGATTGATTCTCGCCCAGATCAATTGCGAGCCACTGCTCTCCATTCGGCTGCGACTGCCAATAGGTTTCGCTGATGCCATCGGTGGCCAGATGCGCGGTGTGGTCGTCATCCACGGAACTTGATTGGTAGGCCGCGCGGTTCCGGGCTAGGTTAACGAGAGCGCCCTCCCTCGCGGTCGTTTTTGAGACCAGTTGCTGTCCGAATGCGATAAGCCTCTCACCCGTGCAGAGAACTGCTGTTGCCGCAGTGGTTCCTGCAAGGAATCTGCGCCTGCTGATTTTGTTTTTCATGTGTTCCTTGAAGAGGCAATTAAACCCGGTTCCGGCCGTGAATCCAAATTTGATTCCCAGTATATTCTGAAGTGCCGGTGGTGAGCGTGAACATGCCGCCTTTACGAAGCACCGTCCGACAACAGACAATGGAGGGAACAACGCAGTACCAAGGCGCACACTGAAAGGGAAAACAAAGATGCCGCTCTCCGGGGAAGCAATCCGACTGATGAATTACATTGACGATGTAACCGTAACACTGCGCCGCGTGATGGCTCTGGCGGCTGCTCTGCCTGCAGAAGAGCGCACACGTATCAGCGAGCACCTCAGGGCTGCTAAACCCAGCGTCGAGGATGTTTACACGCTGCTGGACGCCAAGTAAGCAGAATGCCAGAAATCCGCAAGGTCGCCGTCATCGGTGCAGGGCCGCTCGGCCGTCGTCTGGCCTGGACAGTGGCCCGCGCCGGATACAGCGTGGTGCTGGAGGACGTAATGCCTGCGAACCTGCGCCATGCTCAGGAACTGGCCGCCGCTACGGGCGAGGGCTCGACCGTTACCTACGCCACCTCGGTGGAAGATGCGGTGCGCGAGGCCGATCTGGCCTTTGACTGCGTGCCGGATGAACTGGAATCGAAGCTGGAAATCTTTTGCCTGATGGACCGCATGGCACCGCCGCGGACCATCCTGCTGACGCCGACAACGGCGCAGAGCATCACCGATCTGGCCTCCTGCACTTATCGCGCTGAGCTGTGCGCCGCGCTTACGCTGAAGAATATCTTTCTCGGCGACGTAGAAATTCCGCAGGAACTTGAACTGGTTTTTACCCAGCAGACCAATGCGGCTACGCGCACTGAGCTAAGGCGTTTTCTTACGTCGCTGGGCCGCACCGTGCGCGAGCGCGAGGACAGATCGCTCAGGCGGTAGGGGATGGTTCGCGGTTTCGGCCTTCCTTCGCAAAGATGCTTTGATGCGTCTCAGCAAAGTAGATGCACTCAAGCTCTTCAATGTGAGCGAGGATGGCCTCTCGCGCGCAATGGGCTTTGCTCCGGCCGGTTCGCCGGGCAAGCTGGTCAAGCCGTCTTTCTGTCGTTTCCGGAAGGCGCACAAGGAACATGGAATTAACTCCGCATCAATACATAGAGAATGTCGTAGTGCGTTTATCGGCAGTTGCAGGATTTGCATCAGAGAAATGAGAGGTATTTTAAGGGAACCTGCACCCTGCTCCCTGCGTATCCTGATACCAGTGCCATGCAAAGCTACCGCGACATCTTCGGGCAGGTATTCAGAGCCATCACGGCAAATAAAGTTCGCTCCTTCCTGACCATGTTCGGGATTGCGTGGGGCGTCGGCTCCATGCTGCTGCTGATCGGCCTCGGTGAGGGCTTCCGTAACGGGCAAAAGGAAAATCTTGCAAAGCTGGGCAACGACCTCATCATGATGTGGAGCGGGACCGTTCCTGCATTGCCCAACCAGCACACAGGAATGCGTCCCTACCGGCTTACGCTTCAGGATGCGGTGGCCGTTCATGCACTGCCGCAGTTGCGCGACTCGACGGCGTACTTGCAGCGCGACGACCTGCGCGAGGTAAGCGACTTTGCCAATATCTCCGGACGGGTGATGGGAGTGCAGACGAATTATCCTTCTGTGCGCAAAGTCCCGCTCACGGGTGGTCGTTTTGTGGATGAGAGCGATCAGCAGGAGCGCAGGCGTGTGGCCATCCTCGGCCAGAAGAGCGCGCAATTGCTCTTTTTGGGACGACCGGTTCTCGGCCAGTCCATCACCATCAACGGCGCGAGTTTTGTGGTGGTGGGCGTGGTGGACAAGATTAATCGCGGCAATAACGACAGCGACAACCAGCGCATCTATATTCCCCTGACAACGATGATGGAGATGTATCCGATTCTTGGCGCGAACCTTCCCAGGGACTCCATCAGTTCCATTCAGTATCAGCCGCGGGTTTGCGATGAAAATCTTGAGGCAAAGGAGGCGGTGCATCGCGTGATTGCGGCACGGCACAATTTTGATCCCTCGTTGAAGGATGCATTTGAGGAGTGGGATACGATTCGCTCCAGCATGATGGTCGGCGCAATCTTTGACGCGATGGATGTTTTCCTCGGCGGAGTAGGACTGGTGACGCTGGCGCTTGGTGCAATGGGAATTGTGAATATCATGCTGGTCTCTGTTTCGGAACGCACCAAGGAGATTGGTTTGCGCAAGGCTCTGGGCGCGACCAAGCGCAGCATCCTGACTCAGTTCTTTCTGGAGGCCCTGTCGCTGACCGGCATCAGCGGGTTGGTTGGAATTATCGGCGCCCAGTTGTTGATCGTGGCGGTGAAGATGCTGTGGGGCGATGGAATTCCAGGCTTTGGACCTCCGACGATTGTGCCGTGGTCGGCTGCCGTTGCGCTGGGTTCCCTAGTGGTGGCGGGTGTGGTTGCAGGATTAATTCCTGCAATTCAGGCTGCAAATCTTGAACCGGTTGAAGCGCTGCGGAGGGAGAACTAAGCCATGTTACGGGATATCTTTGCGCAGAGCTGGGAGGCGATGACCTTCAACCTTCGCCGCACGCTCATTACCATCTGCGGCATGGCGTGGGGAATTGCAACGGTGGTGCTACTGCTGGCCTACGGCTCAGGATTTGGTCGTGCAATTGAAAATATCTTTGCGCAATTTGGAACCACGCTGATTGGAGTTTTTCCCGGTCGAACCAGTGAACAGTCCGGCGGATCAAAGGCCGGCGTGGACATCCGCCTGAAGATGGAGGACGTGGATCGCCTGACCGCTTCTGTGCCCGGAATGGATTGTATTTCTCCAGTCATGTATCAGGATGTTTCTGTGCAGAATGAACTGCACACCTACACGTGGACTGTGAATGGAGAACGCGCGATTGCCAGCACGATCCTGAAACACGATGTAGCCGATGGCCGATTCTTCAGCGATGCAGAGGACGCGCAGCGTGCCCACGTTGTTGTGCTCGGTTCAGAGGCAAAGACGCTACTTTTCTCCGGAGCGTATGCGCTGGGGCAGCGTGTGCGGCTCAACGGGGTCAGCTTTGATGTTATTGGCGTGCTAAAGCCGAAGATGCAGGAGGCTGATGACGATAACAATCGTCAGGTCTACATTCCCTTTAACACCATGAGCGATATCAAAAGCTTGCAGTATCTGGATGGCATCTGGCTGAATTACACCGGGGATTATCAGAAGGTGGAGAAGTCCGTACGTGAAACGCTTGCCGCTGCCCACGGATTCCGCGCAACCGATCGTCGCGCGCTTCATGTTGAAAATCTTATGGAACAGTTGAGCGAGTTCCACATTCTCACGCTTGCGCTTCAGATTTTGCTTACTTTTATCGGAGCGTTGACGATGGGTATTGCCGGCATCGGGCTGATGAACATCATGCTTGTCTCGGTGCAGCAGAGAACGCGCGAGATTGGCATTGAGAAGGCTCTCGGCGCGACCAGAAGAAATATTCTTTTGCAGTTTCTCTCCGAGGCGCTGGTGATTACCGGCGTCGGTGGTGCTGCGGGAATTGCGCTGGCCTACGCTGTATCCATTGCTGCCGGACGCATTACCTTTTACAGCGCGCTGGCTGCGAATGCGGAGGCAGCGGATATTCGTTTAATTATTTCGCCTGTTTCGCTGCTGGTTGCAGTGGGCCTGCTGGTTCCGGTTGGCCTGATAAGCGGGATGCTGCCTGCGATTCGCGCTGCAAATATGAATCCGATTGAAGCTCTGCGCGAAGAGTAACGCCTACTCGGTATCGGGCCGTACAAAGGGTTTTTGGATGTAAGTGCGCGCCTCGTTGAGTGCGCCCTGTGTATTGTCATTGGTCTGGATGGCCTGCCTGTATTCATTCAATGCACGATCGCGCTGCCCGGTCACATCAAAAATCTTTCCCAACTGAACGTGGCACCAGACCTCGGTCCACCTGGGCTCGCCGTCTCCGCGCAGGGCATCGCGATAGGAGTTGGCGGCGGATTGATAATTGTGCAACTGGTAGAAGATTTCGCCGAGCCGATAGCTGGCGAGAGAACTGAGCGCGTTAGCTTCGAGCGCTTTTTGATATTCGGCTATGGCGGCAGCGGTGTCTCCCTGCGCAACCTGCTGCTGGCCGCGCAGAATGTGGATGCGAACCTGCAAATCCGGCGTGTTCTTCAGCAGCCACTGGTCGGGGTCGAGTGAGATTTTGTGCGGGCGGCCAAAGGTGTCAATGGTAAAGGAAGAAGAAGTGCCGGAGATCTCAATCTTCTGGCTCTCGGTTTTTCCTTCCGTCTCAATGCGCAGTTCAATTGGCATCCGGAAGAGGTCGAGGTCCTGGCCAACTTCGCCGATGGTGCGGAATCCCTTGTTGTTGCCAAGCCGGTAGACCGAATACTTGCTGGTGAACTGCGGCGCGCCGGTCCCGTAGTACCATTGCGCGAAGAAGGGCGTCAGGCTCTGCTGCGAGGTGGCCTCAAAGACCTTCTCCAACTCAGCCGTGCGAATCGTGTGATCGGCGTATTGCTGGATGACTGCGCGCAGCGAATTTTTGAAGGGCTCTTCACCGAGTTCAAAGCGCAGCATGTGGAAGATCATTGCGCCCTTTTCATAGGTCATGGACTGGAACTCAGGCGAGAAGGGATTGAGACGCGAGATCGCCGATAGCGGCATGGTGTCATAGGCAAGAGCCCCTGCGGCCACATCCTGAATTGCGTTGTTCATGGCGGTGCGGCTGAACTGGTCTTCGACGTAGAGCAGTTCGGAGTAGCGAGACATTCCGTTGGTAATCCACGTATCGTTTAGGTTTTGCGGACTGATCATGCTGCCCCACCACTGATGCGCGATGGTGTTGGCAAGCAGGCGCTGACCGCTTTTTTCTACGATACGCGAAGCCGAGACGGCGGCAATCTCCGGTGCCCAGCAGGCAGGCAGAGTTTCGTCCGGAAGTTCCACGACATTCAGGCGCGGGGACTCCGGTTGGCCGTAGAGTGCGGCGAAGAAATCAAGTTGCTGGCCTGCGGTCTGCACAAGGTCGCTGGCTTTTTTTTCGTTGGCTTGCGTGACGTAGACATGCAGATTGCCCGCGCCAAAAGATTTGTATTTGCCGAGGAGGAGTGTTCCGGGAAAGCCGGGTTTGCTCCAAAGGAAGTTGAATTGCACGCCGGGCTTGCCGTTGACGGTTGTCTTATTGTCTGCGTCTACCGCGCCGCTTCCCAGCACCGTGAAGCCATCGGGAACGCGGATGTGCATCTCTGCTGTGAAGCGATTGAGAAAGATTCCGGCAACAGGGAACCAGCGCGCGGGGTAAAGCAGGTAACCCGCGTTGCTGTTGAGCGCTGCCAGCTTGAGTCCTTCGACCGGGCCATCGTCCTCGCCGGTGATGTGGCCCTCATACTGGATGGTCCATGTTGCGCTGACGCCTTTGTCGAGCGGTGCCGCTGGAGTAAAACGTACGTTGTCGCCCTGAAGGCGCACATTCTCGATAGGCTGTCCAGACTGATCGCTTGCCTTCAGAATATGGAGCGCGTTGTGCAATTCAAAATTTACCGATTCGAGCGAATCCATTGGAGTGAAGGTGATCTGTGCCGTTGCTGCAATGGAATGCGTGGCCGGATCAATCTCTGCATCAATCCGGTAGCCCAGATTGCCCTGTATCTGGAGGTTTGTTTTTGTCGTCTGTGCAAGCGAAGGCAGAGGAAGAGCGAGCAGTGCAGTGGCGACTATCAGAGGAAATCTTCTCATCGGGACAGCACTCCCAGCGGGGGATTCGGCGATTCGGTGGTGGTCGAGAGCATGGTAGCAGTAATCTGCGCGAGGCGCTCTATGGCGGTGCTGCCGCTGCAACGGTCGGCGTGAAGCCTGTCGGCAACCTCGCGCAGTCCGTCAATTGTGGCTGTGCGTGTGGCGCCGTCATCAAGCATGGGGCGCAGATGCGCGACAACATTCGCGGCGGTGAAATCCTGCTGGATGAGTTCCGGCACAACTCTGTGATTGGCGATGATGTTCGCCATCGCGATAAAAGGAACCTTCACCATGCGGCTGACGATGGCAAAGGTGATTCGCGAAACGCGATAGACCACGACAAAGGGATTGCCGATGAGCGCAGCCTCGACGGTTGCTGTCCCGCTGGCCACAATGCTGGCGCGCGCGTGATGGAGTGCACCGCGCGCGTCATCAAGCAGGTGGATATTGGGCGAGGCAGCAATCATTGCATTGACCGAAGCGCGTTGCGCCGGGGTCAGCGTTGGTGCCAGCGGCAGCAGGTACTGGTACTGGTCTCCGAGTTCCTGGGCAGCAGCGATCATAGTCGGAAGGTTTTGGCGAATCTCCCGGATACGACTGCCGGGGAGCAGGCCAATCCACTCTTTGGACTGGTCCAGATTGTATTGGGAAGCAAAGGACTCGCGGGAGGAACCGGGCAGTGGCAGGTCGGCCAGAGGGTGGCCGATGTAGTCGGCATGGACGCCGCGCTCGCGGTAGTACTGCTCCTCAAAGGGAAAGATGACCACCATGCGATCCACATATTTTTGCACGGTGCGGATGCGATGCTTCTTCCATGCCCAGAGTTGCGGGCTGATAAAAAAGAGCACTGGAATGCCGAGCCGATGCAATTCCTCAGCCAGTTTGAAGTGAAAGTCCGGCAGGTCAATCAGGATGGCCAGCGCGGGCCTCTCCTGCTGAATGCCGGCTTTGAGCTTCCGGAATTCTCCATAGAGGCGCGGCAGGTGGCGAACCACCTCAGAGAGCCCCATGACCGCAACATCCTCGGCATGGACAATGCGGCGCAGTCCGGCAGACTCCATCCGTCTTCCGCCCATTCCGAAAAAAGATGCATCGGGAAGCAGCGTTTTGAGCGCAGGAATCAACTGTGCGCCGTAGAGTTCCCCGCTTGCTTCGCCGGCCGAGAGAAATATCTTCATCGCATCAATCTCCCGTAGCCAGCAGGGAATCCGTTGCACTCCCGGCAAGTTCCTGATCTTTGTATTGAAGTTGATACAGCTTCCAGTAGATGCCGTGCATGGCCAGCAGTTCCTGATGCGTGCCAACCTCGCGGAGCTGCCCTTTGTGCATGACCAGTATGACATTGGCTCGTTGCACGGTTGAGAGGCGATGCGCAATGACAACGGAGGTGCGTCCTGCAATCATCCGTTCCAGTGCCTTGCGGACGCGGAGTTCGGTCTCAGTGTCTACGCTCGAAGTGGCCTCATCCAGAATCAGGATGCGGGGATTGTGAGCCAGCGCCCGTGCAAAGTTCAGCAGTTGCTTCTGTCCTGTTGAGAAGGAGTTGCCACGTTCGCGAACAGGCGCCGCAAAGCCCTCCGGCAGCGATTCGATGTAGTCGAGCACGTTGACGTCTTCGGCAGCGCGGCGGAGGATATCGTCGGTGAGGTGCGGTGTTCCCATGCGCAGGTTTTCTGCAATGGTTCCGCTGAAGAGGACAGGGTCTTGCAGGACGACAGCAAAATGCCTACGCAGAGCGGGGATATCCTGTTCGCGAACATCAACGCCATCAACCAGAATGCTTCCGCGCTGCACATCGTAGAAGCGCATCATGAGGCCGGTGATGGTGGTTTTGCCCGCTCCGGTGTGGCCGACGATGGCCGCAGTCTGTCCCGGCTCAACAAGGAAGGAGACGCCGCGCAATATCCACTCGACATCGCTCATTGCGGCCAGGTCGGCCTCATTGGCTATGGCAATCAACGCCTCCTGCTCCGGCGTCAGTTCCTGATAGGTAAACCAGACATTCCTGAACTCGATACGATTGCTCCCATCGCCTTTGAGCGGCACCGGGGGAGAAACAACGGCAGGTTCCGTGTCGAGGAGTTTGAAGATGCGCTCGCAGGCGGCCATCGCCGATTGAAGCACGTTAAAGCGCTCGCTCAGGCTCTGGATGGGACGGAAGAGGCGCTGGGTATATTGAATGAACATGGCCAGCACGCCGATGGTCACTGTTCCATGCAATACGCCGATGCCGCCGCGCCAGAGAATCATTGCAATGCCCAGGGCGCTGAGCAGTTCGACCACGGGGTAGTAAAGCGCATAGCCGAGGATGGTGTCCTTGAAGGCGATCATGTGCTCGCGGTTCACGGCGTCAAAATCGTGGAATGCCTTTTGCTGGCGGTTGAAAAGCTGTACCACCTGCATCCCGCTGACGTGCTCCTGCGTAAAGCTGTTGATTTTGGCGATGGCCGTGCGGATGCGCCGATAGCCCTGTCGAACGTGATTGCGGAAGATGTTGGTAGCCAGCAGGATCAGCGGCATCACCGTAAGCAGGAGGAGCGCCAGCCACCATTTTTTCCAGCAGAGCAGCGTGATAATTCCAATCAGGACGAAGAGGTCTTCAAAGATGTCAAAGATGCCCGCCGTGAAGAGTTCGTTGATGGCGTCCACATCGCTGGTCAGTCGTGTTACCAGCCGTCCAACAGGGTTGCGGTCAAAGAAGGCAATGTGCAACTGCTGCAGGCGGCGGAATATCTGGGTGCGCATGTCGAACATGACGCGCTGGCCGGTCCACTGCATGGTGTAAGTCTGGACGAATTGCAAACCGTAGCAGAGCACCAGCGACAGAAGGTAGAGGCCTCCAAGTTGCGTGATGCCGGTGATGGGATTGCTGCTCAGACGGTGAGCCATCCATGTGTCCCGGGCTGCGGGGTTGTCCGTCATGTAGCGATCAACGGCGATCTGCGTGAGGAACGGGCCGACGATCTCCAGCCCGGAGCGCATAAAAACCGTTACGGCGGTCAGGGCAGACTGCCAAAGGTAAGGACGCAGATACCCGGCAAGACGAATCACCAGCCGGGTGTCATAGACTTTGCCGACTGAGTCATCCTTTTCCCGGTTTTGCTTCTTTGCTGTGTCCTCTGCCATTGCTGCTCCCTACTTCATTCTAATGGCACAGATGTTCGATGCCGAATGCAGGATTCGCTGCCGGAGGGGAATCGGGGCTACCATGAGGGATTGAACCGGCATCCTAACCCTCGTTCTGTAAGGAGACAGAGTGCGAACCGGAGCGTCAATTCTGCTTATCTGCTGCCTTGGGGCAGTTCAACCGGCCATGTTGGTTGCAGAGGATGTGACGGTTCAGGCGCTCACCGGCAGGATTCAGGTCATGCACAGCAAGCGGACCAGAGATGGATCAGCGGCAGGCCGCCTCTCTCAGTTCCAACTGACAGAGCGGCTCACGTGGGACCGCAAACTGGAACTCGACAAAATGCTGCCGGGCGAAAAGTCCCGTCATGAGCTGCAACTACTGCAGGATGCGAGTGAATATCTGCCGCCGCCAGAAAGTGAACTGCCGGCCACGCCTGTACCGGCCATGGCGGAGCAGCGGAAGATGCTCAGTACAACGCGCACGCTGGTCGGCGAGAACTACTCGCGGTTGCCTGACTTTTTTGCCACACGGAAACTGGAGCGTTATCGCATCGAATATCCCGACATTAAAAACTACTTTACCCCGCTGGTGCATGTGGATTCTCTCTCGATTGATATTGCCGTTCGCGATGGTAAGGAGACGGACAGGCTGGCAGACATGGATAACCGGAAGATGGTGGACCTTATCAGCCGAGGCACTTATTCAAGTGGCGAATTTTCAACCATGCTGCCGCTTATCTTCAATATTCATACTGCTGCTTCCTTTCGTTGGGCGCGTTGGGAGATGCAGGCCGGAGAGATCATTGCCGTCTTCAGCTACTCCATTGATAAGGCACACTCCCAGATTGATGCAGAGTATTGTTGCGTGGCGGACGGCCATGGCGGCAGCAAGCACTACCTGACAAAGCCTGCCTATCACGGTGAGTTGTGGATCAATCCCGCGACCAGCGAGGTTCTGCGCATGACCGGCATCAATGAGGAGTTGCCCGAGTCGCCCATGAAAGAGTGGCGCGCTATGGTCGAATACGGAAGGGTCAGGGTAGGTGAGAACCAATACCAGTTGCCGTTGCGCTCTGTGACGCTGGTTGAGAAGAAGGTGCTTGACCAGTTTTACTTCCCGGTAGAGCCAGAAAGAGTCACAACAATGATGACCGAATCAACCTTTGTGAATTACCACCGATTCAAGTCCTCCATACGTTTTCCGGAAAATATTCCGGAACAGAGCGAACCTGCCGGTAAGCCGCAGACGACGCCTCTGACACCTCCTCCGCCGGAGACTCCGAAAAATTAGCAAAGGCAGGGCAGGCAGTCATCGTGGGAGAATGGATGTATGCCTCAATCTGCCGCAGCGCGAGAGAGTGTCGGCATCTATCTCTCCGTCCCGTTTTGCCGCTCCAAATGCACTTACTGCAACTTTGCATCGGGAGTCTATCCGGCTACCGAGGTAGGGCGCTACGTTCAGCGCCTGATTGCAGACCTTTGCGGCTCCCGCAGCCTTGCAGTGACTCAGGGTGTGATGTTGCCCGCTGAGGCAGGCAGTATTTACTTTGGCGGCGGAACGCCCACGCTGCTTGGCGGTGCTGACTTCAAGGCCATCTTCGCAGCGCTTTGCGAGAGCTTCCGGATCGAACCCGCAGCAGAGATAACCGTAGAGTGCACTCCGGGGCAACTCAGTGAAGAGACCCTTGCCGTGATGGTTGAGTGTGGTGTGAATCGCGTGAGCCTTGGCGTGCAGAGCTTTGTGGATGCGGAAGCTGCCGCCAGTGGCCGTCTGCATACGCGGGCAACTGCGATGGCAGAGATCGGTCGTCTGCGCGCAGCAGGTATCACAAATCTGAATGTAGACCTGATTGCCGGAATGCCGCATCAGACGCGGGAGAGTTGGCGAGTATCGCTGGATTGCCTTTTGCAAGCCGGAGTGCCGCACGCATCGGTTTATATGCTTGAGGTGGATGCGGATTCGCGACTGGGGCGTGAGTTGCTTGTCGGCGGCACGCGCTACTCTGCGGGACTGGTGCCGAACGAGGCAACGATTGCTGAGATGTATGTGGAGGCTGTCGAGCGATTGCATACAGCCGGATATTCTCCTTACGAGATTTCCAACTTTGCGTTTGACGGAGCAGAGTCGGCGCACAATCTGCGCTACTGGCTGCGGCAACCTTATCTTGGAGTGGGATTGGATGCCTCCAGCATGTTGTGCTGTGCCGATGGCAACACTCTGCGCATGACGACAACCAGCGACCTGCGCAGATATTCCGAGGCCGTGGATTTTGCTTCGGTGCTAGAAGAGACAACAAAGACAGGCAAGGTGCAGCAGCTTGAAGAGGCACTTTTCCTTGGGCTCCGGCTGGAGCGGGGAATTGCACTCGCAGATTTGCGCGAGGAGTTTGGCCGAGATGCCATTCTTGCCTATGAGCCGATATTTGCCGGCCAAATCGCGGATGGATTGTTAGAAGAATTTCGCGGGCGCTTGCGCCTGACCATGCGCGGACGCCTGATGTCGAATGAGGTTTTTGCAGCATACCTGCTGGAACCAGTCACGGGGAAAAATGGAAAGGGAAGAGGATGAGCGAGCAAATCATTGACCTTCGCAGTGATACTGTAACCCGGCCCACGCCGGAGATGCGTGCCGCAATGGCCGCAGCAGAGGTCGGAGATGACGTCTACGGCGAAGACCCAACCATCAATCTGCTGGAGCGCCGCGCTGCGGAGATTTTTGCTCGTGAGGCTGCAATTTTTGTGCCCACCGGGACCATGTGCAACCAGATTGCCCTGCGCCTGCACACGCAGCATGGGCAGGAGATTATCTGCGAATCCCGCGCGCACATTCTGGATTGGGAGATGGGAATGGCAGCGGCATTTTCCGGATGTACACTGCGCGCAGTTCCGTCCGAGCGCGGCATTCTGACATGGGCAGATATTAAGCCGGCCATTGCCACCAAACTTTATTACCGCGCACAGACCGGGCTGATAGAGATTGAAAATTCGCACAACATGGCGGGTGGAACCGTGACCCCGCTCGCGGTGCTCAAAGAGATATGGCAGGGTGCAAAGGAGGCCGGCCTGCCAACGCATCTGGATGGCGCGCGTATCTTTAATGCCGCAACCGCGCTTGGTGTATCGGTGGCAGAGTTGACAAGCGGATTCGATACGGTGAGCTTCTGTCTTTCGAAGGGGCTTTGTGCGCCGGTTGGCTCCCTGCTGGTCGGCTCGCGCGAAGTCATCGAGCGGGCGCGCATCTACCGCAAGGCGCTTGGCGGCGGAATGCGTCAGGCCGGAGTGCTGGCCGCAGCAGGTTTGATTGCACTCGAAGAGATGCCCAGGCGCCTCGGCGAAGATCACGCCAACGCACAACTGCTCGCCAAAGCTATCGATGCGATGGATAACGCAGAGATAAACGCAGGCGATGTGGAGACCAATATTCTCATCTTCCGCCTGAAGCGTGGACTTGAAGCTTCAAAGCTGGTCGAGCGGCTCAAAGAGCACAAAGTGCTGGTGAGCGCCGTGGGTCCGCACGCGATTCGCTTAGTGACGCACCATGATGTGAACCGTGAGGCATGTCTGACTGCGGCTGAGATATTTTCCCGGGAACTTACTCTTCTGAAGCCGTAAAGCACGGCAGAATTTACATGTTTGGTACAACTTCGGCTGCAATAAGGCGATAATTTAGCGAATATTTATAACTCCCAAATAGAGTGAGACGTATACTTAAACTCATGCCTAAGTATTCAATCGTTGTCCCTTTCCACAACGAGGAAGAGAACGTGACCACCCTTTATGACCGCCTGAAGGCAGTTATGGAGCAGGTGGGTGAGAGCTTCGAACTGGTTCTGGTAGATGATGGATCAAATGATCGCACCTACAAGCTGCTCGAAGAGATTGCCGCAGTTGACAGTCGCGTCATTGTCGTCAAGCTGCGCCGCAACTTCGGTCAGACCTCGGCCTTGGCCGCCGGTTTTGACAATGCATCAGGCGATAACATTCTGGCGATGGATGGCGATCTTCAGCACGATCCCTACGAGATTCCCAACTTTCTCGCCAAACTCGAAGAGGGCTACGATGTGGTCAGCGGCTGGCGCAAGGAGCGCATTGATAACTTTGTAATGCGCCGCATCCCTTCGCGCTGTGCCAACTGGTTGATGGCCAAGCTCTCCGGCGTGGATATCCATGACTTCGGGACGACTTTCAAGGCCTATCGTCGCGAGATTATCCAGAACATTCCGCTCTACGGTGAGATGCACCGGTTCATTCCGGCGCTGGCCTCCTGGTACGGCGCAACCATCTGCGAGATTCCCATTAAGAACGTGAACCGTGAGCGCGGCAAGAGCCACTACGGCATTGGCCGCACCTTCCGCGTATTCTTTGACCTGCTGACGATTCGTTTTCTGCTCAAGTACATGACGCGCCCGCTGCACTTTTTCGGCAGCTTCGGCGCGCTCGGCATTCTCTTTGGCGGAGCGGCTTCCGTCGTGCTGTTCATCTCCAAGCTCTATCACTGGCATCAGAGCATCATGGATGCGCACGGGCCTCTGGTCGTGATGGCGGGCGTATTGGTGGTTGCCGGTATCCAGATGCTGGCGATTGGTCTGCTTGGCGAGTTGCAGGTTCGCCACTACCACACCACGAATCACCGTGCCCCGTATGCGATTGACCGCATCATTCGTATGCGCGCGCCGGGTGAGGCCACGCTGCTTTCTGAGAGCTAGGGCCGAGCCGTGTCAGTACACTTGAAAAGGTCTTGCAGATTGCAGGGCCTTTTCTCTATGGAGGTATTCGAATGAAAGCAATCGAAGTCAGGCAAATCGGCGGCCCGGAGGTTCTTGAATATACGGATCGGCTCAAGCCAACTCCGGGCACAGGACAGGTACTGGTTCATGTTGCTGCAATCGGCCTCAACTTTATCGAGGCATACTTCCGCAAGGGGCAGTACAAAGCTGCGTTGCCTTTTGTGCCCGGTTCGGAACTCTCCGGCAAGGTTGTAGCGCTCGGCGAGGGTGTAACCGGCTTTGCTCTCGGTGATCGCGTGGCAACCGTAGCTGCGCTGGGCAGCTATGCCGATTACGCGATTGTGCCCGCTGCTGTGTTGATAAAAGTCCCCCTTGGACTCGACCTGAAGCAGGCCGCCGCAGCGCTTTTGCAGGGAATGACAGCGCATTATCTGGTCAACTCGACCTACGCGCTCAAGGCAGGCGACACAGCGCTGATTCACGCCGGAGCAGGCGGCGTCGGACTGTTGCTTACGCAACTTGCAAAGCAAAAGGGTGCGCGCGTGATTGCAACTGTTTCGACCGAGGCGAAGGCAGCGTTGGCGCAGGAGGCCGGAGCCGACGCGGTCATCCTTTACACGCAGAAGGATTTTGCAGCAGAGGCCAGAAAGATTACCGAAGGCAAGGGCGTCGAGGTGGTCTACGATTCCGTGGGCAAGGATACATTTGACGGCTCGCTCAGCCTGCTCAAGGTGCGTGGAATGCTGGTCCTCTTTGGCGGGTCGAGCGGTGCAGTTGCGCCCTTTGATCCGATTCGCCTTTCTGCCGGCGGTTCGCTCTACATTACGCGGCCAACGCTCGGTCATTACACGTTAACCCGCGCGGAATTGGAGTGGCGCGCCTACGAGATTCTTGGCGCAGTTGCAAATGGCTCGCTCAAGTTGAGGATTGGTGCCGAGTACGCATTGGCCAATGCTGCAAAGGCGCACAGCGACTTGGAGGGTCGTAAGACAACTGGTAAAGTTTTGCTGATTCCCTGAGGGGATGCGTGATTTACTCATTGCCTTCGATGAGCCAGACCCTGCGCATTCCGCGCAGGGAATTGCAGATATAAATAGCATCCGCCGAATGTAAATCCGCCAAGGTCAGGATTTTTTCTTTTGCGTTTGCGTTCGTTTCCAGTAGGTAGCGACGATGGATGCCCGGCAGCACTCCGCACGACAGCGGCGGAGTTAGAAGGATTCCATCCTGTTCGATCAATAAATTGCTGACGGCGCCTTCTGTTACTTCGCCTCGCTCATTCGTGAAAATCACCTCATCGCAGCCCTTGGCAAGAGCTTCAGCATACTCGCGAACATAGAGCGAGCGCTCAGTTGTTTTATGCCGCAGAAATACATCCGTGGAATGGGTGTGTTTTTCAGAAAGCCGGATGAGGCCCGTTGGGTGGCCCGGAAGAAACTCCTTCGCTTCGACGGTCAGGCTGCCGGCAACACATAGAAGCAGTCGTACGCGATAGATTTTCCCTGCCGCAAAACTCTCAGAATGCTGCATCAATTGCCTGTGTATCTCCTCGCGAAAAAATGAAAAATCAAAATAATCAGCAGAGGATTCCATTCTCTCCAGATGCATCTCAAGAAAATGAAAATTTCCCTCCCATCGCAGGGTTTCTATCAGTTGAAAATCCGGATACCTGTGCGTAAGGAAGGATGCCTTCAGCAGGCACTCGCTGTGTTCAGCTTCAGGCTCTGAGTCGGCAACTATGCCGCCGCCGACGCCCATCCGCACGTGGCCTTCCTGCATCACCAGTGTGCGAATCGCCACGTTGAAGGCTGAATTTCCATTGGGTGCAAGATAGCCGATGGCACCGGTGTAAATGCCGCGAGGCCGCTGCTCCAGTTCGCGGATAATCTGCATCGTTCTGATCTTTGGCGCGCCGGTCACGGAGCCGCAGGGAAACAGGCTGCGAAAAATTTCGTAATAGCTGACATTGGGTCGCAATGCGCCGCTGATCGCCGAGGTCATCTGTAGCAGCGTCTGATATCTCTCGATGGAAAAGATATTTTCAACCCTGACGCTGCCCATTGTGCAGATGCGTCCCAGATCGTTGCGCAGCAAATCCACGATCATGACATGCTCGCTGCGATTCTTTTCGTCGTTGTGCAGGCGTTCTGTCGCTTGCGCATCCTCACTCAGGTCGAGCCCGCGCGGTATGGTTCCCTTCATTGGACGTGTCGTAATCCGTTGCTCGTCTATGCGGAAAAACAACTCTGGCGAAAAGGAGAGAATCTGTTTTTCCGCAAGATTCAACCATGCGCCGTAGGCAACCGTTTGTTCTTTGAACAGCGATTCGTAGCGTAGCAACGCCGATGCCTGCGTCTCAAACTCGACCGCATCGGTAAAGTTCACCTGATAGGTGTCGCCCGCTGCGATGTACTCCTTGATCGTGAGGATAGCGTCTGTGTAGCGCTCTGCGGAGATGCTGAGTGCAACCTCTTTGACGCAATCTCCCTCAGCAATCTGTCTGTCTGGTTGAGCAGTATGGAATGGAGCAGCGCCTTCAAAGCATCCCCGATCATGGTTGAAGATGCAGGGCTGCTCATAAACGCCAAACCATGCCAGCGGAAGTTCCTCCGCTCTGGGCCGGTATTCGGCAAAGCGGTCGAAGTGGTAACCGCACTCGTAGCTGAAATATCCCGCCACATGGAAGCCATTCTTTTGCGCCTCCTCCAGTTGCGCAAAGAGTTGCGGAATCTCATCGAGTGTATTTGCCGTGAGAATTTTGCATGGATTCAAAAAGAGATAGCTGCGTTGATTGTCGCTGTCAAAACGAGAGGTTTCCAGCAGAATGGAGTTGGTGCTTTCGGCAACCAAATCATGCACATATTCAGGAAGCGGAGTCCAATGTGACCGATTCAATGCTGATGCCTCCGCAGGCATATGAATGCCTGGGACTATTCTAATAGTGGGAGTAAGTTGAATGCAGCCGATAGAGATTGGTTCCGGGGATCGTGTTTTTGTTTTGACTGGTGCAGGGGTAAGCGCAGAGAGCGGCCTGCCGACCTTTCGTGCGGAGGATGGACTTTGGGCGGGGCATCGCGTCGAGGATGTATGCACGTCGGAGGCGTGGGAGCGCAATCCCGCACTGGTCTGGGATTTCTACGCAAAGCGTCGCGAGGCCGCGCAAAAGGCCCAGCCAAATGGCGGACACATCGCGCTGGCTGAGTTGGAATCAGCTCTCGGCGACCGCTTTTTTCTTTGCACGCAGAATGTGGATGATCTGCATGAACGCTCCGGTTCCGTCCGCGTTCATCACATGCACGGCGAACTGAATCGCTCGCGCTGCTCAGACAATTGCGGCGCGCCGCCGTCTGTGGATACCCGCGTCTATCGCACCTTGGACGAGGTTGGACGCTGTGGTTGCGGGGCGATGCTCAGACCGCACATTGTCTGGTTTGGCGAGATTCCGCTGGATATGGAGCGCATTACAGCGGAGTTGGACAGGGCAACGGTTCTGCTGGTTGCCGGGACATCGGGCAATGTCTATCCGGCGGCAAATTTTGTGCGCTGGGCGGGGCCAAGGGCGCGGAAGTACTACATCGGCCCGGAGCCGCCGCTCAATGCTTCGGCCTTCGACAAGGTGCTGCTAGGCCGTTCCGGTGAGGCGCTGCCGGGACTCTTTTCTGTAACAGGATGAAATAGATGCGTCCATGCTGGTGCTGATACGTGTCGGATGAGGGTGCGGATGTGGGTGCCCCATCCTTCGCGGTTTTATCGCGAAGGGTGGGCGAGCACATATCTCAACCGGTTTCTCCAACGCAGTAAAAATGTTTAAGGGTAACCACTGGTTTCCGGTGTAGAATTCCTCTGCCATGTCCGAAGGTCTTGTTCGCTATCAAAAATCCGAGGACTTTCATTTCATAACTTTCAGTTGTTATCGAAGGATGCCGTTGCTTAGACAGGGCTCGGCTTACTGTGTCTTCGAGAGCGAACTGGAAGCAGTCCGGCGCAGCTACGGGTTTGTGGTGTTGATGCCCGAGCATGTTCATCTGCTCGTAGGAGAGCCTAGTGTTTCCTCCCTTTCGGTTGTCCTGCAGGTTTTGAAACAAAAAACCGCACCTGAAGAGGAAGGAAGAGGTGTGGTTCTGGCAACGGCGCTATTATGATTTCAACCTTTATTCCGCGAGGAAACAAGTGGAGAAGCTGAGGTACATGCACCGTAACTCAGTGACGCGTGGACTGGTGCAAAAGCCCGAAGACTGGCCATGGTCTAGCTTCGTTCATTACGCGACGGGGCAGATAGGTACGGTAGAGATCGAATCAGAGTGGACCGCGCGAATCCGGGAAACGAACGAACGGTGAACGGACAGTTGTACAGCCCATCCTTCGCAAAAGACGCGAAGGATGGGGCACCCACAGTGTCAAGGAAGGGAAGGATGAATTATGAATAGATGTGCCCAGCCAGCAACGCCTTGATTGGCGCTTAACCCCCATCCCTCGGTATCATCATAAGGACGAATATTTTCTCAGGCACTTTTCGCGAAGAGAGATACACAAGGAGACAGCGTGGCGGCATTGAAGGTAGCGATTCTCGGTTTTGGCACGGTAGGCAGTTCGGTGGCGCGGATTCTGACGGAGTCTCCGGTGGACGGCATTGTGCTGACGCATATCTTCAACCGCAACGTCGCCCGGAAACGCGTGGACTGGGTTCCCTCAAGCGTAATCTGGACCGAGGATTTTGAGTCCGTTCTGGCCAGTGATGTGGATGTGATGATCGAACTTGCCGGTGGCCGCCAACATGCCGCCGAGTGGGTTCGTGGCTCCCTGAACGCCGGCAAAAGCGTCGCTACCGCCAATAAGCAGTTGATTGCCTACGAGGGCGTCGAACTCTCGAAGCTGGCCGACGAGCACAACGCGCATCTGCTTTATGGCGCTGCGGTTGCGGGTGGAATTCCCGTGATCCCCGGAATTCTGCAAGGATTGGCCGGAGATCGCATTGAGCGCATTGAAGGCATTCTGAATGGCACCTGCAACTTCATTCTGAGTAGGATGGAAAAGGGTGAAGAGTACGCGCCGGTGCTCGCCGAAGCGCAAAAACTTGGTTATGCTGAAGCCAATCCCACGGAAGATGTGGATGGACTTGACGCTCGCGCCAAACTCACCATCCTGATGCGGCTTGCCATGCGCAGCCAGGTTGCGCCGGACCAGATTGAGGCGCGCACCATCCGAACGGTGAGTGCTGTGGACTTCAGTTACGCCCGCGACCTTAACTGCACCATCCGCCAGATTGCCCGCGCAGAGCGCACGAATGGAAATCTTGCTGCAACCGTCGGCCCCATGCTGGTTCCGCATAACTCGCCTCTGGCCTGGTCGCGCGGGACAGAGAACATGGTGATTGCCACCGGACATTATGGTGGCAATGTGGTCTTCAGCGGTCACGGAGCCGGTGGGCATCCGACGGCGGTGGCCGTGGTCAGCGATCTGGTCAGCATCTCGCAGGAGTCGCGGCAGGTTGGACTGCCCAGCACGAAAGCGGAGATTACTGCCGAACTCGAAGCGCCGCATTACATCCGCTTTTTGGTCAGGGATCGTCCGGGAATTGTGGCGCATATTGCACAATCGCTGGCGAAGGAGGGAATCAACCTCAACGCCATCCTGCAAAAGCCGGGCTATCCGGCAGAGAGGCTTCCTTTTGTTGTGACCGTGGAGCCGTCCCACCGTTCTGCTCTCAAACGAGCGCTCGCCGAGATCAGCAAGCAGGATTTCCTGCTGGAGCCGCCGCTTGATTTGCAGATTCTGGTGGATTCTAAGAACTAATTTTCTTCAGACAGAAAATCATAAGGGCGACTTCACAAAGAGGTCGCCCTTGTTCTTTTCTGCACTGGTCAGGACTTCTGATAACTGGGGCTGAGGGTTGGTTGCTTGTTAGCCTGTAGCTTTCCGCCGGGCTGCCTCTCTTCGCCAAGCCTGAACTGGCGAACCACTCCGTCAAGATCGTTGGCCAGAGTCGAGAGGTCTTTGGTAGCCTGTGCTGTTTCTTCAGCAGCCTGAGTGTTCTCGGTAGAAAGATCGGAAATATGGCTTGCCGACTGCGAGATTTCGCTGGAGGCGGCGGTCTGTTCTGTCGCGGCTGTAGCAATCATCTCGATCATCTGCTCCACTTGCTGTGATGCCTCGATAATTCCCGTCAGGCTCTTTTGAGCGCTGGCGGTTTCCTCCAGGCCGACCTTGACAGCACTGGAACTGCCCTCCATCAGAGCCAGCGTTTCGCGAGTCTCTGACTGGATGCTACTGATAGTGCCGGCAATCTCTTCCGTGGCAGTCTTGGTGCGCTCAGCCAGTCGGCGAACCTCGCCGGAGACCACGGCGAATCCTCGGCCATGCTCTCCAGCGCGTGCGGCTTCGATGGCAGCGTTGAGAGCCAGCAGATTGGTCTGCTCGCTGATCTCCTGAATCACGTTGACGATTTTGCCAATCTCATCTGAGCGGGCAGAGAGAGAGTTCATTTTTTCTGCAACGGTGCTGGTGGCGGTATCAACCCGTTGCATGGTGCTCGCAGCCGAACTCATCACTTTGCCACCCTCGGTGGCCATCGTGGCCGATTGGCGGCTGGCCTCCGAAGCGCTTTCTGCATTGCGGCTGATCTCGCCGATGGTTGCGGTCATCTCCTGTGCAGCAGCGGCAATCTGGTTGGTTTTGCTCGATTGTGTCTGGGTGTTGCCAGAGGTCTGTACGGCGCGCACACTGAGTTCGGTAGCGGCGCTCGACAGCGTCTCAATACCCTGCACAACCGTGCCAATCACCGATCGCATTGAGGCGACGCTGGTGTTGAGAGCGCGGGAGAGGCGACCAATCTCATCGTTGCCGCCTTCCTCGACATGTACGGAAAGGTCTTTTTCGGCCACGCGTTCCAGTGCGGCGGAGACTTCCCGGAGCGGTGGCGCAATCAAATGTACAAGGATTCGTCCTATCAGGGCAGACAACAGGACTATGGCAAGAATCATCAGTGAATTGATCCATCTGGAGCGAGAACTCGCCTGTAAGGCGCTGCCGGCATTCTTTATCCCGTAGGCGGCGTTGAGTTCCTGATCCTGAGTCAGATCCTCCATCGCATCTATGTAATTTTTTGAGACCTCTTCAGAACTGATGAGTTTGATTGCTTCTTCGTTTTTCCCTGCTTCGGAAAGCGTCTTGGATTGGTTGCTGGCTTCAAAGTACTGCGCAAATGCAGTTGAGTATATTCGATAGTGCTCGCGTTCTTCCGCATTGTTGATAAGTGGCTCGTATTCAGCGATGGCCTGCTGATATTCCCCCTTTGCTTTGTCTCTTATCTGGGAATATCTTGCAGTGCAGGTAGCGGATTGGCATAGCAATAAATTCAAATCGCATCGGCGGATTGTATTGGCTGCTGCACTGGCCTTCGCCAGTTCTATCATTGAGGGTAGGTTCTTTACGCTGACATCCATATTTTTTTGTGCAATATCCTGAAAGGTAATTAAGGAATATAT